>Ga0065711_1011632_pt1 | contig 13935 bp, 20 predicted proteins | sample Hoacrofraction12_FD_59098 | JGI IMG/M metagenome (GOLD analysis project Ga0065711, IMG submission 59098) | Hoatzin crop microbial communities from Cojedes, Venezuela - Epithelial fraction 12 v2 (version 2) | ecosystem: Host-associated > Birds > Digestive system > Esophagus > Crop | place...
TTTAGCATAAATCCAGGACTTTGCTGGGCAAAAGCAATGTTTTTTTCAATTACTATTTGTATTGTACTTGAATTTTTCTAAGCATTGCATATTTTGGTTCTTTATGCAAAAGAACTCTCTTTGATTTGAGGACTCTCAAAGTCAGCCCCCAAAATGGAGAAGAGAGGGGGGAGAAGGGAGGATGAAGAAAGAAGGCAGCTTTAAAAGTCACTTCAGATGCCAAATCTGTCAAATGTGGGCTCTATGAGAAATGGAAATAAGACGGCAGATATAAAATGCCTGGTGTGACTGGGCTCCGAGAGCCTCGACGGCTCATACTCCATCCCGCAAAACACTGTGGCTTGCAGAAAGCCAGCCGTGCTAGGAGGAAGACGCCAGCTAAGGAAGTGTCTGGTACCATCTGCACAGCACCAGGGCACGTTGCCCTGTGCCGCTGCCCTTCCCCGCACGTCACCATCACGCTCTGCGAACGCTGCTAATTCAAAGGACAAGATGGTACCCAGAGGAAATCTCCACCTGGGTGAGTCTGAAAAGCAGCGAGAGCCCTTAAGAGGCAGGAACAGATCAGAGATCCCGACTGGAAATCAGAGGGGTCTTGAGACCTGCTGTTGGCATTTCATCTGCGTTCAACGGCCCGGATAAATGGGAGGCAGGAAGCTGGAGATAGCATCTCCGGTGAAGAGGCATTAACCCAGCCATGAAGCAGGGTTGAGGTGGGTCTTTATCTCTCCAATGCAGAAGGACTCTTCAGAAAAAGAGATATCCTAAAATACAGCTGGAACAAGAGATTCGTATCAGATGTCTTTTAATTTCTTGGTTTTTAGACTCGTGCTTGCTAACCTGACTCTTGATTTTGCAGTCAACAACTGAACTCCTCGGTTTCTCAGGCTGCCACTTGTTATTGCTGTCCAGGACCCCGATAGCACGATTTGTCACTGCAAAGGGAACATTTCCTTTCTTGCACTTAGCCCGGTTCAAAGATTAGTACATTCAACCCTGAAAAATTGGCTGGAAGCTTGCAAAACGAGGGAGGTTGTTTTCTCCGCCTAATGTCTAAATGAGAATTAGGAGCGCCAACAAGATCTGCTGTTTCTAAACCTCAGAGGACATGGTAACCTAAACCAACCAGATCAGTGTCTTCTGTCCAATGCGTATTTCCCCTGATTAAAAGATCAATTTCAAATGCAAAAAGCAGTTGGATTAATTTATTTTTTTCTGCTAATGAGTTGGCTATGTGTACTTTCAATTAGTGAAAATCGTTTTGGAGATGGCATTTCGTGCTCTAGTTGACTTCCAACTTCTGTCCAAACACAACTTGCCACAAAGTATGAGTAAAACCTGTGTTATTCACCTCTCCACAACACCATAAAAATGGGAGAAGTGAGGATTGGAGTGCATATGTGTCAAGCTGTTAAGTTATTTATGTTGGGATGAATCTGTCCAGTGCAGATCCATATATCTCGATCAGCCAAATGAAATGCCAAATTGAAAGTGAAGGCTCCAGTTAACACCGCAATCAAATGTTCCCTCACTACAGGAATCGATCTTTCGCCAAGAAAACAAATAAAAAGTGGAAGTGCAAAGCAAACCTGAAGTTTATTACTTAAACTCTGTTTCCTCTTTCAGATTTAAAAGATTATTTATTCCCTTGAGGAAAACCGATTGACCTTGCTGTCTGGAAGGAAGCAGCTCAGTATTTCCATCGGGATGGCGGAGAGAAAGAGCTGAGACCAAGACCAGGAGTCACAGCAAAATGCATCAGTTGGGCATAAATTATGCCCTGCGCATCTTCCTAATTACCCTGGCAATTAAATCCAGGCAAGGAGCAATGGGCAGACATAGCCTGGGTCTGCCCAGGCAGCCTGGCTGGTGCAGGGCATGGAGATGAGGGATGCATCGGCCAGGCAGGATCGAGTCGTCCCCAAGCACAAGGACCGTGCTGGTCCCTGTGAAGCCTACGAGGGCGCCGGCATCCTCCTTCCCTGGTGCACAGGGGACAAGCAGTGCTGCAAGAAGGTCCCCAGGCTGCTGGAGGTGGAGCTGCTCTGCTGTGGCTGGACCTGTGGCGCTTAGGGCAGGGGATGGCCGTCGGCATCGCCGATGCTGTGAGCATCGTCGGAGCGGGTGTAAAAGCAAGATGTGGATGGCTGCTGGTGCCAGAGCATCCTGAGCTCCCTTTGAGAAAAGAGACCCCTCTAAGCCCATAAAGCACCTGTATCCCAGTAGCGCTGACTGTGGGGAATGATCTCCTTTAAAATAAACCCCGCTCGCCTGCGCCCACGCGGGCGTCCGCCTGGCTGTGTCCATCTGGACGCAGGCAGTGCTCTGAGCTCTCCCCCAGTCTCGACTGCTTGGTGCCGCAGGCCAGCAGACCCGTTTGCACTGAGACAAATGAGCGTCTCATTTTTGCGTGTTACAAGGTTCGAGTCACTGAGTGTTGTTACCAGTGCAAGAAAAGAAACAGAAATAATTTAGTCTGTAAGACTGNGNTAATTATGGCTGTGTCTGAGACAGCATTTCTCAGCATCGGCCCCTTGGTGCTTTCGGAGAGTTTGTAGCATCATTCCCTCTGTGAACAGATGGGGAAACTGAGTCGCCGAGGGAGCCTATGACATGCCAAGTGAAGCAAGATGAACTGAGCTGAACGAGAAAGCATCCCTGGCACCAGGAGCTGGCACTTCCCTTGGTTGAAGGAGGCCAAGAAAAACCATCCCAGTCTCTGGATGCAGGGAGAGAAATGGCCTGGAGGAGGCAGACAGACAGCCGTGCCAGCAATGTCCCAGCTTTCTCTGCTGTAGCCCTCCTTTGAGGAGCAATGGAAAGGTGTTATTGTCACCCCAGGCAGGGTCCAGAACTGGGGGATGTCACCTGCCTGCCTCTGTGTCCCTGCAGTCCTGCTCGGGCATGGCTGGTACCCAGGGGTCTGCATCCAACAGCACCGCAGCCGGTCTCAGGGACCGCACGGATGGAGGCTGGTGAGGCAGACAAGGGAACGGGGCCGAGGAGCAAATCCCCTTTCCTCCTCCAGCTCCTTTTTGTGAAGAGAGACTTTTGTCCTTAACAAAAATCCAACCAAAACATCCAAGACTGCGGCGACTGCTGAAAGCGGTCCCCTGCTCGGTGTCTGGGGGCGAAGCCCAGGCAAGGAAGCGATGGGGAGAAGGATGGAAAAGGCAGCGAGAGACGGGGCAAGGGCATAAAGGGGGAGCTGCTGTGTCCCACCAGGCTCAGCGCAGTGAAGGGCAAACCCAGACGCCGCAAAACTTTCCAGTGGCCGATCCTGCTCTGCGCTGCCCTACGTCACCAAAAATGGTCCCTCCTCCCCTATTCGTCCCCCATCACCCATCTGGCCCTTAGCCCATAGGTGATTGCTGCCTGTGCTCTATGGCAAGGAGGATCTCAACCCCTTGGGGTTATTTTACACTCTGTTGCTGATGGCACCACCAGTGATGTCTCCTTAAAACCCAGACCCGGCCGTTCAGCCGTCCTCCGGTTGGAAAGGCGGCTACGTGCCTGGTGGCAGGCTGCAGTGGGGCTGGGTGCTGGCGGAGCAGGGGTGCTCAGCTCATTGCTATTCTGCAGGACACCCCGCTGGCTGTGGGGCTTTTTTGTGGCCACCTTGGAGAGCATCAATTGCTCTTTCTTGCAACTGGGCAGCCTGTGCAAAAGCTGCGTGCCCACCCCGGCAGCTGGGCAGACATGCTGCCAGAGAAGGCATCTCCCTGCCAGGAGCATGGACAGCCTCTGGGCTGGCAGGTTTCCATTTCATGGGCTTGAAAGTTCGGGTCACCTTGGATGAGCTAGGCCTGATAAGGACCAGCTCCCTGGGACTGCTCCTCCCAGCCCATCAGCAGCCCGCACACTGGGTTCTCCTCAGCTCCCAGCTCCTGCATTCATCCCTGCTGTGTCTGGTGGGATCACTTTGAAAAATCATTAATTTATCTCCAGGATAAACGAATGCTGCTCATATTAGCTCAGCTGTGCTGGTTGTCATTTCTCCAGGCTCTGAGATGGTGCTGTTGTCCCCAAGGGGACGAGCCTCTCAAGCTGTCCACGTGCCCCCCAGGAGTCTCTCACCAGTGTGGTCTCCTCCATGCTCCATGTCCCGATGCGATCTGCATCTGGGCTTCCCTCACACCCTTGTGGCCAGGACCCTGTAGGGTTTTTCCCTGTCCTTCCTCCAGCCAGAGGTTTTCTTCCAGACCATCCATTTCTTTCCACTCTGAAATGACTCCCGTGTGTGTCGCAAAGAAACTCATCTCCCAGGTCATTTCACCATGGTGCATCCTCCATGTTTTCCTCCTTTTTTCCATCCTTCTCTGTCAGGCAGTGACCTTTCTAGCCCCCCTGTCTCCACACCAGAATGTACACTGACTTTCTGAATTTCAGACCTCTCTTGACTCCCTCATGTCTGCTCTGACTGGTCCCACCAAATCCCCTCTCCATGCCAAGGCTCACACTGTGACCCATTGGGACCAGTCGTTCCTCCCCAACTATTTCAACCATGCCCATTTGGATGCAACAGCTCCGTGGCCCCCATCCCTGAGCCTTTGCCTAGACCTGCCTGCTCTGCCTGGGAGGCCAGGGGTTTGCAGGTCCCAGGCCACCCAGTTGGGTTGCTGCCATGTCCCCTCAGAGCACATCACCATGTCCAATAGTCCCTTGTGTTTGGGTACAAGCTGCTTTGAGATGTCATAGACAGGAAATCTCAGGTCTAGCTTCACTGATTGCAAATTGCAGCTGTGGGTCTGGGGGTCCCTCCAGATCAGACTTTAGAAATGGATTCTGGTGGGCTCTGTCCCAACTGTCTCCATCCAAGCTCATGGCCAAAATCCCTTTTCTGGTCAACAAAGTCAACCTGGCACTTTTGAGACACAGTTAAACTCATACTAACACCACGAATGGGCTAGACAAGACCCACTGTGATGCACCCTGGGGTGTAAAAGGAGCTGAGGGTGGCTCAGCTGCTGGTGGCCACATGGCACGTGTCGGACCAGAGCAAGACAGATGCCACATGCATATTCCAAGGGCTGGCAATGACACAGAGACCAGCCTGCAGCTCCAGAGCTGGTTTCTGGGGAGGGATTTGGTGCTGGCTCCATGGTAGAGGAGTGCCTGAGCCCGCCTGCACACCAGCCCTGACCCCATGAGTCACTTATTTCTGCTCTATCTCCTGCTCTAACCAGCAGCGGAGGTGGGACTGTTTCTGAAAAGACCAGGTGATGATGACACCTCCCACTGATGGAGTCACATTCTTCCATCTCAGGGGTGGGGCAAGACCCAGGACCCCCCATCAAAGGGCTCCTGCATGCCCTGAGCCAGCTCTAGCACTGAATGGCTGTGGTGACGGCACACACCATGATGAGCTGGTCCTGACTCACTCCTGACATGCTGCCTGCAGGGTCAGGCTGGGCTGGTGGGGACCAGGCAGGCTGAATCAGCAGCATTTGCTTTGGTAGAGGCTCCTTCTGTTGGGTGTTTCACTTGTCTTAGTGCCAGCAGCTGCACAGGGTCTTTGGAGAGCACTGGACGCCAAGCCCCAATGTGCATCACCATCGCCTCCACCAACCCAGTGTCCTTGGAAACACCTCAGTCACTCCAGAAAAGGGAAAACCATCTCCGAATTGTTCAGTGGTGCTGTTGGACGTGTGACAGTCTGTCTGGGTGTTCCCAGGTGATTCTGGGGCTTTGCCGCTCATCAACAGGTCTGATGGACTGTGGAAACAGGACTGTCACTCACTTGCAGTGAAGGACCTCACCTTACTTGCTACAGACACCTCCCTGTCCATCCCACCATGTCCAGGTGGCCCTGGCTGCTGGTGCTCCTCACCTTTGGCTCAATGGGGACAAGCTGGCTGGTGTCCCATCCACCCACTTTGAGAAGTAAGTCCTCTTGGGTTGGTGATACCCATCACACCTGAATCACTGCTATGTAGGTGGCAGAGCCTTGCTGGGTTCCGTCCACCCATCTTCACCTGGTTTGATATCCGTGTTCCCTGCAGGATGAGTTCATGAGCAGGAGCCCCCTCGCCAAGGGCATCATCCCTACAGATGTGCCTCAGCCCCTTTTGACTCTCTCAGAGGAAGGAGATGCTGTCACTTTTAATTAGGACCGACTGCTGAGAACAGTGACTTTTGGCATTCTTGACTCCAGGCTCTGCAGATCAGGGACTCGCAGCCCGAGAGGACCACCTGGCCTCCTGGATAACCCCACTTCATGGAGTCACTCCTGTACGGACCACCACGGCGTGGGCTGGGATCAGGGAGGAGCCTGGCTGCCGGGTGCCCTGGGCACAGCTGTGACAGGAGCCCAGCTGATCACTGCACCGGGCAGGAACAGAAGGGCCAGGTTGTCCTGGCAGAGCTCAGCTTCCATAACTGCTGTGCCCCAACCTCCACCCCTGCATGGTGGGGTCACCCTGAGTGAGCCATGGTGCTGCTCCGTGCCTCAGTTTCCCTGTCTGGAAACGTTCTATTGCCCTTGCTGGGAACATGCCTTCAAATTTACTGATGATGCATTGTGAAGGGTCAATGCTCTAACCTGAAAATCAGTAGAAACGGGAAAAAAAACCCAATGAAAATATTCCCAGAGCATGATTTTGGGGTGTAGCAGCTGAACACCAGCAAGAAGGACCAGGCTGTCGTTCTTCGCCCCGCAGCGCAATGCGGGCAGACGTGAGCTCTGCTGAGGGGACAGATGTCGGCTCACAGCTAACGGGGTCAGGGCGAAATGATGCCCTGGGCAGATTACCCAGCATGGGGACCACATCTCGCCCCGCTCAGAGATTCAGGAGCAGGGCTGGGATGAGACGGGGTGCTGCTGCCTAGGAAGCCTGTCCAGCATCTCTGGAGACCACGCATCTCCCACCGCCCCTCTAATCCAGAAAACTTGGGAATAACCCCAAATATCAGCAAGTCCGGAGCATCCCCGCACAGAATCCAACGCTCTTCTCCCCTTCCCTCTGTGCTACCGAGAACAGAGCATCCCACAGTCCGACCCTCGCTGCGTCCCAAGCTGGGAGACACCCGCAAACCCCAGCGTTTTCCCTAAGCGCCCAGGAGCTGGGGATGCTTCTTACAGCCCGAGCCGCTCCCCTCTGGCCGGCACGGCAGCGTCTGCAGCTTTTTCAAGTGACCTGATTTTGCGTCTGTCGGCAAACGTCTCGCGGCGCCGGTGCAGCAGCTGTGTGTGCTCCCGCCGAGCCTAATCCAGACGTCCCCTCGCCGAGAGAAGAGCCCTCGTGGCTTTGATCTCTGACTTAGCAGGCTCTTGGCTGAAAATTACTCTGTGGATCACAGAGTCATGCTGAAAACCGGCTCACCTGGGTATTTACCAGGACCTCAAGACCAACATAACTTGCCGGTAAATCCCTTCTCGTTTCCAAGGCTCTGAGTATTTTGGCGATACCAGAAATAGGCTCCTGGTCCTGGACCTGTGAGGTCCATCCATGCACCCCAAGTCTGGTTCGAGCAGAGCTTGGTGGGAAATGCTTGCTCTAATTTAGCACCCACACGCTGACCTGGTGTAGGGTGCTGGAAACTGCAGCTTGGAAACAGCCTGAAGTCTCCAGCAAACCTCTCTGGACTGTGATTTCTGCCTTTTGTTCTCCATCCTTGGTTCAGATCTGCCTGTTCCTTGGGAATGAAGGTCTCCATAGATCACCCTCGTTTCCTAAAAATATACCTGGTGGAGGGCAGCAGGGGAAGAAACAAAAGAAGCAGCTGCAAAGACCTGCCAGTCCTCAGAATATCTGGTGTAGGAAAAACAGGAGTGTTTTCCTTGGACATTCAATCTAATTGGACTAATGGAGGTAGAAAGAAACCTAGAAGAGCTCCCAGGCACGAGAGCCCCCCTGCAGCTCTCCGAGCTCACGTTCCTGCTTCTGAGTCACCTGGCTGCTTTTGAAATATTTCCTCTGAATTTAAAAATAAGCCTTGGAAGAGCCACGGTTGTGTTTATTGACTTGCCTGGCTGGGCAGGATCGCTCACCATTGCCCTCACTCCTGGGCTGCTGTTCTGGCCAGGCTGGCTAGAGACATCTCCAGTCACTCTTACCTCTCTGGGGACACGTGAAACCCATCACCTGGCCAGCAAATTGCCCTCAGATGGAACATACATTTCTTTTCTTAATTTCATCCCATTGCTCTGAGTTGAAATATTCGTGCCAGCCTGAAAAATTCCTTCTGAGGTTCGATATCTCCGCATTTTGCTGGGTACCATCCCCAAGGGACCAGCTCCCACAGGCACTGGGGCCACCCCACATCCCAGCCCGGTCCAAAACCTCCCCATCCCTATCCTGGACACATCTGCTGGGTCTCAGAGCCCAAGTCTCTGGGGAAGTTTCCTAGCACTTAGTGTTGGGAGTGCTGGAAAGTCTTCCCATGGGCCTTTAGGTGCTTAAGTGCCTGGGAATTTGGGCCAAAGCAGGTCTAATCCCAACGTCCTCCTCATCCCCCATCCCAATAGGGTGCCCATAAGCTCTCCTGCCAAGATCCTCCATGAACTCTTGGAAAAGTGTGAAAACCATCTCAGGTGTGTGCCCTGCTCCATGACCCAGCTGGCCAAGGGCCACGAGACTTCCTAGGCTCCCCTGTGACCCAGCCCCAGCTGGCCCCACGCCTGAAGCTCTTGGCAGGCCTGGAGAGAAGGGGAAAGAGCGCTGCAATCCCGGCAAGAGCTCGAGCTCAGGCAGGAGCCTGAAAAACAGTGGACTCAAGGGGGAAAACTTCTCCTTTCCACTGCTGGGTCCATTCCAGAGCTCGCAGGCTACCTGCAAGTCCTCCTCACCTCCTGGCTTGTAGGTGCTGCAGTCCAGAGCTGAGGGATGCTTCTGCCATCCCTGGGCTGTTTTATCTCACAAGGTTCAGCACAGGGCACTTCTGAACCATCAGAAAGTGCCAGCGCTGTCCACAGAGCCACCCACAGACCCTGCTTTGCCCTGCTGCCCCCCAGCCTCCTGCCCTGCCATTTCCTAGCGATTTCCAGCCCGGTTTGGTCTGATTTCTGCAGCTCTGCAGCCTCATGCGGGTGTTTGAAACCTTCAGCAACACAAAACACAGCTTGCCCTGGCGGGATGCTCCTCGGGGTGCAGGGTGGGAATAGCAGGGCTGGGGGGGACACCCCAACATCGCAGCCCAGGCACAGAGGGTGGGGGTCCCTGCCACAGAGTGAGAGACCCCACATCTGAGGGCTCTAGCTACCACAGATTTGTCCATGTTTTCTCTTCCTGGCTCATGTTTCAAAGCATTTGAGGAAAGAGCTGGTGGTCCAAGACAAGCAGATGTGGTAGGATCCCCAAGAAAACCCTGAGATGGGACCAGGCTGCGTCCATGCACCCAGCCTCCCCGGCCAAGGGGCTGTGGTTCAGCGTGTCCCAAGGCCACCAACTCCTCCTGCCACGACCCTCTCCAAAAAGCCCAACACAGCATCTCAGAGCAGAGCCAGGGGCCCCCAAGTCAGCCCCAGAGCGGAGGCTGGTGCCAAAGGGGCTACATCCCCCCCACCCCCAACATCCCTCCGCCACCGTCCCCTCCAGCATCCTGCCCCTGATCGCTGCGGGGATGTTGAGGGGCCGGTTCCTGCCGGACACCCCCGGCCGGCTGCTTCCCCTCCCTTTGAACTTGTTTCATCTTCCCCGAGCGTGGCTGCGAGAGGGAAGTTTGGGCTGGGGGACCCTGCTGCGCCCGGCTGGGGGGGGGACGACAGGACGGGGGTCCTGCCTTGCCGCCGGGTGTGGAGGAAGGATGCGAGAGGGGAGATGTGAGCTTTTCCACCAGCATGAAGGCAGCGAACCTATTTTAGGTGGTTTCCAGCTGTTGAGAGTGGTTCCTGTGGAGGCTGGGGAGTGTGGTACCCTCTGCTCCAGCCTGCTCAACCCGAGCAGTGCTCTTGCACCCCTCCATAGTCAAGAAAAGGCCCCTTGGGTGGACGCAGCCTGCACCAGACCCCAGCAGCCAGGAGGGATGCTGCCCAGGGGTTTGGGGCAGAGGAGAGGGTTCGGTGGGATATCCCGGTCCCCCGACCATGCTGGGTGTGCGCTGGGGTTACCTCTAAGAGCAGGAGGAAGGCGGTGCCAACTCAGAGCCATGCAGGACCCTTCTCCATCCCACAAAATCTGCCTCCACCTTGCACGAGTGGCCCAGGCACCTCCGTGTTTCAGTGTCCACGGGAAACATGGCCGTGGGAGCGAGGAGGATGCCTGAGACGGAGCATTAGGTGTCACCTGAGCACCTCCTGCTGCCATCCCGAGACACGTTACAAATGTCTCTGGGCACCATTTGCTCAAGACACGCTGTCAGCGAACACCCAACCCCAGGACTCGCTCTGCGGCCGGGTGCGTGGGCAGCGGATGGGTCCACGTGCTCGCTGGAAGAAGGAGCAAACCTGTAGGCTGTTACTCCCAGCTCGCAGTGCCCAAGGCCGGGGTGTGCATGGGCAGCCAGAGCCGGGCTGCGATGCACCATGTTCCCCCCCCTCCCTGCCAAGCTGCGCTCCCAGTCCCCGCTCTGCCTAATTAAACAGAGAGCCTAGAAAGTCCAGTGGTGACTTTGCTTCTCCTTCAGACAGCTCTTCCCAGCCAACAGTCCTGTCGTCCTCTCCCCCCAGTTGGCCAGTACGTGACAGGGACGTGGAAACCCTTGCACACCCCTTCTTGGAACCTGAAATACAAGCGGTGACTTGCTGGGGACCCCCGGAGTGGAGATGGCATTTGTGGGGTGGTCGGCAGGAGGACAGAGCAGGGGTGCACGGAGCCTCTCTCCCTGCTGCTCCCAGTCCCTGTTGGCTGCGGCTGTGAAATGCATTTCCCTTCCCCGCTGTCCCCTCTCCCCAGCCTCGGCAGAGCTGGGGCTCCCTGTGAGCGGGCCGGGGATGTGGGGGTTCCGCGTGCACGACAGCCCACGAGACCCCCTCTGCCACGTGTGGGTCACGCTGGCAAGCACCCACCCCATGCCAGGCTCATCTGGGGACCTTCTCCGGCACAGGAGTGAGCTGCGGCGTGCACGCTGTCTGCTGACCCCATCCCCTCCGTGCCTGATGCTGGCTGGCCACGCGCCGCAGGGGATGTCCCTGCTCCGTGTCCTGGCTGCCCTAGGGACATGGCTGGGGCAGAGATCCCCCCTCATTGCTCCCCACCTGCCTGTAAATCTTTGTGGGCTGCTATCGCTGCCCAGGACTGGATGCCATCGCTGCCTGTGCACCCCCAGGTCCCCGAGGTCTCCCAGGCACAAGTGGCCGTGTGTGTCTTGCCGGGGACCCAAGTCCTGCCGAGTCGTCACAGGCTCTCAGCACCCAGCACCCATTTGCACACTGGTGGGTTCGGCGTTGCAGCAAGGAACGACCCCGCGAAGCTGCGGTTCGAGCTGTCAGCACTGTAAAAATGTTTTCGGTATCATCTTCTAGCATCTAGCAACAGGTTGGGAGAAACTTGAGGCATTTGAGATTCAGGGGATATTATTTCGTGGCTTTTTCTGTCCTATCCACGATCTCCAATGTTGTTTTGCTGTTGCTGTGTCTAGGGCACAAAAATCACCTAAAATCTCTGCCTTTGCCAGCCGACAGGAATTCACAACAGGGAAAGAAGGAAACATCCAGGGAGAAGTGAACAGGAGAGCTGGCAAAGCTGAACCCTTCTTGCTGAGGCTACGAAGCCTTTCAATATTAAAGTTGGCTACAAAAAGCCAGAGGGGAAAAAAATCTCACGACGCCGAGTGGTTGGGCACGAAACGGGACGACAAAATTCAGGGTCGATATTGGATGAGCAAACCCCACCCAAATTGCACAGGACAGGGAGCTCTAAGTTAATATTGCTTCTAGGAAATGCCCTGGGCTCAGGGCAGAAATCTCACCGAAAAGCCCGATTTGATGCTCAGAGGCAGCAAGGCAGGAAAAAGGACTGGGCTGGTTACAGAAATGACAGCCGTGCGCTAGGCAGCGTTGCTATGTATAAAGCCGCCGTCCTCCCACACCTGAATCCATCCCCACTGTGCAGGGGATGCAGGAGGACTGAAAAAGCACCGAGAGCAACGACAGGGTGAGAATCGCTTCGGCTACACCGACGGGCTGGAAGACGAGGATTTTTCAGGCTGGGAAAAAAAAAAAGATCACACTTCGGGAGGAAGTTGGGAACAGGCTGCGAAATCGCGTGTGGCAGGGAGGGGGTGGGCAGGGACCGTGGGCTTATTTTGGGCCCCCCCTCCAATCTTACGCTCCTTCGCCGAGCACCCTGTGCTGGCCACAGCGGGGGGAAAATGTCCCCAAAGCAACAGATCTCTGGCCTGATCCGGTGGCTGTGGGGACAGCGAGCACCCCGGAGCAGTCAGCTGATCCCCACGGAGGTGCCTCCTGTCCCTGTCTCCCTATCCGATTCCTGCCCTGGGAAGGGTCCTACGCTTGTTGAGCTCTGAGCAGCACCAAGGAGGTCTGGTACCTTTTGGGGGGGGTCTTGGCCCTGATGAAGGGTCGCAAACTGCTCCAGCAAAAGGGCTGGAGCCCATGTCTGCATTGGAAAGGTATCAGTGGGGTGACACGAGCTGTGTACGTGCTCAGCCGTCCTGGCTGGGCTGAGTTTTCCAGCAATGCTGGCAGGAGTGGAAGCCTGCCCAGAGCCAACGAGCCCCGCAGAGGTGTCCCTGCAGCCCGGGCATGTCCTCGAACAGAGCAAGCGGGACCAGTGACAGTGACCGCACAGCGAGGGGCCGAGCCGGGATGCATGGGCTGCGCTCGAGCAGCACCGATACCGATGCCGGCTGTCACCCCCAGGTCCCACTGCGACACCCCGGCCCCGCAGCTGCCTCCGGCGGGCAGGGAGCCAGACCTGAAGTGGTTAAATATCTCCTCCTGGAGCAGGAGAGTTCAAACACAGTGCGTCCCCCCCACTTACGCCCTACGGTATGTGCTTTGGGCTAGGCTTTGACAACAGATACAGACGATGAGAAGGGAAAAGACAGGGAGAGACGTCATTTGTGGGGCAGCCCCATAGCCAGCTGTCTCTGCTGGGTGAGCCTGCCCCATCAGACATGCTGGGCTGTCCCCTCTGGTCCCTCAAATCACCAAAGCTGTGTCCCACATGTCCGTGAGCAAACAGGTTATCACCCCTGGCTCCCGGGCTCCCCACAGCAAGGGAAAACCTGGGCTGAAGACAATCGGTCGTCCCGGTTCCACTCCCTGAAGCACGGTGCTCTCCCCTGTGTGGTGGGACACACTTTGTCCCAGCCACAGGGACGCTATGAGGGGCCACTCTGCCCTGCCACAACGCAATCTCTGCCTGCACACCCAGCACCCCCCTGAACCCCCAAACGAAGCTGCCGGAGGCTCAGCGACACCCCCCAGCCCAGCCTGCCCTGACCGCTGCTGTGGCCAGATGCAGGAAAACCTTTCTCCTAGTGCTTCTCCAAGAGTCTGGGGCATCCTCGCTCCGTTCTAACCCCCACAGCAGACACCACAAAGCCCAACCCGACACGTTTTCCTACCTGACGGGGATCTTCACCCGCAGGTACCGATCCACAGCGATGGCCAGGAGCGCCAGGATGGAGCTCTCGGTGAGGATGAGGACAGGACAGGCCACCATGAGGCAGCTGTAGAACTCCGTCTGCGGTCCGATGTTGATGATGATGGCCAGGGGGATGACCAGAGCCCCCACGGCCACGTCGGCCACCGCCAGCGAGACGATGAAGCAGAAAGTGGCATCCCGCAACGCCTGGTTCATCTTCACCGCCCAGATGACCAGGATATTCCCCGGCACGGACACCAAAGCGATGAGGACCTCGATGGAGATGTAAGCAGCCTGGAAGGCTGAGACGGGCTGTGCCATGGTGGCCGGGTCCCCTCCCGGCTGGCGCTGGGGTCCCTCGGTCACCTGCAGACGCGCAGGGAGGGGGTCAGCGAGTGGCATCGTTCTCCGCGCTGCGAGCCGGGCTGCAGCCTGTGCGGGGGGG
>Ga0065711_1044701_pt1 | contig 13935 bp, 9 predicted proteins | sample Hoacrofraction12_FD_59098 | JGI IMG/M metagenome (GOLD analysis project Ga0065711, IMG submission 59098) | Hoatzin crop microbial communities from Cojedes, Venezuela - Epithelial fraction 12 v2 (version 2) | ecosystem: Host-associated > Birds > Digestive system > Esophagus > Crop | place...
GGGTTTTTTTTTTTTTTTTTTTTTTTTTTTTTTTGTCTTTGTGTGTGTGTGTGTGCAGCTTTTAACATGGTTGCTGAGAACTTGTTCCTTGCATGAATTTAATCTTTTCCCCCCTCCTCTCCTTTCATGATTGTACATCTTTCCCGGAGTGTGATTGTCATGACAAGAAGCCCAGATCTAATGTTTGGTTGCATGGTGTTTCTACATGTATGGATTTTCTGGTTCAGCGGAAGCATTTTGAAATGCCCTCTTTGGATACCCTGCCTGATTTAAAACCTGGTGCCAGTATCCTTCAGGTGCTTGTGTAACAAATGCTGAGCATCTAGCTGAGCATCCAGGTGTTTTGCTTCTGTCTTTTTGTGTTTCTGCAAGTGTAATCTTTGTTATTTGTTCAGGCTTTAAATTTGTAGAGATAGATACTTTCTCCAATGTGACTGGCTTGCTAAGACTCTGTGTTAGACCTTATTGCCAGTGACCAACATACTTATCAGTGGAGACTTTTTGGTATTGGAAGGCTGAGAATTGTTTCTGATGGGAGACTACCTCTTGATTTCTAACCCATGCTGCTGACTTAGTCCTTCCACCTATTGGACACACTGGAGAAGAGTCCCATTGTACCAGGCTTGTGATAGCATTCTCAACCTAGTCAGAAGAGTTTGAGGATGTCTAATCAGAGAGCTACCAGGTTACCTGAAGCTTAGGAATGATCGTGCTTGATCGTTCTCCTCTCCTATCATAGCTAGATAATGAAGCCTGGATAATGACTACGCAGGAAATGAATTCCTGTTATACAATATTCATTCTTGAGATCTTGCCTTAGGGAGCACTCAGCAGGGGAACAGTTCAGTTTATGCTCCCCTGGTACCTAGAGTGCAGTCACACAAGCTTGCAGAGCATCACAGGGCCCTAAGATGCACAAGCTTCATTACAAAAACTCTGATGTTTGTGAAGATTTGCAGACACTTTGTTTTTATCTTCAGGTTCCTTGAATATCTTAAAAAGAGGATTGGTCAACATCAAAAATTGCTAGCCTCACAGCAAAACTTTGAAAAGGGTTTAGTGTAGTTGAGTCTATATATGGTAGGCCCGAGAGCGTGTGGCTTCCCTTGTGATGGATAGCAAAGGAGCTGCTAGTGTCAAGCCTTCGGAAGAGATGTAAACCAAATTCAATAGTCCCATTAACTATTCCAGTCAAATACAGTAGAACTAGAAAATGCTTCATTGTCTTACAGGAAGATCCATATTTGTTTATATTCATTCAGGAGACTCAAAAATTCCTCAAGGACTATATAATTCCTGGGAATTTTTGTATCTTTAAAAAGCTGCCTGTAAGACCTTTTTGTGTGACTCTCTAGTGGCTAGAGTACTTGTCTAAACAGAGGGAGTTTTGGATCGGAATATTCCTCCAGTACGATGGATTTAAAACTGTGGGTTCTTTGTCTGTTGTAGTTTCTTCAGCCCGAAATCACAGGCTGAGCTGCTTGAGGCCTTTAAGCATCTTTCTTCTGTTGTCACATTGATTTGTAATAGTTGGGAGGAACCAGAAGATACATAAATAAAAAGTAGAACCGGAGGCTTTAGCCAATGGTTATAGTGCTCACCTGGGTAGCAGAAAACCTGTAGTTCCATGTATTGCTCCAGGATTAAGTCATCTTTTATCCACTTACTTATTCAAGTCTCAATCTTCTCAGGACTGGCAGGTCTATTCATTTCAGACAAGCATCCTAGCTACTTGGCTATCTACGGTGCCTAATGAAATTTGTCATTCCTGGTCCTGTCTGTCTTATTTATCTTGTGTGGTTTGAGACTCTGTGTCTGTATACAGTACAAATCTATGCACTGTATAATTCTTATATATGCATGCATGTGTATACGTATGTACAGACACATATGCATGCACATATATGTTATTGAATATAGTGTGATCATTAAAAACAGTGCATAAGTGGACAGAAGACTGGAACTGGTAATGAAGCTTCTGATGCCTAGTGCCTGCCTGTTGTCTTTGCTAAGCAGCAATTAGAAAACGGGAATGTAAAACATGCAAGAGTACTTAGGAGATAAAAGGCATAATAGGAGGTGGCTTTTTTAATATATTTGTGTATATATATAGATACTTTTTAACTGGAAGAGAAGTAGTAAATACCACAGATACTGTTTTCACAAAAAATCCTGGACAAGTGAGGCTTTGTGAATAGAGAACAACAACCTTTGTCAAGTTTATTAAGAAACTAGTTATTGTGATGTTGGAGACAGGGGCAGTCATGGAAAGGGATGAGCTCTTAGAAAACTCAAGCAAGCCCCAAATGAAATAACCCCAGATAGTGTGTGCAAAGGAGAGGTTCATGGGTATGCTTTACAGAACATCGAAGTTCAGAGAGTTTCTGTGACCTAAGCCATTATACACTTTTTTTTTTTTTATTTTACCATTCAGTATTGCTTAAGGCTATAGTTTCAAGAAATATGGTGAGCCTGTGCAAAAGCTAATTGCTTCTACAAGGAAAGTTCCCATTTCTTTACCAGCTGCTTTTCCCTGCTTTTCTTATTTACTTTGTCCTAGCCTCTGGTGTTTGTTGGTCCCTTCCATGATTCAGTTAAATTTGGTAACAGTAGAAAAAAGAAATCCTTCTGCTGGATTAGTGAAGTAAATGAGCTCACAAAAACATCCAGTAATGTCACTGTTAATGCAAGAACAGGAGAGAGCAATATAACCAGAAGGAAGAAGGCTTGCTCTCCTTTGGCATAAAGGAAATTTAAATTGGTGAACTGTTAGTGGGAATCAGCTGCAGCTTGCTTAGATATTGCAGTATGGTTTGAGTACTTTTTCTCAACTTTATATTTTCTTACTAGAATTAAGAGAAAGTAATAGTAGGTTGCTACAGGCTAAATGTGATTGCTCTTGTAAGTCTGACTTCAGCCTTGGCCAGGCAGAAGTCTTCTGGGACAGAAATCAGTAATGACCAAACGAAAGCACAGCATCTAAAGCAAAAACACATGTAGGAGAATATCTTAATGTCCTTATGTATATTTTGTTCTTACACATTTTCTTCCACTCAAAAAACCTAGAATTTTGAGGGCTCATAAGAGCCTGCCTGTATCAGCTTGATGGCATCACAGAAATGCCCACTACCATTGTGGGTTTTTTCTTAAACCTCTGCAACCTTCTTACAACTTACTGAATATTGGAGAGGAGGTTTATATTCTGGAATCGTTAAGTTACTGTAGAGTTATTTTTCTCATTTACTTGAGTAACTTTTGAAAAGCAATTCTATCATCAATTTTGATTAAACTTGATCATTCTACTTCACTCGCTGTTTGACCTCACTACAAGTTACAGTAGAACTTTAAAGAAGGGGATTGTGTAACTATTCAAATAGTTTCTCTTGCTCTGATTCCTACACCAGTTTCATTACACATAGTGTTAATAAATTAATAGATAACTCTCTTCTATTTGTGCACTGGCTGTTGAAACATTACAATTTCAAGTTCTTAAATCTGATAGCACTATTTGTCAAGTAGTATTGCTTCTAGACATCTGTCAATGTGATGTATGCTGTTACCTGCTTTGCATATCCTTTGGATATACTCTGGATTTCACTGCTGATAAAACTATAGAAGTTAAATGAAAATTATATGAAATAATGACTTTAACAAAATAAAGTAATGTTTCTGTGGGTTGCTCTAAAACTTTATTTACTACTGTTTTATTCTCTTATGATTTTCCTGGTATCAGTGAGCTAATTTTATTCTGGTTTTAAGTCTGAGCATTGAGTCTAAATTTGAACCTTAGGTCAGTATTCTGTGGATGGCAAAGCTCAGGTGAGTGAGTAATCTTTACTGACTGTGATTCAGTCCAATTGATTTGCTTTTTGGAAGGTTTTAGCTTGGTGTTAAGCCTGTTTTTGCTTTTGTTTAGTCACATTGCACTGAGCCTAATGATAATTCTTGCTAGAGAAGAATTCTCTTGTGCATTTCTTATGCCTGCTCTCATTGAATACTTGCAAGCAATCATAGTCATAAATTTTTTAGGACAGGAGGGACTATAATACTCCATTTGGCTTCTTATGTAATATAAGCTATAGATCTTTTTTGTATTAATTCTTGTGTGAAATCTGATAGTATTTCTTTTTTTAGTCTTCAATTCTGAAAACCCTTCATAATTGATAGCTAAAAGGAAAGCCTAAAAACTGAACTGCTAATTTTTGCACTTTCTAGTAGGTCACTGGAAAGCTTGGAGAAGAAAGTCTTTGATACTGTAATTCTAAAACTGGGTATTTTGCTCCTGGTAATCTTTTCTGTTTCTTAACATGGTGTTTCTGTATACAGATCCCAAACCATACTGGAGCTCTAATTTAACTTTTTCTTTTGGCATCTTGGTTTAAAAGAATCAAGGGTACGATCCTGTACTTGTTCAGGAATTTTCTTTATTTGGGACTTACTGTTATTCCATCCTTGCTCTCCCAATGGAAGTAGAAGGCACAGAGTGAGCAGCCTTATTCCTTTTCTGTCCTAGTTGAGCTTAAACGCGGTGTGAAGACAAGAAATTAGCTTTAGAGTATGTAACCTGTTGCATTGCGGATGGTAACCCCTTTGGTAACGTGGAGTTCAGTGTAGGCCAGCTTACTCCAAGTAGCAGCAGTGATCTTGCTGAATCAAGGATTTGAGGATTAAGTAACAGCTGTTGATTTAGAGCCTTAACTGCCTTTTGTAGTGAAACATTGTGCCTTTGCTGTGGAAGTTCAGGTTCAGTAATAAAAAAAATCATTTCAACTCAATGAAAATTCTTTGGAAAACCTTTGAAGGATTTCTTTATTTTTGTACACTGCTTTGTAGCCAATATTTTTTAGCTGTATGTGTTTGGAACTATTTAATAATTAATTTTATATTGATCTGGTTTGAATTTTTGAAGTTAACTTTAAAACCTGTGTACATTATCACTCTGTGGTGAAGATGGAGAAATTGTGTGAAGTGTGGATATTTAAATAGTGACCATCTACTTGCATGCATTACTTAAATGCACTTTTTGTTTTACATCCTACTCCTGTACAAAAATACCCTTGCTATATTTTAGAACTCTTGGTTGAGATGTTTGAGGGAAATTTTGAAGACAAAAATTTAATGTGGCAGTTACATAGAAGTAGGAGATGCATATGATTTTCCTCAAGATAATAATTGAGAAAGAAAGCATATTGGAAATGTCCATTACTGTTTTCCCTTAGATGTGTTCATTTGCTTAAAAGGAAGAAATTATCTATACATTTGGGATTTGTAACTTTGAAAAGCAAATTACTGCAATTCTTTAGGGCATTTCTTTCTTCATAGGTATGATTGTCCTGAATGTGTGTTGTTGTGCTTTGTTTTGTTTTAATAGAATGATATGACACCAGTCCGGTTGCAGTGGGGAGAAATTCTTATGCCACTGCTGAAGAAGTACAAGCTGAACATAACATGGGGTGATCAGGATCTATTGAACATTATGTTTTTTCACAATCCAGGTAAATCCACATTGATTCTAAGTCTAACATGACAAAGTTGATCTTTTCTATGATGTTCGAAGATCCAGGAAAATACTCTTTTAGCAGACTTTTAAGTGAAAGTATCCAAGGGACATTTCACTACTTTCTTTTTCTGAAAGCGTTTACTTTGAGAGACAGCGTTGGAGCTTGCTAGAGTGTAATTAGCTGTTAGGTTTCAGAACAACTGTACAGAAATTTTTGAAGCAGCCTTAAGGAAAAAAAGAGAATATTAGTGTATTTCCTGAAACGGTTTTGCAACTTAATCTGGAGTTCTCATTTTTCTACACAGAAAGTCTTTATGTCTTTCCTTGCCAATGGAATTACCGACCTGACCACTGCATCTATGGAAGCAATTGTAAGGAAGCTGAAGAAGAAGGTATATTTATTCTTCATGGAAACAGAGGTGTTTACCACGATGATAAACAACCAACTTTTAGAGCTGTCTATGAAGCAATAAAAAATGTAAGTGTCTTCAGCATTGTACTTGCATGAAGTTATTTTTAATACATTTTTATCTGCAGTGCTGCATGTATTTTGTAGGTTTTGTTGATGCTTACCTTGATTGTAACAAGGTGATTTTTTTTTTTCTTTTAAGTGATGTTAAGTGTTTCACCAATTTTTCCTTTGCGGCTTGGATAGAATTCCTTTTGTTGTGATGAGCATCTTTTGAAACAGTGTAGACTATGTCTAGGTTAGGATTCTAAAACATTGCCTGTAGTTGTCACTGTCTATTTAAAAGGCTTTACTCCCATTCCTTTAATCAATACATCTAGTAAACTGTTTGTATGAGCATTTGGACGTGACCAGAAGCTTCATTTTTCTGGAGATTTTAAAATGGGGTGAAAAACCCATACTCTTCACAAAGTTTCTGTGTATTTACTGCAACATTTTAACATTAAATTGTAGCTAGATTTGGATTGTAGAAAATATATTTTTTTTTTATGCTGTGTTTTGACCTTTTCTAGAGATTCAATGTATTAATATGTTGCTGTTCCTTTAAACATTAAGCATAGGGACTTCTTTTCATTCTGCAAATAAGTCATCTAATAAACTATTTATCACTACATCAGTATACTCGCTGAAGAGCTGTAAAATTTAGCACTGATGCACATTTTAATGTAGCAGGCTATTGTGTGTGTCTAACCTTCAAAAATCAATAGTATATTTTAATGGTGCTTTATTATATGTTGTCATATGGATATAAAAATGAAGAAAAGTACTTTTGGGGGTCTCAGAATACATTGCAGGGAAAGTGAACGTGTTTCCATAAAAATACGATTTCTTTGTTTCCTTTGAGCATTGTCAAAAACAGAAGAAAAAATTATTTCTTTATATTTATGATCCCATTTGGTTTATGAATATGTCAGAGAAAGTATGTAAAACACTGATTCAGTGGTAATAAGATGAAGAAAATTATTTTACTTTGAAATGCCGCTTTAGTTTATCATTTGTTTATAAAAAATATTGCACTGTTGAATTAATGACTTCTTTATTTCATGTCCGTGTTAAACATAGTATGTGTTTGACCATCATTCAGTTTAATGAAACTTCAGTAGTACCACTTTTCATACTGTTGTTTCATTATAATTTGATAAGAATTGTATTCCTTAAAAGTTATGTGTCATTCAAGAAAGTTACTGTTCAACAAACAACCAGAAATCACTTTAGATCTGTAAATTTTTAATTTAATGAGGTAATTTTAAATTTCCTCCTTGCCTGTCTGGATATGTTCATTTGCTTTTTTTTTTTTTTTTTTTAAACAAAATTCGCTTGTTAGGCTTATTGAGAACATTGGAGAATATTTTTGTAATTTAGGGGTGTTTTTCAAATACTGCATTCAGAAGCCCTCTGAGTTCTTGAAAACGTTTAATAAACCTGTAGAAAGCAAATACGATGTTCAAAGGCATTTTTGTAAAACTCGCTAATAACTCTGAATAATGACACACTTCTGTATTGACCTTAAATCTTCTTTTACTAACCTCTTTACAGTATTCCTTTGGAGATGATCTGGTTTGTTCCCTGTTGCAGCCCCTAGAAGTGGAATTACGGAAAACCATGCATACATACTGCGGAAGAGTATACAGAGTCTTCATAAAGCAACTAACAAAAAGCGTAAGAGACTTGTATGCCAGAAGATCTAAAGGAAGGTGATTTTTACTGCAAGCTGTTAAATCAAGAGACTGAATTAACATACTGGTCAAAGGTGCAAAAATTCTAATATGGCTTGAATCAACTCTTAATGTGCCCAGATAAAAGTTTACTAGCACACATAAAAATGAAGAAAATACCAATCTAATGAAGAGCAGGAACTTTTTTTCTGCAAAGGTGACTTTTTGCTCTTTTGAAGTTTAATCACTGCTAATGTTTATCTTGGATCCAATGATTTGGGTGTTTCTGGCTTCTATGGTCAGTAGTTTTAGTCTGCATAATTCAGTTATCTAATGATCAAATGAACAAGGAAGAAATGAAGATGGCTCTATTTGGGAGTGTACCTCATATTGTCTAAAATTCTGCTAAACTGTGAATGTAGCAATAACTGAGTCAGCAGCACTAACCTCACTTTAAAGGTGTGAGCCTTTATGTAAACAAAGTTGTTTACAAGTGCAGAAAATACTCTGTTTTCAAAGAAATGTGATATAATCATTGACAATCTGCATGTGCCTTTGTGTTCATCTCTTACACATTGAAGCACTGTTTTGACAATCTTGTTTTCACTTACCTTAGATGTAAACTGCACACTATAAATATGATTTTGTGAGCAATTAATAACTACTATGTGATACTAGTTTTCTCTGTCTGTAGGTACAAAGGCTTTTTAATATACAGCATTTATTTCAACATCGTTGAGCCATCATGGCCAAAAGATAGAGCAGAGTTGAGGTATTTTTTAGCAAAAATTCAGTATGAAGTTGTCTGGCTTACAATACTTTTTTAAAATTACATGGTTTTTCAGCTTTATAGAGCATTTTGGAAGTAAAAAAAACCCAAAACCCCAACAGTGGAAAGCTGTTGCTGTTGTATTTCCTTACTAAGAATTGTTACCTGATGATTATTACAGAGTATTTAGTACCTAAAAGTGAAGAGCTGTAATAAGCATTCTGATACTTCATCAGACTGTGTTTTAGATGGGTTTCTTAGAGAATATGTCCTGTAACCATATCTTTTTATTAACATGGCTTTAAAATAGTTTTTGGGGCAGACCCTCAGCTACATGAATGCATTACTGTCAATAGGGTCACAGTGATTTACAGCAGGTGAGGATTAGGCTTTCTTTAGTTACCTTAGTGGGAAAGAAAAATGTTCTGTTTATGTGAAAAAAAGTTTTATTAGAGAAAAACATGAAGAAAAAGTTTGAGTTCTAGTGTTACAGCAAAATATTATTTAACCTTGCATGGTATGAAATGTATTAGTAGATACATTTGAACTTAGATAACCTGTCTGAGATGAAGTCTTTGTAAAGTGAATTTCTGGATTCCAGAGAAGTTCCTGTGTGTTGAGTGCATCCTCCATGTTCACTGAATTGCACCTTCATCCCAACCCCATTTTAGAAGCTTAATTTTCGTGGCTGTTTCTTTGTCAAAGGCAGGCTGTCTCCGACTCTCAGATCCATGTGAACTGGATGAATGCTTTAGCGGTAGAAAAACACACTCCACTGTAAGCAGAGTTTATGTTCTGCTCCTAATCTCCCTGCTGGCTCAGGGTGTAAATTTCTGGGCTGGAAACTAGAAAGCAGCCTGCCTTGCATGTAGTTACGGTCTCCTTTCCTTGCAATGTAACTTTTTGAAGTCTGAAAATCTAGAAATCTGTGTGAAGGTGAATACTGTTATTGACTGATTTTACAATATGCAATGCATTATTTTTTTACATAAATACTGATTTTTATATCAATTTGTCTTCGGCTTTTTTTTAACTTGTACTGTGTGTTTGTATTTAAAAATTCTTTCAGCCTGTTTTTTGTGTTTGTCTTTGCAGAAACTTTCAGTTTTGAATTGATTTTTAGTATGTTGTATGCATGTGAAGATACTGCTTAAAACCCAATGACCCGTATTAGAAGAAAAGTGAAATGTGAACATTAGCAGCAACCTTTCCGCTTAAATTTCAGTTTTTGTGGGGGATTAGAACAAAAAGGGTTAATATCAAAGCTTATTGTAGGATAAAAATTCTCACTTTGTGCTTAATTCAGGAGTTGTTTACTTAGCATATTAGAAACAGCAGAATGTACTATCTTATGCTATAGGGTTTTTTAATTTTTGCTATAAATTTAAACTGCTCATTTCAACTATACATTCCCAACTAACATTCATGAACACTTTAGAACACTTAAAAACCAGCAAGTGCTTAGTGGCTTCCATTAAGTAACTCTCCAGAGTAGTTGTTTCAAATAATTTTTTGGTTCTGTAATCCCTATGTCTTAAATTTAAGAAATGACCTACCTTTAAAAACAAATCTAACTTATGAAGAAAATATTTGGAGACAGTAAGGAGACTGGAAAACCAAGTAGTGTATTAGAAAGCAGTTATACTCCCAAACATTTCAACACCGGATTTATAAGGTTATATGCATGTAAGTGTAGAAACTTACATCTAGCCTGTGAATCTTTATTGCTGTCTAGTTTTAGAAACATTGCTTGTTCTGGAAACATAGTAACTAACTAACAAAATAGGACCTGACAAATTCTAGAACTTTAGAAATCCCATTTTTACTGATTATTTATTATAAAATTATTTAATGCTAATGGAAATGTGAAGTTTCATAGAAAAATGTAAGCATCAGGAAATGTACCCTCAGGTTAAATTAAGGTAAATCTGTCTTCATCATGCTTGATTTGTCTCTGTATCATGGTACCATTATTCTGTCTCTGTTTAAAGGGATCACAGTCTCATGACAGAAGAGATCTATTGGAAGATGTGTTATCTCATTTGTATGAAATTCTCTCTCTTTGCAGGTAGTATGAAAGGCTAGCTATCCCTTACTGAGACTGCAACATCCTTCTGTATGGTTCTGTACCTATGCCTGTTAGTAAGGCTGTATATATTTCCAGTTCCTTGTGGTTTTGCCAGAATTTAGACTGAGGGTGACCATAATGCCAGTTGAATTGATTTTGGTAAGTTTTTGGTTTAAATTTAGAAAGGTTAAGAAAAAAGGTTTAAAAGAAAAAAAAATTATTTTTCCTTATTCTGAATTTAAACATATTTTAAAGCAATATGGAATTATCTTTGCTGGTTTTGACGTAAATTTGGTCAAGCTGTAGACTACTGGCAAAATGTTGTTGGGAAAACTGAAATGTCAACGTTTTTGTTATTTTGTACCATTTCTGTGCATGCTAGACGTACTCCATCCACACAGGCTCTCCACACTTCTGTCTGTGCGCTTTCCGAAACAGGATGACTGAGAAGCCAGTCTTTTTTTTTTTTCCTCCTCCCAAATCATACTTCCCATCTAGACAGGGTAGAAAAGGAAATAACTGCAGCGTAGTAGTGGGAGGAGGGAAGGGCCTGTGTCTGCTTGAAATGTTTAGAAGCAGAACACGTAAGAGGCAAAGCTGAAGGTCTAATGGATTATCTGTATGTGCATTATTGGGCGCTCTCAGTGAAAATAGGAATGAAGTACCGCTGCTTATTTACTCACATTTATGGATGTGATGGTATTTGTGGTGGATTAATTGGGGTGAAACTGAGAGGTAGAATCAATCTTCTTACTTAGCTTATCTGTAGCAAAACACTAGACTTCTGGTTTGTTGTGGGTTTGCATGGTGAGGTTTTGGTAGCGGGGGGGCCACAGGGGTGGCTTCTGTGAGAAGTTTTCCCCATATCTGATAGAGCCAGTGCCAGCTGTCTCTTAGACCCACTGCTGGCCAAGGCCAAGCCCATCAGCAATGATGGTAGCACCTTTGGGATAACATATTTAAGAAAGGGAAGAAAACCTGTGGTGAAACGGCAGTGAAGAGAAAGGAGTGAGATGATGTGAGAGCAACAACTTTGCAGACACCAAGGTCAGTGAAGAAGGAGGGGGAGGAGGTGCTTCAGGCACCAGCGCAGAGATTTTTCCCCCGCAGCCCGTACTGAAGACCGTGGTTAAGGCAGGCTGTCGCCCTGCAGCCCATAGAGGTCCATGGTGGAGCAGATACCCACCTGCAGCCCATGGAAGGGAACCCACGCCAGAACAAGTGGATGAAGAAAGCTGTGACCCCGTGGGGAGCCTGTGCTGGAGCAGGCTCTTGCCAGGACCTGCTGATCCATGGAGAGAGGAGCCCACGCCAGAGCAGGTTTGTTAGCAGAGTTTGTGACCCCATGGGGGACCCACGCTGGGGCAGCCTGTTCCTGAAGGACTGCACCCTATGGAAGGGACCCACGCTGGGGCAGCTGGTGAAGAGCTGCAGCCCATGGGAAGGATTCACGTTGGAGAAGTTTGTGAAGAACTGTCTCCCGTGAGAGGGACCTCATGCTGGAGCAGGGACAAAGTGTGAGGAGTCCTCCCCCTGAGGAGGAAGGAGTGGCAGAGACAACGTGTGATGAACAGACCATAACCCCCATTCCCCATCCCCCTGTGCCGCTCTGGGGGAGGAGGGAGAGAAACGGGAGTGAAGTTGAGCCCGGGAAGAAGGGAGGGATGGGGGGAAGGTGTTTTTAAGGTTTAGTTTTATTTCTCACTATCCTTCTCTGATTTGATTGGTGATAAACTCCCTTTTCTCCCCAAGTTCAGCCTGTTTTGTCCATGAGAGTAATTGGTGAGTGATTGCTCCCTGCCCTGATCTCGACCCTTGAGCCTTTCATCATATTTCCTCTCCCCTGTCCCGCTGAGGAGGGGGAGTGATAGAGCGGCTTTGGTGGGTACCTGACATTTATCCAGGCCAAACCAGAACATGGTTTCTCCTTCCTGTTTTATAAAGGTGTCTCCCAATGCATAGACCTATCTAGAATTTCCATTTCTTAGAAGTCTGAAGTTCTTTTTCATTGTCTAGTTTCTGTTTCAAATTAAAAGATTTTCGATTAGTTATTTTTATGTTCTCTGCTGTTGGTATGCAATGTGATTACCATGATTACCATAGCTTCCCTGCCCACTTCACTACTTTGTCAATGGACGGGATTTGGAATAGCTCCAGTAATTTTGTGTAGTATAATAAGTAGCAGAGAACGATCATGTGAGGGTGTGACTTTGTGAGCGGGAAGTGGATGCTTTTGTTGCATAAACAGTGGAAGTAGGAAGTAATGGGAAGGTTCTTCTCCTCACCATGGTTCTTGGAACAGATCTTACATGTGTCTTGTGTGACTGTTGCTGTCAGTGTGAGCACTTCTGCGCAGAAGCACTCAGAAGGGGCGTCGTAACTTGTATTTTTCAAAAGGAACTGTAAGTATTTTTCTGTCATGTTTCTAATCTCTTTGGATATCTTCTGTTCCATGTATTTTTTGGCACTTCAGTTCTGTCCAGCGGAATTTATGTATATATTTGAGAAGAATAACTTAAATTCGTACAAAGTTTTGCATAAATAACAGCCAAGTTACTCGCTCAAGTTTCCCAAGTGGATGAAGCATGAACCCAGCAAGTCAATTTTTGAAAAAATTGGACACTAGTGTATATACTTTAGGTTCCCTTAGAAAAAAGAAAAATATTGTTTGATCCAAGTTTAGCTCTACAGAAAAACACTTGCAACTTGTTTTCAGTATTTAAATGCCAAACCTTAAATATTTAATGCAGGATAATTTTCTATAGAAATGCAGGTTGCCTCACAGTTGCTCTGTAGTCCTAGTAGACTACTAGAAATTATTACTCAGGTTTAAGACCAGAAGATGTTTGCAGAGGTAATAGTGAATTTTCTGCTTCAGGAAGTGAGGAGAAAATCTCATTTTAAAATAGTTCTCAAAATCTCTCTCTTCTAACCACTTAATGGATCTATATAAGAACAGCCTGTCCTCCGAGGCTGTCATAAAATCTAAGATTTCTGGTTCTCTAATGCATTTTTAAGCTTTTGTGGGCCTATTAAAATTTTTTAAGTTTCTTGAAGGAATATTAAGTAATCGGAAATTCTTGCATTGAAGAAGTTCAGTTGCATCTCTTCAGTTTTGTGGTTGCTTCCTGCACAGCCGCATTCAGTTCTTCAGAGAGTCCTCATTTAAGCTTACGAATGTGCATCTTCCTGTATATTTGCTGCCGAGTTTCAGCATCCGTGCAGGGACAGGAATGACTCTCACACATTGATGCAGTGCACAGCCGATTCCATTTATTGCTCGGCTTGCATGGTTATATACATTTGCCATATCTGCACACGCGATCACGCTTATTCGGATAGGCTACAGACATAAATCACACGCTGTTCACACGCCCCACATTCCCTTATGATTGGTAACTATGCACTAACGCCAATAGCAACAGACTGCCTCCACGTCCTTGAACACATCTTGTTTTTGCTAACCCACACCAT
>Ga0065711_1044704_pt1 | contig 13935 bp, 17 predicted proteins | sample Hoacrofraction12_FD_59098 | JGI IMG/M metagenome (GOLD analysis project Ga0065711, IMG submission 59098) | Hoatzin crop microbial communities from Cojedes, Venezuela - Epithelial fraction 12 v2 (version 2) | ecosystem: Host-associated > Birds > Digestive system > Esophagus > Crop | place...
CGGGACGGGGACGGCGACCACCGACACTTGTTGGTACCCCCGGGGCGGCGGAGCAGGTGCTGCCGGGGTCGGGCAGCATCGGGGCAAGACCTCCCACAACGATGTCCCCCCCGTCCCCATCACACCCGGTACCCGCTGACCCCCCAAAGCGGCGTGGGGGTCACAGCCTGCGTCCCCGGGCAGGTGGGCTGCGGGGGATGCCCACCCTCCCCAGCCGCTCGGGCGTCCCACCGGGGCTGGTCGGGCAGGGGTTGGTTATCAATCCCTCGTCCCCTTTTGCCCTTAAGTTACAAATCCGGACGGTGGCCCCGGGGAGGACGGAGGTCGGGGCGCCGGGTCAGAGCAGGGCCCCGGGGGTCGGCGAGGCGCCAGTGGTCCAAGGGTTTGGTGGGGTTGGGGCGGCCGAGCGTGCCACCCCCGGGGGGGTTGCGACAAGCAGGGCCGCCCGCGCCTCGGACCCCCATTGCTGGCGGGAGGACGGGAGGAGCCCGGTGACACTGGGAACCCACCGAACAAACACTGAAATAACGTGTGAGGTAAACAGGGGCGGAAAAGCGTTCTGGAAAATTCCTGCGTGTTTGCCAAGGCGGTGGGACTGTCTTCTGTGGTGACCCCCCCCTCCCAGGGCAGAGGGGATGGAGGACGGCAGCACCTTCCCACCTAACTTTGAACGAAGGCGCCAATTCCTCTAATTAACCTGCTCCGGTGGGAGATGGCGCTTCCCATGCTCCCAGCATCGCCGGCTGCCGTGAGCTAATTAGTTCCCGGTGCAAGCACCCAGGCTGGGAACGTGGGCCACCTCCATCTCACCTTGCTGGGTCTCCACCGGCAAGGGCAGGTACACCGCAGCCGGGCAGGGAGTCCCCAGGGCAGTCGGGATGAAAGATCCCGAGCGGCTTGTGCCTCTCCCGACACCTGCGCCCAGGTGGACACGGTCCCACCGGCGCATCCCCAGTGCCAGGAGTCCTCTCCGCGTCCGGATGCAGCTCCCATCTCTCCTGCCTTCAGATCTGGCTCGCTGGAGGCCGCCGGGACGTGGGTGGGTTTTTGGAGGGGCAAAGCGCCAGGTCAGCGGCGTTCTCCGAGTGTCCTGCCCGTGGGAAAAGGTGCTCGCCCGTCGGGAGCTGCCGGGGATGCGTTAGCGCTGAGTCCTCCTCCCCTCCTCCATTGCCAGATGGAGCGCCTCGCGCGCCATGCGTCTCCAGCAAGCGGTGGGTGGATCAGAGCAGCTATCAAGGTGGTCTTGTAAGCTGTCGTGCCTTCGGTGAAGGTATATTGGGAACTGTGGGAGTGTTTTTCCTGCAAGGGAGAACGTCCTGCCGAGGAAGCCGTGCGGGATGATGGCAGGTCCCTGGAGAGGAGCAGCCTGGGCTGCCCCGGGACAGGCACGGGGAAGAGCCCGGCAAAGGGGGATTTCACGAGCGAGGTTGACAAGCCGCCCGGCGCGGATGCACAGAGTGGGACCCCCTGGTCCCCGGTGCCACACGCAGCTGGGACTGCGTTTGGGAAGCCGAGGCGGAGGGGTGGTTCTCCGGGGAGGGCTGCGTGCAGCCGTCCGTGCCGGCACAGCGAGGGGTGGGCGCGGGGGCTCGGCCGCGGGCGGGCAGAGGGCTCATTCCTGCGAACAGGGGAGGAAAAGCAGAGACGTTTCAGTGCGCTTGAAAGGAAGGGGGTCAACTTTTTTTTGATGCTGCAAATGTATCGTGATAAAAGGATCATCCCCCGCTCGGCGCTTTTTATTCTTTGCCTTTAGGATTAAGACAATTCCCATTGTTTATCTTCTCACATCAGAAACAAAGGCTGCCAGAGGCAATAAACAGAGGTAGAAGGATCCCAGGAGTTATCAGATATTCGAGGAATGAGCGTGCCTCGTACGTCTCGGCGAAGCCTCGCGCCTGTGGGCTCCGGCGGGCTCTGCTTTATCACAGAGCTGCCAGCCTGCGCCCAGCACACCGGGGCCGGATCCCGCCTCGCCGGGCGCATATTTCTGCACATAGGTGTGTGCACGGGGTGGCAGCGCTCGGTGAAGTTTGCTTTTCCAGAAACCTGCTGGATTAGTGATTAAGCTCAGTTGTGACTTTTTTTTTCTTTTTTTTTTTCCCCCCCTCCGTAAAGCTTCTTTCGACCTGTCCGGACTCGCATTCCCCCGGCGCTTCGGAGAGACGCCGCTTGCAACACTTGAGGCTGAAGGTTTTCTGTGAGCCTGGCTTTGTGGGGACAGGCTCGTTTCGGCCACGCAAACGGTGTCCTCCGAGCCACCTCATGCCGTAGAAAAGGGAGACAGCGTAGGTACCTCCGGAGGGATTCCTCCTCTGCAGCGAGTGCTGAGCTGGAAGAGGCTTTGCCAGATCTTTTCATTAGACAGACCAAGCTGCTTTCTCTCTGGTTAGGAAGCAAACCTCAGGTGTGTTTTCTCAGCGTCTGAGTTCTGGGAGTCGCTGCTTGGCTTGCTGCCTATCCAGAAAACCTCTGTTCTCCAAATCTGAAGAGATGCTCTGTTCCTCCTTCTCGTGCAAGCCTCAGGCTTGCTTTCCCTCCTGCCTTTGGAAGCTCAGAGAGCTTTAAAGCTTTTCTTCCTGCCCATTTAGGCACAGAATTGTACAATTAAATAAAAGGCTGTAGTTAGTGCCTTTCACATCTAGCTGGTTGTGCACAGGCAGGTCCCTCCAGCTTCTGCTTTATCTCTGGAGGAGTCCAGGGACGTGCTTCACACGGGGGAAGCAGCCGTGTTACTTTCCAAAGTAACTCGCGTTTCACCGCCTCAGTTCAGCTCTCGAACCTGCACGTGCAGCAGCGTGGTTGCCTTGGGAAGCATGTTCTCAGTGGTCCCAAGCCATCCCGGAGCTGGGGCTGTTTTGTAGAGGGCTTCAGCCGAACGCGAACCTCTCTGAAGCCAGCATGGGAGTGCCGGGCTCCTGTATCAGTGGGAGGTAAGGCACGAGCAGTCAGTTATTTAGTTATTTATTCATTTCTTTCTTTATTTTGGAGGGAGGGAAGCCCACCTGAAGAGGTGAACTAGAAAATGTGCAAAGCGGGGTGGGGATGTAAGCATCCACTAACTGCCCGTGGCACTGGGGCTGCTGTGATCTGTAGCTGTTCGGGTGGTTTGAATGAGGAGAGTCAAATCCCATGCCTGGAAAGCATCGGAGACAACAGGGCAGGGGTCCTTTCTGGGTGAGGCCCCTCATTATCAAGCTATCTGGGGATGATTACAGCCTCTTTCCATTTTCTTGCAGCTCAAACTGGCTTTGGAGGAGGCTCTCCATGTGGACGCTGCGTAGTCTGAGATGCGGTTACGCCGCTGCAGAGCAGGGTGTGCCACTAGCAGCTCAGTCTACCCCCTATTTACAGGGGTTTAAAACTTCCTTCTGGACTTGAGACTTGGCTTAAAGGGCCAGCAGCACAGATGGGCTTTTAAACCCTTTAAGAATAATTTAATTTGAGTGCTCTGGGAAAGCTTGAAGACCTTGCAAGTGTCCAAACAAGCCTGGCTAAGCAGTCGCCCTCTAATAGAACCACTCTTGAGGGCTGGAGAGGGAGAGATAAAAGGAGTTTGGGTTTCTCCGTCCCCCTTTCATCTGAACATCACCAGGCGCTTTGCAAACGCGGGGCCCAATTCTTCGTGCCCACCCCTGCCAGCTTTGCAGTGGGGATGTTGCAAGAGAAGCCTGAACTCTCCTTTTATGCCGGTTTGGGTCGTTAAGCAATGTAGACGACTGGGGAAGAAGCACGCCTGATTCCTACACTCGCATCCCTCTGGTTTTAAACCAAACCTGATTTTTTTTTTTTTTTTCTAAGGCGAGTCTCCCCAGCTTTGGTAGAGGGCAGAGCTCGCTTCGCTTTGAGCCTGGCTCGGCTGAATTTTGTACGAGATTCTTCGCGTTGTCGTTGCGACCCTCCCGTTTTCCACCTGGCGAGGAACCGGCCCAGCGTTTCCCCGGTGGATGCCATGCCGCCGTGGTGCAGCTCCAGGGCAGAGCTGCTGCTGCCGGGCCCCGCTCCCCACCCTGCGCTCTGGGTTTTTGATACGAGGGCAGCGTCGAGAAGGTTCCCCGAGCCACGTCTGCTCAGGCAGCCGGGATGCTGGGTTGCGCCGATTGGGTTTGACGGAGAATCTCCTTGCTTTGAGGGCTGCTGTGGGCTGGACGAGCGGCTCTCCGCTTCTGGGGTGCCCAGGGCTCCTTCGCGCTGCTCTGGGGATCCTGCTGGGTCTGCGAGGTGGGTGCAGGCAACCAGAGACACCCATTCCCTGAGGGTGTGGGGTGGGAGACCTAACCCAGCACTGTCCATTGGAAATACGTATTAATTTATATTTATTTCTTTTAAAGTCTCGCCACGTCCGACAAAACCAGCTGACTTTAGCTCAGTGATGAAGACAGACTGGCGTTAAGGGTTGCATCCTGCCGAGGCAGGAGACCTCTGCCAGTCTCAGCGCTGGACTTCCCACCAGTTTGGCTTGTCTCTGAGCTCTGGTCCTGTCTGGCTGGGTGCGGGAGGGATCCGTGCTCTCTGCCTCTGCAGCGGTGACGGGCATTTCTGTCTTTTCCTAAGGAAGCCTCAACCAAAACTACACCCCAGTCTTTAGCAGCAGAGCCTTATTCCAGGGAGGATGGACGTGAGCGAGATAAAACCACGCTGCGCCCCAGGTTGTGCAGAATCAGATCAGCTCCAAATATGAGCAACAGCGAGAGGCAAATTTCTTTTTTGCCATGGTTTGAGATGACTCCATGAGTCAGAACTGGACTTTTGCATTAAAGCAAAAAAAATGTTTATGTTACTCTGCTGAGAGCTACTGTCCTCTCAATTAATTCATCCTTGCGGATGGAGAGAAATGCATTACAGCCATTTATTTGGGCTTTCTTGAAATGATGAAATTGCTGAGCAATCCTGGAGGCGAACAGTTTCCAGGAGGTTCTTCCGTATTTCCTTAGTAGTGCAATGACGCTGCCTCTTGCAATACTTGGTGATTTTTTTCTTAAAGCTTGAAAGCCTCGCGAATCCCCAAAAATCCCAGTCATCCCAGGCTGCTCGAACGGCTGACTCTGCTCTGGAGACAAAGCGCAGGTGACCTTTGTCTGGCTCCAGCCCCGGGGTGTCTGTGGGTGACCCCCCGGCAGCATCGTCCAGGAGCTGCTGCCATGGGCCGCTGTGGTTTGCAGCTGGGAAGGTGGTGTGCAGGATCTGGCTGGCTCAGCAGAACTGGAGCCAGTATTGTGCTTTCATTAAATTACTTGGGGAAAAAATTAATTGAGGATCTTGGCTGATGGAGAGCAGCCTGGGGTCTGATGCAAGTTGGGCGAGATCAAACTAATCCTGCAGAAGGCTCCTCTCGCCACGGATTTGCAAATTCTGATCGAAACTAGAAACTCGTCAGGATTTTTCCAACCAGGTCTAGCCTGAAGGGCTGCACGAGGGGAACTCCCACAGAGCTCAGCCCCGTGGCCTGCGCTTGCCTCCTCTTGCAACAAGGCACTGCTGTTGTGCTGGAGCCCGGGAGTAGCTTCTGTTAGCTTACAAAGGAAGATGCAGTAAAGGATGTTTCCTATGGATCCAAAGTGGATTTCCAGAGTGAATGCTGCTCCCAGATACCGTCCTGGTCTTCCCAGCTTCCATCCTGGTCTTTCCCATCACAAAGTGGAGATGTTGCCCCCAGATGCTCGGAAAGCCAAGAAGCAGCACTGGCTTGGGACTAGCAGCTGGGCCATCTCGCTGTCCCTAGAGACTTGTGATGAGGGAGGCAGGCCATCACCAATGGCTTGTGCATGGGTAGATGCGTGTTTGCTACCTGCACATCCTAGACAGTGCGTGGTGTGCAGGATCTGAGATGTAGGTTCACCTTTGAGCGCAGGCAGTGGAGCTGCACGCTCAGGTCTAGGTCTGTAGGCAGGTAATGGTGAGCGTGGCAATGCCTTCTCCTGGGGGACTGTTTTGGCAGCTGTTAACTGGAGGTAGAGGTTAGGGTGTGAAAAGCACGATTTCAGCCAAGAGATGAAACACGCAGTAACTGTGACAGGAAGGACTGAGCCAGAGAGCTGCTTTTCTTCCAGGGAAGAAACCAGCCAGGCTTTCAGATGATGACTGTGTAAACCGTGGTTTATACCTAGAAGGGATGGAAAGGCAGGCTATCTGATCTCAGGAAGTGGATGTCTCGTTTCTGGGAGGGATATGTCCTGCCGCAGAGCCGTCAGCTGGATAAGGGCAACCTTGCCAGGAACATGCCCAAGTTGGCAGACCTGCTGAACCATGCCAAAGATGTGGGTGGCACCTACGAGCTTGACCACGTTGGCACAGGGGAAGTGGTACTAAGGCCAGTGCGGGACACCAAGAGAAAGCACGTGGGCTCTCTGGCCCACCTAGAGCATCCTTTGACCTGCCAGCCCTGGGACACCTCCCCATGCCTTCTCTCTGCTTGGAAGGGGAAAGCAACAAGCAGAGATGATCCCTGTCTCCATAGCTGCAGGATGGCTCCTTCCAGTGCCCGGTCAGTACCCCTCTCTCTTTGCATCTATCTCCATCCACTTTTGGCTTTTGCATCCTAAACAAGCCTTTTCTTCTTCCTCAGAGGAAACCTCTCTGCACAAGGCAGTCTCAATCCTAAATACATCCCTGGGTCACTGGCTGACCATATGTCCAGCCACGAGAGGCACAGAGACGCTGCTGATCCAGGCTGACTTTGTTGCTCCCTGAGCAGGGAGGACGTTTGCAGAGGCTGCCTCTCGGAGAGGAGCAGAGCTGGAGCATCTCTGCAGTTCAAAACTTGAACAAGGCTTTTGTGGCTTTTAAAGGCCCACTCCAGCCCATTCTGTGATTCTGTCCCATGCAGGTTGGGTGTTTGCTGAACAGGGTGAAGCTTCTGAGCTCATCTGATTTCTCAGCATCTCTGAGTGACATATCAGTGATACCACTGGCCTGGGTCTGACTGTTACCATCTCCAGGAAAATATTCCCAAAATGAGACCATACGAAGAGTTCTCACACTTGAAACTCATTTGTTTAAATAAAAGAAACACCAGAGATCTCTGCTTCCTCCAAGACATCTGCTACATCTTCCCTGACCCACCTCTGCTGAGAATTTGTCAATCGCTCAAATTTCTACACCTTCCCACGGCCGGGAACCCCCTGCCCTCTCCTTCTGGCTCTATCTGCCAACTGCTGTGTCTCTTCCAATGTCTTCTTGTCATTCCACCAATTATTCTTCCTCCTGAAATTATTACCATCATTTTTATTTAAGTAGGGCTTCCCCCCTCCTTTTCAAAGCTCCCTGGATTTGAGGTTTCCTTATTTGCCATCTTGCAGGGTGGATCAACCGCAGCTGCTTAAATTATGGGGCTTCATTCTTGGTGTACATGCTGTGGATGGAAAAAAAAGGAAGGGCTTTCTGTCAGCTTTGTGTTAAATTGGTGACTTTTATTAAAAGGGAGCTTGTTCGGCGAGTGGCTCCTCCGGATTTAAAGGCAGGAGAAAAGAAACATCAATCTCATGTTGAAGTAAGAAGACAAACAAACGGCTTGGACAGCAGCTCACCCCTTGAAACATTCTTTGCCCAATCTTGGGAAAGCAAGAAAATATGCCATTATTGGGGTTTTTTTTTTCCACGAGCAGGGCTGTTTTGAGGCTGCATGTGAGACTTAAGTCATAACCTAGAGCTCTGCGCAGCAATCGAGACGTGACATCAGGATGGAGATCTGCGCTGAGACCTTGCAGAGGGCAGGAACTGTTGGGTTTGCTCCTCTTGGACCCATCTTACTGTCTGTGTGGGTAGAGGGAGAAAGGCTTTGTCCATGGTTTCTACCACCTCAGTCCAGGAAGATGAAGCCTGGAGCAAGGTCCTCATTAAGGATCTGGTGCAGCGCTGGAGCCAGGTTTCCATGGTGACCGGGGGATGTTGCAGATGGGTTTGGTGCCTTGGTTGGGCTCCACAGCCCTGAGAAATGCTCTGTGAGTCATGGGGTGGAAGCATCTTTGAGTGCTGGTGAGGGCAGAGCATGTTGCCCAGCCCTAATCTCGCCCTTCAGCCACCCTGGAGAAAAGAGGCAAGACGTTGCTGCCCAGTGCCCCTGAATGTGGTGTGGAGAGATGCATGTGAAAGCCTCAAAGCTGAGGTCCTTCAGTAAAGGTACTTCCTCACATCCTTGACTCAACCTCTGGATCCTTCCTGGAACAGGGACCAGGATGGGAGCTGCCTCCTCCCAAAAAAAACACCTTTTTTGGAAAGCAGTGATGGTACTCATGGGATGTAGGAGACTGGCAGCAAGCTGGGAGCCTGATGGGGCCATCGCATTTTAGAAACAGTTGCCTTCATCCCCAAGGAGAGGCAGATACACATGGGTTGAGGAGGGATGATGGCATACAGAGGACCTGTCATGGGGGAGAGACGCCAGAGCAGCGTTCTGGATAGCTTCATCTTATTTGCCGGCCTTGCAAAACAAATTACCAGACGTGTTCTTGGAGAGCTGTACCTATCTTTGAAGCATCCTTGGCCTTCGTTTTATCATCCCAAACAGCATTAAATGCTTGTTGGGGAGGCATCTTATCAGGCGCATCTACTTGGAAAGGCTTGAAAGGCTCTTGTCATGCTTTTCTTCATGTGTGCTTTGAATTTGTAGCTCCCCCTTGCCTGGAGAATCCCACCAACCTCGGAAATGTATCCAAAAAGGAGATGATGCGCCCATCCTGAGCAGAGCTGATGTTAATGGGGCTGTCACACCTGCGGCACAGCTCCCTCCTGCCAAGGCGCCCGCAGCCGGACCGGGCACTGACTCATTGGCAGGACCGGCCATGCTGCTTTGCAGGAGCTGGTTCCCTGGTGTGATAAATGCTGCTTGAGTAGCCGGAGAGGGGAAAAGCCAAATCGGCACAAAGCGGGGTTAGTACTGGCGGCAGAATCTGGTTTCCTTGGCTGATCTGCCGACCCACTGTGCTTTGGGATGAATCTCACTGCCTCACTGTGCACCAGCTTCTTCTCCATGCACAAACTGCAACGATGGCCGGACCTGAGAGGGGACGGGGCTGTCACAGTCACTCTGGGTTTGCTCAGCGTCAAATGTCCTCAAAGCTCCTGAGGGTGGTTTGCTGCCTTCGTCTTGGGTCAGCCGAGTGCAGTGAGATGCAGCTGTCACACCCCATGTCCAGGACACTCGTTGCGTGGTGTGGAGGCCAGCAGAAAGGTGACAGCCCTGGGTTTGACCGTGGTGGGGTTTCCAAGCCTGCTGTCTGCGTCAGGGAGCTGCGTGGCCAGTCCTCTGCAAACAAGGCTGTGCCCTTGGAGCAGCAGAAAGCCTTGGGCAAAGCTGCTTAGCTGGTATAAAGGCTAGGGAAGAACCTGGCTCTGAAACCACGGCAGCCTGCCACTTCCCGCTGTCCGAGAGGCGTTGCATCAAGTGATCTCCACACACATGGAAAGCTGAACGCTTGCAACGGCTCGCCATGCAGACTCCCCATGGACGCTGCAAGCCAAGCCGGCTTTCTCACCAGGTCCCACAGCCCCCCAGCTGTAAGCACGAAACCAAGCTGGTGAATAATTCTGCTGATGCACGGAAGAGAAAATCCTGTTCTCTCCTCCTGGGGCAGGCTGGCAGGGCTAATGGGAGGAAGAGGCTGTGACAACTTGATTTTGTGGCTGAAGTCAGCAGATCTGGCTCCTGGGACACATGGGAACAGGCAGGGAGCAGGAGCCACTTTTGCACAGTCACTTCTCGGAGGCGAGCATGGCTTCAAAGGAAAAATCCTTAGCAGGATGTTGCAACTTGGGAGGAGGAGGAAAAAAAACAAGCAAACAAAAAAACCCACAAGCTCTGTAGGGCTGGGAAATGCAGAGTCAAGGAATGAGGTTTCCAAAAAGCCTTTGCTCGGTACTCGCAGCCCTTGGTGCAGGCGAGGCAGCACCGTGAGCTGACGCCGGTGATTCCCAAGGACGTTAAAGCTCAGTGTGGTCAGCGGGTGCAAGTGTGAGTTGTGCCTGTCCCATGCAGGGGACCTCCCTGCTCCGTGGCAGGACGGGATGCACCGGCGGCTCTGTCACCTAAACCAAGTGCCAGCAGCCGCAGAAGGGACAACGTCTCAAGTACGCACACGCTGGCACAGGCGCGGAGGGAGGGTCTGGGATGATCCAACAGCCTGAGCGAGCTGTGTGGGTCTATCTTAAAACCATTCTGGGGTCCAGAGGCTGGGGCAGGAAGATGGACCTGGGACATGCAGGGCACAGTGAGCTGGGTTACTGGGGTGCGCGGGATGGACCATCGTGCCCACATGGTCAGTGGGGAGATGCCAAGAGCTTGTGGGGTGCTTGCCCCAAATCAGGCAGCTCCCCTTCCCCCCTGATCCCAACACTGAAGAGCAGCTCTGTAGATCCTTCTGATGAGGATGGGATGATGCAGAGGACATGGTCACCTCCATGCAGGGCCAGTCTTTTCCAGGTCAGCAAAGACCTCGTGGCCAGGTTCACGAGCTGGGCTGGTGGAAGAGGTGCCCAGCGTGTGCATTTCTGCCCACATCAGGCTCCCGACTCTGTCCTCCTCACTTCAAGCCCTGCTCGAGTCCCAAGTGACAGGAAACCCCGCAGCTCCCAGAGGCCATCCGTGCCTGCTGGGGGCCAGGGGAGCTAAAAGCAGGCTCCAGGAGGGAAGTGGCTTGGAGGGCGATGTTTGTCGGTGATGAGCACACAGCCACGCCGTGGGAGCGGTGTGGCAGCTGGAGCTGGCAGCCGAGCGCCTGTTCTGCTTGTTTTGGCTGACTTCAGAGACCTCTGGCTTTTCCTAGTAGCACTTGGATGTGCCGGTACTCAGGAGACTTGACCAGGCACATTCAGACAACGCTGAAAATATCTTCCTTGCAGGCAACAGAGGCAAAGGGGAGCCAGCAGTTGGGCTCCGTGAGAGACAGGGCACTGGGTGGCAGAGGGATGCTTGTTTTGTTTGGGCTTGCTCTCTGCCAGCCAAAAATGCATCCTGAGGAGCCACTGCAGTGGCACATTTAAGGTGGTCCCAGATGGGCACCAGGCCTCAGCTACAGAGGGGATGAGAGGCTAGGTCTGCTCGCTTTCTGCAGTGCAGGGTGTCCCAGTTGAACATGGGTTCATGCTCCTCCACCCTTGCCTCCTAACCAGTTATGCTGGCTGTCACGGCAGGTACCTGGCAAAGCTGTCTTCAGTGGGGAGCATCTCCGAGGAGGAGACCTGCGAGAAGCTGAAGGGCTTGATCCAGCGCCAGGTGCAGATGTGCAAGAGGAACCTGGAGGTGATGGACTCAGTGCGGCGCGGAGCCCAGCTGGCCATCGAAGAGTGCCAGTACCAGTTCCGCAACCGCCGCTGGAACTGCTCCACGCTGGACACCCTGCCCGTCTTCGGCAAGGTGGTAACGCAAGGTGAGCCGGGAGGACACGTGCCTGGGGTGCTGCTGCGTGGGGGAATGGCTATCGCAGCAGTCCGGTGGCTGCGGGTGGGGTTTGCTCGCTCGCCCCTGAGCCGGTGTTGGGTCTTGGGGCTGACGAGCCTTGCCCAGGCATTTCACCAGGGCTCTTTTGAACGTACTGGGGGGCAGCTTATCCAGACCCTTGCAGTTCCATAGCTGCTGGCTGCACTTTTCCACCCCCGGCGGGTGCCCACTGCATGGAGGCTCCAGCCCAGGGCATCTGGACAGCCTGGACCTTTTACAACGCCATGCCAAGTTCGAGCAGGGCCCTACAGCCATCCTGCGATCTGATCTCTGCCCTGCCAAGCCCAGGAGCTTCGCTCCGCAAAGCCGTGGCTGCAGTGGGATGCTGGATTTATTCCATCCTTTCTCCGGGCAGCCCTGAGGCCGTGGCCGCTGCTGGACTGGTGCTCTGCTCCCGAGCAGAGCCGTCGGTGGGCAAGACCTCGGGAGGACAGCCCTCTGCCACCCAACATGTGAGGCACACGGTGGCTTTACCCTCCGAGGACAGCATCGTCTCCCACCACCACCCAGCTGCCAGCCTTCGGGGGGGGGTTTATGGCCAGGGCAGCCCGCGACCCCTCTGACCCCAGCTGCACGCAGGCATCCCGGAGGCACAGGGCTGTGATCAAACCAAGCAAGGACCCAGAACATCAGGGTGAGGAGATGGAGGGGAAAGCCCCTCTGCAACCCCTGGAGACCACCAAAGCGGCCCTTGGCTCCCCACAGGTGCTGCTGCCATCTCTGATGCACCCTCTCACTTCTCACCCCAGGACCCAGAGACCAAAGCCTCCCCCCCGGGCTCCTTGTTTGACTTTCCTCCCCTCAATGCAGGGGTGAACATCTCTTCTTGTGAAGGTTCAGGGACTGGAAATACCAGAAATACCAGAAACTAAAAGTCGTCTCTTTTTAGGCAGCCACAGCACAAACCGACCAACACGATCCTACTATTAACCTCGATTAACTTGGAGGCGGTTCAGTCCCCGCGCTGGCTGGGTCCTCCACAGCCACTGCCGCCTGGCCCAGATCACAGCTGGGCCACCAAAGTCTGGGCTGCGACCACCAAAGTAGCTGCCCTCTGCCTGACCAGCGAGCAAGCCGTCCCCCCCCGCCTCTACCCCCAGCACGGGACATCCCCCAGTGCCAGCCCGCCTTGCTCGGAGACGGAGGGGCCGTGTCCTCAGCCGGCCTCGGGGACGGTGGGGATTCGGGTGTTGCAAGAGCTGATCCCTGGCCACGCCACCCTGTGTGTTTGTGCCCAGGGATGTCCCCTGACTTCCCAAACAAGCTCTTCCTAACCGTGCGGCACCACAGAGATCGACGCGAGAGCTGGGAAGGGGCTGCACCCTGGGGACCAGCCTGGTTTTGCAAGGCGAGGTGGGGTTTCGCAGGGTAGTTTGGGAGGTGCTGGGATCTACAGGACCCCATGTCAGAGGATGGCAAGGATCTGCCGCTGCAGGGGATGTTCCTGGACGTGGAAAGCAGCCAACTACTTTGCATGCAGGAGGGATTTCATGGCAGAGGTGCCCTGCAAGGACCAGGCAAGATGTTCTCTCCATATAAGCTGTGGAGAGCTCTCCCCACATCGGCAATGCAGCCTTTGCATCTCCCTCATGGCCAGGTTAGAATTTGCCCATTGCATTCATGCTTTTAACCTTGTGGGGCAGTTCCCAGCTCCTTCAGTACTGTGAGACAGGCCTCTCACTGCTGCAAACGGTCTCCCAGCGCCGACGTGTCTCTGCTGAGACTGGTCTGGGCTTGGCACCAAGCAAGCAGCAGCCCTGGGAGTGGGGAGGATGAGTGTGCTGCATGGGGTACCCCATCTTGGGGTGAAGAGATGGACCAAGGGCTTGACTTGATCGCTCTGCAGAGCATGCTTTGCCGAGAGCCAGCTTTCAGACCAGTTTTTCAAGGGGGTTTATGTGCAACACCAGCGTTAGGAGGGACGAGGAGCAGGGACACACACACAAAAGCCCACCAAGGGCATCCCCTCCAGAAAGCCCTCTCGCTTGCCATCGACTTGCTGCCCCGTTTCCCACCGTCGTTTGTGCTGTTGCAGGGACACGGGAGGCAGCATTCGTCTATGCCATCTCTTCGGCAGGGGTGGCCTTCGCAGTGACCCGAGCCTGCAGCAGCGGTGAGCTGGACAAGTGTGGATGTGACCGGACGGTGCAGGGCGGCAGCCCGCAGGGTGAGCACGCAGAGGGACGGGGACAGCCAAGCAGGGATGCAAAATGCCCAAGCAGGGAAATGCCCACTCTGGAGCCATCCAGAAAGGAGGAAAAAGTTTTTTTTTTAAAAGAAGAAACTCCCATTAGTCCACACAAGTCCCTCAGAAAGGCATCTGGGAGTATCACCCATGGGGGAGAGAAGGCATCTTGTCCATTTGTCACGGAATCACAGAATCCCAGACTGGTAGGGGTTGGAAGGGACCTCTGTGGGTCACCCAGCCCAACCCCCTGCCCAAGCAGGGTCACCCAGAGCAGGCTGCACAGCACCGTGGCCAGGGGAGGCTGGAATATCTCCAG
>Ga0065711_1044706_pt1 | contig 13934 bp, 6 predicted proteins | sample Hoacrofraction12_FD_59098 | JGI IMG/M metagenome (GOLD analysis project Ga0065711, IMG submission 59098) | Hoatzin crop microbial communities from Cojedes, Venezuela - Epithelial fraction 12 v2 (version 2) | ecosystem: Host-associated > Birds > Digestive system > Esophagus > Crop | place...
GCCGAAGCAGGGTCACCTACAGCAAGCTGCACAGGATCTTGTCCAGGCGGGTCTTGAATATCTCCAGAGAAGGAGACTCCACAACCTCCCTGGGCAGCCTGTTCCAGTGCTCCGTCACCCTCAGAGGGAAAATATAATAATAGACTCCTGCCAGTGTAATTAGTGATAGGACATTAATTTAGGATCTGGATAACCCTGGTTCCAACCCCATCTCCACAACAGATACCTGGGCTCTTTGGATGGCATGTCCTTAGCTCCAAAGGACTGAAGTCAGACAGTGAAGTTCTGCTAAGTCTCTGAGCCTGTATTCTATCAGCTTAAAATTAGCTTATCTGAATGTTTTAGTTTATTGCACCTTGAGTATCCCTGACTGTAAATCAGGTGTAACAGCACTGTTAGTCTTAACCTTGTGTGAGAATAAACATAGGTGACAAGGTTCCCAGCACTGGGATGGATGGAGTTGCCTAAGTCCCTAAGACAGTAAGCCAGTCCTGACGGGTTACATATTCCACATCTGCCGTATTTCTGGAATCAGCATCTATTGGAAACTGTGAATGAACAAAACTAACTTGAGAAGCTGTGTTGCCTTTAATGAAGTTTCAAATATACTAACACCACGACTATCTTCCAAATTAAAAGAACATAAATTAACAACTTTCTGCGGGAGAGACGCTACCAGAGCAACACATTCTTGGTTCAGTACCAGGGCTCACAATTGTCTTCATGTCATAAAGTGCTACTTACTGCGTGAGTAGTGTAATATAAACACAAGTCAAGTATTTACCAGTTCCAGTATACTGATGTGAACGGATACTTGCCTACATAGAAATCATGTCAGATTGCACCAAGCTGTGATTTTTGTATCAGTTTAGCCCCACCAGTATAACAAGGTGCATGGATCTTTTTGTGTAAGATTAAACATAATATATCAGTCTAGGTCACACCGGCAAGGTGCAAACGCCTACAAACACAGTGGATTTGGTTTCAAGCAAACATCATTCATCAAAAGTAGCCACGCTACTAAGTGAACTGTTTTTTTTTGAACTGGCTCTAGTTAAAATCGTGCAGTGTCTGCACTTGAACAAAGGGATGCTGGAAGCAGGCATACAGATCAAACAGATGCAACCATTTCTTTGAATATTTAGTCTTACTTTTATTTCTTCAGCACTTTTCAAGATTAACTCTGAAAGCTACAGTACCTACAGAAGTCTAAGATGTCATAGTCTTTACAATTTTACAGAGACTATTTCGAGAAGAACATCATTAAAACTTTACCAGAGTTTCAGGATGCTTTATACCAGTTTTAACTTCCAATGCTGCTGGACACTGCCTGAAGACATTTTTTTTTCCTTTATTAATGAACATACGTGACATATGTAAAGGTGAGCCATGTCAAGGTGTATAACGAGATATACATAGAAGAACTTTTCAAGACAAGCTAGGCTGAGACTTCCACTCTTGCTCACCAGACCAGCTTAAATGAATAATTAATGAATAATTAATGCTTTCTTAAACTCGTTTGGGCTTCCAATAAGACAAATCAATGTTTCATTAAATATCCAGTTTATCCAGAGTAGCTGACTGGGAAGTCCAGGTTACATTGTTGTGGGTGGAGGTTGGGAAGAGGGGAGCAAAGAAAAAGAAAACCACAATAGCACCTGCCTCCATGAGGAAGAGTCTTTGCCACCTGAGTATTGCTTTGGGCTAACATCACTCCATAGACTATCACCATGATTTTTGTCATTGCTTACATTCCCTTGTGAATCATGCAATGTTGATGTCGTTAAATTTTGCAACTGCACTATACTGATGTAAATGCAAAGCAACTGTACCAGCTTCAGAGCACTCTTTACTGCATTTTATCAAAACATCTCAAAATAATCCCAGATCTGCAAAGAAAAGACACAATTAAAAAGAGATAGAAAAGACCAACAACAACCCAATGTTCATATGAGAAACCTGAGGCACTTTGAGCAAAATGAAGGAATTAATTTGTTGTGCAAAGTTTAATACTGTCCTGTCAGTTGTGCTTTACATGGAGCGGGTATCGTTGGACAAAGGTTCAACAGCAATTATACATTTTGCTGCATCAGCCAGAAAAAGGACCTCAGTACTCATACCTAACCCTTCTGAAACAGAAACTACAGCAACTACCTGAAGCGTAAAGGTTGTTGAATAAAACAAGTAAAATAAATACTGCAGCCTTGCTCATTGATGATTCTCTCCCCTAACACAGAATTGCTGGGAAACCAGAGACTCAAGCGAAGTGACTCTTAGCTGCAGATTCCTGCTGGCAAGACTCCACGGCTCTGCTGCAAGCCACAGAACACTTCGCCTTTTTATTGGAAGTCAGAAAGAAGCTTCTGGGAAACGCCTTGATATGTGTATGCTGCAAAGCAGAGGTCACAGCAAAATAGGCTGGGTTCAGTTCTGTGCTAAATTGGAGTAAAAAGTGGCTTTCTCTAAATTTAAACAGGAGGAGGATATGGGCTAGTGTTCTTCTAAAAGCAAATTTTTTTAGTTTTCATATTTGCATGTCTACCTTCACAAATAAACTTGGACTTAATGCTCAGTCAACTCTAACCACGTTGTAGCAGGTGTAACTTCAAACTTCATGCTAGGATATACACTTTCTATGATGTCTAGCTCCACAACCTCTGCGCAGGTTTGCATAGCACAGAGAACACGCTGTGCCCATAGCAGCATCGGCAAGGGGACTCTTGGGATTTCACAGCTGTGTCCTTTATATCTTAAAAGCACAGCCGAATACAGACAGCACACTCCAAAATGTTAACTTTCAATTGGCTGCTGTGGTTTTTTTGACTTGAAAACTGAACTATTAAGAAAGAAAAGTAAAGCAAAAATTTAATGGCATGAAACTATCGTGTGGGTTTTTGCTACCCTGGCTGAAATTCCCTCGCTCCTTTCTGCCTCCGGGGACGAAGGTGAGATGACTGTGCTAGAGACTGCCCAGGCACTACATGCGACCACAGCTTCCTACAGGCAGCAGCGCGCTCTGCCTTCTCTCTCTGCAATACCCGATATGCCTTCGGAGAGCATTTCTTAAATTCACTTAAAGGATTTGCAGGTCAAAACAAGGGTTTTGAAACTGAAATCCCCCTGTCCCTGATGCTGCCAAGCGGCTGTACTGTTACTGTCACTCCAGCTGGGCAGCCGCGTGCCTGGGGCAGGACAGCGGCAGGCAGGCACCGGGCACAGGACGGCGAGCTGTGAAAAACGCTATTCTGGGATGAAGGCACTACAGACAAGCCAGAGAAGCAAGTTCAGGAACCAGATCCAGCTTATCACTTCCTCTCCGTGCTCTCTTTGTGAAGAAGCAGTAGTTTTCTCCTGTCCTTTGTGTTTCTCGCAGAGGTGAACATCTGTAACCTCTGGTTCGTAAAGCCTGTCTGCCTATAGCCCGTACAGTCTCCAAGGAATTCCTCCTCCATAAAAGCCCAACACAGTGGAGCCTTGAGGAGTTACTGGAATAGCTATTAAAAAGAAGGGATGCAAAATGCAGTGTCATTTTGCTTATCTGCACACCCAGTTCTTGAATCTTAAATCTGTAAGAATCCTATCAGCTAAGGTGACCAAACAGTGACTGAGACCGAAATCAAACCTCCCAGCTGTCAGGGACAGATAAAGTCACTAGTCACGCATATCAGACAGGGATCCTCAGGAATTCCAGGATATATCCTGGAAGGAGGCACTCCTATAAAGAGATGCTAGTGAGCTGCATGCCCACAAATGTATGAAAAAGCCTAAGGCAAAATCCTAGACTGTAGCTTGCTCATACTATTGCCATTCAAATCATATCTGAAGAATCATTTTAAAACTCGCTTTCTGTAAATTTATCTGTACTACTCCTACAGTGTGCCAATTTGTCTTAAATATGTCAACATATAACCAGAGTAGCTATTTTTTAAAAAGTCAGGAAAAGAAAATCTTAAACTTGTAGTTGTTTGCCGCAATTTTTAAATGTTTTCTGATATTCTCCATAAAAGTATTGTTATTTTCCCCTTACAATCAGACTGCTGCTGAAACCAGCAGACGCAAATGGGACCACAGTGGCACTCCGAACCCGCAGGACAGCATTGCTTTCGGCACTGTAGCAGCTCACGCCCCAGCCACAGGGACACATGGGACACACACACACACACGTGTGAGAGCACACTAGCTGAGCAACGCGCACTGACCGGGCAAGGCACCAACAGCTCTGCCCCGTGTTAACTCACACGCCTTCTCTCGGGGTGTTGGTGGGATGAAAGTTAAGGCTTAGCCAGCAGGATGGCGCAGGCAAGAAGGCTGGGTTATGTGAGAAAGCCATGTAAAGATGGACAGCCCAACCCACGTCTGTTCTGGTTTATATCCGGAAAGTACTACTAATCCCCCAGGCCTCTGGCTCTGGTTTTATTCTCCACTTACTTAAAAAAGAGAAGACCTAAGAAAAACTGACACTTCTCTTCTGTATCCTATTCAATTACCACCATAATGTATGCTTCTGAGCCTCAGTTCTTCAGCCACAATAAGTACACCAGAGGTATCCATTCTCAAAACAGCATCTCCTGGCCAGCTGTGGGGCTGACTACAACACAGTAAGCACCGGTCTGTGTCAGTTCTCCCCCCGCACCCCTCGGCAGGTGCTGCACCAACTCAGAGGCTTTCACTCGACACTGAACAGGGGACAAGGCACATGTCCAGCCGAGACACGGGGTGCACTGCTATCTTCAGAAACAGAATCTTTAAAAACAAAAGGAAGTTATGACGACATTAACAAGTGGAACTAGTTAAATTCGGATGACAGGCTAGGGCAGTTCATAAGAAAGGCAGTTAAGAAAATGTTGTAGGTAAAGATAGCAAATGCTTCATTTGCATGAAAAAAGAATGGAGCAATTTCAACATCAGAAATCAAATTTTTAAAAGAAAAGATGAAATATATACTGGTTTTTAGTCAGAAAGCCAGTATTTAAATACTTTCCTAAATATTTGTAAGTGTGCATACCACCAGCATAAAGCTGATGCCGCTAACAGAACGAAACAAAAGATTTAGAGAGTCAAGCGTCAGGTAATAACCTGAAATATTAAGAACTGTAGCTTGAACTCAAAGTGAGAATGCTCCTATGTTACACTTACAAACCAAACTAAAAACCTTTGTGCCACATACATGTAAAAAGGCTAGGAAATAATGAGCTTTAAAAAAAAACAAGGAAAAAATCACATTTGTTTCCTAGTTTCAGAGCACAACTGCAAACATGCTTTTCTGCATTTTGCCTGTCATTTCCTACCCTCCTCCCCCCCCTCTTCTGTTACCTAGAGCTTTGATACTGCAATCAATTCCCCACAGAACAGCCTGCAAGATCAGGGCCTAAGGCCTCAGCCACACGAAGATTTAGGCAAAGGAATGATTAAGTGAAGCATTTAACATCAGCACCTGCTTGATCCTATCTGAAAAGTGACTATCTTCTCCAGCAAACACAAAATGTCTGTGTGCTAGAATGAACCCGTGATTGTTCTGTGATTAAAATGCATGTGCTTGACGGATCCAGTTTGCCACGCTTTTTATAGCGATGGAGGAATTAAGAAAATATGGTTCCATTTACAGAGTTACAACCTTACCTGGACTCACTGAGGATTACAGCACAGATTCTGATCTCCTGTACCTTTCGCATTCAATTTTCACAATTTCTCAGTGACAAGGCATAAATCTAACTGGGTTTTAACAGGCATTTATGCCTGACTACCTGGGCACCTTGGGATGTTCTAGTCTTGCTTCAAACCCACCAGGAGCCTGAGCACCTTCTCGGTTTGTCAAGTACACACACACTTCACTGCTAACTCAGCTCTACAGTCCAGTTCAACTGTAGCAATGCTACTGACGCTGCTCTCACTGCAAAAGCATCAGAGCCTATTTAGAAGGATCTGTCATTCTCCGAAACAGCAGCAGTACTATTCTTCATTTGCTGAGCAACAACAGCTTTCACCGTGTCTGTCCATGCATCTTTGCCCTTGGTTGCTTGGTAGGTGAACAAGAGCCCATTCTATAGCACCATCTATACCGCAGAAACAAAATGACTTGACAAAATTATTCCATTTATATTTGTTACATGGCATATCTTACATGGCAATTACTGTTTAAGAAAAATTATAATCCTTTCAAGGAAGAGTCATGAACAGCTTGTTAACTGAGTATGATCAGGAGTTGCTTGAAGCTCAAACAGGGAAAGCAACAGGCAGTTTTAAAACTATTTTCAGTAATGAAAAGGCACTAATCTTACACTGAAGTACGCAGCAAGCTAAGACATGCTGTGAAACAGATGATGTTGAAACAAATGTTGACTAAGCTAAGCCAGTCTTTGAATCAAAAACTGCATTACTCAACATGATTGTTAACAGATGGATTACTGATTAGTGGTTAGCAAAGCAAAGGGAAGAAGCACAAAGTTAATTTAGTCTGCCCTATTTCTACATTAGCACAGAGTAATTTTTCATGAAACAGAGGAGGATACAAATTAGGTGATAAAAGGTAGTGAACTGGGACTGTCTTATCTCATGTTCTGAGAATGCCCTTGTTGATCTTCATCACACCTGCAAATGTTCTCTGTTTACTTACACAAACAACTTACGAAGGGACAGTATTTCAAGATAATCAATTTATCCTTCCAAACTCCTTACTGAAGGGTTGGAGGATCATGCTAAGCACATGTTTCTCACACCTAACATCCACAAGTCTGTAACATGTAGCTACTACTTATCAGCCTTGTAAGTGGTAAAATAATTTTGTTTGAGTTATGCCTTCGATGCACCCACCATACACAAGAAGATCCCATCACTGTTTCAGAAAAGTATTTTGTTTTGTCTTTTTTTTGTACCATAGAACAGGGGTAATAAGAAATTCAAGAGCTCCTAAGGGTACTCTGAGCAACCATCTCATACACATCACTTGAAGTCGTACCAAAACCTCACTCCAAACAACGAATAAACAGAAATGTCAAATCATTCACCGCAAACCCTCAAGGATCCTCAAGGCTGCACAAAAGCAAGTTGCTGAAGTTAGCAGAAAAAGCAGTTGCTTTTTCCAGACAGCACAGAAATTCTGGCTTAGTGATGAGGGGTGGTCACCCATAACAGCACTCAAATCTCCAACAGGCCTCTTTGCTACCTTCACAACAACCCGTGTGGGGATTTCAGTCAGCAGCAACACACTCTTAAGGAGAGTTCCCCTACACTTCTTTTTTTGAGGCTGCCAAAAGCATTCCATGCAGTAATAGGAATTAAATTCCCTTTTGAGGTAAGTCAATATAAAAATGCTAATTTTAAAAACCAGTGCTCCTGCTGATTACCCTGAGATTATCTGAGGAGGACCACTGACCTATTTAAGACAGTGGTCTCCCAGATACCTTTTGGTATCTTTGTGATGATGTATCATTGCTGCAGCTTGAGATGTGTATGGAAAATAAGGGAAAGCCTGCACAGGAAAAGGTCATAAAGTTCTTTCAGAACAGAATCTGTAGTAAAATCTCCCCTCAGTTACCACCAGCCATGTCACCAAGGGTTTTGTACAAGACCCTTGCAGAGACCTGTCCTCATCCATTGTTTCTGAGCCATGTCCCCCTGTCCTGGTTTTGGCTGGGACAGAGTTAATTTCCTTCCCAGAAGCTAGTGTATTTTGGATTTAGTACAAGTAGAATGTTGATAACACTGATGTTTTCAGTTGTCCCTATGAAATCAAGGACCTCTTTCCAGGCTCCCCTATTCAGCTAATGAGCAGGTGTGCAGGAGCTGGGAGGGAGCACAGCCAGGCAGCCCAAGCTGGCCAGTGGAAATATTCCATACCCTAGAAGTCATGCTCCATTTATCAAGGGGGGGTGACTGGGGGGCAGGAATCTGTCTTCTGTCTTCTTGCTCTTTTCTGTGATTTCTAATCCTCTCTTGGCTGGGAGTTTGAACTTTTCCAGGAGTTTGGTCTTTTTATTTTTTTCCCCCATGAGTTTGGTAACTCATGCAAAATATGTGAGTTTGGCAAAATCCACGACATTCATGAGCTCCAGGAAACCTGCAGTTCCGCAATCACTGCCTGGGGACTGGCTACACAACTGGTCATTGGGTGGTAAGGAAAAAATTGTACTGTATATAGCTGCTTCTGCTTATTCAGTAGTAGTAATAGTAGTAGCAGTATTTATTTTGTTGCCTTCTTAAACTGTCTTTATCTCAACCCTTGAGTTTCCCCTTTTGTCCACTTCTCCTCCCCACCCTGCTGGGGGGGAAGGGGAGGGGTGAGTGAGCGGCTGTCTAGCACTGAGTTGCTGGCTGATGGGTCAAACCACTTAGCATCTCTCCTTCAATCAAGGATCTTGTAAATGCCCATTATTCAGTACCGCCACCATCTCTGGCACTTCTAAGGACTGAGTTACGCGGCCTCAAACTAAAACTCAACAGCCATATTCATAAGCAACGTAACTCTTCGTGTGGCTCCTGACTCCCGGACAGTTTGCCGTGTACAGAGCTGATAAACCAAACCTGTCAGAGGCCCTGCCCTGCGGTTAGCTACCCGTCTTGGCACCCAGACCTTACAAACATTTGCAGCACAGATGCCAATTCCTTGAGGTATATTATTTCAACAATAAACAGCAGCGTGCTCTGAAAGTCTATCAACTTTTAACACTATATGGTAAATGGACTATCATACAGAAACCGCTAAGGACCAATACAGTACTCCTGAATACAGCCTGTTCCTCTGGCTAGCACGTCCCAGTGCTGGGCAGCAAGTAGATGCTCTCGAACCCATCAATGCTGTTTTGACGTGTCTTTGGAGAAAAAAAAAAAAAAAATACACATGGAGCTGCTTCTTTGAACAAACAAGCCATCTACTGACCCTTGTTTGACCCAGCAGCAACAAAAGATAATCCTCGCTGTTCTGCAAGGCTGCATTTGTATTTGGATCACTTCTTTATCTTGACATCATTTTAAGATCCTGTTTCTGTACCAGATCCTGAACTAATACAAAGTTCCATGATACTGCCATGTAGTTTATACTAACATCTGTGATACCGAACTGGTGCTAACAGCACTGGGAATTGGGGAGCTACCCTGTTGATGCTGTTTATAGAACGTTGCCTATTAGGCTCTGGTATAGCATAAACGCAACAATATTTCACTTTGAACAGCTGCCATTACCTGGTTTGACCCTTATTTTAGCACTTGCTCCTCGCCTTGCAGCTTTGAGGAGATTCCTTGGCTTTCCTGCCTCTGTGGAATATAATAACAGCTGACATACACGACTGAGCTACACAAGCCGTCTATCATTTCTGGGTTTACAGCACTTTATGACAAGCCCACACAAAAGCCAGTATTAATTCCCTCACTGTTGTCTCTTGCACAACAATGCAGCTACCATACAACACAAAATGACCACCACTAATAAAAAACACAACTTTGCTGCAGAAACTCACAAAGCCTCCAAAAATGGAGTCTGATTTTGAGACAACACCGAAGCACGCACTTAGCTTTAAATCCCAGTGATTCAATTAGACTCAACAAGATACTCTGCTGAACAGAATAGGCTTAAGACAACGCCTAAGTGTTCTCCTCAGCCAGATCCCTAGTGAGCCTGAAAGCTATCCAGGCTCAACGAAGACAAGGATTAATCATCCTTTTGGGGATACTGACTGTTCTCTAGGTGGAAAATCAACTTCGTTATAAATAATCCTTTTTAAATTAGTTATGGATTGCCCCCAGAAGCAACGAAATCCTGTTCTCTGGTTTCTCCCACCCAAAAGGCACAAGCACGTTTTGATTAGTGGAACTTGGTCTATTCCCTGGGTATGCATTAATTTTTCCACAAGAAGAACTGAGTCTCCTACAGTGGCAGGCCAAGTTATCGTCCTAACTTGCAAGTTCTTTCCTACCAAGCTTCCTACCTCCCCTCGGGAGAAATATTTCTTCGCCCTAGCTTAATGTATTTTAAACACGTACAGTTTCACTATGCCAAGACTCGATCTTTAAAAGCCTTGCCTTTTGAATTCTTGTCCAAAAAAGCCAACCATATAATTTGCAGTCTACTCACTTGTATTCAACAAAACCAGCAGGGCTTTAGTAGTGAGGGTGCTGCAGCGGTGACCTGTGTAGGAGGCAGTCATGGACTGCACTGTGTTGGCCACCATTGGTTCCAGGCAGCTCAACAACAGACAAAATGCATCCACTGCACATCGAAATGGAACCAGAGGAGCACACAGCACCTCTGCAAAAGCATATACTTAAAAAAGGGCCGTAAACATTGAAAGGACGGACACCCAGTAGGAGACGCAAGGGAAATGCCAGAGCAGCAGGGATGCTGCAAACCAGAGGAGACACAGGAGACAACGCCGGGGCATGAGAGACACCAAAGTGGGGGTGAGAGAAGAACAAAACCGATGCCAGGGCAGGAGGAATGCTAAGGCAAACGAGCTGGGACAGAGAGGAGACCCTGGAGGAAGTACAGCTCCAAAAAGGACTGCGGCCAGCAGAGGAACCCACGGTGAAATAACCGAGTGAGAAAAACAGAGCAACAAAATGCAAGGAACAACAGTGCAGTGCCCCCAGCCTCCTGCACCACCCTCGCCTCACCAAAGGTACCGGGCGCAATGTGGGGCATGGGACTGGACACCAGCAAGGGGAAGGAGTAGTGTCCAGGGAGAAGCTGAGGTGTGTTTCTCCAAGCGTGCGTTTTCTTGCTTTTATTGCCAACACCAGAATCAGTAATTAAAATTTTGTTAACTGCCAATAAATTAAATTGATTGAAACTCCCTGGCTCAAAACTGTTTTGTTTTTTTTTTCCCCCAAAACACTCACTGTTTCAGACAGAGGAACAGCTTAACTGCCTCTACCGCTATCTGAACCCATGAACTCTGTGGTCTCAAATTTAATGGCTAAAACCACTAAGCCCTCCCCTCCAGTGAGATCAACAGCAAAAGTTCTCTCGTTTCTCAATATAAAATAGCTGCCACCATATCTTAAGAGAGCTGGCTCCTACATGCAGCTGGGATGCAAGGAATGTATGGAATTTCACTTCTGGGAAATGTGGGAAGCCTTCAGGCATGGCAGCACTGCATGCTGTGCTTGCCCAACTCTTTGGATATGAATTTTCATATCCTCATGTGAACTAAGTGCTATGTAACAAAAAAATAAATCTCCAGCAAACATGCAGTGCCTGAGCTGGCACCTCCTTGGTTATTTTTGTCTCTCAGTATCAATGCTGCACAGCAGAACTGCAATTTGAAACCTAACATTAAAAATTACTTTAGAAAGAGAAAGCACAGAACAATCAACACCATAAACTTGTCAATAAAAACATAATTCCTTTACAGTTGTTTTGTCTTTAAAAGGTAATAAGATGTTTACAAGATAGACATACACCACTGGATTATTTTTTTGTAGTACAAGGGGAAGTAGTTAAATCCCAAAACTAAGATTTCCTTGTCATACCTGTGAAACAAACTCAAAGCAACTCTCAGCTCTAAAGATCTCTAATTCAAATAATCTAGGCAGACACGAGGAATGTTCTTATCCTCATTCTACAGATTAACAGAAGGAGAGCTCAAACTACTTCGCCAAGGTCACTTTAAGAGTCACTAACACAGAGCTGTTCTACAGTTTTATAGTTTAACTACAAGAGTATTTTTTTAACATCTACTAATATGCATATTTACAAAATGCCTTTTCTATGGCTTGCAGAAGGCAGCACACTGACTTAATCAAAACAAAACCCCAAATGGCCAGCCCAAAAAGCAAACCATCAAGTAGAACTAAATCTAAAAGTAAGTAAACTGAAGCAAAAAGAAAACAAAAGTTCCCAGCCCTCCCCCTGCCAAGGTGTGATTGCATAATCTTGTCATGTGCTCCAAAAGCAACAAACCTGGAGACTTTCCCAGGTCACCTGGGGTTAAAAGTTCCAAAGTCACGAGTTCGGATCACGACTATGTTTCATTAACAACGATGACACTGAGACAGTGCCAGCACCCAAATCCCATTATTCAACATTTTCTTGATTCGCACTGGGAATAAATGTTAAGACTGTAAACACACAGAGCTCTGAAGAGACAGTGTTCTGGATAGATAACACCTTTAAATTAACACACAGGTAACATCCTGCATGCTCTGCAAGGATAATCCCATCTACCGCAGCTCCATTTAGAACAAAAGAAGTTACACTAAAAGGATATCTTGGAGTATGTGAATGCACGAGACAAGAATGGAGCTACTGTAAGCATAAAGCCAGTCCTCTTGGTCGTAACCTTATGGGGTATCATGCTTTATCAGAAGTATGAAGAAAAAACAACAGAGAACTAAATCTCTCTGCAAGACTGAACCAGACCACAGGCCAAATCATGCAGGAAATGTTGTTAACATTTCTGTGAACTACATTTTCTGTGTTGCTTACTGGGAAAGCCAGCACCAACTGAACACCCACAGAGACAGTTGTGAGAACATGGAAACACAACCTAGCTTACTCCAATGTGGTACCCAGCAGGTGCTAGCACCTACCCTTCAACAGAAGTCAAAGCCTCTGTACCCGCTTCCTTAATCCAAAACGTCTTCAACCCTTCCTCTTTCCTTCTCTTATCCTTCCAAGCATGGAGAAGTTTGGCATGACTAGATATTAATCTACTTTCATAGGTTTGCCTAAGTATGGGGCCTGGAGAAGAGAAGGCTCCAGGGTGACCTTACACCAGCCTTCCAGGACCTGAAGGGGCCTACATGAAGGATGGAGAGGGACTTTTCACAAGGGTGTGTAGCGGGAATGGCTCTGAACTAAAAGCGGGCAGATTTACATTAGATATTAGGAAGAAATTCTTCACCATGAGGATGGTGAAGCACTGGAACAGGTTGCCCAGAGAAGCTGTGGATGCCCCCTCCCTGGAAGTGTTCAAGGCCAGGTTGGATGGGTCTCTAAGCAACCCGATCTAGTGGAAGATGTCACTGCTCATGGCAGGGGGGTTGGAATCAGATGATCTTTAAGGTTCCCTTCCAACCTTTACCATTCTATGAGCCAATCCAAGATCTTACCAGGTAAAAAGCTGATTCCCAATATGCTTTCACAGACTAGCAGGTAAATGCTAGCACAGTCTTCTTATCAGCTGGTCAAGAAATCAAGAATCAGAGCTAAATCCGCCGTTTATGTGAAGTAACGGAGGTAAAAATGAGGCTACAACACCTGTATCGCCCAGCAACATGGCTGGCAAGCTCACAATTCACACATCAACCTCAACATAGAAGCCCTCAGAATCCAGATTATTCACTACAGGTTTAAAATTGCAGAAGAGAATGAATAACAAGACATGCATATGTATATATAAACTTTCTTTCTGTTACAAGATATAAAGAGAGAAAGTTGCCCTTGGTTGCAACACAGTGACAATAATTTAGTTGAGCAACCAGATAATAAGGGCTTGTAATTGGAAATAAATAAGTACACAGCCAGAGACATGAAAATGTGGTATCAGTCAGACATAATTTAGGAAGCGCCATTTGGTGTCAGCAGAAAACACCCTGGCCTCGGGATTTTTTTTGTGTATGAACTGACCAGGCAGACACTGAAACCATTCTACAATATGAGCATAATGAAGCATGCTAATTTCCTAAAACTGTTACTAACTGCTTTGCACTTCAGTGAATCGGAATTGCATTCTTCTAGTTGAAACCAGCCCCTCCAGTGCCTAGTTAACGTGTTTATGAGCCGACACTGGACTGAGCGCACTCTCAGCCTGCTCAAACAGCAACCCAAGCAGTGGCTGGAGGGGGGTACCCGCTGTACCACGCTGGCCTGCATTTTGCCAGAGTAGCTCTCTAGAGAGTGACATTTGTAGCAGCTACGGAGTAGCAATAACTCCTGACCTTCTGAGTAAGTGGGGAGGGGAGAAAGGCAAAAAAAAAAAAAAAAAAAAAAAAAAAAAAAA
>Ga0065711_1013808_pt1 | contig 13933 bp, 10 predicted proteins | sample Hoacrofraction12_FD_59098 | JGI IMG/M metagenome (GOLD analysis project Ga0065711, IMG submission 59098) | Hoatzin crop microbial communities from Cojedes, Venezuela - Epithelial fraction 12 v2 (version 2) | ecosystem: Host-associated > Birds > Digestive system > Esophagus > Crop | place...
TTCCCCTTTGTGCGCACCCAGCGCAACGACGACTACACCGTGCAGCTGTTCACCATGCCCGGCACCGAGGCGCAACTCAACTTCTACCGCGAGGGCATGACGCAAGACGAGCTGACGGTGAACAACGAGGTGCGCACCAACGATGCCTACGTTACCCGCTACTACGACATCGACGGCACATTCGACTACATGACCGCCCAGGTGAGCACGAGCAGCGGCGACTTCACGGCGTTCATCGTGCCGCGTTGGGCGCCCTACGCTGCCGGAAACAAGGAACTGGTGTTTGCCGTCGACTTTGGTACCACCAACAGCCACGTCGAGTGGGCGCAGCGTGGACAAGTGAGCGAGCCGCTCACGTTTGACTACAGCAGCCGCCAGACGCTCGTGGCATCGCTGCTGCGCCATGGTGGCCTCGACATCGCCGACCAGCTGCAGCGCATCGAGTTCCTGCCCCGCGAAATTGACAACATCTACGGCTTCCCNNTGCGCACCTCGCTCATGTATAACGAAAACGCGCCCGGCGAGAACGCCCTCTTCCGCGATGTGAACATCCCCTTCCTCTATGAGCGCCAGTACTTCAACGGCGACCGCTACGACGTCATCACCAACCTCAAGTGGAATGCCGACAGCGAGACCTCGCTCCAGTTCCTGCGCGAAATCATCCTGCTCATCAAGGCAAAGGTGCTCCTCGAGAACGCTTCGCTCGAGAAGACCCACATCGTCTACTTCTTCCCCGTGAGCATGGGCGCCAGCGACCGCAACAAGCTCAATGCCGCGTGGAACGACCTCTTTAACACCTACATCGGTGGCGAGAGCCGCGACCTGCTCAAGTGCTACCCCGAGTCAATCGCTCCCGCGTTCTACTACAAGGGTGCCGAGGTGGCTGGCAGCAGCTATGTCTCCATCGACATCGGTGGCGGCACCAGCGACGTGGTCATCTATCAACCCACAGCCGATGGCATGCAGAGTGTGCCGGTAGCCATCTCGTCGTTCCGCTTTGCGGGTAACGCCATCTTTGGCGACGCCTTCAACGACCGCGATGCCGACAGCAACCCGCTCGTGCAACACTGGTCGCGCTACTTCCACCAGCTCATCGACAGCGACAAGGGNAACAANATNTCTTACCTCAATAGCATCCTTGCCGACATCATGAAGCAAAAGCGCAGCGAGGACATCAACGCCTTCCTCTTCTCCATCGAGAACGTCGAGCAACTGCGCGACCTGCGTCCCATCGACCGCAAGAACTACAGCTACAACGCCCTGCTGGCCGATGACAGCCAGCGCAAACTCGTGTTTATGTACTTCTATGCGGCCATCATCTACTACATCGCCAGCGCGATGAAGGCGCGTAACTACCAGCTGCCCAAGCAAATCTACTTCAGCGGCACGGGCTCCAAGATTCTCAACATCCTGGGCAATACCGACCTGGTGACCTACTTCACCCGCCGCATCATCGAGGGCGTCTATGGCAGCAAGTGCGACCCGCTGTTCACCATTCGCCTCGAGACCAAGTGCCCCAAGGAAATCACCTGCCGCGGCGGCATCAAACTCGAGAACGAACGCCTCGATGGGCAGCAGGGTACAGCCCTGTTTAGCCCGCAAGCGGTGCGCGAGATGAAGTACTGCTACTCGATGATTGGGGACGACCAACTCAAGTATGAGCGCCTCATGCAGCAAGACACGCGCGACGCCCTTGCCGACAAGGTCAAGGAGTTCAACAAGTTCTTCGTCGACCTGTGCGACCGCACCATCCGCGACGAGTTTGGCATCGAGAGCAACGTCCTCGCCATCTTCACCGAGGTCGTCAACGACAGCGTCAGCAACTTCCTCACGGAAGGCCTCAACCGTTTCCTCAAGGACCGCTACGAGCCAGCCGAAACCATCGAGGACGTGCCCTTCTTCTACCCCATCGTGGGCATCATCCGCTACAATCTGCTCAAAAACCTCACCAACGAGGTAATCAGCCATCGAAACAATTAATAACCTCCTAAAAAACAACCCACATTATCATGATAGCAATGATGATTCGCTTGGTGGCCATGCTCACGCTGGCACTGGCACAGCCGCTCGAGACCACCGCCCCCGATACCAACCCTGCCGCCGCCCCCGAGCAAGCCGAGCAGGTCGCCCCAGCCGAGCAAGGTAACCGCGAGGCCGAGGCTGCCCAATACGACCAGCCCGTCATCGCCGAAGATGCGCCCATGGACATCAACGAGTTGAACGACTTAGACGCCCAAGTGCAACGGCAATATTACGAGGAAGTGAAGTCGCACAAACGCGCACAAAACATCTTCAACATTGCCACGCTGCTGCTCTCGGTCCTCGCCATCGGCCTGTCGCTGTGGACGCTCATCCGCTTGAACAACCTGCGCAACGACACCAGCGACGACCTCGAGGCCATCGACAAGAAAATCGGTAGCTTGGGCGAGCAAATCGACCGGCAAGGCAAGTCGCTGGCTGTGGCACAGACGCAGCAACGCGCTGCCAAGCCTGCCACCCAGGCTGCTGCAACCGCCACCGCTGCCGCTGCGCCCACCATCGTCAGTGCCAAGCCGGCTCCCAGCCAGCCCAAGAAACCCGAGCTGCCCACCATCATCTACCTGCCGCGGGCAAGCAAGAACATGACCTTTGAACGCGCCTCGCGCGAGTTCTCCATGGGCAACACGATGTTTGAACTCACCACGCCCGACGCAGTGCACGGCGCATTTGTCGTCTCGAGCGATGCCGGTGCGCAACGCATGGCGCTCCTCATGCCCACCGAGAACCTCACCACCGCCTGCGAGGGCGACAACATCGAGGTCTCGAGCGGTGCACAGCGCATCGTCACCGACGAACCCGGTGTGGCAGTGTTTGAAAACGGCGTCTGGCGCATCGTGCGCAAGGCTCGCATCCATTACGAACGCTAATCGTTGCGACTCATGATGGTGTGGACCTGCCCTAAATGCAAGCACACAATCGAAATCGATGATGCCCAGTTGCGCGAGCAGCGGGGCGTTATCGTGTGCCCGCAATGTCTTACCACCGAGGAGGTGGGCGTCCCCCTCGCCGAGGCCGCCCCACCTCCCGCTAAGCCCGCTCGCCAGCGCACGACCTCGTCGTCCCGCTCCAGCAACCAAGGCACCCGCTCCAACGGCACATCCCGCTCCCGCAGCACCCAGAGCACCCGCACCACCCGTCGCGCCACCGCCATGTCGCAATCCACCACCCGCCGCGCCACCACCAAAAAGAAAAAGAAAAAGCAACCCTCGGCGCTCTTCGACTCCCTCGGTTGCCTCATCAAATCCCTCCTCTACACCCTCCTCTTCTTCCTCTTCTACTACATCATCGGCTACTTCATGGAAAGCTAAAATCAGTGTTGAGCGTTGAGTTTTTTAATTCTACATCTCCACGATGCTATCAAAGTTCTTCCAACCGTCGGTGTTCCGGTAGAGCGTCTTCGTGCCCGTGGGAACGTAGAGCGTCGTTAAGTAATAGTCCGTAAATGTAAAATTATCGATGGCAAATGGCTCGAGGATATAACATTTCACTGTTTTTAAACTAGAACAATTGAAGAAAGCAAATTCGCCAATGTTTGTTACAGCAGCCGGAATGTTTATCTCTTCCAATGATTCCAGACCCCAAAAAGCTCTCTCATCAATATACGTTACCGATTCAGGTAACACAAAATCTGTGAGCGCTGGACATTCCCCGAATGCATAGTTTCCAATATGCGTAATTGTGTTTGGTAACGTAATCTTCTCAATGTTTGGGATGCCGCATAATGAGTTATCGGTCACCCAAGTGATGTTACTATTTACTGTTAAGGATTTTAAGTGCTCGCAATCTAAAAAGGCATACTCACCCAAACTGTCGACGTATTCTGGAATCGTAAACGATGTGGCTTTGTTGCCAGAAAGATAGGTGTGCAAGAAATTGCCCGCTTTATTGAGCAACATGCCATCTTTAAATTGATAGTATTGATTGTTCTTGTCAACATCAATAGTAGTCATGTTTTTGCAGTTGGCAATTGTTGCACTCTCAATATATGTTACCGAGGCGGGAATGTTTATCGACTGTAGCCTATAGCAGTTTACAAATGCACCCTGATAGATTTTCTCAAGCTTTGACGGAAGCGTTACATTCGTTAGTAGCGTATCACAAGTGAATGCAAATCCTTCAATCTCAATTAAATCTGCTGGCATCTTGACGCTTGTCAGCTCGTAGCACCATCCTATAGCACAATAGTCAATATACCGTATGGTGGATGGCATGTTCAGCGAGGTGATTTGTGAATAAGAAAAAGCCCTCTGCCCTATACCCGTAACGAGATATTGTGTGCCATTTAGTGTTACAATCTCGGGAATCGTGATGTCGCCAGAATAAAGGCCTTCGGCACTGATAGGATCGCCCCAAGAAGTGAGCTGGTCATAATTCTTGTGGACCACGTAGCACTCGCCAGCGTTGCTCTTATCAATCTTAAAGTAGATGGTGTCGCCCTCGCAGATGGCATAGAAGTCCCAACCACCATTGCTAGCGGCCTTTTGGTCGCTATTCATTGTTCCCGTGACCATGCGTTGCAAGTCATTATCATCATCCGAGGAGCAACTACTCAGCCCCATTCCCACTACCAGCATCAGTAGCGCCATAAAATAAAATTTTGTCTTCATGTGATTATAGTTTTAAAAATTCTGCACAAAAATACCCCTTTTCCCTCACTCTACCAAATTTTTCTTTAGGCTTTAGGTGTTAGGCTTTAGGCATTAGTTCCTCTCCACTCTGATAGAAAGTCCGCGCTGGTCTGCGCGAGGCGAGTGTTCGTCGGAGACGAGCACGTGAACTAACCCCGGGTTAGAAGCGAACGCAGTGAGCGCACAACCTGGGGATGAAGCCAATAAAGCCAGTGTACCTCGGAGAGGTGCACGACTGCGTGGCGTGAGAACACCATCACCGACATAGTCGCAGTCGTGCACCTCTTCCGAGGTACTAACCCTGTACTTACCAGTGCCCCAGGTTTCTACGCTCACTGCGTTCGCTCCGATAACCCGGGGTTAGTTCACGAGCTCGTCTCCGACGAACTCCTCCACGCAGTCCTCTCTCCTCTCTAATAAAAAGTTCGCGCTGGTCTGCGCGAGGAAAAAATATTAAGTCCGCGCTGATCTGCGTGCAAAAAATTCCTGCGTGAATTTTTCTCACTAAAAATCTTGCAAATTTGAAAGTTAATTGTAACTTTGCGGATAAATTGTGGAAAACTACATTGTTCCTTTCTACCGATTTCGGGAGGGAGGGCAACATAAAATTGAAACAAACATAAACAATTAACACATTAATATCATTTAAACGACGCAAAGCGATGAAAACAACTTTACGCACATTGATGGTACTGCTTGCTGTACTCTGCGCGTCTAACGCATTAGCCGAAGACGTTGTGATGCCTTCGATAAATGCTAATTACATCATTAAGAACGCAAGCACCAAGAAATACGTTAAGGTGTATCGACAGTACTACGCGAAGCCTGATGTAGAGCAAGAACAGGCAAGCGCCATCACCGTGGGCATCGGCGCCAAGGTGGTTCCCATGGGTAAAGACGCTACCGAGACCGAGACCGCTTATCGTGTTTATGAACTTACGGGTGACTACGATGGTGGCACCGCCGAGGTATTTGAGTACTTCGACAAAGCCATCGCGCTGGCAATGTCGTGGGGTCACGACAAGGTGAAAGAGAAACTCAATAGCGAAGTCACCATCGAATGGGAGTTCCTCGAGGGCGACAGCTACACCTTCAAGGCCGGCGACAGCTTCACCTTCAAGAAAGGTGACAAGTTCACCTTTAAGAAAGGTGATACCTACAACGGCGAGACGCTGACCGAGGACAAGGAGGTGACCTTCGATGAGGATTACACCTACACCTTCACCGAGGATTACACCTACACCTTCACCTCCACGCGCACCATCAGCATTACCGTGACGCTGCGCGAGCTGCTCGACAAGGTTGCCGAGCAAACCTTCGACAAGGAGTTGCAAGACCGTCACATCGACTCGGTGCTGACCGACTTCGACCAACTCATCGAAGCTTACGCCGATGGTTATGGCTACATGCAGTTCGAGCCCCTTGAGGTTACTGGCTACAACTTTTCCGGCTTTATCAAATTCACCTTCCCCGACATCCCCGAGGCTGCCAATTTCGCAGCACGCGCGATGACTAAGGACCACGTTGACGCTTGGACCTGGGCGAAGCGCTATGTCGTTGCCAAGCTCAAAGAGCGCGGCTCCACGACCGATGTGCAAAACCTCGTCAAGAACAACATCGACAAGATTGAGCCCGGAAAGACCTACTACCTCATGGCCGACGACGAAAATACGTTCGATTTCTCAGAAACGCCTGACAGCGAAAAATCTTTTTGGATGATGACGTATATTTCGGGCAAGGAGGATAACCTGCAATCGGGTGACTACTACATCCAGAACAAGGCCACCGAAAAGGTGGTGCGCGTTTACGATGACACCAAGTACAAAGCCGAGCCCGAACTCTCCTGGGACGACGCTCAAGGCAACGAAAACGCCCTGATTACCCTCGAACTCGGCCGCTACGACCGCAAACAGGATAACCGCTACATCGTCAGCAAACTCGAAAATGGCGAGCAAGACGTGGTGAACTACATCCACAAGGGCGTCTGGAAAGCACGCGACATCGTGGTTGACAAAATCAACAACCACAAGACCAAAATGCAAGAACTCCTCGACTCGCTCAACAACACCACCAAGAAGGCACTCTTCAAGGGCGAGGAAGACCAGTTTGTTACATATACCTACGACAACCTGCTCGCCGATATCGACCAGGCTGTTGAGCTTTGCGAACGCGCTTACGCTTACATGTATGTCATCGACAATGGCGACGGAACCGTGGGACTGAGTGTTGTTACCCCCAAGATGCCGTGGACACTCGAGAAGTTGTACAAGTGGTACAAGGGCACCGACAACAGCATCTGGGATTGGGCCAAAGAGCAAATCATCGATTACTTCAACAAGAACCCGAAGGGCGGCCTCACCGGCGATTTCGTTAAGCGCAACCTTGCCGACGCGAAAGCCAACACCGCTTACTTCCTGCTTGCCGAGGATGATGACACCTTCGGTTACGGCGAGGATGCCACCAACGACTACGCTAAGTGGATTCTCAAGAAAGAACAGTTGACGCTGGCTGAAATCGAAGACAACTATAGAGAAGACTTTGAATATAGGCACGAGGTTTCTGTAACGCTCGAGGACGGCCTAACTTACACCCTCAACGTTTACAGCCCCGGTGATAAAGTGACCGTTGCCGATGCACTGCAAGTTGTCAAGAAACTCACGATCCAGGATGGTTATGATACTTACTATTATGCGATTGCTCGCGACCTGGGCGAGAACAGTTCTATCGACACTACTTTCTGTGGCGAGGACCAGCAAGACTACATCGTTGACCTCTGCAAGCTGATACCTAAATACCAGCAAAACAACTGGGTATTGATTCAGTTGGCCAGCGAGGACCAATACAATGGCGTTGAAGAAGGCGATTGCCTCGCCCCCGGAAGCCTTACCGGTTACTACGCCAACAACATTGCTTATACGATTCTGACCCTCGACAATCTGGAGAAGGCCGACACCACCGTGGATGCATACGCTACCAACTGGTATGTGCCCGCCAACTTCAATGAAGGCCTGCTCGAGAATGGCAAACAAGGCAAGACTGAAAGCGGCGATGAATACAACATCTTCTTAATGAACCCCAAGAGGATGGAGTTCGCTCACGTCACCTACGCCGTTTGGAATGATGGAACCTTCTGCGTTGTGATGAAAGACACCGCTAATGGCCGCAGCGACAACATGTATGACCTCGATGGCGCATTCGACGTAACGTGGGACTACAACGAAGGTTATGGCGACGTTTCCGTCATGCTCGTTCAAGACTCTGTCTATGAGTTCGACGCCCTGATTTTGCCGTGGATTGAAACAGAAGACAAAGCCCCGCGTCGCGCAACCGCCAAGGGTGGCAACGCCAGCGCCGCCTACACCGTGGCTCCCATTGGCTTCTCGGGTGAAGACCCGCTCAATCCCACCGGCGTGACCGAAGTAACCACCGAGCAACCCATTAAATCGGTTCGCTACTACAACATCGCCGGCCTCGAAAGCGCCACCCCCTTCCCCGGTCTCAACATCATCGTCACCACCTACAACGACGGCACCCGCAAAGCCGTAAAAGTAAGGCATTAGGCATTATAGGCGTTAGGCATTAGGCTTTAGGCCTTAGTGCCTCCCTATAACAAAATCAGAGTGGAGATATCCTACCCGATATCTCCACTCTATTATAATGTCCGCGCGAGTCCGCGCGAGGTTTAATTATGTCTGCGCTGGTCTGCGCTGGTCTGCGCTGGTCTGCGTGCAAAATATCCCTGCGCTGCTCCCTGCGAGGAAAAATATTAGGTCTGCGGAGTCTGCGTAGTCTGCGTGAGGCCCTCCAGCAGCGGGGGCATAAAATCATTTAGGGAGGCGGCGCTTCTCGCGTGGCCTCCCTAAACATCTACAATCTATAAAAACGTATTTTATTCATCAGAATAGAACATTTACTTTCTGCAATGCTGACTATTATGGTACGCTTACCTTTGAAATAGCACTGCAAAGATAAACACTAAAATCGATACTTCCAAATTTTTTGTTCATTTTTTTGCAAAAAAATGGTACGATTTTATCAATTCTTTTCCCAAGTGGGGAATGTGAACGTGTAATACACGCTCAAAGCGAACGCCCAATTCGACCCGCGAGTGCCAAATCCAGGGATAAACCATGGCGACGATTGGGTGTTGTGGGTGTAATTCCACAATTTGTGGTACTTCACTTGCCAGCCCGCACCAATGGGTCCCCACAGCTTCACCTTCAAGCCAGCCAAGAACTCGCCCCACAGGGCGTTTCCGCTCTCGCCGGTGATGTCAAACGACTGTGTTTCACCCCAGTAGTTGTCGGTATAGGTGACGTCGGTGACGTCGTAGCGGTAGTGGCTGTAACCCAAACGCAGGCCCACGTAGGCCTGGTAGGCGGGGTCGTTTTTGAAGAGCAAGTTGTAGTTTGCACCGATGCGAACGTAGGGCGACATCTTGCCGCTGTAGGTGAAATTGCGCTCCTCGGGCGTGATTTTCGCCCAACCCAGACCCAAATCGAGGGTGGGTTGCAGCCGGTTCCACATGTTCAGCGTGGCGTTGACGTCAATCGACGTGTGCTTTTGCCCAAAAGCCTTGAACAGCAGGTCGCCAATGTTGACGCCCACGCTCAAGTCGGTGAGCAGCGGGTAGTGCTTGTAGACGCGGCGCAGCGAGTCCTTGCGTTCCTGGGCGCGAGCGCTGGCGGTGTCGCCAGTGAGGTATTGCTCGATGATTTTCTCGTCGGTATTGCGGTCGGGCGTGCGCACCACATTGGTCTCGGGCTTCACCGGCGTGATGTAGCGCTCGGTGCCGCTCGCTGCAGGCGTGGGCGGCTGGTCGGGCGCGTGAGCTGGTGCTGCGCGATGGGTGGTGTCGGGGGCGCTTATCACGGGCGTGATGTGTCGCTGGGCGCCGACGCTCAGGCCCACCATGGCACACAGCAGTGCTGTGACGATGTGTCGCGCAAGGGTGCTCATGACGGTTGCTTGAAGTAGAGACGCAGGTCGGCAGCGCCGTTTGCGTTCGTGATTTCCTGGTGAACCAGCACGGCCGAGTCGATGGTGTTGTCGGTACAACTCAAGCCGTTGATGGTGAAGTTATACATCGCGCCACACTCGCGTGAGGCAAAGTAGGCCACGGGCTGGTAATCGATGGTGAGCGTGTCGCGTAGCACCACGCTGTCGCTGTCGACCACCACAAGGCGCGAGATGGCAAACTGTGTGCGCGTGGTAGTGATGCGCAGCGGCAAGCGGAGTTCGTCGACGCTCTCGTCCTGAGCCAGGCAGCTGTCGCCCGGCACACCCACACCCATCACGGTGAGCCCCGTGATGGTGGTCGCGCCCGTGCTGTCGTAGCACGCCATCAAGGGCACACTGCTGGTGTTGTCCAGGCAACTGGAGTCGTTGCAGGCTTGCAGCAGCACGGCCGTCAGGGCGATATAGAGCAGCTTCCTCATGATTGCTCGCTGGGCGTTGCAGGGGTAGCGTTGACGTTGACCTTAGCGCTGGGGGCAGCCGTGGCAGCCGTGTCGGCATCGGGCTCGGTGAGCACCTCGGCAATCTCGTAGTGGTTGCGGTCGGGTGCATGGCGGGTGATGAGTTCGCCCAAGAAGCCGGTCATAAACAGCTGCGTGCCCAGAATCATGGCGGTCAGCGCCAGGTAGAAGTAGGGCGAGTCGGTCACCAGCGTGTAGTGGTTGCCCGCGTGCATGTTGTAGAGCTTGATGGCGCCCACAGCGATGACGGCGATGAAGCCCAAGATAAACATCAAGCTGCCCAGCAGACCGAAGAAGTGCATCGGCTTCACGCCAAACTTAGCTTGGAACCACAGCGTGAGCAGGTCCAGATAGCCGTTGACAAAGCGGTCGAGGCCAAACTTCGACACGCCATACTTGCGGGCGCGGTGGTGCACCACCTTCTCGCCGATTTTGGTAAAGCCCGCATTTTTAGCCAAGTAGGGCACATAGCGGTGCATGTCGCCATAGACCTCGATGTGCTTCACCACCTCGTTGCGATAGGCCTTGAGGCCGCAGTTGAAGTCGTGCAAGTTGTGGATGCCGCTCACGCGACGTGCCGTGGCGTTAAACAGCTTGGTGGGGATGGTCTTGCTCAGCGGGTCGTAGCGTTTCTTTTTCCAGCCGCTCACCAGGTCGTAGCCGTCCTCTTTAATCATGCGATAGAGCTCGGGAATCTCGTCGGGGCTGTCCTGCATGTCGGCATCCATGGTGATGATTACATCGCCCTGCGCTTGGGCAAAGCCCGTGTTCAGCGCTGGCGACTTGCCATAGTTGCGGCGGAAACTGATGCCCTTGATGGCGGGGTTGTTGTGGTGCAGCTGCTTGATGACGCTCCATGAGTCGTCGGTGCTGCCATCGTTAATCATCAACACCTCGTAGGTGAAGTTGTTTGCCGTCATCACGCGCTCAATCCACGCGGCGAGTTCGGGAAGCGATTCGGCTTCGTTATAGAGGGGAACAACGATTGAAATATCCATGTTACTTGCTGTTATCGTCAAGGTTTGAAAANTCAATTATTTAACAGGCCGGCAGGCCAGGGCGCCCGTAAAGGCGCTGGTGACCGACCCCAGTGCGGTGCACGCCCAGAACATACCCATCACCACGTCGATGTGGCTGGGCAGGGCGTTTTGCGCAACGGCCTTTTTCAGTACGTCGATGAACTGGTCGTTGGCGAGCTGGGGCACCTTCCCGTAGGCATCGATGACCTGCGCCGCTTGCTCATAGAGGTAGTCGGGCCTGATGAACTCGATGGCGCAGTAGGCCACGAGCGATGCGATGAGCGCGCCACACAAGCACACCACGATGCCCAGCATCCACAGCGCCGCGAAGGGTGCTTGTCCCGCCGTAAGTTTCATGTATCGCCGCTGGTAGCGGTAGAGCAGCCACGGCAGGCTCAGCATGAGCAGCATCACAAGCATCGGCAGCAACGCCATCTTGTCGCTGAAGATAGTACCCACCGCGATAATCGACAGGGTAAGGCCAAAGGGAATCCCCCAGTAGGCCGCGCATCGGTACAAACTCGGTAGCTCGTTCATTGTCGCTGTGTCGTAAAAGCCATAATGCCTAACAATGCCGCAAATATACTAATTTTTTATCACATTACCCCTTTTCCCCCTGAACAATTGAAAAAGTGACGAATGAAGCAAAGACTATTGCAGGCGTGACAACCCCGCAGGGGTTGACTTAACCTACCCCCAGGCCGAGTGACGAGCGCAGCGAGGAGCGAGTCCTGGGGCCAAATACCCCCATTAATGGGCCCTCGAAGAGGTCCACTTTCCTGTAAATTAAGGACTTGAAGGTGAGGGTGTGCCCCTTCGGGGAACGGGTTAGTTGGTGGCCTTTGCCCCAGGATTCGCCATTCGCTGCCGCTCATGGCTCAGCCCTGGGGGTAGGTTAAGTAAACCCCTGCGGGGTTTTCTTGCCCTGCTTGATAATTATTTCTGGTGTATTACTCGAGGCGGGCGACGGCGAGAGTCATGATGGAGAGCGTCAGGCCGGGGATTGATTGCAGGGCGGCGGCGCAGGCCTGCAGGGTGGCACCGGTGGTGACCACGTCGTCGACGAGTAGCAGGTGGCAGTCGTGCAGGCGGCGGGTGATGCGCTCGCATGGGGCGTAGATGCCGCGGGTGTTGAGCCAGCGGTCGAACGCGCCCTTGTGGGTCTGCGTGTTGTGCGCCATGGTGGCGTCGACGGCGAGGCTGATGGGGATGCCAGTGACCTGGCTGATGCCGCGAGCGATGCACTCGCTCTGGTTGTAGCCGCGCTTGGCGAGTTTGCTGCGGTGTAACGGCACGGGCACAATGGCGTCGATGCCCTCGAAAAAGCCGCTGGGCATCACGCGGCGAGCCACCTCGGCAGCCATCCATTCACCCAGCCGCGGCATGTTGCGATACTTCAGGTCGTGCAAAATCGAGGCGTAGGGACTCCCTTTCTCGTAGAAAAAGCCGCCCGTGGCGCGCTCGATGGGGACCTTGCCCGCAAACAGCTGCTCCATGGGGTTGAACTCGATGGTTTCATATTGCGTGTAGGGCACGCTCATGCGGCACGCGCGGCACAGGTAGGACTCATCGCGGTCGAGCGACTTGCCGCACACGGGGCAGTTGCGGGGCATCACCACGTCGGCGGTGTCGGACAGCAGGTTAGTGAGACGTTTCAGCAGGTGAGCCATGGCGCATCAGTCGCTGTTTTCGCCCGTGGGGTCGAAGGTGGGGTAGGCGTTGTCGTCGGCATCACTGCCATCGTCATCGCTCGTGGTCATCACGCGGTCGATGCAGGCGTAGAACACCGCAGGCTCGAAACCGCGCTGGGCGGCAAACCGCATCAACGCGGCGCGCATGGCGCGGGGCTCGCGACCCTGCATCTCGCGGGCGCGGCTCTGCAGCAATTGCAGCAATCGTTGCTCGTAGGCCTCATCATCGATTTCGGTGAGCGCATCCTCGATGTCGGCTCGCTCTATTTCCTTGACTTTGAGCATAAAGGCGAGTTTGAGCCGTCCCCAGCCGTTGAAATTGAACTTGTCGCGGACGTAGGCGTGGGCATAGCGCCTGTCGTCGAGAAAACGTTGCTCACGCAGTTGCTCGATGACGCGTTGCACGTCACCGCTCTCGAGTCCCCAGCGACGCAGCTTGTCGCGGATGTCGCAGGCAGCCTGCTCGCCGCGGGCACATAGGGCCTGGGCGCGCGTGGTGGCTTGCGCCACAGTCAAGGGGCGGCGGGGCGTTTTCATTGGGCAGCAGTGAGGTTATCGAGTAGGTGTGCTACATGGGCACGGAAAGCAGCATCATCGTCGATGAGGCGATGCAGGCGGTCGAGTTGAGCCGCCACCTCGCCCATGGGAATGGGCACAGTGACGTAGCCGCCGCGGCCGTACTTGCGCCGCACGTGGTCGGCAGCGCGCTCGATTTGCTCCTCGCGTGACGCGGTAGGGTAGTTGTCGAGACCATACTCGAGGGCGCGCACAATCACGGTGTCGGCATCGAGGCAGCGGTCGCTCTGCGAGATGATGCGGCCGTAGTCGGTGCGCGGCGCCTGCTTGGCGCTGGCGCGGTGGTCCTCGGCAGCATCGGCGATGATGTCGATTTGCTCGGGCGTGAACCAGCGACGCAGGTTCTCGTCGGCACGGATGATGCGGGCGCTATGGATGTGGTGCTCCTCGCGGCCGTATTCCAGCCCCAGGTCGTGATAGGCCGCAGCGGTGAGCAACATCGCGCGGTCGACCGCAGGGAAATAGTCGGCCAACTCCAGCGCCTGCCGCATCACCATGGTCAC
>Ga0065711_1044703_pt1 | contig 13933 bp, 8 predicted proteins | sample Hoacrofraction12_FD_59098 | JGI IMG/M metagenome (GOLD analysis project Ga0065711, IMG submission 59098) | Hoatzin crop microbial communities from Cojedes, Venezuela - Epithelial fraction 12 v2 (version 2) | ecosystem: Host-associated > Birds > Digestive system > Esophagus > Crop | place...
ACTATGATAAACATTTCTTGGAAATGTAATGAATATGTATGTTAACATAGCATAAATACCTAGTAACTGTGTCTCTTCGGTGCACGCGTTTGGAGGAGAGATCCCCCGTGTGCCCGGCGCCGCAATAAGGAATACCTGCTTAATAGTCTGCCGACTATTGAGTCTTCAATTCCGGCTTTTCACGGCATCACTATAATTAAAGAAAAAAGGACCATTTGTGGATAAATACACAATAAACTACCCGCTTGCCAATAAAATCTGGTTTTACGCAAAGAACTAGCACAATCAAATATGACTGCCAGCCTGAGGCTGTCTTTAAATTAGGTTTTGGTAATGCATGCTCTTTTAGAAATATGTAGTGTAGCAACTTAAGTTACTCAGCTAGCTCCACTTACCAAAGGTCTATGGGCTCTGGAGTCATTGATATATCTAAGCGAATGCTCAGATCACAACTAAGTTATAATTGCCTTCACTACAAGAGGAATGTAATGTTGCTTCATAAAGGAATAAGTGTTCCAATGCCTCCCTCAGAACATAAAGCACCAAGGAAAAGCATAGATAAAAAAGAAAGGTTCCTGATTAGAAAGTTGTTGAGGTTACTGCAGGTTGAGGCCTTAAATGCGATTTAAAGAACAGGTAACATCCACCTGAAATCATCTAGCACTGATGGCTTTTGTTATGTTTGAAAGCACCTATTTTCATGTTCTGTCTTTTACCTACTGTATATTTATCTGTCAGAAGGTGTTATTGTGTAGGACTTAACAATATCAATAAACAGAGCCCAGGTAAGCGAGGCATAAATCAGAAGGAAGATGGACGAGAAATAACAAAACAAAGCACAAAGGTACATGCCATAGTCTTAATGGAGCACCTGACAGCCTTTAACTGTTAGCACCATCATCATTATTTTCATCCCTTTCACACCCTGGTAGTGCCCAGACTGATTTTTGATCCTGAAAGAAGCATCAGATCTGTGACAAAGTCCCATTTAGCCCAGGGAAATGTTCAGTGAAACCACATTTGAATTCTAAGAAGAGGCTTAAGTGGCCCTTGTCTGGTTTGCATTATACTGTGCAGAACAGTTTACACTGAGGTGAATTTTATCCAATATTGAGTCTGATAAAGATAGTGGAAATTTTAAAGAATGTAATACAGGATCTCATTCAGGAAAGCATTTAAGCTACTTACTTTTGTCTTTTTTGGCTCTGGTGTTTTTCTAATGGGATATAAGTTCATGCCTAAAATTAAACTCTTTTTTTTTTTTTTTTAAGAGAGATTTTTTCCCCCTCTCAAGTCCCTAGCGATTCAACTAGGAAAGCTTTAAACAGGCTGGCTCTGTGAGTTTACCTGGAATCGCTTTGATTGCAATTTTTGAAAACTTAGAAAAAGGGAATAATTCTACTTTTAATATTTTTCCGGCTTTGAAAACACATACATAAAGAATAGGTGCCAACTTCTTCAGCACCCCAGCAACAATCATCCCCAAAACCCCACATAAAGCTTAAATAGTGTGTTCTCATAAGATAACATTTCAGTATCACATTTCTGGACTGTCAGATTTAAGCAGAGAACGATGGATGAACTAAGCATTTCCTCAAGACACAAGCCTCACTTCAGGAGAATAGACAGACGTTATGACTGTTTTTGAGGTGCATCATCCCATCGTACTGCTGTGAAAGCTTGAAGCCTAAGGATTCAGAGGCTGTTGTTCTCAGGCACATAGTACCTGAAATTCAATAGAAAGTGCCAAATTGAAGGAATTCAGTCCAGAGAAGGTTTAATTATATAGAGTGGAAATAAAAGACCCATGATTCTTCTGAGGAATTTCAGAAATGTTACGAGAAATTGTGAAAAGGCTCAGTTTTACTGCCCAGGCTGGTGTGTGGGAATGGAGTGTTCCTCTGCTTTGTCTGCCTTTGCAAGGTAGTCCAGGACTCCAAGTCCCTGATGGCGGCCAGACGCTGACTCGGGTGCAAGCGTAAAAGGACTCATGCTGACAGGCACCTGGGAGAAAATTTGGATCACCAATTCATTAAGAGCTCAGCTCCTATTTATCTGGTCAGTCTCACTGACAGCAAAGAAAACTTCAAGCTTTTGAACAAAGCACATTTTTTTGTACTGAATAAAGCTAGAATTTATCATGCCTGCTTTTCTAATGGACAGCTCCACATAGTAGAGGAATCATCAGTATCTCTGGAACTGCACTAATTTCCATCAGCTGCAGGTCTGACTCACAGTGCCTAAACGTGACTGAAATGTCTTTATATCCTGAGCTCCACAGTGCATCTCCAGGAACCATATGACTGCCCACCACACAAAATTGTGAACCATCTGTCTGTCCTGCTTAATAAGCCTTTGTGTTTAGTAAGTAAATGAAATATTTAATATTTACAGAACTCAGGCTGCAGGCTGCACAGTTGCCAAGTGCAAAATGGCCAACAGAACGTACACAGCTGCATTTCTGCCTGTATGGATGTAGCTGAGGAACTCCTCTGATGCCAGACACTTTCTGCAATTAACATTTCTTAACAAGCAAGCTTCAAAAGCAGAGAGTGTTCCTATGTTTTTGTTCAGCAGAAGGACGCTTGTATCTTAAGCAGGGCGTCTGGACACAAATTTAAGTACTAATAAATAGGATCAATAGTTCAAGCAACTAACATACTTTTCTCCCCTCTTTTTGTTCCCATTCAACATCCTCCATCCTTTCCTGCTTCTCTCTTTGGATTCTAAATTCACTTATTTTTCTTCATCTTACACCCACAACATGAACTGGTAAAAATGCTCACCCAAAACTTCTCAGCTTGGACATCTGTGAATAACCTCCAACCTGGAGGATGTCAAAAGAGCTTCCTTACTGGCAGTTAAGACCCAAGGATGTATCTAAATGTGGCATATTAGCAATATTAGATTACCAGCCCCCATTTGGGCTGTCTGGGAAGAATCTAACTAACAACACTGCTCAATAAAGTTTTACCAGCGCATTTATTTTGGCTGATGCTCTTAAACTCAGAGCAATGTTTTAAGTAGTATGTAAATTGGTGTGGTAATCACTTACCTTTAGTCAAAGCTAGAGTTAATACCACAGAAAATCCTAATAATTAAAATCAGTGTTATAATTTTAAGTAACAGGAGTATATTTGGAAGACAGTTCTCAGACCAAAGAGATTTCTTCCTTCTACTTGAAAGAAATATTCTTCCTAGCACAGCGCTCTTTCTTGTTCATGTCTAGGGCTTAAGAAAACCAATTATCAATTTGCATGGCTTCGCTAAACAGCCATATAATGGCCTAGTAAGACAGAGTGAACAAGGCACGCTGGGGATATTTGAGATCTGCTATTCATTCAGTCTTGAAGAAACCCGTGAATGCAGCCTTACAGTGTATCTTCATGTTGCTCAGCCATTGATGTACAGTCAGCCTGAATGAAGCGGGAGAATATCATTATTTCAAGCACATGAGAACAAATTCCAGAATTATTTAGTAAACCCATCATTCCAGATGTTATAAAGTCAGCAAAACAGAAAGTTCTATGCGGTCAGTCACGTGATGCTGAGGAGATACATGCATGTAGTCCCAATCTAAATAGCTATAAATCACGTTGTTTGGATAATCCTGCATCTAGCAGCCCTAGAGAGCACAGCAGCCAGCCTAAGGTAGTGCTGGGCTGTTGCTGCCTGTGGGTTACATGTGCTGGCCTGGAGGCTGACCCAGGCTTGCTCTGAGGCGCCTGCGAGGTGGCACCGTGCAGGGTGGTAGGCTGAGATGCTGGCGGTTCATCCCTTCTTCTCTCCAGGCACATGTCACTTCCCTGACATGAGGCACCTTTCCAATTCTTTGGTCTTTTCCCCTTATTGGAAGGGAGATCTAAGCATAGCCGCTGCTAGAGCAACCCCGTGCTATTTCCCCTCACCAGATAGACTCTGTTTCTAAAGCACACAACTCCTGTGCTCTTACACCTTTTCACACCTTTACACCTTTTTTCCTTCTCCTCAAGTAAGGAACAATTTGACGCCAGGTGTATCAACATCAACTTCTTTTCTCTTAGCAATATTCCCAGTTTTCCAAGCATTGGCGGACCTTCGTTTACATCCACTATTAATTCATCAGTTACTGCATATCTAATTTAATAGTTAATAGCTGAAATCCACAAATAACGCATTCTGTATGACTTCCATTTTTAGCAATGAAACCTGGCAATGAGCTATAGCACTCCCATTTTATTCAGTTTGTTTCCCATAAATATCTGCAATTTAGTAGCGTAGAAGATCTAAAAAGTTATTGCTCTTAGATTCAGAATTACATCCTAATATTTTAAAAACAACTAACAATATATTCTAAACAAACTTAGTCTTCTTTAAAAGTGCTGATTTATTAAGTAGAACCATTGATAGCACCTGTTATCCAAATGTTAAGAAATAAATAATGAATTGAAAGATACAAGATAAAATATAATTGAGACAATGTACATTATCAGTTAAAGTAGGTATGCAGTATAAACTAAAGTCTCAGAGCATGTAGTTTGGCACAACTGTGCTAAGGTCAATGAAATTCTTGTGATTTATGCCAACTACAGATCTGCAGCAATTAAATGATTGGAAAAATAAAATAGTTTCATTAATTTTCTCTAAAATAGAGAATAAAATAAACACTATTTAAATGCCCAGTTTGTCAATCCCTTTTCTACAGGTGTTTGTTTCTATATACAAATCCATCTGAATACAGATTTACATCACTATGTCCTTAATGCTTCAAACATATCTAGAGGTCTTTTCCTGGAATTATTCATATTCATTTCAACAGCTGGATATCTGACTCTTACCGGGGCTCTGGAGAAGCATCATGATCTACCACAGGACTCAAAGACAAATTTAGCTTTCCTCTGAAGAACAGATCCCATTTGTTGCCAGTAGTTCTGGATTTTACTACAGGCATAAAAGGGCATGCCAGCACTTTATTAGGAACAGCTATGCAAATATTTTAAAGCAGCTGTGCTAGCGGTCAAGCACTGCAGCAGCTGCAGCATGAATGGTAGGGGTGTCTCTTTAATGCCATTTATGTCCACATGTAGTTTATAATAGAGTGGAGATGAAGAACGACATAGGTTAGTAAATGGTTGTGGCTGGTCAGTCTAAAGGATTACAGAATTTCGGATGAGAAGAGGTAAATGTACCCAAAATAATGAGTCTGTTGCTAGCCAGTGAACAATCTTTCCCCTGCAGCACTTTCTGACAAACAGGATGATTATTCTTTATTAATGTTTCATTATTACTTGGATGTTTTCCTTCCTAGCACAGGTACTTTTCATTTTGGAAAACAAACAAAACCTACCCTAAATCTGAAGTACTAAGTGACAGGCTACCATATAGTATAGTAAATTTAATTAACATCATAAAGCATAAATTTCTTTATGTTGAAACTCAGAATCCCATACACTAAGTGAGCATTCTGGCTACAGAATTAGAGCTTCTGCAAGGAATCAGAAACAAGAGCAATTCCTTTTTGTGTATTTCTTTGATTACATTTTGGCAAGAGATAAGGTTAGAGGGACAGAGAGATTACCTAATGACCCTTTTTACTATAACTAATTTTTGTTTAACTGGAGACGGTTTAGCATGTACTGTTGTGAAAACTGCATTGCTATAGCAACCTACTGAAAAAGAAGAATCACTGTAGGTACATCACATATGTATTGACATGTAAGCACTCACATGAGGTTTTTCTTGAAAGACAGAAACACCTCCAGATTTTCTATTTTATACGATTTAGGCACAGGCTGAATATAAATAATCTCCTTTCTCGAATATTTACATTCTCATGAAACTATAACTGCCTTAACCCTGCATGAACTCTAGCTATGCAAGTGACATGCGTTTTAATTGAGCAGCATACACTGAACTTCTTGAAATGAATATTTTATGCTTTTTTCACACACAGAAGTGCTGTAAACTAGCATATATATGATATTCTTTTTAAAGTAATTTTCATTTTTTAATATGGTTATAATTATTAAATATCAATTTACATATCAAATATATATAAAAGTTAAATGTTCACATAAACGTTAAATACCAAAAGCCTGATTATTTGAGCACTCAAAGAAATGTTAAATGCTGAATCACTGCACATTAACTAAAAGAATGACTAACAACTCACATTAAACTGTATGCCACTTATTTTTAGTTAATTTTATATCAGTAATTTTCTTGTTCTGATACAAGCCTTTGCACTCATTTTACTGTCATGCTAGCATTACTTCTCCCACAGTTAGAGAATATAATCTGGAATGTGTTTTTAATACCTTTTTTCAACTGAGCAATGGCCTTGGTGGCTTGTTTGTAAGAAAAAGTGCAGAGAGTAAATATGTATGTATAAAACACCTTTTCAGACAGGAAGCTATATTATCATACCATACTTACAACAAACAACGCATAAATGTATTTGCAATCAATAATTCAAAGTAAAGGAGTCCTTTAAAATCACCACATTCAAAATAAAAGTAGATATAAATCTGATTTAATAATATTCAGGTGTAACACAGGACCAGTAAGAGAGAACAGTGGGACACCCAGGTCTGGATAAATGCTTTGTCACTTGACTTTGAAGACAGATCTGAAAAGGAATGAGGCACTGTAACACTTCAGTGTCAAACTGCAACGCACCTGGCCCACCGAACAAAAACCAGGGCCCTTTTTAGGTGCTCCAACTTTTGTATACAACAGAAGGGAGAGCCAATCATCCTTGGCCGTGAACCAGTTCAAGGGCAGAATATGGCATTTTCCAATAGGAAATCTCAGAACAGCACATTTGCGAGATCTTTTGCCTTTTAAATGTACGCAGCTTCCCTGCAGCCCAAGGCCCAGGGGAAAAAGTCATCTCCCTGGAGGATGCACCTTTTCGTGAGTTTGTTCTCACACAAACAAGGCACAGCCACGCTCTCCTTCAAAAACATGAGGTAGAGAGCAGCTGCAGCTTCCCTTTAGTGCTCTATTTAACTGCACAGGGCACCTGGCCAGGAGGAGTGAGGGAGACACACGTTCTGTTCTCTCCTACTGCCGAGGCAGTATCCTGGAAGATGTCTGTGTCACCAGGCTTGGCGACTCGCCGCTTGGGGCACTCTCTACTCCTTACCTCCCGAGGGCAGGAAAGAGACAAAAAGCACGACATGGGTTGGCTAGGAGGGCTGTCCAGGTTGGAGGGAGTCATCTTCTAGCTTCTGCCTCAAGAACTGTGGAAGAATTCTATCCGAAGACTGCCCAGGGAAACAATTTCCCGTTAATAAATATGGGACCTGCAGAATTGCAGTTATAGTAACAAGTGTTTAATTGCCTTCTATTCTTTTTGTGCTCAAAGGAGTTTTTTGGGCACTCAAATCCCAGATGGGTATCTAAATAAAAAATGAGTCTTTTGAGTTAAGAAAGTACTTCCCAAACTTCAAAACTAATGTCAGTAAACTTACGTAGGATGCATAATGTGAAGCATGAAGCCCCAGTGGTTTTATTGCAAATCACTCAAGGATTTTTGGTTGGACCTCTGTAAGTTTTGTTTTTAACTAGTTCAAGTAGTTGATTTGATTCAAAAATCAACAAGATTTGCACTTGCTAAAAGGAGCAACAGCTGTAACTTGCTGTCCTTAACAGTTCCACACAATAATGTTTAAAAAAAGAGAGAAATAAAAACAAACTAAGGTTTGAATTTGTGCAATTTCTGTGCCAGATCTGGTTGAGAGATGAAGAAGAAAAGAGTCTGCTGGGAACAGAGGAGGATGGTAAGTTAGTAATTATGTCTCTTGGTACCTGTTTTGTTTACTAATCAAAGGTCTAATTGCTTTGCTCTGTTTTAATTAACAGTGTTCTTAGTTTCATTAGTTACTTTTCCTGCATACATTAGCATTGAGAGAAACCACTGAGAATATGAATAATATGATGAAGAGTTTAAAGTTAAGCTTTTTAAAATGTTAAAATCTTTTTAAAAACAATTTCACAAGAGTTTAATAATGAAAAATAAAGTTGTTCTTCATAAATGTGGCTACTACTTCTCCAAGGATTTCATCTTAGAAAAAAAAAAAAAAAGTTTTTTTCTTTTAACTTAAGAAGTCAACTGGTATAAAATACAATTACCAAGAAGAGATAATGTAGGAATATGAAAGGTTTGACAGTATTTAGATATACTAAAATGTTCAAGCTGGCCAAAGCTTTTGAAACGTCCCAATGCGACAGCCATTCTCTTAAAAACCCATCTTAACATGATTAGCAATTATCTTTGAAACTTATGGAACTTTATCTTCTTCCCTAAGAGAGGCTAGGAAAAGGCCAACAGTGCCCTGTGGAGGAACTGGAGAACTCACACAAACTGTTCCAATTCCTGGGAAGATATCAGAACAAATAACCTTTACGTAAGTACTTTAACAAGGACATACGTAGCAACCGTTGTCTTTTTCCTATGAACTGTTTTTGACAAATGTTTTTACTTCCTCTGTGGGGCAGGTAACAGGCTTGGTGTATAGGGAGAACTATAAATCCTCAAGTTTTGGATATAGCTCTGCCTAATGTTCCTGTGTGCAACCTAAGAAGGGTTGGTCTGTATGAAACTAACAGGCGTACGTTACACAGCTGGTTAGAAAACCACACATGGTAGTTAGCCGTCAAATTGTTGGCAACTACCCAATTGGGATTTTGCAGAGGCCTGAGTCTGCTTACTTTAAGCAGTAAATAAAACAGAAAATATATTCATTAAACTTGAGGATAACAGCAAAATCTCAACGTCTGAAAAACATGGTAGTAGATCATTACGATTTGTTTTGAAAGAATCAGGATGTAATTCAATAGGACAAATGCAAAGTGCTACATTTGGTAGGAATAATCAGCTGTTTAAATACAGAATGCAATAAATACAAATATAGGAACAATTGTTTGTTGCTCTTCCAGAAGAGGATGAGGCAACTTCAGTGGAAGAAGCAGAATATGAGTCAATATTACCACGCTGCTTCACAAATAGCAGTCACAATGGGATATATAAAAAGGAGCAGTGAAGTAATCCTGTGCTATCCAACCCAAGTAAATGGTTAACTCAAATACTATGATCAGGTTTGATTATCACGTGATGGGGGGAAAATGGGGGAGGCAGGTTCGCTGAAGATTCTGGAATGCAACAGAAATGACAAGGGATGTACAGAAAATGTGACTGATGAAAAAACCTGAGGAAATTGGATCATGAAGTCTAGAGATGCCTTAGGAAGACACAGTGATGTAGTTTTCAGGAGTGCAGAAAGTAACTAAGGAAACGAACTACTCACCATTCTGCTATGTACAGGACAAGAAGTGTTCCTTGCTACAACTAAAAACTTCATAAAGCATGGCTAAAGGACTACAATTGATTGTCCAGGGAAGCTTAAGGAAAAAAAACATATATATTTATCAGAGTATCATGTATCTGATTCCATCTTCAGGTGGCAAGAGATTAGGCTGATTCTTGAGGCCTTTGCCAGCCCACTATTCTGATTGCCAATCCTGTACTTCTTTAATGCCACAGCATAACAAATATTTCAGGCAGAATACTGTAGTAGAATACCTACCACTGAATTACCTCTGCAAAGAGACGAATAGTAAGTTTTGCACAGCTGTAGCAGGGAGAAGAGGCAAAGCGAAGCTCAGTCCTTGCAAGAAGATTTGCACTGATTTTAGCCTTGATTTGTTTTGGTATGCTTCTGCCAGCTGAGTGCAACTCCAGAATCTTTCTCTTCTTCAGTAAAAGATCACGCTGCAGTTACCAACCAAACACAAGCTGGTCTTTCAGTGCCAAAATGCTATTGCCCTAGCACAGCAGCTGAAGAAGGTTATGGATGCAATTATCAGAAGCTAAAAAAATATCTTAGAATTGGGTTTCCTAGATAATTAGCTATTCAAGCCATACTTGAGAAGCATTCATTTGTAAAAAGGATGTATTTTGCCAAAGTCGCAACCAACTCCAAGTATACTACAAAAGCTGCTTAATGTAAAAATCTGACTTCTGCTTAATTACAGCACAGTTCACACCATTTGCCAGCAACTTTTTTTTAATCACACTTGCATCCGTTAGTGAATGGGGGGGAGCACGAAGTGCAAACACCCAGAGGAACAACCAAGTGGTTTTCTTTATCTTCTTCAAGACTAGCACTAGGGTACATGCTTCTGAGAGACACCAAATGCTTTCCACTCACACTTGTTACTCAGAGAAAATCAGCTGTTTAAGGACTGGCAACTCGCTTGTTTGTAAAGTACATCTCAAACCCAGCCTAAGTCAAATGTGCTTTTAAAAACTTAACCATTTGGCAGTCAGATCACAACCACTATGAATAAGCTTCTAGTTCACTAGCAATGAGGAACACAAAGAACACCGTGTATCTGACATTGCCAGGGTGACTGGTAAAGGTTCAACTACAGATAAGCATTTTAGTCCTCATGAATACTCAACTCCACTTTTCTTTCCTTAAGATGACTCCCTCTGGAGCTGAGTGAGCGATGCTAACAAGATACTGAGGAGCAAACTTCTGTACTGTTGCCTGTATACTAAGCTTTCCATAGCCTACAGAATTTCCTTGTGGGAAATGTTAAATTTAGCAAGAGTAACAGAACGCATTATACCTCCCTCTTCCCTCCACAAGCCCAACCAAAACAAGACTGTGAAAGTACTTGCCACCTTTTATATTTTTATTGTGCATTTTCTAAGTGCTTAAAGATACGAGACTGTATGCATTACATTGCCCGTACATAGTATGCCACACAGTAAGACAGACAGATCCCCCAAAGTTTTCATATTCTAATTCAAACAGCCAAAAGTTAGACAAAATATTATCTCATTATACAGAAGGCAAACTGCAGAAAGTGTCTGAGATCACACAAAAATAAAGGGAGCAACTGAAAGAGATCTTCCAAATCTGTACATTAAGTCCATCAAAAATACCATGTGCTTTTGGCATTTCTAAAACAGAATACAAATTCTATGAATCTAGTTAGGGCTTGTCAAGTTAAAAAGATTATTTAAAAATAAATTTTCCTAAGTTCCCAATTCAGAAGAAATTAAAGTATGAAAATCAATGAAATAATAAGTACAAAAGGAATAAACAAAACCCTTTTTCCTCCTTCAGTATAAATTAATCGCCAGACTAGTTTGTCATAGATTACTTTTCTTTCTTTCATGTAAGGATGCATATAAATTCATGAAGTTCTTCTCAGAGGATGAAATTAAGTTGTCAAGATCATAACCAGCTTCAAAGGTAGGTCTCTTTCCAAAAATTACAAGAGCAAGAAATACAGCAAAATGTGCAGTAAGTCCCCATATCTTGAATGACTTGTTATGTTCGTGGTCATCATACGTAAAGCAGTGCATCCAACTCGAGTAACCAGATGAGGTTTTATAAGGCAAGGTCTTGTAATTTAAGGGCTTGATAAAGTACTCCAATGGGACAACAAAGACATCACTCACTTCATCTGGATTAGGAGTGGCCTGGAATGTATCCTCTATAAATCCTACAACTGGTGTTACCAAGTGATTCATCTAAAATGAAAACAAAACAAAAACAACAAAAACACCACAAAGTTTGTACCAAGTAAATGTTCTTTTATGTTAAAGTTTTACCTCATCAAAATTTCATTTGTTGGTGCTTCTGTCCATTTTCTCAAGCAGAGCTTGGTGTATCACCTGCTCTATAACCACCCTGGAGGTATCTGAAGAGAGCAACTAGATTCCCTGCTAGCTTTCTCTTCTTCAGGCTGAGCAAACCCACGTCCCTCAGTCTCTTCTCATAATCCATGTGCTCCAGCCCCCTTACCGTCTTTGTGGCTCTCTGCTAGGCTCTCCCCAGTTTACCACCGTCTTTCCAGTACTCCCATGTCTCCATAACTGGACGTGGTACACTAAATGTGGTCTCACAAATACCAAACACAGAGCAAGAATCTCTTCCCTTCGTTCCGCTGGCAACACAGGCCACGCACTTTAACGAGCAGTCCTTATTTATATGTTTGAAAAAGTCATTATCAACATTACAAAAGAAAACAACCCAAGCTTATTTTCTAACGAAATGCTGACTTACTCAGTTTATTGCTTACTTTATCAATTCCAGGCACAAGCCTACAGACGACTTCCACCTTCTCTGGCTCCAGTCCCACTTCTTCTTTAGCTTCTCGGAGAGCAGTATCAATTTCATCTTTATCAGTTGCTTCACTTTTACCTCCTGGAAAACACACTTCCCCTGGTGATCTTCTCAGCTACAATGTAAAGGAGTGCTACTGTTAAATATAACGAGTTTTACACTTCTTCTTGTATCCTCACGGACACTTGTTCATATTGCAGAATCACTTTATCTTTCCAGTCAAAGAACCAGGAAACAGTGGCAAGAGGTTTCTGCACATCAGAAGAAACGTGCCCTATAAAGAGGTACACAAGAAGTTCGGGCTGTACCCAACAAATCCATAAACCCTCGCTATCAAAAATACACAATACTGTACAAGTGATATGTGTAATTCATACGATACACGCTGCTTTAATACTTCAGAATTTAAATTTTTCACCCTCTTGCTTGCATAAGACACAGATGAATCTAGACATACAACTTGAACAGGGAGATCAAAATACTCAAGGTAAGAGCAAGGACTTCTAAAATAAGTATTTAAATGACATACCTTTAAGTACATTATAGTAATAGGCTTGTGCATCAAAGATCAGTAAAAGCCCACTTCCAGTTACTTAGCTGATAAACTGATTGTAATTATTGGGGTCTCAAAATTTCTAAGCAATACCCCAAAAAACTTCCGTTTTTCAGCAACAGGAAACCAGACAATCTCTGAATACAGGCAGGTTGATTGGGGCGGGGGGGCAGTAAGAGTTGTAAAAGGAAACAAAACGCTGGCAGAAGAGTTCTGGGGGACTTGGTTGTTGCCCTTCATGTACGAAAATAAGAGTAATATTAACTGCAGACTGGTAAGTCACAATAGTAACAGCTGCACTGCAATGTCAGCTTCCTTATTTAAAGAACTACAGGATCAAAATTTCCTTTTATGATCCGAAAGTCAGCTTTTACCCTCACGGGTCCCTGGGTATCGGGCATTTTTCCACCACGTACATACGAGAGACCGCCGGTGCGCAGAAACACCCACCGCCAGCCGGGCCGCAGCCCAGGCCCCGCGCTGAGGACGGGGCCTGCGCCAACGCCCCGCTCGCCGCCCCCGCGGAGCCCGGCTCGGCGCAGGGGGGCTGCGCTGCCCCGGCCCACGCACCTGCAGGGCCCGGACAGTGAGCAGCAGGTGGAGCTCCCCGCCCCGCACCAGCAGCGGCAGCAGCACCGAGGCCTTAGGCAGCGGCAGGCGGGAGAATCTGTCCCCAACGTCGAACTCACGCAGGCGGAGCCGGGCGCTCTCCGTCAGGCGCCTTCTAGGAGCGAAGGGAAAGCGGGGTCGTCACCGCGCGGCCGGCGCTCCTCACAGCGCTGAGCCGAAGCGGTCACAGCGCCCGCCGCCCCTCCCTGCGCCCGGGCCTGCTGCCGGCGGAGCCGGACCCGGGCAGGGCTCGGCAGCGGGCGCCGCTGATACCGCCTTCCCCGCCCGCCAGGCCCGGGAAGGCCTGCCCGGCTGGGCTCTCCCCACAGCTGGCGGGCAGGGCAGCAGAGCAAGGGCTCGCGCCAGCCGCTACCTGTGCAGCGCCTCCTCCCGCTCCGCAGCCGCCATCGCTGGCACCCCGCACCCGGGAGCGGACTTTCCCCTTCCCCGTCGCCTCCCGCCCTATCTCGCGACCGACGGCCAGTCCCTCCAATCAACGTGCGAGATCGCAGGGCTCCGCCTTCTGATTGGCGGCGGGCAGGCCACGCGCGAAGCCCTGACGGGGCGGGTGCAGCGCGTTCCCGGTGCCGGCGGGCGCTGAGGAGAGCGGCGGGCGGGGCCGGGGTGAGGCGGGTCACTCCCGAGG
>Ga0065711_1044707_pt1 | contig 13933 bp, 11 predicted proteins | sample Hoacrofraction12_FD_59098 | JGI IMG/M metagenome (GOLD analysis project Ga0065711, IMG submission 59098) | Hoatzin crop microbial communities from Cojedes, Venezuela - Epithelial fraction 12 v2 (version 2) | ecosystem: Host-associated > Birds > Digestive system > Esophagus > Crop | place...
GGGGGGGGGGGGGGGGGGAAGCGCTTGCCGTATAGCATCGTGTTCCATGATCTCATGGGGAGAGACTGCTCGCAGGTTTAGGTGTGGCTGACTTCGGTTTGGGCTAAATAATCTGCCTACCTAGTTTTGGTGAATAGTGTGGTGGGCTTTTTTTTCTTTTTTTTTTGCTGAAGCTTGGCAGCCAGCTTTCCTCTTGTGGTTCCACTTTTACTTAAAAAGCCATCTTTGTTACTATAGCCTTTATCTTCCATGCCTCCTTTCCCTAAGAGGAGCACTACAGAGATGATGTTTTCCGCAACAGGTTAGCTGATTAAATGTTAAGACAAATTACAGCTACTTGAAAGCAGTTACCGTTGCCTTTAATTTTACAGTGTCATGTTGCTCTGTTTTAAGTAAGTGCCAAAATCCTCCATCTCTGTTTTATAGAGATCATTCTATGTGTCTCACCTGTAAACGTGTCATCCCCATGTGTCCTCTCCTTCATGGCAGGGAGAACAGATGTTGCTACCCACCGAAAGGTGCTTCAGGCACTTGCTGTGGGAGATGGTCACCAGGCTGTCAAAAGCAATCTTTATGGGCAGGCTGGTCTTTCACAAGGACATGTGTTTACAGAGCATGAAATTAACATTTTTGCACAGAGGCAAATAATTGCTTACAACGGAGACTTCAGTAGCAGATTTGAAGCTTGAATGATTATTAGTAAGGTCAGATGGAGCACATAGTGATGTCCACCTCCTGAGCAAAGTCATTCAGAACTTTTTTGCTCTTCATTTATGCTGAAAGGGTTTAAGATGCTGCAATGTTCATGCCTTGAGCTTGTCACTTTTGATAAGAACTTATAATAGACTGTGTTGCTATATCTGTATATGTGCTACAGTTCCTTCAAAATTATTCTTGAATGAAAACTATTTTTTGACTTCCAGTAAGAGGGGAGGAACTCCCCATTCCCGTTGTCTCAGTGTTGAATTATTATGTGGTTGTACCTTGGCGGGGTTTTTTAAGAGACTTTGCAGGAAGTGTCTGTGAAACAGGCCTTTATCATGAACAAAAGGGATCTCTGAAAAGCTCTCTGTGGTCAGGAGATGCGTCTGAAGGGCCAGTAGGTCTTGGGTAGTGTTGGCTGTCCTAAGCTGCTCTGGTTAATGCTCTCACTTGTCAGGTCAGGGCTTTTTCTTGAGCAGTGATGAAAAACTGTTTCCGAAGAATGGATATTGGCAAAATTAATCAGATTGATTCTTCGCTTATGACACAGATCAAGCCTTGAACTTCAGTCATCTATGGTAATAAGACCAGTTCATCATCACTAATTGCATCTCTTCAGTCCCAGTTTCCTCAGCCTGCTTACTCCCTCAAGGTGACTTCCGCACTCAGCAAATGTGCAGACAGAACATTTAGAAAACACTGATCTTGAAGTAGATGAACTTTTTTGTAAAAGAAATTCTGTTCCTTTGCAATTAACTGTGTCACAGAATTTAGTAACTCTGACTAACGTTAAATGTAAGTGTCCAGTCAAATTTCAAAGTGGAGGTAGCTTTTCCTCTCTGCAGACCATGATTGTAAATGGTGCTGAAGGCTTGGAGTGCTCCATTTTCAAAACATCCCTGCTTCTTCAGGAAGAGAAAAAGGAAATGTAACCAACATCACAAAGGCTGTTCTGCAAACCTTTTTAAAATCCTGCATGTCACACCCATGATCTTCCTATTGCTTTTCTGTAGGACATCGTGCTTCAGAGGCAGTGGGACTTCTTGCTTTGTTCACGTTGTGCTGAACAGCCCTAACCATAACCCCTTTCAGCAGAGTTCTCCTTGTCTGTACTGAAAGCCAGGGCGTGTGGCTCAGAAAACGAACATCCAAGCATCGCTGAATGCTCCCCAGAACAACTGTCCTCATGTTCTGGGAATACCCAGAATCTAGGATACAGGATATGCCTCAATCCCTGCTCCCATTAAAGAAGACTTTAAAATATTTTAAGCTACTTCTATATGAGACTGGACAGACGTTCACCTTCAGAATTCCCCCGGACAAGTGAAACGGAGCTCGGTGTTTCTGTGCACTTTGTGTAAGCTGTGCAATAGCACTGTTTCGCCAGTGCTGTTTTTGCCAGGAGGTGCAACACCATAAATTTTCAGAGAACATGGGAGAGATCATGCATACAATGAATTACTCAGTTGCTCTGTAACAAGACCTGCTAATAGCCTACACTCTATGAAATAATCCTACCAGCATGAATTTTTTTTTTTTTGCCTGTTTAATAAGACTTGGTAGAACAAACACCTAAGCAAATGTAAGGAGTTTGTCAGCAATTCTCTGCTGTATCTTATGCACAATGGTGCGTTTTGTTTCTTTATTGATTTTTCTTTTTTTGTCAATGTTTAAACAGTATTCTTTCAATGTGAAGTAAGACACAAAAATACTAGATATAACCCATTCAAGTCAAATTGGGTACTACCTTATTCTGGTATGACAAGCTACAAAATCTCTACTTCAGAGAATGTCCTGCTATACAGCAATTTTTCTCAGTCCCGTGGAGCTTCATTATAGCGAGGTCAGACTATGCGCCGTAGAGAAGAGAACTTATATTTTATCATAGGGCTAACTGCTATGCTCTTGTAATGACCCTGAAGGACAGTGAGTGCTCCACAGAATTCATTTTCTTTGGAATATAGTTCTACTGTGCTATAGGAGCTAGAGTAGATCTAGGAAAATAAAAAAATATTGTGGTATATTTTAATATGATTCCTACTGGGTGCTTGTGAGACTGTTCAGCTGCCGTAGCCCTTTCTTATTTTAAGCTTCCAGAAAGCAGGCAGTGAAGATTGCTGGAATTCAGTGTTTTCAGTGTACTCTCAAGGGAAAGACCTCCCTGAAGACCCTTGGGGTAAAATGAGATTCCTCAGAGTCTAGTTGCTTCTCGGCCTAAGATGGAGCGTATTAATTTCTCACATAGTGTAAAAGCTTGTTCAGTAATTTCATGTGTTGTGCTTTTAATTTCATGTCTTTCCTGTTTCTTCTTTGCAGCTGTGTGGAAAAGCATGAGGGCTATTTGTAATACTTGCCCTTCTTTTCTGCCCGGTCACCTCTAGTCAGCACCCATTGTTTTGCATTATTCCATGTGTGACGTTTCTGTAAATATCTCGGGAAGAAACTTGTTTTTTTCAAACAGTAGGACACAGATTCATAGAGTCTGTGATCTGTCATCACCCAGAAATGATGATGAAACAGCTGCTGAACAGCTGCATAAGAAGTTACTGAAGTCTTGCATTTGTACAGTTAATAACTTCTTTACTCACCCTTTGAATTGCATCCCAAATTTTCTGATGCGTTGTGCTGTTGTCAGGACCACTTTTGAATTTTAATCCAGTTCTCCACTTCGTTGGCAACATCAGCAGATTTAACAAACACACTTTTCATTCCAGTATTGAAATCAATAGGTAATTTTATGAGGTCTAGGAAGATTCTGGCAAAGATCATTTTGACACATGACCTGAATGTTTGCATCAAGATGTGTAAGTTTTGATTAGATTTGAGTGAATTCCAATTTGGATATTAACAATAACAAGACTCTGTATATTCAGGTTTGTGTCATGGAGTGATGCATCTCTTCTCTCTCCTGTCTGCCCAGCTGTTACCCGTCCCAGAAACATGCTGCTTGTTTCTTAGTTTTCAGTCCTGACACTGCTGTAGTTAGTAGCAGTTTGTTACTCTTAACGTGACACCTAAAAGTGATTTGTCCCCTTTTAGGCATGTACAATGTTTTGGTATCTGCATCTCCGGCTCTGCTTTTCCTCCGTTCCCCAGAAGCGTTTGTCATCTTTCACTTGTTGGAAATCTCATCCGTCTTCCAGAGGCACTCGCAGATAATGGCCCTGAGACTGTCAGCCAGCTTCTTCCCTGACACAACCAATTTATTTTACCGGTTTCTATTTTTTTCCCCTATTGTTCCCTAACCAGATTTAATGTCCCCTCTTGCTACGTTGGCACTGTGAGCAATCAGGTAGTTTCTTGCCAGATTAAACTTGCAGCTGCTCATGTCAAGCGGTGATCAGTACTAGAGAGCATCTCTGGGAGGGACCAATGTACCTACACAGGATCCGGCCTCTAGATTCATAATTTCAGTGTGGATTGATCCTTTCCTGGCCTTGCACCAGCTTCATCTCAGACCAGCGTAGAGGCATGGACAATTAGAAGCCTTGGGATGGCATAAAGATGCATGATGTTCATGATCTCATGCTGTGTTTGAAAGGGGTATAGGCAGATCTCTTGAGCAGCTTGCTTGGAAGAGAAGTATTAAACCTGGGAAGTGTGATCAGATGGCACATACGGTACACACGAGTGCTGCAGGGAGTTCTGCCAATGCTTTCCTTGTGGAAGGAGGAGTGGCGAAGGGTGGTAGACGCTCCCTTGCTAGGTACACATACTTGGCACTTCAGCTTTCAACTGGTGAGAAGTCTCTATCCATTACTGTAAATGCAATTTATTTTAAAGGTGCCCAGAACTTTCCATGTTATAACCTTCCCCGTATGGTTCATGGTGGGGTTTTAGTCCTTAATTGTGTGATGTTCATGTTCTGCGAGTGATCGTTGCAACCCATCAGTGGTGGCTGGATTGCCTAGAAGAGGTTGAAGACTGAAGTTGGGATTTTTGTGCTCAGCTTTTTGTTCCCAGTGGAATAATGCAGCTTGTGCCTGGTCTCAAGGAGCGGCTCGTGCTTCTTGATGAGAACTGCTTACAGGAACACCGTATAATGGTACAAGAGTCTTCTACAGCTATTGCCCAGCTGCTCTGCACTGCAGCGTGCAGCAGGACTCCTCACCATCAAGGGCAGTAATTCTGTGTGCTGCCTTCGGTACGAGGAGAATCTGGAGATGTAAACAGAGCACAAGTACATCAAAAGAACTGACAACATGAACAGGGGGGAAACTGGTGGTAGCACAGCTCAGATTTTTTTTCAGTAACTGGGGTAACAGCCGTAAGTCTGATTCTGGGAAGAGTGTGATGAATCCTGGCGTAGATCTGTGCGCTTGCTGTTGCTGGGTGCACCGTACTAGTTGTCTGAGCAGCAGTTAAAAAACTTCTTGGGAAGAAGCAGCATGTTAAATGTTGCTTTTTAGTGCTGATGTTTTCAGTTTAACGAAACACTGTCAAGAAGCATCAAGTCTGCCAGGAAGTTGGTAGAGAATTTGCTTTAAAATCCTTAAAATAGCTAAAAGGAAAATAGAGGTATTCTGTTGCTGAAAAACAGAAAAATGCGAGTTTGCTGCATTGCTGCTAACAAAAAGCTATGCTGAGACCAATGCTAACGGTGTGACTCAGGAAGCAAAGCAAGAGGTGGGCTTCTTCAGAGGAGTAAGTACTTCACCTGAAATAATAGTAAATGTTTGATTGAAAACAATTTGGTTTTTTTTTCTTCCCCATGAACTAAAGCTGTCACAAGGATTGTTACGGGTACTTCTGGTTTTCCAGTGACTGGAAGGCAAGTGAGAAGTGTCAGCACTGAAGGTACTGCATGAAGAGTGTGGAAAATAAATTAGAAAAATGCTTGTTCTTCTCTTTTTGCTTTATGGGAGTTAGCAGGAACTGTTGAAGTGATGCTTAAAGTATTACGTGAGCTTGGTATTGTTCCTGGTAGGAGGAGATAACTGGGGGGGGGAAAGTGCTCTCTGAAAATACCTTTTGATGTCTTAAGTTCTCCCTAGAATCCTTTTGGCCTGGGTGTTTATTCAGCAGGGGAAGTGCCGGGGGGGTTCCTGTGTCACCTGGCCACATTTCCAGTTAAACTGCAGCTGTGATCCGCTGAGCAAGCCGAGCTGGCGGTGTGTCTGGGGATTATTTCCCGCACTAGCAGGTGAATGCTGTTGGGAGATGATTTGGCATCCTCTGCTTTTGGGTCTGACTTTTCAGCAGATGACTTTGTTGTTCTCGGTCAGATTGCGCCTCCTTTCGAATTTCTGATAGGAGGAATTTCTATAATTTCATGTGGAACTCCTAACGATTGGTAAAGGCTCAAGAAAAAAAGCTAAAATACAGACTTTTTTCCAGTATCTTTCATTAGGGGAAAAGCTATTTCTAAGCTTGATATGCAGCTTGCTATGGGAAGCACTCTGTCTGCTGGCATAAAACACAAAGTCTCAATACCTGGCATGCAACTAAAAGGGAATTATGGTTCTTATTCCAGTTCTTGAGTCATATCTGTCACGTAGCTTTTCCATGGATTGTACATAGTTTTCAGTAGCAGTAAATGGGGTCGTTTTTACCTTTTTGGAGCACTTCAGAATAGTGGTATTAACCTTTCTGAAGCCAGTGTACTCCATGTGCTCCAAATCTTTGCCCCCCACTAGGACATCAAACTTCTGTGATGTGCCATGCAGTTTTGCTCGAATAAATTTGGCATTGGCCCGGTTTCCCCGAAGAAAGGTAAATATCTGATCTACACTGTCAGCTTTTCCAAAGCCTGCTGCAGCTCTGCGAGGCTTATGGATACCTTACGGTGCGCTGCCTGCCTTTCCAGGCAAAATCCAGTCATTTCTGTTTACTATTATGAGCTATAACTGTTGGCAAACTTTCAAACTGCCTCGCTCATCCCACCTCAGCAAACATGTTATAATGCAGTCTCTTGTCTTGATTGTGCCTTTCTCTGTCACAGAGTTCAAGGCAGCTTGGTAGTATGGTTTGCACATTGGAAAGTCCCAAAATGGAGTGGTTTTCTCTTGATTTGTTTGTGACTATGGAAAATATTTACGCTTCCTCCTTTGGGTGTCTAGCAGGAAGGTTTTGTCCTGTCCTCACTTCGAAGATTGTTGAAGCACTAGCAGCCATCTCCTTTTTTTTAATACCAGTTTTAGCAGCTTATATTAGGATTTATACCAGGGTTTCCTAAGGATCCGGTGCCCATCCAAGTAGATCCAATTTTATGAAAGGTGCAAATTGTCATAGTTCTTTCATTATTCAAATAGTTAACAAATCACAGAGTCATAGAATTATTAAGGTTGGAAAAGACCTCTAAGATCATTAAGTCCAACCATCAACCCAACACCACCATGCCTGATAAACCGTGTCCTGAAGTGCCACATCTACACGTTTTTTGAACACCTCCAGGGCTGATGACTCCACCACCTCCCTGGGCAGCCTGTTCCAATGCCTGACCACTCTTTCAGTAAAGAAATTTTTCCAAATGTCCGATCTAAGCCTCCTGTGACGCAATGTGAGGCCATTGCCTCTCATCCTATTGCTAGTTATTTGGGAGAAGAGACCAACACCTGCCTCACTACAGCCTCCTTTCAGGTAGTTGTAGAGAGCAATAAGGTTCCCCTTCAGCCTCCTCTTCTCCAGACTAAACAGCCCCAGCTCCCTCAGCCGCTCCCCATCAGACTTGTTCTCCAGACCCCTCACCAGTCTCACTGCCCTTCTCTGGACACGTTCCAGCCCCTCAATGTCCTTCTTGTAGTGAGGGGCCCAAAACTGAACACAGTACTCGAGGTGCGGCCTCACCAGTGCCAGGTACAGAGGCACGATCCCCTCCCTACTCCTGCTGGCCTCACTATTCCTGATACAATCAAATGCTGTAATATTCTTTTGTAAACTGAATAAAGCCAAATTTGCAGTCGCACATTTGCCAGGACCACCTCCGTGCAACACCGTTGTAACCTTGTATTGGTTGTCTGAGTGCTGTGACTTTCACTTCTGTGTAGTATTTCTGTGTTGAGGATATATGGGATGTTTGTTGTGGTGTGTCTTTAATGAGATTTCCGCTAGTGTGGTATACAGTGTGATTCTCTGCTAGTGTGCAAAATATTTGAAAGTTATGTTCATATGAGCAGTCCTTGATTGGCTTAATGTTCCTGTAATCTGATTAGGAATTTATAGCTGGAGTACAGGGAATTCATGGAAATGCTGGAATTAATAGGTTTTGTATCCTGCATTTTTATTAAATCCTAATGCAGAGTATTCAAGTGCTTCTGCATATGCAGCATAATCTGTAAGTCTAACTGGTAAGTCAGATCTCAGAACGCTTCTCCAAAGTAGGAAACTGCTACAGCTTGCGTGCCATTTGCTCCTGTTAAGTGAAGCGTGGATATATGCAGACATCTGGAGGGTTCTGCTTCAAACATCCATTTCTCAAACTGGTCTCCAAACCAGCTTGTTCACTCTTGCTTTTGTGAATATAAGACTTGTTGTATTTAAGACAGCCTTAGATAGCACTAAATGCTGTGGAAAACAAAGTACATCTCTCTGGATTTCATGCTTGTAGCTTCTGTCAAGACTTGTGGTCAAAAACCAGCTCTTGGACACGTGATGAAATGCGACATGTATGTTGGTTCCTCGGGAGAGCTCCCCGAGTTTTAAGTTTCCAGAAAGCATGTAAATCAGAAAGAGAAGGTGGGAGGGGTGCGAAGTCTTTCATCTCGTTTGGAGTGGCAGTTCAGAGATTACTTTTGTCTACATCTTCGTACTTCACGTATTTGCTGTCAAATACCGGCTGTCGTACCTCAGGCAGGGTGAGTGACGGGTTGTGTCTCCCATCTCGACTGGAGGGTAGCGCAGGGAGTGACATCTTGTTTGGGGATTTTATATACGATGTGTTGCTGTATGTTAAAGCAAGGTCAAAGGAATGTGCTTATCGCTTGAGGGGGAAAATGAGCAGGTTTCTGATGCAACTAAATGCCTGCGGGAGCTTATTCCACGGTTTTGAGCAGATCCCTGAGACTTGCTGCTCTGGGGGAAATGGAGCATTTCTGTGGATGGGAAGGGCTGTAAACGTTTTAGCGAACAGAAAAGATGAGAAAGCTATTGCGGGCAAATGAAAGCAATGAGTCCTGTTCGGAAGTCTAAAACTAGGCCAGATGGGTTTTTAAGAGCTGGGAGAAGAGTCTGAGACTGAAAGTGCTGTGCTGTCACAAGGTGTGCGAAAACCCGGGGAAGAACTCGCTGCTTGGTGCTCAGTGCTGACGCTGGAAAGGCACTGTGCCTTCGGAGGCCTGGACTGAATTAGTCAAACAGTAAGTTCAGAACGGCAAACACTGCAAGACCGAAACATTATTCCTAAAGGTAAGTGAAGAACAAAGTGTAAGGTGTTTGGCAGAGATAGATGACTAAGTTGGAAGTCATATGGCTGTCCATAGCCGATGTATTTAGACTTTGATCGGCTGATGAACGAGGACTTTTTGCTAGGTAAAACTTTGTGCTAGGGGATTGCCAGCAATTGAGGTTGAACAAAACTTGTTAACTGGGAGATTTTAATGTCTGTGTAAGTTTCAGTTCAAGCAAGTACTGTTCTAGCCACTTGATACAAAAAGCTTTCTGCATTAAAAAGTACAGAGTCAGTAAAATTGGGTAATGCTTAAGGAGTAGGCTGTCCTGTCCACCAAAGAGCTGTGTGCCTGGCATTCTGCAGGGAACCTACTTCTTCAATAGCTCTACAAGCAGCTACCAGGTGTCCTTGGCATTCTGCAGAAAAAGCTCTGCTTTGTGCCTGTGTGCACTGACCCCTTGAGCTGGTTCTGGTCCAGCTGCGTTTTAATTAGCTGACGTGGGCTGAGGACTGATCCGGGAGTGCCCGCAGTGTTTGTGGCTCTGCTTTCTGTAGGAAGCAGGCGGGGCATTCCCATACCCGAAGTATGGCTTTCTCAAAGGAAAGCACAAATCTGAATATATGGATTTCAATATTACAAGTTCAGGGGGGGAAGAAGAGTCTGATGGCCAAACAGCAGCATTGTGCAGGAAACTTTTAGGTCTGGTTCGAACCTGTTGCTTGGATCTGGGTTGCAACACAGTTGTGAAGATGTGCTTGGCTTTTTTGTCTTTGAAAGCACTTATTCATTCCACATGATGTGCTGCCATTTAATCCTGCATTGCCTTTTAATAGTTCCTGAAATGTTGAAGGTATGGATTATGTTAATGTAGCTTTTAAATTTTTGATGGACTGAAATAGCTTCAAAAATTAACCTTTTGAAAACACTTGGGTAGATCACTCGACAGGCTTTTAGCAGCTTTCTGTTTCTAGTAGTATGCTGTCTCCTGTTCCAGTAAATGAAAAGCTTTGGCTGACTGAGGTTATGCTCAGCTTCCTGACCCAGGACGAATGCCTGCAGCTGATGTTGGAGATACTTTTATTTTTTGTTAGATCATCTGAAAGTCCTGGCTGTTTTCATGTCAGTACAAAGGATGGAGACTGTTTGTGCTGCGCAGGTGTTGTACCAATTTGCTGTTCCACACATGCTAATAGATCTCTGACAAACCGAAAAAGAAGTGTTTCCTGATGGTGCAACAGGACATGACATCTGTATATTTGTGAAAGGTTACCTACAGGTTACATACATTTAGGTGTGAATGGTCTCACAATCATTAAAATTTAGGCTTCTCGCTGCAGTGAGAGGGAGGATTCTGCTGGTTTCTGCCAGACCTGGCTTCTCTCACGTTTTCTGCCTTCTGAAACCCTTTGGGTACTCAAGGTTTTGGAAGGCTGGAGAGAAGCTGCCCAGAGATGCTTCTTATTTCTGCTTTGCCATGGCACAGGACGTGTCAAATAGATTGTACCCAGAGTGCGTACTCTGGAGTCGTCTGCTGAGTCCGCCTCAGGTTGCAGCTTCCTTTAATAAATAGAGGAATGGTTTCTATTTGCTCTGTCTCTTGCTGTTGTTTTTTATGGATTGTTTTGTCATCTTTGACATCTCGTTGTAGGATGTAAATACAAGATACACATGCTGAGGTTCTGGAATAAATGAAGAGACCTGGGGTAGAACAGAGTCCCCATTTTAACACTGTCTCCAGAGATCATAGCTTCTTGGGTCTGATCATAGCTCCTTGGTTTAAAGAAAATAATAAATCAACAAAACAAATGTTTGAACAGGGTGTCTGTACAGCATTGTGATTAGCGTATGCACTTCAGCAAATCTCGTTTTTACTCATGTATAGAAAACTGTTGGCTTATGTCTCCATCCACCCTGCTTTTATTCTGGCTGGAGCCAGGCACGCTAAATAGTGATTAAACAAAAGATTAAAATTCCATTTTTGTGCATTTGGTATTTGAACGCTGATCAATTGCTTTGGCGGCATGTTAAGTAACAACATGGTAGACAACAGAAGGGGCTTATTTACAGCAATCTGTCTAAATCCATTCTCAGTGTATTGCTTAATATGCCTTTCTACTTTAATTCATTTTCAGTTTTTAAAAAATGAAGTATGGAAACAGGCAGGAGATTAGTTTAAGATATTGCTGGTGAAGTAATCACTCCTTAGTGGTAAACAACTTCCAGTTCTTAAGGAAACGAAAATGTGCTTGAGCTGAAATAGAACTTAGGGGCTTGCAGTAGGAGTTAATGATAGCATTCAATGGCCTGTGCACTTACATAGCTTGACTAGATGATCGTAATGAACTCTTCATGCTTTGAAATCTCCTTTTTGCATTGCTGTTTATATTTGACTGTTTCAAAAATGAAGAGACTTTTGCAAAATGAGAAGCTATGGTAGAGCAAAACAGAAAATTGCAAAGGCTGTAGCCTCACTGGCCTGTTTTATGGGGACAGACATGCAGCTCCGTAATGCCAATTTACCCAAACCGTGCAACGTTGAGAACTGCAGTGTTCAAACAATGGGCACTCTATTCCCCAGTTAAAATGCAGATAAAGGGGGGATGTGCTGGTGAGGCTTGGGCAAAAACATTATGCCGCCTGCTATGCAATTAGAATTATTGAGAAATAAGCATAAAAGTGAAAATGGCATGAAATACAGCATTACAAGTAAGACATAGCTCCCCACAAATGAGATGCTTGCTTAATAGTTAAAGCAAAAGTGAGTCCTAGGAAACTTACTGTGTTTCGCAGATTGCTTAGATATCACAGTCTAGAGCGTCTGTTGAAGGGGTATCATCAAGTTATGTCATTTGCATAATTGACTCCAATCCCAGGCAGCATCCCTGAAGGAAACCACTAAAAAAAGCAACATTCTGGTCCCTGTGTGCTGTGTCTGGATTTCTAAAGCTCAGACATCTTTTACAAATAGGAGGAAAAAAAAGAAAAGAAAAAAAAAAAGGAGCTTCCAAAATAACATCAGTGTCAACAACCTGCCCGTTTTCACGATGAGAGAGACTTGGAGCACGTGTATGCGTATCTTCCCTCTGCCCGCGATGGCGTGCTGCCCGCAGCGTTACACACTGCTCTGCTAATAGTGATGACGTGGGCATAAAAACTGCAGCTGGCGGGGGGAAAGGCAATGTTTTATCATTTGCACTGACTTTTTTGGTAATCTGCTGAAACTGAGTTGGTGTTGAAAGTGTGATTCTTGGCAAGAAATGTGACGCTAATCAGCCCGCTGCAGCTACACCTTCCCTTCAGGGCTGTGCGGATCGTGGGTGCTGGCAAGGTCACACAAGCAAAGACACTGATACTTATTTTCTAGCACTGAAAGTCGCTTCAGAATTAATGTTCAGACAGTGTTGACAGACCTTGTCAGTGACTCACAGCAGACATTTCGGATACAGTGTTTTAATAGCGACCGCAAAACCAATGTGAGGGTTATATATTTGCTTGCAAGAGATGCAGTTAGAAATATTCTAACCCCTTAACATTTACCCAAGTTGAATTAAATTTAAGGGAGCATTTCTGAATTGGATTGACTAATGTAAATTCTCTGCCCAAGACCAAAAAAGCTCTAGAATGCAGCATGTCAGTCATGGCCATCTGCAGTTATGTCTAGCTTTCAAGATTTTAAAAGCCACTTAGAGGTGTGTCGATCCAACAGATTAACGTTGTGCTTGTCTTGTGTGAATCACGTCTGGCTTTAGTTGTACAGGGCAGCAACATTGTGAGCGCTGCAGATGGAGGAACAGATAACCAGTCACCCTACACCGTCCTCATTTCACTTTGCCAGTCCTTGTAAGTCACCAAGACAGAGCTGAGGAACAGGCTCTGTGCAGGACTTCAGGATTGATAACTCGTATTCCGTGTGCCTCCAAAGTCCAACACTACAGCTTGGAAAGGTCTGAATAACTGATGCCTGTAGTCCACAGCTTCCCCCCTTGCTTAATTTAAAGCTTACAAATTACTGAAGTCTTTCTCCTGACATGTGTGGCCTTGACAGTGTTTAGCTTAGCCCAACTCAAAGACATTTTCCTGCTTAAATTTGTTTGGGACTGAGAGAAGTAATACATCTATCTACTAGACTTTCTGCTGTCCACCTGCCTGATTTGGGCTCTGTGTGTAATTTCTTTTTTCCTTTTTTAAACGGCACTGGAGGATGGCATGCTACAGTATAGCAGTGATTAAATTGCTTGCGTCGGGTTGTTGCTTGCTCTCAGGGTATTTAAATGTATGTTGCTGACCTCTGAAGAAAGGTTTGAAGCTGTGCAGAAAATTTAGTTCCCTGTTCGCATTATCTTATATCAAGTGTACAAACACAAGGGCAACTCCAGCCCAGAGCCTGGGGGTGCTCGCCCAGAGCCTGGGGGTGCTCACCCTGAGCAGGGATGGCTGGAACTGCTTTTTAATGCTTTTAGGTTGGTGCTTGGCCTGATGAGTGTCGGCTGCCTTGGCAGTACAGCTTTGTAACGGCATGAGATGCCCCTCCCGAGACAGCTGAGAGCCCAGCGGTGTGGCTTCCCTCCAGAGGATGCTGGAGGTGTTGGTGTGAATCCTCTGGGGCTGTGAACTTGTCTCCCATCTCCAGAGAGCTGTTGGGGAAGGCAGCTCAAGATCCATCCTCTTAGCGTATTTCGAAAGGAAAGCAATCCACCCAGGTACCTGCAGCAGCGAACAGATGTCTTCTAAGGAATGCCTTCAGACTAGAGAGAAGGGAGGTGCCTCTGCAGTTCTGGTTTAAGCTGCCTGAGTCCCAGGGAGCTGTGTGATTTAAAACACCCTTACCAGTGCCCTGTTAGACAGCTTGGATGCCTTTTTGCTGGTGGATCTCTTTTTCCACCCCCCCCCCTCTTTTTTTTTTT
>Ga0065711_1007871_pt1 | contig 13932 bp, 10 predicted proteins | sample Hoacrofraction12_FD_59098 | JGI IMG/M metagenome (GOLD analysis project Ga0065711, IMG submission 59098) | Hoatzin crop microbial communities from Cojedes, Venezuela - Epithelial fraction 12 v2 (version 2) | ecosystem: Host-associated > Birds > Digestive system > Esophagus > Crop | place...
TGGTGCATGAGGTTGTTCCTTCCCAGGTGCAGGACCCTGCATTTGCCTTTGTTGAACCTCATCAGGTTCCTCTCTTCCCAGCTTTCCAGCCTATCCAGGTCACGCTGAACGGCAGCACAGCCTTCCGGTGTATCTACATCAAGAATTTTTTGCTGACACTGCTATGGCAGGCACATATCATGCCTCATTACACACCTGACCTAACAGGGCTAGCAAAAACTTAAAATATTGTTTTAGCTTTAGTAATTGTTGCCCTCTGCCAAAGGATGGCAAACAACCCTGCCATCTTCTTTGGTAAGCTCATTGTGAGTCAATGTGGAAATCTTTCATTTCTGCTGCACTGAGCATAAATACCCTATAACAGGGAGTCTGAGATGTTGTTTGGCTACATAAGGCACTTGTATTTTGAACCAAATTAATATGGCTGTAGTTACCTATGTGTGGTTTCTTCTGTCCCCTCCAACTGGGGCTATTCATCTTATTCACCTCTTGAAAGAGTCTGCCCTACAAGTGCTCCTAATGTTAGTGCAGCACAAGTCACTTCTATACAGCTCTATCTGCAGAAAATATCCCCCTTAAACTGTCTTGCATTTGCTCCCCGAAAGGCATATTCTGTTGGAGAAAGATTTGGACTTTTTTTAGTGCATCATTGATCACTAAAACTGTGCCTCTATCAAGGGTTTGTGCTGGCACAAAGTGCACCTTTGTTGCAGACTTTTGGCACCAGACCAAAATGCAAGACTGTATAAGAGAGAGGGGGATGGAGCCAGAAAGTTCTGTAACATACAGCAATACTGAAGATCACCTCGTGTTCTAGTATGTGCTTATGTCTCTATATCCATCACATACCATCTGCTTTTCCTTTCACACATGCAAGGTCTAGGCTTGCAGATGGATATCTGAGAGATTCAGAAGAATGGGTAAAACTATGAAAACAGATTCGTGGATTTGAAATTAGACTTTACAAGGTGTGTGGATTGAAATAGTAACTCACAGAGCTATATTCAAGTAATACTGCAATCAGAAGTATGTCTTTACTTTCAAATAACTTATTTCTGCTGTAAGAACTACTGCTGTGTGTATATATGCACACACATTGTGTCTTGTTAAACTTCAGGTTTTCTATTATTTTCTTTGTCTTTGATGTTTTGGGTATAAATAGTTTGAAATTCTTATGTTTCTAAAACTGCTGCTTAATGTAGAGCTCTGAATTACCTTAGACTATGTTATGGGCACAATACACTTCAAAGTAATTTTCAGATAGGTTAGCTCAATAAAAATGACTCTTACACTTTAAAAAGAAATACATGTTCCATAGCAACTCTTTATTTCTGTCAGGATTTAGTTATATCACCCAGAGAAGGTAAAGCAAGCACTTTTGGAGACAGGAATTTGTCATAGTTTATATGGCTTTGTTGCATATGACAACTGCTAAAATTTCTGGACTCATAATTAATAATGCTGGCACTGACAAAGAGGGAGAGAGAAGTGATCATCAGAGGTAGCATTTTACTATACTGAAAACAAGTAAGATTGGTAAGAAGTCTACTCGAGGAAGAGTCATTAAAAAAAACGAGGCAGCATGGAGACATTTTTCATCTTCTTCTCAATAAAAACAAAACTAGAAGATGGCAGCTGAGAATTGACCCATTAGAGCTAAGAAAAAGACTTGTCCTAGGAATGACTGGGGGGGTGGGGGAAGGCGGGAGGAGCCGGGGGTATTTAAAGTCTTAAGAACTTAGAATCAATAATTTAATATTTTATACAAAGTTTTTTTCATAGCCTTAATTGCTATTATGGGATTAAATCAAGACTTCTTGCCATAAAAAGAGTTTTGTGATTTTATTTCTCAAACACTCAGCCTTTTTGTTACTATCTGTAGAAGATATATGAAAGGTTTTACTGGTTTGTCTAAATTTAAGAGACAACAGGACATCATCATTTTCGAACTTGGTGATAATGTGCTTGTGGGAAGACTTTTATTGTAGGGAAAAGGATTACTGGCTTACAATTTTTTTTTTTAAGGAAACATTTGTTTCATTAACAGTCTGCCTTCACTGAGAAAGCTTAGTTCTATTTTAAGCTAGAATTTCTAAAATAATGATTACTAGTACAAATATGTTAGATTTTCAGAATTATGTTATCTTGAAGAATAAAATAGAAGTTGTCTACAGCTGCTTCAATAGTTAGGGTGAAATAGAGCGATCCTCTGAAATACTAACAAGACACCATTTGTCACAGTGTGCCATATGACAGTCCTTTCTTACTTTCTTTTGTGCTTGGCAGGACTACTAGAAAGTTTCTTTTACTATGTTTCATTGGTAGATTACCAATATACAATAAAGTGTGTTTAGCCCCTATCTAGAAATAACCATATATTTAGGGAAAATTGCATTTCTTTTCAAACTGTTTTACTGTAAAGAAGAAGATGCCTGTGATCAAATATAGGCTATATAGCAACAACAGAGTCTGTTATTCCCTTTACTCCTTCTACTGCAATTAAATCCAAGAAGAAACCAACATACAGAGTGAGAAGCAATAGGTAATAAGCAAGGATGTGTAATACCAAAGTAGAACAGAAGCTTCCCTGATTTTTCAGATTTTTACTTGCCTTTGCTTTTCAGAAGTAGAATAGGAGCTGGAAGATACACTCTTCTTTTGTAGCATTTCTATCAGTGCTGAAGTACTCCAGTTAGTTGCTGCTTCATAGAAAGAACTCCTTCATCTTGGTCAGCCTGACTTAGGAGTCAGTAATGAGTAGGAAGGAGGGGGAAAAGAAGGGTAAAAATCTCTTTGAAGTATTATATCAAAGTTTCCTTGCCTTTGAACTCTGTCAGGATGGAATAAGAAGCAGTAGACGCTAAGGTGGGACTCTGCAAATGATGGTGGCAGTAGCCAGGAAAGTGATGTCAACATTCCAGTTAAATAGTTTCTTTCTAATAGGCAAAAGTATTCAGCTGACAAATAGTACCAATCTTCACACTTCTATCAAATTACTAATTAAATTCCTACCACACCCATAACCAATAAAATATTGCAGTCCAGAAACAGATGGATTCTATTAGTGTCTTCTAAATGACATCTAACGAAGAAAATACCCAGTGTATTAAAACAGCATTTACTGTACCTACCACTTAGTCATTTGTCATTAAGTTTTATTCTCAGTCTTTCCTGCTTTCATCTGTTTTCTTATGTAGTCCTGAAATTTGGTTGGTTAAAGCTGAACTTTGAAAGCCTGAAAGTATTCATGGTGTATTTGGTTTGTTCCATAACTTTAGCCACATGGTAATTTTAATTTTGGCTCATAGTGCTGAAGACAAGGCAAATTATAATTTGAGGGATCAGATGTTTTCAGTGTTGTTTCAAGTATTTTTAATCTGTCAGATTCAGGGACTTCTTCATGGTTCCTGAATGAGAGAAATTTGAAGATACTGGCCTGTCACCATGGTTCCTGTCAAAAAGGCAGATGGGAAACTTAAGAGTTGTAGTAGCTGCAATGATGAGCAGAGACAGTTGAGCAAAGCAGGCAACCTTGGAGTGAATCTTTTATGAAATGTTCATTTTTTAGACACCAGTACGTCTCTCTTGTTTATGGATATAAATAACTGTATCTGCTGTGGTCATGTTTTCTCCTCAAACAAAGGTTGTAGTCACTCTTGTCTGTATATTTTATTGCTAAAGTGCTTAACAACAAACGAGCCACTGGAGTGAAAAAAAGTGTAAGGCTAGCTGTTAATCATAAAATCATAGAAAGGTTTGGGTTGGAAGGGACCTTTAAAGGTCATCTAGTCCAACACCCCTGCAGTGAGCAGGGCCATCTTCAACAAGACCAGGTTGCTCAGAGCCCCGTCCAACCTGATCTTGAATGTTTCCAGGGATGGGGCATCTACCACCTCTCTGGGCAACTTGTTCCACTGTTCAGGTGTCAATACAGGCTGGGGGATGAAGAGATTGACAGCAGCCCTGCAGAGAAGGACTTAGGGGTAATAGCAGATGAAAAGATGGACATGACCCAGACGTGCGCTTGCAGCCCGGAAGGCCAACCATATCCTGGGCTGCATCAAAAGCAGCGTGGCCAGCAGGGCAAGGGAGGTGATTCTGCCCCTCTACTCCACTCTGGTGTGACCCCACCAGGAGTCCTGCGTCCAGCTCCGGAGCCCTCAGCACAGGCAAGACATAGACCTGATGGAGTGTGTCCCAAGGAGGGCCACAAAAATTATCAGAAGACTCTTGTGCCTCTTCCAGGAGGAAAGGCTGAGAGACTTGGGGTAGTTCAGCCTGGAGAAGAGGAGGCTCTGGGCAGACCTTATTATGTGGGCAACTACATTTTTACCTCATTCTTTTACATGTCACGCTAAAGTCAGTGCAGTTACTGTTACAATTTTAGGAATAGTGTCTTTTTCTGTCTCTTTAAATTTCTCTTCCTGTTTAATTTTGATTTTGAAAATTGTACTTTTCATGGGTTTTGGAAAAGATGGAAGTAGAAGGCGTGTTAACTTCAGCAAGAGATACATGGAGGCACTTTGGGTGGGGGTGGTTGTAACAACATGTAGATTATTTCTCTGGATACATAGCACACTTTAGGGAAGATTTTTTTTTTTTGGCTTCCCATTAACACTAATCATTAAAATTACAGTCTTTTATTATGAAATTTATTTGGCTTGCAAATGCCATGGGTAAGGTTTTTTTTCTGAATATACAATTAAGTGATTTGAAACTGTTCGTATGGTAGATGTGAGTAAGAGGGAATAGCTTATATATGTTTTTTCAAGGCTGCTAGTGAGCATGTAAAACTTATTTTCAGACCAATTTGTTCTGAATTCATCAATTGTTTATTGGGGAATCAATTATATAGGAGAACATTTCAAATGGAAATAGAATGCAAATCTTTACTGAGACCTTTTGAAATGTTTTTTGTAAATCTTTATTTTCAGTTAAGGGATGTGTTACTCTGTAAAACTGGAAAATTCACTATCGTTGCAGCTTAACAGACATTTTAAACTTGGCTAGGAACAGTATCTTTTAGCGATGTGCATTGTTAAAGAACTGCGCGTTACACAGGCATATCTCTGCCATTATGAATTCAAGGAAGTTGCCCTTCCAGGAAAGCTTTTTCCACATCATCAGCACTGTCTCTGTGACACTCCATATTACAGATAGCTACTGACATACATGAGAGCTTTACCTTAAACAGCCTAAAAAGCACAGTTTTCTGTTCTGCACTTGAGGAACTGGCTAGTATGCTTGTGTCATTTGTGTTTTATAAAATTGCACCAAAAATTCAATGCAATTTGTTATTTCGCATGGAGGTGGCTCAAACTTTTCCCACTAAATGATAAAAAAACACTGAATGACTAGCATCCTGTGTTTAGTCTGAATACCTCTTTACATCAAAGTTCCGAAGTACACTAAGGAATGCAAATAGGCAACTAGATCAAATAAACCATTAATGACTGTCTTAGGATTCATGAATTTTTCTAATTATATGATAAGCAACTCAGGTTTATTTTCATCTGTCAGAAAGCAATCTCAAAAATAAAATCACCAGAGTGATGCGTTAAAAGTTAGTTATAAATGCATCAAATAATCAGGGCTTCTAAAGAAGGAAGGGTCATTCCAATAGGCTGTGAAAGCAATTAATGTGTTGGCACTGGGGGCTATGGGGTAATTTAACTCACTGACACAATGGTGAATCATTTCTTTGAAGCTCTAGAAAATGAATTTATATTACTTTTTTTGGCTTCCTGAGTTACATATTCAAGAGGCACGTACTAAGATAACTCAGTGCTGATTTGATAGAGATGAGTGAAAACAAATGGAGAGAGTAAAATGGGATCAGTAGTTCACACTCTTATTAAGTACAAGAATGAGGTGTATCAAGTGAAGGCGGTAAGAGCAAGTTTCAAAGCAAAGGGAAGAGATGTTTGTGAAGGGATGCTAAATTTACAGAAGCATCATCCAAGTCAGGGTGTCCTTAGGCCAAAAATAGTTGACAGCCAGAAGAGTTGTACTTTAAAAACTTAAACGAGTTAGAAGAGTTTTACCTTAGAAGTGCTCATTGCCACTCTTGGGGGTAGGATATTGAATCTCATGACCTTTGTCTGATATAGTACTGCTTTTATGATGTTAAAATTTTGTTTTCAGTTTGCAGCTTGTACTGTCAGAGGAGTTTGGGTCACTTCTGTTGACCAGCTTATGTAAGATTTATTGTAAAACAAGTCCCTTAGGGGCCCAGGGCTTGAAATACTTACCTGCCCAAGAAGAGGGGAACTCACTATGATGTTTTTTTAAAGATATGTTCTGATCTGGCTTTTTTTCTAAGTATGATTTGTTGGTATCTTGCAGCCTCACCCACTCAATTAGCCTGCTAGAATACATACTGAATTTCTGTCGAACTGTATGAATTTGAAATATTTTGTCAGCAGTTCTACAATCTGCAGCATCTTTACACAGTTAAGTGAAAATTAGAATCTGGTTATGTAGTTTTGTCTAAATGTTGCTTTCATTGCTTTATTTCCGCCCCTCTGCCCTCTTAAAAAGAGAGTGAAGTAATCAGTTTATGAGACCAGCAAGTTATTCATAGGTGCTGTGATACCCAACATATCTGAGTTTTCTTTGTTTCAAGAGTCACCTTGTTTTTGTTTGTGTCATAATAAAAACTAGCCTTAGAAGTTGAAAGGTTTTGGTGATTTAAGCATGCTCACTTTCCTGGTGCATATTTGTTTTAGAAGGTAAGCATTTAGGTCAGGGGCTCTGTTCTATATGTCTGTACAGAGCATTTACTGCTTTTATGTTGGGGGTTGTATAAATATTCAAAAATATAGCTTGTTCTTTATACAGGATGTTGGAGTGCTTTATGTAAAGGTTGGCGAAGTCCTTCTCCGAACACATCTGAGAGTTGACATTAGCCCTATTTTTAAGTTCTGAACCAGAGGACATGTAGGTTAAACAGCTTGCACAAAGTCGCACATTAATTCAGTGGACGATCTAGGAGGTTTTGGCTCCCAAGATAACTACAAAGCTTTACTTTCAGTGCTGAGCAGCTTGTACATAAATGTTAGTGAATGCAGTTAATACTTACCCAAAACCATTTTGATTAAAAATAGCAGATTTCCCAGTTAAATACTCCAAATGAGCCTGTAGAGATAATGTTTCTTAAGCTCCAGAATAAAAAAGATTTTTTTGTGTACCTATTTTTGTTTAAAATTAATGCTCTGAAGGAGAAAACATAGATGCCTCCCATCCACTCTAGTTTACTGCCACTGAACATTGTAGATATGGGGTGCTGAAGGGCTTGAAGTCCTCTACAGTTCAGTTGTTCGTTGGCCTAACAATCCTGAGAAGCTAGGGCTTAGATTTTGCTTTTATTTGAAGAAGCGAATTTAACTTTGGGAACAAGCTGTGACAGGTAGATTATTTACATAAGCTCCATGCCTCTTACAGGCAACCCTGCACATCTAGTTGAAAGAGTCCAAAGTTTATGGTAACGTCTGAATATTTAGACATAGGAAGAGAAATGATAGGAAATCCGCACTTTCCCGTAGGGGCTGCAGTCGATAAATACACATTGTGTATGCTTACGCGTGTATATGGGTGCGTGGATAGGTGGATGGTCATAGGGTCATTTTCCTCACTGAGGAACAAATGTTGTCATAGTTTTGGTTCCTATGGAAACCAACAGGAAGATATGGATTGATCCTATGAATACCCCACATAAAGGATCAAAGAGCCACAGGATCCAGAGCCCAGGATTACTATGTCTGCTATCCCTAGATGTTAAAAATCATAATTCCCTGGGCAAAAAATTGGATGTCTGTAACTTTTCTTAGTAACTAAGAAATCATCTAAGAAAGGTCCAGCCTCTGGGAATCAAGCTTTTTTGTTGTTGTTATTTACGCTGCCAAAAAATGCCTCTTTGTGTAAAGATGGATTTTCATGGGAATTCATTCTGATTTTGAAAAATATGATCGACTGAAAAAACTAAGATGAAAAAAAAAGTGCATTTTTGTAGCATATTATAGCATTTGTAACAAGGACTCAACTTGCGGTGCGAGACAAATTTTATTTCGCAAGCAGTGCTTTACACATCTTTACCTGGACGTTAGTTTCCTGGGAGCTTTCCATCCCAATAAGGCAGCTATTTACACAAGGTTCTCTATTCTGTTTCTGTCCAATCTGTAGTCAGGTCAGCCAATACGGTTGCTGATCATGCGATGTCCATGCGCTGGCTGACAATACACAACCACTGTTTTTAACTCATTATCACATAGTCAGCTCCTTCAGCACATCCACAAGTCCTGTTTACTTCAGCATTTTTCTCTTGCCCTTCACCTTATTGCAGCAGTCTACTTTTGTCCCCATCCTCTACACATTGGCTCATTCCAGGCCCACTGTTCCAGAATGCAGGATTCTGGAACCTGGAGAACCTGCACCAATGCATACTTGTAAGGACTTCAGGCAGCGACACTGTAAGTGGTAGCAGATCAAGTGTTCTAGGAGTTTACATTTTGGATTTAAGCACATAAGTAATAATTAAACCATATTTGCGTGGCAAAATTCTCTACCAGATGGACATCATATGTGATATGACTAAGGCTAGCTTAACACAGAGGAGTAGAATAGAAAAATATTGAAGATCTTGACTCAGTCCAAATGCAACCATAGAATAGATGATTTTGTGGAGATGTTTTAACTGCTGAGAGTAAATTGAAAGCCCGAACCATTAGAAATAACGAACTGCCCCAGGCAGAAGTGAGAAAGATGATGATTTTTGTGGGTAAGACTTGAATTTTTGCTGATGTCTCGTAAGTCAGTAAGAGATCAGATGCAACTTCTGCTTGTGTCATGGGAAGACATGTTTGCTGGTTTTCTTTGCTGTTTTCCTAACAGCTACAGAACTTTCAGAGCTCAGTGAAGCATTCCAGCCCTAATGGAATTGCAGCTTGGTGCTGAAATCCCTCATGAGAAAGTCTTTTAGTCTCATGGTCTCCTTCCTCTTCCTCTATGGTAAGATGAAGGTGGCTTCTTCAGTGGTTGTTGACTCTGCTAGATGAGCTAGAGATTCAAGTTATACCAACTCACCTTATCTGTTCTTTTTCTAGTATCCCCAGTTCATTTCTCAAACTATCACTCAATTTGAAGTCAAAAAACTTTTCAGCTCCCTGTATCTGTAAACCTTACACTGTCTGAGTTTCAAAAAAATCGATTCATATCCTATGTTTGGTGGTGCTTTCCATTTCCATCTCTATAGGATAAAGCCATTTTGAGAGAGGCTTAACCTCTTTGTTTCCATGGCAGAAAGGCCACTAAGTTAACTGGTCTCAGAGGCTGTTGCACTGAATAGGACGACTATATTAAGCCTTTTCTGCAAAGATCAAGCTGCATCCATGACCTGAACATTCTTCAGGAGAATAGAGGTAACCTTTGAGTATCTCTGATGAATGTCTTTGTTCCAAAGACTTGTCTGATGTCTTGTACACACCTTTGCTAAGTAGTATGCTTTGTGGAAACTACCCAGCCTGATACAGCTCTCTGAAAGGTGACTTTCCAGTTACTCTTCTTCTAGAAAATCTTCATGTTTGTAATCTATGCAGGTTAGGTTTATACTGGTAACAGTCACCCAGATGTGCGTGTGAACAGTTGCTGCAAAAAGAGATAGGTTACTTTAATCTATCCTGACATTTTTTAAGAATTCCTATACCTACATATATGGTTTTTTTTAGTCCTGATATCTTTCTGTTTTGCCTTGGAGTTCTACCAGGATGTAATCTAGGGTCTGGGATTGAGCTCAACTCATATGAGAGTGCACTTGTGATAATAAGATATGCACACTGTTCAGAAGTAGCTGGGGCTAAAAAGTCTCTAGCTTGTTTTGCTTGTGCCCACCTATGGTGTGAATGTATTGACAAACTATGCACCCCAAAGAATCCATTGATATTTTTGATTGCTATAAAACTCCTAGTGGGCATTTTTATTTTTATTCTAGCAACTGCCACTTAGAAGACTTATCATGTCTGCTGTTTCCTTGGGGGATTGTTACATGAAAATATATAAATATGAAAAGTCATTAGTCTCTTTAGGATAATTTTTCTTTTTCATGTGTAAAAATTCTGAATTCTCAGGAGCAGGGATGTTTTGGTAAGAGAGATGAAGGCAAATTTATTTTAGAAGAATGGATGAATATAAACAGTTCATACAGCCTGTTACTATCACACATTTTTTCCCTCATTCACTTTAAAAAATTAACAAAATCATCATTTTTTACTCAGTTTTGTTGCTTTTTCATTTATAAAACTTTTATTATTTTTATCCTTCTGCTGTTTGCTCTTTTGTCTCACACCTGCCTAGTCAGATTTGCTCATTTTATTTTTAGGGGATGAAGAAGCTCTTTTTATTGTCTCCTTTCTTATCAGATTAGCTTCTTCAATTGTTGCTGCAGGACAGTTAAGGAATGTGTCTTTAATCTGAAATAATTGGCAGATTGCACCAATTCCTGGTTGAAGGAGAAAGGAAGTTGTACGTGCATATTGCACAGAGATTTCTTGTAGTGAAAAATCTCTTTGCCTATGTACTTCTTGGTTTATATATGTTCTGTATTATTACTTTGATACAGCTGTACTCCTAGAATGTAATCAGGATCCACTAGAGCTTCGCTCCCCGCCCATGACTCGCTCACGTTATTGAAAGTCTTCCATTCAACAGATGATAAAAGCATTCTTAAAAAATGTTGCAATTTCATAACCTTCTCTGTGCTGACTTCTTCACTTATCTACTTGTCTCTGGTCCCAAATCAAGAATATGTTTAAAATGACTAGCATGAGAGGAGGCCCACAGAATTTTATGAGGCTATTAACAAACTTGAATCTAGGGAATTGCTTAAATACATTCCTGAATGCAGAACTAACAAAATAAAAGGACTGTATTAATACATCATTAACAAGCAATTAACCTGTTTGTTTTTCTTCTGACCTTGAGACCTGTGATCATGATAGCATGTGTTATTAATTCCTTATAGCTTAGCTTGAAACTCTTCCTATATGTGCGCTTTTCATATGTTTCTGTTCAAACAGGATATTGAAAATGTACTGAAAAATGTTTTCATGATATACATACTATGATTCATAAGAAACCATAATGCTAAGAGAGTTGACTAACTTTGGCATAGTTTATGGGCAAATTCCTGGCATACATTATACTTTGTTACAGTGGTATATAAAAGAGGGTAACTAATTTTGCTTTGCTGGAGCTGTTCCAGATACTGGTGGAAATGAGGTTAGAACTTATTTGCCCAGTTATAAATAAATTGAATAACCATGCTAAGTTCAAAAAATGGCTTAATAGAAAGTTGTCTATAAACATTAAAAAGAATTCTTTCAGTATGTCCATAGTACAATTGGGACTGTGATTGCTCAAAATACTTGACACAATTCTGATACAGCTGAACTAATAAAGGAAAAACAACCTTGGAAGTACAACTTGTAATGGAGGAAATATGAACTGCTTTGAACCTACTTATGATCGCTATAAACCACTATTGATTTAATTTAATTAAATGTTGTTTAGGACTTTGGTGTGTGAGTCTAAGTCATGGAAATGGATTTCCTATAATGCAGTCATAAATTTATATATTATATGTATAAATTTTAAATATATATGGATGCATATAGAATTTATACATGCATTAATGGATATTTTTATGCAGGATATATCCATAGTCAAAGAGAAAAATACTCTGATCTGTGGGTTTGAAAGAAAACCTGTGCATTGCAATTTTTTGATTGGTTTCTTTTAAAAAGACTTGCATTGATATGGTTAAACACACAAGCCTCTCTAACTTTGTCTTCTACATTTATATTCATGTGGAAAGTGATTGTCTTGTTACATTGATATGTTCAAATTTAAGTGTGAGATAACAGCTGTCTAGTGCTGTCACTGGAAAGAATGAAAATTTAATTAAATTATTTAACTGAGCTTTACAGTTAAAGGTAAAGTATAGTATGTGAAACATCATAAAATTCATCTTTCCAATGAAATAATAGTGTTCAACTAATCATTCTTTGACAACTTGTGGGAGACTTAAAAATTTCAAGGTTCATAAAATGTTGAGATCTAAAAAGTCAAATGATATTCAGCCCTAGCTGTAAGAGCGAGATTAGTTGAAGCTGAGTGGCAGGCTTTAGGATTTAACTATTCTCAGAGAACTCCCAATATCATTATGCTGTTTCACTACATACATTATCTGTATTTTAAAACTGATATTTGTTGGTGTAAAGTTCACCAATATGATGAAACACCAACAGGGAAAAACTAGCTAAAAGAGTGCCCGTAAAAGAGTGCAACAGAAAATTGACAGAGAATTATCCTGTCTGCACTGGCTTACTGTGTCTGCCAAGAAGCAAACTGCATTAACCCAAATAGGCCTCCATGCTGGCATCGCGTTCCTGCTGGGAGGGTCCATGACAGCACAGATATCTCTGCACAGTATTGAAGCCATGTATTCAGGTCAACTGGATGACCAAGTTATGTTCCTTTTATATCTGATTAAGAAGATTAAAGAAGAAAAGATACTTTTTGTTTAAGATCTTAGAATTTTGTGAGGCTCCTGCGTGCACTTCTGTTTGGAGAATTATCTTATCCGTATGAATTCTCCTTAGCTTTATGTTGTGATAAACCAGTTGTTTCCACATTTCTTTCTCTTTGCCAGTTTTTTTGCTTGCTTAATTTGCAGTTAAATCCAGCAGTCTACATCTTTTATCTGTGCTCTTCTTGGTCTTCTTCTCTTCTTCCTCTTTTCAATACATTCTTGAATGGTTATCTTCTTTGGGCTGTTGCATTCTTTCCTTCCTGATCAAATGACCATATTTTGTAATTTCCTCTGTTAATCATATTGACAGGGTCTTTTGTCGTACCACTCTTTTTTAACATCCAGTGGTAAGATTGTTCCTGAAACTGTAGTTACAGCAGTTCTGAAATCTGGGGTTGTTGTATTTGATCTAACAAACATTACTACCTCCCCCGCAAAATCTGACTCTCTGCTATTTTTCAGTACAACAAGCAACATTCAAAATGCAATCTCTGAAGTGCCCCTTTTTCTCAACTTCCAACTCTCGTAGATGTATGTTGCTTTTTGGAAACCTATTGTCTTCAAAAAGCATGAATTTCCATTTTTCTTGCAGACCCTTATTTATTTCCAGATCATTGACACATTTGTCTTTTTTGGTTCTCTAGGACTTAATTTCCTTCAAGTATTATTTTTGTGGGAATTATTTTGATCCGTAGTTGAGCCTAGATGTAAAAACTCTTCAACCCACTGATGTTCTTTCTCCTCCATTAGAACTTTACTTACAGAGATTAACTGAGAATCTATGCTTCTAGTACATATACACTATGTTGACACATTCTGTGGATCCTTGGGCCAGCTGGTAATCAGTGTTATACAGTCTGCATATCTAAAGTCTCAAGTTTTTTAATGCTTTGCTCTGTGCTGTGTCTGCTAGAATGCTGCATAGGATAATAAAATGCACCTTTTCCCGTACACCTTGTTTGAGAGCCACTCTTACATTATTCTCACTACTCGTGCAGCAACTTTACAGTTGTGTAAAGTTTTACGCAGTAGCTCGTCTAAGTGTGATAGAAAACCCATTTCAAGCATCATCAGCCATAACCGATCATTTCTCACTGAGTTAAATGCTTTAGCGAAGTCAAACGAGAGATGATTACTAAAATATTTGCACATGACTGATCATGGTCCAGAGGTTTGTCCCTTGTCCTTCTTGCAAGTGTATGTCATACTAATTCACACTGATATTCCAAGTTGTTTTTCTAAACTTTCAGTCCTTTCACAGAATCACAGAATCACAGAATGGTAGGGGTTGGAAGGGACCTCTGTGGGTCATCTAGTCCAACCCTCCTGCCGAAGCAGGGTCACATACA
>Ga0065711_1044708_pt1 | contig 13932 bp, 4 predicted proteins | sample Hoacrofraction12_FD_59098 | JGI IMG/M metagenome (GOLD analysis project Ga0065711, IMG submission 59098) | Hoatzin crop microbial communities from Cojedes, Venezuela - Epithelial fraction 12 v2 (version 2) | ecosystem: Host-associated > Birds > Digestive system > Esophagus > Crop | place...
TGTATTCTTAAATAACACATTGTATCCAAAACTCGCATACCAAGACTAATTTTATGGTATTGTAAATGAACCACTGGTCTTTGCAAGTTTTATTGTTTCCGAAATTTCAGAGAGTGACCGTGGAATACTAAAACAAGTGCTACTTGAATGCTTTTTTTATGTACACTTATTGAGTCAGTGAATATAATTAAATGAAAAATACATAATAAGATCTATGCCAGCTGCTGTCAACTCTACTTGCCATACTCTGCCTTCTTTACATACAAATTCTGGTTCTATGGTAAAGAAGATAGTCAGAATTTTATAATAAAGTTTCAAGAAATACTTCTAATAATCAGTGCACATCAAAAATAGACTTCAACCAGAGCTTAATCTCATTGTATTAATACCATTAGTAAACCACCAAAAGTGTGAGAAGTATGCATTATCACATGTCCTTCATTTGAGAGTTGTCTAAGTTTTTGTGCACTACAGCATAGAGGAATACTGGATTAGACACATACTTCCTTGATACAGGTCACCTGGCAGACATGTTTGCTGGTACTTTAAAAGCTGCAACAAAAATGTTAATCATCCATATATGTCTTTCGCTTTTATCACCCAATACAATTTTTTAATGCAGAGTACTTACCAATAGTGTTAGAACAGCCAAGACTGAGCTATTTTGGGTGTACTATCTTAGAAAAAGAAAATTAAATAAAAGATTCGTTAGCAGTGAAGATGCATTTTTTTTTTAATTAGTACATGTTTAAAATTACTGTGCAACAGAGAGGCAGAATAAATATGTTTTACTATTCCACTTTTCTTCTCATTGTAAAGGGTAAACACCAAAGAGGCACAGAAATCTGTTCTTACACATGAAAAGCTCACTATATTTTACCAGTGCTGCTTTCAACTTGTGGAGTCCTGAGATTTGCATGCAACCTGTGCAAGTAAATCTCAACCCACCTCAAAATGGTTGGAAGTATGGGAGGACACTCCTAGGGACTGAGAATAATTATCGAGTTTAGATGACAGAACAGGACTCAGAAGATTTGTTTGTGATCTGTTAAGCTTCATTTTGTTTACAGAGCATTTTACAGGAATGATATTTTGATCTATTGAAAGTTTTCTGTAAATATAAACACTAAAATCATTAAAAATAATTACTTTTTGTAAAAACAATTTATAATGTATGATGAAATGCCTGTTCACAGACAAGAAAAACCTAGGAATCTGTCGTTAAAATAGGAAGAATATTTTGTTTGCACAATACTACACAGAAACATGCATGGATGAAGTACTGAAACACAGTAAGACTGCACCTTATTTAATGCAATCAATTATTCCATATTTAGTGCATATTCAAGGTTTCTAGACTTTTAATTGTTTAAAAGCTTATAACTTTTCTTTGGATGCTCAGTGTTACTTTCACACAAAAGAAAATATTTGTCCTCCAGTGGAAAGATTGGTGATTGGGTCTTACATGTGTTTCCTGTCCTTCTAGAACTACAGTCTAAAGTGTTAGCTCATACATCCATAACTGTAGCAAAAGTGATATGTCAACACACACAGACAAAAAACACTTTGAAGAACATATTTTAGAACACTACCATCATCAGCTTGCTAGGGTGGTTCGTATTATCTTAAGAGCTCTTAATCAAGATGATATTTTCTATAGGAACATTCAAGATTTTACTTCTTTATTTTTTCCCCGAAGGTGGGATTGAAGACCATGATGAGAGAGATTCTGTTTGTGATACAACCAATAACCCCTTTCAGAGAAAAGACTCTTATTGTCCCTTATTTAAAACTCTTACCCCCTCAGCATAAACATTTGCAAGTGTTGGGGTCTGCCATATGAATAACAATTTTTTGTTAGATGTACTAGTAAATACAACTCTATTTTAAGATGGTTTGTAAAAATAAAAGTTACTTGTTTCCATATTCTTACCTTGAAAAGGAGGAAAGCAATAGTTTTCAATCCCTAACTTTTGTTCCTGAGGGCTACCTTTACAGAGAGGAAAAAAATAATAATAATAATAATAAAAAAATCTTAACAGCATGCAGGGTTAATGATGGTATTCAACTGTGCATCTCAAAAGCACTTCACTAAAGTTTAAATGATTTGACTGAGCTTTTCTCATTTAAAAAAAATAAATAATCTATACTCAGATATATTCAAAAGCCAGTAATAGCTGATTACAGCCCCACAGCCAATTTGTTAAAGAAAAGCTAAGTTAAAAGACACAGTACATAGGTTTACTGTCTTGAACAGCTCCTTCGCTAGGTAGAGTTTGAAGGAACTTCGACACCAAAGACTAGTTTTTGCTTCAGTTTGCCATCATATCCCAAGGCACAATGTCTCCCCAGTCCTCCTGGAGGAACAGCTGTCTTTTAGGTTTGAAGATTCTGATTTACGTGTAGAAACAAATGGAAATCTGACATTTATGGAAGCTACTGAACACACATCTGTGCATTCAACCTTCTCCCCACAGACACTGCCCGCACCACAGCAGCTGCTGCTACTGTAAGGTGATGCGTGGCATCTTTGGACGAAGGGACAGGAATCTCAGGAACAAAGGAGAGGAAGAAAAATAACAGGGGAATGACTTCAAATGTGCTACATTTTGTAAACTATAATTCCAGTTTATCTGAGGGCAAAATACAAACAAGACCTTTAAGATGAACTTTGTATTTTTCAGCAGATGGCATTTCATGTGCAAAAAACTGTAAGCCTATTATGCTGACACAAATGTACTTTCATGAGAAGTTAGATGGTTTTGCTATTAGGCTGAATATGAAGTTCTGTACAAACCAATGATGCTAAGGAATCAAGATGCTTTATTCCTTCTCAATTTAATAATACATTGGTATTTGGATCCCTTAGGCATCTTCAGAAGTCTCTGTCCTAATGCTTATGTCTAGCGTGCTTCAGAAATGCACTTCAACCTCTGAACTTGCTTTGGAATACAGGTACAATACTAAGTAAGCACCATAATAAAGGTCTATGAATGTATTTCTAGACATCCTCTGTAGAACGTACCAAGTCACAGGGGGGAGGAAAAAAAACAAAAATCTGAGGAAGAGATACTGGCACAATCGAACGTGAACAGGTTTTTACAGCACAGTGATAGATCGGTCAGATGAAGGAAGATAGCGTGAATATAATTCATCTGGATTTTAACAGGGTCTTTATCACAGTACCACGCAGGAGTCTCAAAGAAACTGGCAAAGAAATAGTATACTACAATAAGCAGTAGTAAACGGTGATAGAAAGCACCACCAGTTACTACCAATGATGTCACATAGGAAGATGGAAAGGTATGATATGAAATTACATTCTCCTTGCTACCAAGGCCAGTATTATTCAGTGTGCCAATACAAAACCCGGGGGAAAAGTTCATCTCAGTAGCATTTTCTAAGCAGCAGAGATGACTATAAAGTTTCACATTGATTTATTTCCTAATCTTATGTTTTTACTCAGAATTTTGTGAAATTTTTGTCTATTCAAGATGAAAAAAAAAAAATGAAGCGTCAGTTCAGAGCAGTGAGAATCATTTAATGGTTACCATCATACGTCACTGTCTTTAACCATATGATTAACTAGTATACTTTTAAATAAAGGAAATACCATCTCTAATGGACAGCACCTTGCAATAGTGGAGACAATTATGTTGATTGTTCATCAAGGAAATACAAGGCAAATACACAGTACAAATACTAGCTCAACAAGAGGCTTATTAAACACATCGCCATAGACTAATAACTTTTTGCTGAGGTACACAAACCATTTAGAGTTTACAGTCATATTAGTTTTGTAGCTAACAATTTACCCCCTGAACTGCACTTCAGGCAGAGTGGTACATGCATGCACAGCTAAATTACCTTCATGGTCAACAACCTCATCCCCTGAAATGAAGATTACAAAAAAGAAAAAAACTGAGGCACTATATTGCTAGTAGATCTAAAAAGCCATCTTTAATTCATAAAAAAAAGTAAACCTATAAAAATATATGCTACAGTTAAACGCTATATACCAAATGAGGTCTGAATATGCACACAAATTTAACTTAATAATGAAAATAATGTGTACCAAGTGTGGAAGCAGAGGCAAAAAAATATTCAGATACTACATGTTGCCCCCAAAGCAATAATGAAATGATGTTGTTTTATTTTCCTCGTGTCTGTGATCTGCACTGTGATCTTCAATACCATAGAGGTAGAAGTAAGCTTGTAAATACAGGTGGCCAATAACAATCTCATGTCTGAACACTTAAATGTACCACTAATACAAAGGTGCTTAATTTTAAAAATATTTTTCAGTTGGGGAAACAGCTTTGCAAGTATTTGTCATCTAGTGCTTGCCAGGAAAATAATGTGGATGAAGGTAGAGAGTGAGTTTAAATCTTAGGCAGCCACTCCTCATTACTTCCCTGTATACAGTTCCCCATTCTCCAAGAAGCGTTCCTCAGTGCAAATTAAGTTAATCTATTTTTTTAAACATGTTCTAAATAAATCGCAGCCACCACCAAATGAGAAAACAGACCTCGCATGCTTCTCCCTCTGATCGTTTTTGCTTTGCATATTGCTGCTTCTACCAACTATATAAGCGAAATTTTTGTTTGGTCACTGCGTGATACAGTCCGTTTGAGAAGCAAATATACATTCTATCTTTTTTCCAGTGTGTGGCATAATGATGCCTCAGTAAACACGGTCGAGAACAATATTGTCTAACGCCTTGGAAGCACTGTATGATACTTGCCTGCTTTCAGAGAAGGTTCATTTTAAGACCTTCCTGGTTTAACCTGTTCAAAGGTAATAAAAAATCAAGGAAAAATAGCTTATTACACATGGCAGCAATTTATTACCACTGTTTTTCAGAGTTTGAAAACTAGAATAACATGTGAACTACTAGAAAAATTCTTTTGCCAATAAAGTTTATTAGTTCACAACTCCAGCAGAATAATAGTCAAGACTATTATCTCCTCAGCACCTAAAGGTAGAAAAGAAAGAAAGACAATGGTGGATAATAAGAAGCATATGCATATCATAACACATATAAAATGAATTTACGTATTTACAGCAGTTTTGTGTTCATCAGACACTTCTAAGCCTCATGAATAGGTTAAATTACAAAAAAAAAATCAGATATTTATTTTCAGAAAGATATTTAAGATGCCTTACTTTCTCCTTCCATCATGTTTTTAAATATTACATTGCATGTAGCAAATTAAGAATACATGTTTGAGTTCAGTTGCAGATGCGTGCTTCATATTAAGGGAAAGGTGGACTCTGAACTGTGAGATTTCAAGAGATTTATTAAACTAGAATGAAGAGCTATAAGATCTTGAACCATCATACTGATGTCAGCAAGCTGTCTGATAAGGCACTAACCACAGAATTTTTTTCTAAAATGCCTTGCCCAAAAAAACCCTGAAGACATTATTAAAAAAAAAAAAAAAAATCAAAATGGATACAAAGAAACACATCAAAGATCATTAGAAAGTAAATATTTCAAAGAGATACGGAAGATTTGATTTAAGGGTGCTATTTAAATTTAAAAAGAAATGAGTCGGCATTTGTTCACCCTGAATGTTCTGAAAGGTCTGCTGGCCACAGAGATCCATCTCACAGGGCCACGATTTGCTAGTCATAAAGAAACACTATGATAATCCAATCTGATTGTTTGGCTTCCCCCCATAAGCTAATTTAAAACATAAAAAATAGGTTATGTTTATGGATGATTTGTTGTTGTTGACACTTTAAACGCTCCAGTGGAGATCTTATTCATATAGCCTATGCCCACAATAAATACTTTTGATGCTTAATTAACCTCATAGGTAGGATACTTCATTTTAATTTCAAGGTTTAATAATGTAAGCTTAACCATTGGCACTGAACTTTCTTTTAATTCTGTCCAAAATCCCCAAATTTAACAACATTCTTGAATTTCTTTTCAAGATAGGATGTTCTACAATAAATTTATATTGGAAAGCTCATACTCTAGCTCCTTAAATATTATGTTTGATCATTTTAGTGGCATGCTTTTTTATACTATCCAGTGTTCCCCTCCCCACCTCTTTTTTTTCCCTTCAAGAACTGGATAGAGTAGTCTCAACTCAGATCTTGTCAATAATGCTCATAATTCTTACTTCTTTTTTGGAAGTTCATCAGTGATGACCATTCAGTCTTCCCGATTCAGCCATCTCATGTGCATAGCCCACATTCAATTTTCTGAAATGTATAAGCTTACACAGGGCTGTATTAAAATGTATGCTGAATTATGGCCGACTAACCCAAGAATTAGATCATAATGTAATAGTAATCTGACCCATCGGTTCTTGTTGGTAACAGTACTATTGGCTCAGATATTTTTGTGGAGGGGCCTCAAGCCTCTGACTGTTGACACCACATAATTCACAACTATTTTTGACATTTGTCAGTGATGCAACTTTCAATCCAGGTAGTGTGTAGTTTGCTCATCCCATATAACTTTTTTTTTTTTAACAAAATGTGTTTATAGAAATTCAGTTTTACTCTATCGGCTCTACTATATCGAGATACATTTTTATCAGCCACATCTCTAGTTTTGATCAAAATTAGGTATGTGACAGGTCTACAATTCCTGATACCGAAAGAAGTGTAGCAATGTTACCATTTCTTTCAGAGTAAGAGAGTTTTCTTTTTCACAGGTTATTACTGCTTTTAACCACAGTGAAATGCATTTTTGGTCTTCACATCGTAGGAAGGGAGAAGACCAATATGTCCAAGAGAAAGCACAACAGCTTACTAGTGTTCTGCCAACCCAACTGTCATCTCTCAAATTCTAAACAAATCTTGATTTTATTTTTTTTTTTAACCCCTTTCTTCAGTAGGATCTCTGAGAAAGGATTACTTACAAGGAAGTCTTTCTAGTGATGACTTGTCCATGCTACAGCAGGGAAAAGCATAGGCAGTACAAAAGGAATTCCATTTAAGGACATGTTGGGGAGTTTTTTTTGCCCTCTCCCTGATTGTCTTCATATGGAAAATACCTGATTATTTCAGACAAATTGTACAAGAAATTAATTCAAATCTTATTTTCATTCTGCTCCAGGCTACCCTGTCAAAATTATAAGTGATTATACAGTATGCCCAGAACCAAGAAGCTCTGCTTTCAGTCTACAAATTAAGCCTGTTTTCAGCATACACAGCAGTTTCTTAAGAACCAGGAATATTCTTATAACTGCTTTTGTGCTCTCCAGCATACGATTAGTGCAAGGATGAAATGGGGACTTTGAACAAATATTGGTATATTTATATGAAATCTTCCTGTTAACTTTCCCCAAACATTTTTCAACACATAACATAAAATGACAGATTATGAGAGAAGTATCCTTTTCTTTTTTTTTTTTTTAATCTTCAAAAGTTCCTTCCCCACAGGAATATATATATTTTTAAAGATTCAAGAGGAGCTGTGTAGCTTACTCAGTTGCTCTCTTTTCACTTTTAGTGTGCAATTCCACATGTGCCATTTTGAAACGTACCCCCTAATACTGAGGTTATTTACTGCCTGCTAATAGTAATACAGAAAAAGCAGTTCATAATACATTAAAAGCATTTAGGACAGACATTAGATTATATTGTTGCATGCAACATCTGTAGCAAACATTTTAGAGAAGTTCAAAGAAATAAATAGTGAACAAAATTAGTTTTCTAATTTAAATTTTTCTTTCTAGGCTATTGATTGGATCTTATTCAATGCAAGTCAATTTTAAACCTGATTTTAAACCATTTTTTCTTATATAGGGTTTGTTAATGGAAACATTTTCCTCAAATTCAAAGTACTACAGACAGAACAAATCTCTGGTTCTCCATTGTTATGCAGGAAGGCAGACTGCAGTCTGACCCAGAGTTAATGGAACTCTGCAAAGGCAAAGAAATATGTACCTATGTAGGTTTGGGGTGCAGAAGTACAACTAATTAGATCTGAAAACTCCTATACATCATCTGTAAGCAGAAGAGATATAGCTCAGTAAAGACTTGTATTTCAATTGTGTTGATCAGATCATGCCACAAAGAAAGCACGTAGTATCTCCATTCTACAGATGGGAAGATGGAGATAAGATAATTTGACTGAAACTACCAAACAGAAAAATGGCAAATACCCCGTCCAGTGCTCCTTCCACTAAGACATCCTTCCTTCAGAGAGGGACACGAGTTCAGTAAGGATTGAGTCCTCTCGTGCTCCATAGTCCTAGTCACCAAGATATACAAGCCTGCAAGGTATTGTATAGTAACATACCTGCAAAACAACTCCTTAATTCTCCTTTGCGCCTTTAATGCACTACCACCAAGCTCCACAAGTCAGCCCAAAACAAGGTTCTCAGAACTTGATCCCACAATCACATCTTACCTCCTCTTCAGCCAGAGCTAAAGAATTGCAGCATATAAACAATGTTAGCCTTTTGTTTTCCTCCCCTATTTGTCTTCTATTTTTACACTTCTAGAATTATGCCTTAAGCACCTTTACTGACCTCAGTTCAGGCAGTACAGCAAAGATAAGGTCTGGAGAGAAGACTGGAACCACTCTTTCCTTTAGGAGAATAAATATATGGAGGGAAGAACTTATACAACAGATAAGACAAGCCAAACAGTTGTTAGGTCTCAGACTCCAAATATACACTGTACCATTTCTTCACTATAAAGGGTGCCATGTCTTGCAACTTCACAAAGCATCACATGTTAGTGTTCACTGTTAAAGCTTCACCACTCAGAGCCAAGCAATTTTTTAAAAAAAGTCAGGATAGTCTTTTCTTTCAAAAAAAAATAAAGGGCTGTAATAATAGTAGACAATTACGTATTTAAAAAAATCCACACACACAGTCATAGGTACAGATCTCAATTTTACAAAGTCATTATATTCAACATTTTGGACTAGCAGCGCTGAAACAGACACAAAATAAATTTTAACTGGACTTGTATGCAAAATGATTCACATTTGATTTTGATCAAGATGGCAGGAAGTTATATTCAAGCTGAACTGGCAGAAACAGTGTTAAAGCTATCCTCCAAACAGCCAACGTTCCTGCAATTAACTAACAAGGATGAGTGGATTACTGGGTGATCCATGTAGCAATGTTATTGAGGCTCATTGCCAACAGATACAGGAGTCTAGGGAGGTGCCAGGATATGAAATTGCATGGAAGGAAATGGGGAGTGGACAGCATTTGTGCAGAAGAGAAGCTGTTTGCATTTTAGAAGTCAGCAATACCTTGCCTGGCATTTAAACTGGCCGAAACAAGTCGTATTTTAAGATCTATTGATGTGCCTAGCGCAAGCCTTGCTTTATCCTGAATCAGTCCCAGCTCAGAGCAACATTATCATTTACATCAGCTGTAGACAGAAGCAACCTGTTTATGGACCCAATCTGGCTCACGGGCAAGAGAAGGGTTTTTCCCCACTGTTTCAGTAGTCAATAAAATTCTTACAATCCAAGATTTGTCTTATAAATCAACTCTCTCTGTGTGTATGTCTTGATTTACAAATAAGTTACTGTAAAGGAAGTCTGAAATAACAGCTTCAGAAAGTTATATATACAAAACCTCAACAGCTATTTTCCATTCTTTATCTTTCATGCATGCATACCAATGCAAATACACATTTCCAGAAGAAAATTAAGTTCTTCCCTCTATTTTTCTGTAAAAAAGGTAAAGATACCACTTTGATAACATTTTTCATCCAAGCTTCTCAAAGTATTCTCTAGAATGGAAGACTATCAGTGCCTTCTCATCAATAGATAAACTGAGCTTTCAAATGCCAGCGATTTGAGGACTCCAAGTGCATAATAATGCAAGTACAATTTAGGACAGGTCAGACAGAATCTTTTTTAGCTGTGATCATAGTGAGAGAACATTTGGACAGCATTTTCCCCTCTGCTCCCCTGTACTCTGCCAAGTTACAGACACAGCCCATACACTGTTTCAGAAGAGAAAGAGGGGAAGAGCGGGGAGGAAAACCAATCGTTTCAATGTTAACAAAGTCAGGTATCCATCCCTAAGAAGGATGAACCCCTTAAGGAGCTTACCAGCTGCCACACTTCAAAGGAGTGAAACAGTAACTAGTGTGACAGTACGGAGAGATGGCACTCAGTGGAGCCTATGGGAGTGGCACACTCAGTATTATCTTAGCGCAGGAGTGGGCAATTGGAAACAATCACAGACCATTAGCTTTTAATCAAAAGGAATGTACATCGTTTAGTTAGAATAAACTTCTTATTCAGACCTCTCGGATCCTAAATATTAAGAATTTTGCCACTATACAAGGCAATCGGAATAAAACAGTGAGAGAATGAAAAATGACGCCTCACCCAAGTCTCCTGAGCACCCTCTTGCTTGTTGTAATAGCTCTCCCATGAAACAAATTGTGACGAGAGGGAGACAGAGGCAGCAAGTCTTCAACAAATAGGAATGGAAAACTTGAAGCAAGAATGTGAAAGGGTGAGTGTGTGGGAGAAAAATGCTGTTCGCTTGTTTGAAGTACTAAAACTTGCTAAAGATTATTTGGAAAGCCTCAGAAACTAGATAAACTTAACATAAGGTTCTGTCATCTTATGCTTCCTGTCAAAAAGCCTGCTAAGCTGTGTGACAACATTTAGTTTATTCACATTGTGATTTTCAGAAGGTCCCGAGAAAAACATTGGTACCCGAGCGGTACCAACGTTTGGTACTAGTTGATACCTGACTCCAGTCATTTTTAGTGGAAATCAGACCCTTAACCAAGCACGTTTATGGCATTTGGGACAAACAGCTGGGAAGAAAAAGAAAGTCACAAAAATGACAGTGCTGGCATGCGAGAGCTAAGCCTGAGAAACCACATTCTGCAAATATTTATCAAACAGACAATATTTGCTAAGGGTTCCCCTCCACTCAGAGCTTCACTCTGAAGTATTATAGAGGAAAATCCAACAAATAACACTTTCTCAAGCAACAGATATTGGTCAGGTTAATCTTCTCTCACCTGGCATTCATCCCTAAATGTAGCCAGAATGCTTAGAATAATCTAAACCTGTGCCACACCCCTACAGTTTTGTGTTCCAGTTTCACTGCTATGTCGCAGGTGGACAGTCTGTTCAAACTTAGAAGTGTTTGTGGAAAGACCTGCCTGCAGCAGGGGCAGCCGAAGGGAAAGATGGCAATAAAGAGAGCCAGGATTTTAAGCATGCCTGGGGTGAGTGTCACTGCTATGGAAACGGAACCATGCAGATCTCTCTCATGCCTGCCTGCCATAGGAAAGGAGGTTTGAGTGACGGTGATGCAAGCATCAGCCGATCAAAGCCTCCGCAGAGCAAGGATCTGTTTGTACATCAGCAGTCAAACAGTTCTCCCTTGTAAGTGAGGGAAAAGTTTCCCTCCTACTTGTCAGCTTCAAGTGCACCTTCCCACTCCAAGCACTTACTTGGAGCAGCACACCATACAACTCTTTTGTAACAAGCTCATGTTTCAAAATTCTCAGAAAGAGCTAATGGAAATAAATGCATCTTTAAGCTAAAACGGGAAGTTATGTTAGTTTTGTCACCTACATGACACTTCCAGTAAGTAAATAATTTCAAATTGGAAATCTCAGCTGGATTAGTGTAAGCTTATTGATTGTCAAGGTAATAATTCCGAGGCACAGAAATATGAGACCTCTTGACCAGAAAGGGAATAGAAAATACCTCTTATAGAAGCAGGCTTTTATGAAAAGATAATTTAGAGGCTTCAGAGAAATAAAGATGAGTTTGAGAGAAGTTACAATCCATTTTTAGATTATATTGCCTCTTAGTCCTTTTTTCTGAAATAACCTGCTTCTCCGCCCCCCTCTACTGTAATCTTCCTTCATTCCTTGTCTTTCTTCAGAGCGGCAAGAGAATGAACATTATGAATTATTGATGTGAACAATACAGAAATCTCATCAGGAGATTTTTTTTTTCCCCAGTCAGGAGAAAGGTTGGACAGGAGCAGAAAGCCTGCTCAGCACAGGAAGGCATGTGCATAACCATCTGTAGCAGCTCTATACTTCCCACTACCTTTCAGAAATCACGGAGACAAGTGACATGTCTAATAATCTAGAGCAGACGAATTCCACCAGAACCACCTCCCCCCCCCCAAACGAAACCCAACTTATATCCAGAATATTCCTCATAGGCATTTGAGTGATCGTTACACTGATCTAGACTCTTTGGGGCCCAGTCAGACCCAGCTGAGAGCGTCAGTGAAGTCACATGCATTCTTGCAAGTCACATACCAATATCAGAGATATTCTTACTAGTCTTTCTTTGGAGTTTTACATTAGCAGAGGAATCTGCTCCTTGTATTCTTACAAAGGGAAAGAGTTTTCACTCTCCTTTTTTCCTTCAGTGACCCAGCATGCATCAAACATCCAAGGCTTAGTGCCTCCAGGCTTTAGCATTTCATTTCTGTCTTACAAAGTGGCAGTTACAAATTGCGAAGTATACGAGTTGTATGAAAAAGGACCTTTAGAAGGCCAGGATACTCAAGGACTTAAGAGTGTCCAATGTAAAAAAGCTACTAACACTAGTATATGGGCCTGCCAAATACCTGGAAACTTTTACAGACGTCAAGGTTAGCAGCTGGTTACTGGTCTGCGCTGGAAGACCCTAGGTCCGTATTTTTCCTCTGATACTTCTGGGTAAGGTTTCACAGACTGAAGAATGTAGCACCATGTCTGCAGTTATCTCTATTCCAGAACTCTCATGCAGAGAATAGTGAAGAAGATATGTGCAATATTTGAAGGCACAGAATCAAATGTGATTTCCAGTCTCTGAGGATTACGTTTATTGTGATGGATATACATTACTGGGACCACGTTTTAGTAGTTCATCAGAAGTTCTTTGAACATAAATGCATCCCTCAGTCTCTGTTAACCTTCCCCTTGCTCCTCTAAAGGACATCTTGTTCTAAGATAGTGGTGCCAAATATCAACTGTCAAAGCATGCATTAAGAATCTGAATCTAACTTCACAGCTATCTTTAACAGCAAAGAGGGAGATACCACTGAAACAGAAGAAAAAAGAAAAAGGTATCAAATTTGCTAGTCAAAATCTGCAGACTGACTGCTCAAACTGTTCAAGCTGATTTGTTGTTGTAGTTTTAATACCACTTAGTTTTCCTTCTCACTGTTGCAAGCATGTCTGCCTTCACCAAGTGTCTTTGCTTCCTTTCCCTAAGACTAGTGAAAATGCATCCTCATTTCTTACCTTTGTCTCCCTTTCTCCCATATGTTCCATCGATGTTTTTGTCAGGTTTAGTCTCCCTATCTTTAAGTATAAGAGTTATTTCTTCTTAAATTCTGCTTTCATAAACTATGGGTAGACACCCATGGCAATAATCTGGAGGATCTCTTTTTCATCTTTATTTTACATATTCTTGATGACTACTCCTTCTCCCTAACTGTTCTCACCTCAAAAAAAATGTTTTTTTTTTCTTTCTTTCTTTTTTCCTCACCATCTCCTGTTCTCTTTTACTATATTGTTTACTATTCCAAGACTGCCTGCGTTTTGTACTTAAGCTTTGGAGCTGTTTCAGGATAACTCCTGCTTTATATTTGTGAAGTGTCATGTAACTTTACAGCCATATCAGTTATTTTTAGTGCTAAAAACAATTATTAGGATGCTCCATTTTAAAAGGCTATAAACTGGTTTCCACTTAAAATGGAAATCAGTAAAATCTTCAACATATATCAATAGAACTTGTTTGTAAAGTTTCATGCTCTAGTAACTTTCATCTTTATTAAGGCAGAAGTAGTCAGTCCCATGTGTCACATTTAGCGAAACATTGGCAGAAATGGCCCTGAAGACATAATAACCCACTAGCCCAAATAATTTGCACTTTAAATGTAAATGTCTATCTTTCAAACCCCTGAAGCTTCCTCTCCCAAAAGCACCTCTAGAGATTTATCATCTGTATTCAGA
>Ga0065711_1044709_pt1 | contig 13932 bp, 5 predicted proteins | sample Hoacrofraction12_FD_59098 | JGI IMG/M metagenome (GOLD analysis project Ga0065711, IMG submission 59098) | Hoatzin crop microbial communities from Cojedes, Venezuela - Epithelial fraction 12 v2 (version 2) | ecosystem: Host-associated > Birds > Digestive system > Esophagus > Crop | place...
TTCTCTTCTCTTCTCTTCTCTTCTCTTCTCTTCTCTTCCCTTCTCTTCTCTTCTCTTCTCTTCTCTTCTCTTCTCTTCTCTTCTCTTCTCTTCTCTTCTCTTCTCTTCTCTTCTCTTCCTTTACACTTCACTTCGCTTCTCTTTTTTTTACTTCACTGAAAAGCCTCAGCTCTCTCAGCCTTTCCTTATAGGAGAGATGTGTTACTCAGCTTCATGGCCGTTCACTCCACAGATCCCCAGAGCCGGGAAGACAAAACAGTAACTGAGAAATTGCAATTCAGGGCAGCAAATCTTCACTCCAAGCACGTGGTTTGCAAAGGGAAGGGGAACCAGGCCAACTGGGTACTTCCGCAGGAGGTGAACCCACACATACATCCCTTCTTCTTCATGCAGCAGGATGCTGTTACAGTACCACCACCACTTGCAGTAGCTCCCTTTAAATCTGTGCAAGGACTTTTATTTGGATACAAAACTAGGCACTAGGCAAACCAGGTAAGTCCTGAAGTGGTAAGTAGAAGGCTGATTGTCATCAATTTACACTTCCAAGACCTGTGAAATATTCCAACTTATTTTTATAGCTTAATTTATGGGTCAGTGTTACAGCAGGAAACTGAGAACTTCTGTTTGGATGCTATTTTGAGAGTATGAGCGTACCTGACTGATACATGCCTAAGTAGTCAATGTGGTCTTCATCAGTAGTGAATATGTGAGTAGTGAGCAAGTTACAATTATAAACCCTGAAGTTAGTGTTATTCCTATCAAATTCAACAATGAATGGCAGTTATCATAGAATCATAGAATCATAGAATGGTAAGGGTTGGAAGGGACCTTAAAGATTATCTGGTTCCAACTCCCCTGCCATGAGCAGGGACATCTTCCACTACACCAGGTTGCTCAGAGCTCCATCCAACCTGGCCTTGAACAGTTTCAGGGAGGGGACATCCACTACTGCTCTGGGCAACCTGTTCCAATGTTTCACCACCCTCATTGCAAAGAATTTCTTCCTAATATTTAATCTAAATCTGCCCTCTTTTAGTTTAAAGCCATTCCCCCTTGTCCTATCACTACACACCCATGTGAAAAGTCCCTCTCCATCCTTCCTGTAGGCCCCCTTCAGGTACTGGAAGGCTGCTATAAGGTCTCCCCGGAGCCTTCTCTTCTCCAGGCTGAAGAACCCCAACTCTCTTAGCCTGTCCTCATAGGAGAGGTACTCCAGCCCTCTGATCATCTTCGTGGCCCTCCTCTGGACCCGCTCCAACACATCCATGAAGAAAATCAGCAGCCACTAATGGTAAGTAGGTGGGGGTCAGTGAGATTAAGCATGGTCAATAATGTCCCCAATATCGCCATTTTAGGAGGTTTTAAGTCTGTATTTATGTCATTCATGAAGGACAGGAGTAGCTACTTCCTCTGCTGCAGTTGTGATGGGTGTTACCAAAACTCCAGACTGCAGAAATGCCAATCCTCTCACCTTTCAATGGAAAAGAGGGAAGAAATGAGCTATTAGTATTCTGCAAAATTTTAATGCAGTAAAATTTAAAAAATGAAAAAACAGGAACTTATAACACCTTCTACAATCTTCACTCCACCCTTCGCACTTTTCTCATTGATTATGTATATCTGGAAGGAAGACCAAACATCACAGAGACAATACATTTGTACACTGAAGCTATGTATCCTTATTGTCTTTAAATTCTTTAAATTTTGCTAGTTTGGTGCCATATTAAGAGAAGATGATTGGCCATCAAAAGGTGTTTTAAGTAGCAGATTAATTTTAAATTTCTTTGTGTTTGTATTCCTTTCTCCTAAATTTTTACGGGGCTCATTTACTTAGTTTGCAGAGATGTCTCTGTAAGCATACATTACCCAGTCAAACCGAGCTCTATATATACCACTGGAACAGAAATGTTCAGCAACAAACAATACAAGTAATTGTGTATTTTATCGGGCTGTGCTTCTGTGGGTTGGTTACGAAGAATTTTTATAATGTCTACTTGTTATTTATGACTTCAAGATTGTATGTAATTATAATTTTTTTAGTTTACATAACTTTTTAATAATAGGGCAAGAAGTCATTGCTTCTTGCAAGTGTATAGGAGAAGCTTTTTTCAAATTCATTATAAGCAAGTGTAAACTTTATTGTAAAATGTATTCCAAATTACAGAAAAGAATCGTAGATGCAAGAAATGCATGTATTCACAGCAGGGCTTTAAAAAAACCCAAGGCCTAATAACAAGTGAAAATCGAACAGCTCTACTCCTGAAAGGCCTTACTCAGCTGACTATCACTTCCACTTTTTCTGTCTGCAAGCTGTAAAGACTTTGTATAGAAAAATAAAGAAGATGACATCCAAAAGTAAAATTTAAATGCTTCTTTGTTATGGTTAGCAGCAAATCACATTAATTCCTTGACTATTCATTGTGATAATGATATTAATCAAGCTTCTCCCTGGATACTTGTGTAGATGTAATATGTAATTCTATGGAAGTTCCATTGTAATTTAGCATGAATTAATGTTCATTTATTGCAAAGTGTTAGAGGAAAAATATATTTGTGGACTTTACGTAGGAACAAGTTCTTCTACTATGAAAGAGACCGAGCAGATAAGTATGTGCTGGAATGGAATTTAGGTGTAATGAATAAATGCAGTTGTATGTAGAGTGCGCTTAACAATCTCACTGTGTAGAAATGCAAGGCACTCAGAGCTATTATATTTTCAATGGCTTAATCAAGAAAGTGTTGAGAGACAATGGTACTGTGGTTAGGATTAACAGAATCCCTCAATGTCCTCATTAAATTTAATAAACTGTGTAACAGAAATAATAATAACACTTCACAGGTATATTGGATTGCTCCTTTTATCAAGGGTCTCCAAGCCCATTGTGAGCATTCGTGAATGGAGCATCGCTGTCCATCTCCTTGGAGTGACTCTCTTCCTGCCACAGATGATACCTTCTCCTGGGAGACCCTTGGTAGAGGGTCCTGCAGGAGCACACCTGGCACCAGGCAGATGCACGTGTGCTCCTGCTGCCTGCAGCTCTGCTGGCTGCATGGTGGGCTTTACTGTTTTGTTTGTGTTCCTTGACACATTTTGTTCAGTAATTTCGTAAGGTCCTAGTGCTACAAATTAGGCCTCTTTTTCACCATTCCATTTTTTTTTTTTAAAAATTCATGAGACTGTTTTTCTACAGCTTGTAAGTTTGCACTCCTCTAGGTTTTCAGTACTACCTTTATCCTGATATTTATTCCATATTTTTAACTGTACTACAGACATATTTATGCTGCTCAAGCTCTGCTTTTCTTCACTGTGACAATTTACTGAAGAAGCCGTGTAGCCTACGGTCCTGGAATGCTCATTTTAGAAAAGGGCTACTGTCCTCATTTTTCTGGGTTTTCAGTGATACAGAGACCTCACTGACCTGTGGCCTGTCTCATCAGATCAGCCAGTTAGCAACTGCTCAGAGATTTTGACGGTTTCTTCAGCTGTTCTGCAGCAACGGCAGTCACTACTCCTGCATAAAACACAAATCATCCTGAGCTCTAGGATTTTACTTTATATGGTGAAAACTGACTGCTTATTTTTCAAATGTACTTCAGTTTCTCAACTACTATTGTGTTACCTTTAAATTCCCTCCTCATTTATTAAGACTCCAGCTTGCTTCTTTACTGATTTTTGTCTAAAATGTGGAAGGTGTGAAGTCATTCCCTTTTCTGGCCGCTCAGGCTAGGAGAATGAATGGGCACTTCTTTTCAGCAGAAGGCTTTGCATGGTGAGGGAACTGAAGATCTGCTGGGAACTAATTAATCTATCGTTCTCTCTTTGCTCACTGTGTATGGTCCTTTGTTTGTTGCTGAAAAAGTTATAGAAAATGAATAGTAGGGAGAGGACTTAAGGATTTTCGTTTTTCTCCCTGACACTGTAGATTTTTGCTTTGCACTGGCTAGTGAGAACTAGTTAGAGTTATTACCAAACCCTTATTTAGAAGAAAGAAAGACCAACCATGTTTACTATTAAAGGCGGCAGGACTTCTTCTGAGCTGCTGAGGACAAAGAATATTACAAAATCACCTTGATGTGCAACACTCTTCCCAGCATCCTTTCAAGGCTGCCACATTTCCCCTTAGTTCCCTTTACTAATATGAACTCGTTCTGCTCCTTTTCTGCCTCTAGCTTTCCTTTTTTGTTTAACTGATTCTTTATTCTCACTTGACACCTTCTGTCTCTCAGACTACCACTCAAATGCACATGCTCCTTCTTTTTTTACCTCAAACAAACAAGTTTTTACTACTAATTAGCTTTTCTTCCAAGCTCTACTATTCACAATCCAGTAAACAGAGTTGCATCTAACAAAGATGACAGGACAGGATGGGAAGCTGGGAGGTCCATCTCCAAGTTTGCTGTCAGGTCAAATATCTTTCTTTACTCAGTTATGCTCTGTAAAGTTCTTTGAAACCATTGGATTAAAGGAGCTGTGTAAGTATATGGTGCAGTTAATTATATTGCATTTGTAATCAGGCAATAAAAGAGAAACCCTTGAACCACAGCTATATTGTTCCAGGTACCGCAGTCTGTCGATGTCTTTCTTTCAACTTTTGTTCCATGCCAACCAGCAGTAGCAGGTTTTCACCATATCCAGAACTCCTGCAGTCTTTTTCAGCCTGCCCTGGCCAGTGGCCCATGAACTGTTCCACAAACAAACATATATTTTTCTCTGTATTTATTTCTTCCTTCTTTTTCTTCCCACTGTGCAAGCAATTAGCTATTGAATCCTTAATAAGCCAATCTAGTCCAGCCCACATGACTATTTTGCTCTTAATCAATTTATTCAGCTCACACAGAGGGATTTATCATATTTACAATATCACAGCTATTTGTGTAGGAGTTATAAAAGGTAAGGTGTAATTTTAGGGAAAGAAAATCCAGTTGTAGGTTTTTGCTGTTTTTGTTGAACTTCAGTACGTGGGGGTTCATTTCACCATTTGGGAGGGGAAATTTTGAATTTCAGTCAGCAGAGTTCAGATCCACTCAGGGAGGAATAGAATTGCATAATTAAACAAGCAGCAAATCATTTGAAACAATGTAATCAGACTTTTGCAAACTGTCGTCTTCTTCTGTTTTACCACTCTTAGCTAAGCCTTGGAGACGGACTTCACCATGCACTTCTATCACTTTAAAGTAAATTTATTATCACAATGGAAAAAAAACAGAAAAGGCACAGTGACTTGGGTCAGAGAGGTGCCTGTGCAGCCTGGATATTTGTGCAAGGTGTCTTCTAAACATCTCCACTGCTATAGCCTGAAGTCCCCACAGGATGTGCACACAGTTCGGTCTCCATGTTTCCTGGGCCACATGTCCTCCAACGCATGTGCTTGGTGAATACTTTTGGATCCAGGCAACCATTCAGCTCTACTCAAGATTTGACTGCAAATCAAACTAACAACTTCCTTGTCCTGCAGTGAAAAAGGATAATAACACTTTCCCAGCCAGTCCATTTTTTGCTATTATTAGGATTTATTGACATAACAGTAGTATTAAGAGACCAAGCTAAACCTCCTGGATTGAATCTCTCCCCCAATTTCCCCAAATCCATGCCCTTGTCCCTGATGTTTCTGCTTCATAAATTATATGACTCAAAGTTGAGCACATCATACATGGTATTATCCCAATACATGACTGTCATATTCTCATCCTGCCATAAAAATAAGGTCTGTACACAGGCTGTGCAGAAACAACACTAGGGTCGTGGAAGGAAATCACAGAGTAAGACATTTCAAGCTATGCTTTGGGCATGAATTGCAGGGTATGAAAAGGTTAATTTGAGATTGGCTCACGAGAAATGTATGAGGTCCTAAGACTTGTACATTAAGAAGTTTGATTTCTGCCATAGCTGCCACATGCAACCTGCAGCACATGCTTTGTTTAATTTTCGAGGGAAAAATTTTCCTGTTCGAGATTCAAGAGCAAAATGCTTTCCTCACAGGCGCCTTCCCTCTAATTCAAGCCTTCTTTCTGCAGAGACACACACATATTTCAAACTTTCAGAAAGACTGTCTGCACTAATGCCAGTGTTAATGCACACGCATGTAGAAGTTTTTAGTTCTTTTACCAATTTTGGTATTTTTTATTTTTCATCTAAATAATGGGTTCTCCAGAAGACTAGAATGGGTCAGTTCTGGCAAACAGCACAGATGAAAGCTCTATGCAGTATTTGCAATGGTTGAAATCAGACAACTGCAGTCATTACAGAATAAATCCAATATTACAAATGCAAAAATGACCACATTTGCATCTTCCAGGGTGAACACTTCAAACTCTATGGCCTGTTATTACAAAGTTCTTAATTATAGCATTGTGTATTTATCCCACAGTAGTTGCATTGGACAATGCTTTTTGTTAGTTCCCCTTTTAGGAATAAATAATCCAGTTTAGTGCATTTCTTCCGGTACTGAGAATGAAATCCTATTGGTGTAGCCGATCATGCCTTTTCACATGGGGATACTGACCGATGCTGCAGCGCCCAGATCGAGCTTCTGATTAGTGGCCAGACTCCTCCCAGGGTAGATGCTGCTCTTGCTCTTTTGCTGGGGAATATGTGCACAAGTTGCAGAAGAGTGGCCATCCATCTCCTTTTGCATTTTACCAACTATTTGAGTTTGCAATAATACAGCTTGTCAATGTTATCACTCATAAGGCACATTCTTCTGTAATGGAGTACTGTACCATCTCAGCAGGTTTCTGAGATCTATTTTTGATGAAGTTAGGTTCAAAGGGAGATCTAAGCTGTGTGACGAGAGAGATGCCCATAAATGGCACTACTTCTCTGTGACTGTATATACCCTCCTATATAAATTTAGAAAAAATCTTCTGTATGAATAAATTTTCTTCCAACTTTTTTCCACACTTTTCCTCATACAGCTTGGGGCCACACCTTTATTTAATACAGACAGCTTTGGAAATATAGAAAAAAATCCAAGAATAAAAGAGGGGAGCAAGAAACTAAGAAAGAGAAGCTGGCGAACTGCTGGAAACAAAGAAAATAGAAGAGAGAAGAAGAATTTCTCAGCAGGGTTAAAGTAACGGAAAAAGAAAACAGGGCTGGGGAGGACACCAATTCTGATAAGTAAAGTTTTCTTGGCTGAGCAGGTGCCATTCTTCTCCTTAAACTAATCCCAGCTTGTATTTAATGACCTAATTATTCTTGCTTAACAGTTACAGTACTCTAGCCGAGCCCTGAGACTTGTGTTGACTGCAGTTTGCTGCTTGCTCCCCAGGCCTGTTTAAAGCAGCCCCAGGCTTTACATTTTGTTGATATGGCAATGAGACCTTTGACCTTCCTGGCCTCATCACAGAAGCTCAGACAACAGCTGTTCTGCGTAAAAGAGAACTGAGACATGTAGAGAGATGAGAGGTGTACGTGCTGGGGACTCTCCCTAAAGCTTTAGGTAAATTGAGCCCTGCAGGGTGCAGGTACTTACTGCAGTGAGACCAAGTCACCAACAGAGGCTTCTGAAATCCGTAGCTTTAACCCAAAGAGCAGAGTATATAGAAAAGAAATTATAAGTCTTAACGAATGGCTGCTTTGAGTATGGATTATACATTGCTAGCAATGTGCCACTGTTTATAGCACATCATTAGCCTGTGAGAGCTGTAGCCATTGAACTTTTGTGTTTGTTTCAAAAGTGCCACAGTACAACATTTTATTCTTTCTGCTGCAGTAACCACTGGTTGTTATAAATCCCTTCATGAATGCATTATGGAAAACTGGGGCAGAGTTCTTCACTAGCTAGCCAAGTGCATGCCTGCTGGGGCTTTGTACTAGGAAAGACTGAATAATGTTTATAAAGCCAAAGTACAGTAGAAACCCATTTTACACACATAAGCATGTTGCACAAGCCTAATATTCATTGAAGTTCCCTGCTGGTGTGTGAAATATATATCCGTTTACAATGCAGAATTTATTTTTTAAGTGTTTCTTTAAGTGGGTTCATTCTTGCATCATTTCACCTGTTAGTGTCCTCAAAATAACTTACCTCAGTAAGTCTATTATTTTATTGAGTATTTATGTAAAAAGGTCTAATTGTACTTCCCTCTATGGTCTGGTGCACAGAAAATGTATTCTTCAAGGAGAGGCAGCACGCATTTAATTCTGCGCTGCTTTACTCAATGGTATTATTGCAGGCAGATAATCTTTCTGTCTGGTACCCTGTGACACCCTATGTGCTTAGTAGATGCACCATCTTTGCAACACACCACTGACAGTGGGACCTCTCTAAAGGCGTTAGGATCTTTGCATTTTCAGCAAAGCAAAAATAGTGAGACTCTAATGGGTTTGAGGGGGCATCCCTGGAGCTGGGACCCAATCCATCTGCCAAGTCCAAACACTTCTACAGAGACACAGTGGATGAGCTTGTGCTGCTACCTTTTGCTTCATTAAGGAGACAGGAGGTATTAATGACAGCAATTACATATTCTCAGTTAATTTAATGTATGACAATGTAAGAGACCATAACTAATTATATTATCAGAGAAGTTTGTTAATTTTATGAAGTACTTATGAATGTGAGGTACAGTTTAGAAAACTGATCTTATGATAAGCCGTTAAATATTGTTAAATAGCTCAGTAAAAACCCGTGGAAAAATTAGTTAACATAGTTATTTGTTTGGGTATTTAAGAACAAGGAGAAAACAGCAATATTTTAACACCACTGACTATAAAATATGTAGGTAGCTGAATGATAGAAGAAGCAAGCAATTTAGTGCTTTGTGGCTCCTTTACATTCTTGGGCCTGTCTAAAATTGAGTTGAGTGACGATCCCTTTCTAGTGACTTTCACAGAGAATGTTGTTGCTCTTCTTTTTCACCACTCCATGTACTTTTTCCCTTGCTGTCCAGCTAAAAAGAGGAAGAAGATGGCAAAATATTTTTTCTTAAAAAGAGAAAGGAACAAATAAATAGAAGCTAAGGCATTGTAAAGCCAGCAAAGCAAAGGGAATTGCTAAGTAGGAGGAAGAAAAAAGAGTAAGGACAAGGGATTCATATTTAATAAAGAGAGGGGGAGGAAAAATAAGAAGTCTGAAAACAACTAACCCCAAAACAGCCTAGCTATTAGTATTTAAATAACTAACCTAATTCTTTTATCATCTCAGTGTGTGAATCTTACAAATAGTTACTTTACATGTACCTGTCATCTTCTGTTTATAGGAGACAATGAATGGAAACCCTGATGACTGATGCAAGTTTCATATTTTAATCCTACACTTTGGCCACTAAATAAACAAATTCAATGATTAAGAGGATAAGTATAGAAAAGCATCTACAGCTGGGGCTACAGGCAAGGGAGGAGCTAAACATCACTCCAATGTCTTTTAAATCATAACACAGAATTTAGCTCTTCCTTTTTTTTTTTTTTTTTTTAATAAATCATCCCTCCATACCCACAGTGATAAGCAAAATGAATGACAAGAAGCTTAAAAAGAAAACTGTGCTGCCCACCTAGGATGCACAGTTTGGACTGGTTATGTATAGTAGAAACTATTTTCTGGGTAAACGTTTAAGTTGGAGTAACACTATTTAAGCAAAGGACCCCAAAAGAAATACAATCTAAAAAACAGCCTAAGTTTTTCAACCACTGAAGCAGGATTCCTGTGTCGGGTTCTAGAGTATCACCCTGTTAGCTGCAGATAAGGCAAGAAGCCGTTCCAGTTTTGAGGTGGAGCTGGTATTTTAAGAGTATGGCCCAAGACAGCAGACAGGACTTGCTGATCCGGGACATCCCTCTGAGCCCTGATCCTTTCGACTATCTTAAACATTTATCTGTGTTTTGAATCAAGCTGAAACCATCTCACTGTGCACCTAGCTGAGTTGTATTAATACAGTACACCAAAGAACTCTATGCTCTATTTATTTAGACAAAATCAACTGGTTATAAAAAGTTGCATTACCATCAGTAATTAGGTCTGGAGCTGCAAATGGCATTTCAACAAGAACAAAAGTATATACCAAGTCAGTGAATAACAGCCAGTAAGCATTTTAGCATAACCAGACAAGCTTCCTGACATCCCAGAACCTTATCTTCCCGACAATCACATGGAAAGTTATCATCTGTCTAGACAATACCTTGCTTACTTTGAATATTCTGTTTCAGCTGCTGACACTGACATTACTCCCAGGGTCAGTATCAAGTAGATCCACTATAGGTACCTGAGTCTTCTCTCGTTACCTTGGCTCTGTGGAGGAGAGAGGGAGGGCAGGGGACTACAAGGTGCTCAAAATCAGGAGTACCTCATTGAGAGGTGCTCAGCAAGGGGTTTCCTGTGCTGTACCACAGCATATTGCAAACACATAACGGAAAAGAACCATCCTGGAAATGCAAGTTTGGCAGTGCTTTCACAGGAAGGCTTGATGGCAGCTGAGGGTGAAGCACGGAGGATTGAATTGACACATAAGTTTCCAGCATGAGGGGATTTGAGGGTATTTTTAAGATTCATCTTTGCTATTAGTGGAGGCAAAACATTGGTCAAGACAGAGACATAGGGCTAGATGATATAATCAGACTGGAAGGATGCTCTTTATGATCTTCAGCCCTGTGTGCATGCAGTCTAGGAGGTGTCCCTCTCCTGCTGCCTGGCGCTGCTCCTTGCAGTGCTCCTGGCCATGCAAACATGGGAAACCTCACTCAAACTGGAAAGCATCCTCCATGGACCTGCCTCCCAGAACATTCTGGCATCAAACAGCACCAATCCGGAGACCTTCAACTACCAGCTGCCTGCACTAGCAGCCTTCTTGGTGGACATTGTATTGCTTGAAAGGCAGGGCCATGTTCCCCTCTACTTTAGAACTTTACAGGTACAATGATGAAGGCAAAAAGACATGATGTGGAAGAAGTTAATTTTTTAATAATTTGAATGTTAGGAAGCATTTTGAATTTATTAGTCAAAGCCTTGTTTTTATTTGTCTCCAGAATAAGTATTGTTTAAACTCCTTGTGCTGGTTTTATACAGCCACAACTACTGCCACAACCACTGCCACAACTACTCCGAAGGCAGCTGCAGGAATGTTCTGCTTCTGCCCCAGAGGCTGCACAAGAAGCTTTCACCCCCTTCTATCTCATCAGAAATTAGTGCAGAAATAGCCAAGCTGGCTGTTGCCAGACTGCTTTGGCCCAGAAAACCTTCCAGCCATGGTGTCACGGATCTTAGCCCTGGTTAACTTAGCCCATTGAACCACATCCTGCTGCGGCTTCTTTCCCAGGAGTACCCCATAATTCAGTACAGCTGGCTTGGCTACACCTTCATGACACTGCAATCTGCAGCACAGGCATACCCATCATCACTGGCATCGAACCAAATGTTGGGTGGTTTACCTCTAAGTTGATGTCTTCCGTGGTGATATAACTGTGGCCAACATTTGGTGATAAACAGTATATGTCTGTTGGCTGGTCTACTGGGGATTTCTTTTTTTTTTAAAAAGAGCAGTTATAAATGAGAAGCTGAAATAGATGTACGCTGTTCTGTAGTAATCTTTTAAATTTTCTGTGAACAGTTTGTAAGCCAGGTTTAGTTGTGCTTGTTAGTTTTGTTTGGTTTTGTTTTTTATAAAAAGATATTTTGTTATATGTTTATTACATATTAAGTGTATATTTACAATGTTTTGTTATATGTTTATTACCTGTTGAATGAGTTAGCTCTTTGTGAAAAGTGCCTCTTTTTACATCTTCTTAACAAGCTCTGGATTAGTTAAAATCATTTTTTAAGCCATGCAATTGAGTTAGCAAAATATGCATTACTTTTTCAACACAGGACTCATGGATATATTGATATAATATTTTACAATTAAAGCTGTGGATCTTTGCTTCTGGCATTACAATAATTGCTTTACAATTTTGATGATTGCAGGAAATGAGGATGAATTGGAAAAAACACAACTTTTCTGGGGAAAGAGGGGAGACAGGTAGAGTGACATTGCTGACAGGCAAAGATTACTTGGAAAATCTATGGTTTCGCTAAAAAACCCAGATCCTGAAAGATCATGTAACAGTGTTTGGCCTGAGACGTTTCAAACTTCTGAATCTGCTGGAAAGCTAGATGTGTTCATTCAGGGGCACACAATATAGGTCTCCACTATTTAAAATCCCTGCTGTCCAGGTACAGTAAGATGCATTAGTAGCAAAGCAGTGACAGACACCAATACCTTTTGGAATTTCCCAAAAATGCCTATGTCTTTTGCCACTGACCATAAGCAGATATTGGAGATTCTTCTTCTACCACTCCTGTCTAAAGGCAAATTTGAGTCAGGATTGCAGAGAAAACTGGTTGCTGATTAACATGTTTGACCTGTCACCTAAGAGACTTGTGATACAAAATATTGCTTGAGCTTTTTAAACAAATAACTGCAGTTTCCATTTAATTGATTTATGACCTCGCACTGCAATTATTCAATTTTAATTTATCTCAGGATAGAAGAACAAAAGCTCCATATAAACTATTAAGAAAGTTGCTGTAAAAAGAGATGCGCAAAGGAGAAAGACTGAGTTTATTACGTTAGCTTACATTTGCACATGGATGGATACTTTTTCCTCTTCCTGCAATGTAATTATCAAAAGCAACTAAACTCACAAGGAATGCTTTGAGAAACACATGGAAGTTGGTGCTATGCAAAGCATAAAAATCCTCGTCTGAAAGTAGTTCTGTTGCTCAGGTTTTAGGACTGGTTTTTGTTATTTATTACAAGACCCAGGAGTGGGCCTGGGATTTTACAGAACAAAGAGGAATAGCACGTCCCTGCCCTGGGCAGCATACAGTCCAGGAGAATGAAGAAAACAGTAATGCACAAGAGACCATATTTTGTTCTTTGTCCAAAAAAACAACAGTTAAAGAAAGAGGTAGTTCAAATTCTGTCCTGAATATTCAATACACTATTTTAGAGTTGAGAAAAACTTCCTGTTAACTATTCATCATCATCAAGGTTGTCCTACTGGTATGAATATGTCTCCATTATGTCGCTTACGGGGTATATTAATCACAACTACTATCAGTGTGATTGCTATCCAGAGCATAACAGTCTATATTCCAGTGTTGCATACGGGCTCACATAGGAGACATTTTTTTAGTATTGAACCCAAACTATTGTAAAATATAAAGAACTACCATTTTCTTAATTAGGGTATAGAGGGAGCTTGACGTCTGCAAAATAAACAGGAGAAGAAAGAAGAGAAGCTGGACAGTGACAGTCTTGAGTTTCTGCTCCTCCAAGTGCAGAAAAGCAGTCAGTGCTACTTCAGAAAAACATTATTTGCCTATCAGATAAATCATAAATGACTCCTCCAGGGTCTGAGCCATCCTGACTTTGTTCTTACATGTTAGATCACACTTCAGGAGTATCCTTCTTTTGAACATTTCTTCAATGGAAGAACTAGAAAAACAAATAGGAAGCTTCATTGCGAAAGCGTGAAAAAGCCCTAAATTCAGTTACATAAATCATGGCGTGACTTGAACGAAATCTTTTAAATTAACTGATAAAGGATTCAGTGATACCCTTGAAATCACCTGTCTGTCACAAGCCCATAATCTCTTTGCAGTGGCATAGAATTTGGAGAATGGGAATTACAGCAGTAGTTGAGAATTGACCTTGATGCTCAGGCACTGCCAATACCCTATTTTTAGGTTTATTACCACGATGACAACTATTTTAGTGTGTGCACTGGCTAGGAGAAGGGCTGCATCCAAGGTCATTGTGCTCATCAACAAGCAAGTGGAGGAAAAGAAAGTTATGAGGAGTAGTCAGCATGGATTCACCAATGGGAAATCATGCCTCACTAATCTGATAGCTTTCTACGATGGCATGACTGGCTGGGTAGATGAGGGGAGAGCCGTGGATGTTGTCTACCTCGACTTCAGCAAGGCTTTCGACACAGTCTCCCATAACATCCTCCTA
>Ga0065711_1044702_pt1 | contig 13931 bp, 7 predicted proteins | sample Hoacrofraction12_FD_59098 | JGI IMG/M metagenome (GOLD analysis project Ga0065711, IMG submission 59098) | Hoatzin crop microbial communities from Cojedes, Venezuela - Epithelial fraction 12 v2 (version 2) | ecosystem: Host-associated > Birds > Digestive system > Esophagus > Crop | place...
CAGCAGCGGCCCCACGTTGTCCCTAGCCTTCCTTTTGCTGCTGATGTAGTTGAAGAAGCCCTTCTTGTTGTTTTTGACATCCCTTGCCAGCTTCAATTCCAGGTGAGCCTTGGCCTTCCTCGTCGCATCACCTCTTGCTGCCTGCCGCTGCTGCGTCACAGTCTCTCATGCCATGGCGTGACTGTAAGGAGCCTGAGTAGCCCCCAGCAGCTCCCAGGAGACAGGAGTTATCCCAAGCAAGACAATCACAAGCAATAGCTGACACAGAAATTGATGCCACTGACTTGGCAAGATTGTGTTATCTTCAGTGCCACCTACTGAGCCATCTGACACCTCTGGGAAGTGACAGCAAGTGAAAGAATGGGAAAAAGACAAAGGTATCCTTGTTTCTCTAGGAAAGATTCCTGTCTGGAAGAAAATTATTTAAAAAGGATGTCAATTAAAGAAAGTGATGAGGGTTGAAGATTCTGAGATACACAAAATCACTTCAGCTTTGCCTGCCCAGCTTCCGAAAGGGTCTCCGAGCTGTTTTGCCATGGTGGTACCGCAACCCTTCTCCAGTGTATGCATCCCTATTGTGCAATCTCACAAAGCCAGCCCTGCTTAGTCACATCAAGTCAATCAACAGAGAAAATGATAAAAATAATCCTACCTCTGAATGAAAACATTTGTGTCTGCCCAAAACTTAACCAAGGAAAATCAAATCCTCCTTCATCCTACCCAGAAAAGGCACGGGGATTTCTTGCGGCTACAGTGACAGCAGCCACCAGTGACACCAGAGAACATCTCCCATCTTGTAACGATGCAATTCAGCTGCAACCGTAAGTGGACTGAAATGTGGAGCTTATGGCAATTGTGCTTCCACCTGTGGAGTTTAGTCCTACTGATTTCAGTACCTGTCTGTGTTGTTCTGGCCTGAAGGCTTTACTTGCTGGTTTATTTATGAAGAACCACATAGCTCAGAGCAGCCAACCAAGCACTTTACACAACTTGTGGAACTCGTGGCCATGTTCAGGCTGCCTAAAACAAAGGAGTTCATTACAGAGGGGAGCCTGTAGCTCCTGTATAGGCTCTGTAGCCATATTCAAAACACATTCAGCTACAGCTATATCACAGAGAGACATTTCTCAGTGAGCCAATGTTCATCTCAGTGCCCTATTGCAAGTCCCACTAGTACCACGCTGCACATATTTCATGAGTCTTCCTGTTGTCAGACAAGTAGTTAGGAGGGACCATGCCTCTGTCACTGCACTATCACTATTTTGGCTCTATTTAGCCCTATATGAATCTTCAAGGCCAGTACAAGCAGCCAATATGGTCTTTTGCTAGCCAATGGACTGGTGATACAAGACCTACCTAACACATAGGATGCTCTCATGGCACCTGGAAGCATAACAAACAGGCATTGGTCAGGGTGTCATTATGATACTGCTTTCTATATGGTGACAAGGGATGGAGGATGCAAGATCACCGTTCATGGAAGGAAGCTGTTCACAATCTTTTTTGTTATGTCTGAATTTAACGTGGGAGAACTTAAAAGGCAGTTAAAAATGTAAACTAGCTATACAAAGATCATGGAAAAGTCAAAATGAAGACAGATCACAGCATCTAGACAGAGAGATACTGTTTTAAACTGGTCTTGCCTAGAATTAAGTTTTCATTATAGCAATTGGCGGAACTGTGAGGAATTACAGTAGGCCTTATCTCATCATGACGATGGTTTTGCAAGAATGTCCTATTATAACAATACTTGGAATCAAGACTCTTACAGTCAGGTCTCATGTTTCTCTTACCTGCCTCTTCTGTGTTTTGACAGCCTGTAGTATTTTTTCTGTGCTCCACCCACCCCCACCAGAGCAAAGTAGAGAATGACAAAAGGTCACAGCCTAAAGCAAGCTGAGAATAATTGGTCCATTGTAGCCTTTTTTCTGAATGAAACATGACATTTCACCTAGAAATAAAGACTCGGTTTCACTGTGCTTTGTTCATCTATGAGTTAAGAAAGTGTAAAGATTACTCTCCGTGCAACACTTTGGCCACGCTGTCGCTGAAATGTGGTCAGTCATTTGCCATTCTGGCTGCTTCTTGTCAGATTTTTAGCTACCGTGCAGCATGTGCATTTCTATCACTCTGTCAAATAGTGATTGATTATACCAGCCTCATGCTATTTTCCTGGAACGGAAAACTCTAAAGCTTGTTTAACAGTAAGCTCTGTCGCTTTCTCTCAACAATTGGCTGAGAGAGAGAAAAAGCATCTTTTGTTAGAAATAATGGTTTGCTTAAAAACACCCAGCTCCTTTTGTGTGGAAGTTTCACACGCAGCAGGAGACTATCTCAGTGTTTCCGTAACAAAAAGTCTCTACCATCAGGGTCAGAGGTGTTTCTTTACAAGGTACCATGGCTCTTGGCAACACTTACAGCCCTGATATCATAGAATATATTTAATACCCCATATTCCCTGTATCCTCCAGTTAGTGATTTTCAATGTTTTTATGAGAATAAGAAGATGGAAGTACTGTACCAAATATGAATTTACCAATAAAAATACATCCAGAGCCCTTAAATATCTTCTCCATTTAAAGACACCGTTAAGCCTGTTTTCTGTAATAAGGTAATACTCTATGAAGGTAAAATCAGATTTTCACCATCACAACAGAAAACTCTTGTTACACATATCCTTTAAGCAAGAAACAGCATAAGTTCAGTATTTTCTGATGCAAAGTTAAACCTCTTAATTGCTCTGCACAGTGTTTAATAGCGAAAGGGGGCATCTTAATGTAGCTGATGAGTTCCAATTTTATTGATGAGGTTCTTTAGTATTCCACTGCAAGAAAATGTTAACTTGTCTGACTTGTTCCTACATTCTCTTATTGTGATTTTAAATGTCAGAAGCAGGTCTCCTAAGTTAAAATTACTTCTAATGCAAGTCTCTTGTAGTCACGCTAGTAAGTAACACCATCTTTTGAACAATAATGATTATGGAAACCATCGCTTCCATCTTCTTACCCTTTGCTGTGAAAGCCAGTTGTGATATCCAGGGCAAGCAAAGAGAGGCCACGAAGGTGGTGCTCTGAACAGGGGAAGTGTTGGTTTCACTACTGGAGCAGAAGGAAGAACATCCTGGTGTACTTTCTTTCATGGGCAAAGCTAGAAAGCCTTTGAGATTCCCTGCAAAGCAACTGGGTATAAGTGTGCAGAAGAACATAATTTTGTCAACACCCTTGCAAAGCAATTAAAGAATCAGAACTAAATTCACCAATGTCCAGTTGTGAGCATTCACACACTAGCCACAATGACATCTGTCTTCCTGCTTCTTTCAACAGTTGACCCAGAGGAAGCTACAGCCTGGGCTTCTTTTCTGTATTGTGCAACCGTATCAGTACGTCCACCTGCAGTGTTATTACCACACATGGCTGCTTCTGCTCTTCACCCCTCATGCTTTAAAGAGGCTGCTGGTGACCTGCAGGAACAGGTAAGAGAAGTCAGATTTCCAGTGAATGACTAGCGGAATGGACAGCTTCAGAAGCTTATAGATAAGTGCATGAACAGGAATTATAAGAGAAATTCAATACTGATGAAAAATGAATTTTCACTTCTCTTTTAGAACACCAGATTTAGTTCTGCTAAACTTGAAGTTCAGTTTTTATTGTTGCAGAAGCTGGACTGAACACCAGCTCCACTTCTGCAAAGCATAAATTGGTGAGATTAACTGCTGCATACTAGTATTATAAGTAACAGCCAGGGATCCCAGCTGAAACGGAACCCTTGTGTGTTGGGGCTTTATAGAAATAAGATAAACAGCCAGTCTGTGTCCCAAAGTGTATGAATAGAGAAGGTGGACATGAGAGGGCAAACAGTGGCACAGATGAAATAAGTGATTTATTGAAAGGATTTGTTAATAAACCAGCATCAGAGCCAACAGAAGTTCCAAAGATTCTGATCACCCCTTCCCAGTTCAGCATCTGGTGCGGTAAACAGCCATGAACAACCAAATGGTTACAACTCACCCACAGGCTTTGAGCATAGGGAAGTACGTACTATGAAGCAGCTGCTCCTTATTGAATAAAAGGATAAGCTTTACAGTCAGAAGTGTATAGCTATCCCAGTGAACATTTCAGATAAAGTGAGCAATCTAGATTGGGATGAGCCCTGGATTTTCAGAAAAGCACAGAATTACCCCCAAAATGCATGTGTACACAATGTATTTTTCACATTTGAGTAGGGATAGCTATAGCAAGGACAGCGTGAGGAAGATGTCAGATGTACACAGAGATGCCTGAGCCACTCTGCCAGCTGTTGTGGCTAGCGCTTAGAGAAAGACTTGCAGACCCACCAGAGTGGCAGGGGTGGAAGAGGCCTTCAGGGATGATGAAAATACACATTAAAAGCATTTTACCCAGAAGAATGCATGAAATGTGTCCTTTGCAATGATTTTAACTACTAACATGTGAAGCAGGATGCCGACCATTTTCTCTCCTGTTGTTTCTGCTCCCCTAGCAACAGGAGAAATGTTTTAAACAGGTATGAGTGACAGAAATTCAAGCAGAAAATAAAAATACACCAAGTGAAGCCAGAATAAGGTAACCCTTACAGGGGGATTTTTGCCCTGTCAGATATCAAGAGTGTTCTGCAGAATTTAATGGGGATCAGTCACAACAAATCCCATGACAAGAGAAAGGCTTGAAAAAAAACCCCATCCACTACTTGTAGTGTTGCTACTTGTAACAGCACTTTTCAGAACCTATGACTATTTAAAAATCTAACTGTTTAGAAGGAGTGCAGCTTTTCACACAGCACAGCAAATCCCAACCCCTATTTGACAAGATTAGGAAGAAATTTTGCCTATGCACAGGTTATTCTACATTAATCACCTGCCCACTGAGGCAATGACACTGTTCGCACAGATAAGATGTCAGAACAAGATGAATCATTTGTCTGATTCAGCATGAAAGTTCTTACATGCTTCTGCTTAAGGTTTTCCCCAATGTGCTGACTTTTATCCTACCTGACTTTAGTTCACACACAAGTGTAAAAAAAAAAAAAAAGAAGAAAGAAAAAAATAAAGAAAGATTGTCGTCCTCCTTTCTTTAGACCGGTGTTCATATATGTGTTTTTTCAGCCTGTAACAGGGGTTCCAAAAATGGGGTCTGTGATGTTTCAATGTTTCAGTAGTTTTGCGTCATAAATAAAAAGATTGAGGAATCCTTAGATTTTGTACAGAAAGGCTTTCCTTTGTACTATGGCTAACACTGCTGGGCTGATATATTTCTGCATAGTTGCTGAAGATGGAGGCTGAAGGTAACGAGACCAACTTCAAGGGCACTGTGATTTACACCTAAGTTTTAATGAGAAAGGGTTATCTCCTGGTGTGCCCCTTTTCAACAACTTCTTTTTTTCTTTTTTTGCAAGTTAACAAAATATTTCCAAGAGTATACCTTGATTCACCTGAACTGTTACCTGTGAAGAACACATTCAACCATCTGCTAAAAGCAGTTTTATATAACACCTTTCTTAAATAAAAAATGTTAGCTGAGGTTCTAAATCATGACCAAAGGGAAAGGGTGCATGTGCGCATCTGTGCCTCAGAGCAGTTCTGATGCTCCAAACAGAAAACGTATGGAAAAATGAGAAACTCATTTGTTTATCCTTTCTAGGCTCCTTTTCCATCTTGTCTGTATGTGTCCTGCACCTTTTCACAAATCTGACCTCTGGCACTTCATCTGAGCTTCCATTTTTTTCTCTTCCATCTCTTTCCTCATCCCGCATCTACTGACTCTTCCAGCTCTATCTCACTAAAGTTAGGTTTGGGTTTATTTTCCTTTCCAAACAATATTCGGGACTAACAACATTATCATTAATGACATATTTTATCATTTTATTAACAATCTTTCATTAAATATCTGCCGTACTGCTGAAGTCGATTAGGAGAATAATTACCTTCCTGTGTCTGAGCAGCCAATTGGCTTAACTCCAGAAAAAAGCATTCCCCAGGAAGGCTTCCCACTAAAATGTAGCTTACAGCATACTGTAACCTGAACGCTATTGATCTTATTTACTGAGTCCTATCTAGCCACAGTGTTAATTTCCCATAGCAAATTCATCAGTGATGAATCAGTGGGTTCAGCAGCCTCTGTCAAAAGATTTTCACTTGCTTACTGGAGGAAAGCCCACATCATCTGTTATCCACAGGCTCCCCTCAAAGGTCATCATTAACCAAGAAAGAGTCTGTTATTTCTTATATGCCATAATCTAGCCACACACAGATGAGCTGCTGAAGTCTCTCCAGCTCCCTAGAGCCCATCCACAGTAATTTCCAGGCCCTGAGGATACCACCAGCCCTGACTGTCCCTGACAATGCCTCTCCTACCCTGCCCACTGCCCAGCACCCCTAGGACGGTCAGTCCCTGCCCCAGTTAACAGCACAGCAGGGCCGGTCTCTAGCCTCCCACTGCCCTGCCCTGCCCAGCCATAGGACTCACTGAGCTGGACCTACCTGTGGGCCCACATCCCATCCCATCCCTGTTCCCAGGAAGGTGCCCAATGCCCAGGGCTGGGGCTGTCCTGGCTGCCCTGCTCCTGGCTGGGCCTGGGCCCTAGCTGGTGAGGTTCTGCTCTACTGCCCAAGAAAGTCACCTAGGGTCTCCTTCCCTGCAGCTGGCCCTTGTAACACCCTGACAGTAACCATCTGTACATGCAAGACTCATTGGAAGAGTAGGTAACACTCGCTAGTACTGACAGGCTAAACAAAAAAATTCTAAGTATAGAAAACACGAGATTCTCCTCCCAGAGAGGAGCTAGTAAGTGAAGTATTTGTCTCAGCTATGGACAGAAACAAACACAGATCACCAGGAAGAAATAAAAGGGACCAGCTGAACAGGATAACGGTAGCCATCATTTATTCTCCTGCTGCAGTTTGGTCCAGTTTTTATTCTTGACTACATCCAGCAGGCCTGCATTCAAGCCCCATGAAGTCCACACTTGCTAGCTGCAAGGGCAACAGGACCTGCCACATGGAGGTCTTTAAGAGCCCTGTGAAGTTGCACAGAATCAGATGAGCCACAATTCAATGTTTGTACAATCGCAAATACTCTAACATTGTTTTACTTCTCTTCTGCAGCCCACATCACTGCCTGTCTTGATTCATCCGGGGGTTTGCCGATCAGCTGGAACTGTCCTTTGTCCATGAGAGGGGAAGAGCACATCCACCACCCCAGCTACATCTCTGAAAGCTAGTCCCCCCATTGACCCACCATCTCTAGCCCTGGTGACAAGGACCTTCAGCACTCCAGAGCTTGACCAGCAACCAATAAGAACCATTTACATGGAAGATCCTAGGCTCTGCTCATGACTGCGTGAAACTAGAGGGCAACAAGTCCCTACCTTGGCTGGAGCTCTCCTCCCCAGGCCATCCATCTTCAGCTTTCTTTTCCTTGACTCTCCCCAAGAGAGTGGAGTTGCAGGGTCTTTCATCTCCACTGTGCCACCCATCAGTCACATTCCCAGATGCGATTTTTGAGCTTCTTTCCAGCCCTACGCCTGCTGCTTTGCTAACAGAAGTAATTTTCTGTCAGTGCTGCACAGCACATTGTGGAAGGTGAGCCTTTCATCTCCCTGCCCAGGCCACCCCCCACAGCTTTCCATTGAAGTGGGCTCTCCTGTACAGCCCCCCCACACTTGGAAAGCGCCCATCAATTAGGATGGCAGCAAGCGAGTGCTTACCACCTCTGAATCACACACTTTTCGCTGTTGCTTTCAAGTTTTATTAATGTTTAGTAATTCCTGTTGATATCTTGCCAAAAGCATTTTTTTGGAGAATGGCAAAATAATTAGAAGGTATCCACACTTTTTTTTCCCTGCACAAATTGATTATTAAGGGAAAGACTAATTCATTATCCACAAATAGTTCATGACCCAAATACTCTGCCACCTGCACACATCTATTTTTGGTAGTCTAATGAAGTATTCTTCCTCATAAAGTACTTCATTTCTTATGCATGACAACAAAAAATTGCTGTGGAAACCTGAGGGCAGAGGATGACTAACCCCTAACTCCAGCGCTCGGAAAGGTAAGAACTCTGCATTTTATTTTGTTCGTCAGCTACTGCATAGCAAGAGAAGAGTTTACTCCCTTCAGTCTGGAGCTGCCACTATAACAATAACAGCAGCAGCACTTAGACAACGCTTTCCATTTCTAAAGCACTTTACATCCATTAACACTTTGAGTCCCACAACTCCTCCAAGAAGGATAACAAAAGGAAGAAAACTGCAGCAATTTGCCATTGAGAAATCACCCAAGCTACAATTATCTTTCAGGAGCTCAAGACATGTCAATACTTCTGTCTCCATAGTCTGTCAGTTCCACAAATAATACTGCATTTGTTGTCCTTTTTCCTCTCCCATAAAGATAGCCACCTCATCTGCAAGTGAAAATTAGGTTCTAACAGGAATCAGGAAAAAAACTCCTCAAGAAAGGAAGATGCAGCCAAGTACTAATGTAAGAAAAACTACAACTGAGTATAAAGAACAAAGCCAAGACTCTGCCCCACGATCTGGAGCTAGTTATTAAAATGGACAAGTGTCTACCACTCCATCCTACAGACATTTTAAACATGCACTCTGCAGATGGGCGCTGGAATGTAGATCCTAAGGTGGCTTTGAAATATTCTTACTTTTATATTTCTGTTTGACCACTAACCAAAGGTATTTACCTATTTGTAAAACATTGACCTGTGTAGAAAATATTTCCTATTCTCAGTGCTACAGAAACCTAGATAGGAAACCCTCATGACTTTATTTTAACCCTAAAGATGCTGTAGGAGGACTCCATGTATGGCTCATAGACAAATTTCTGGTGAAGCAGAAAACAAGTCTCCTATCTTCTCACATGACATCAGAGAATAAGCTACTAATTCTTCCTGGGTGAACTTACTGACAGTGTTGTCCCCATAGATCTGTCCTGACTACAGTGGATTGCACCTTACTGCACATCATTACTCTACCAAGGCATGCCTAACTGGTGAGACTGAGTGGCAGTGGATAGCTACCTCAGGATAATCCCCTTTGTGTACAGTACAGTCCAGAGTAAATATAACATTTTCCCAAACCATTATGTCTCTCCTAAGGGAAATGGGTATTCTGAAGTACTATAACTTTTATTCTGTGGCAGAGGGTTCTCACAGAGTAGTCGTCCAGTACTACTACAAAGGAAGTTTATGCCAGTTCCTCTGGGTAAGTCTTAAGCCTCCTGTAAATTCATCACACAGTTCTGCAAACAGAAAGTAAATTTAGTGTACAGTGAGTGGAACACCTTTCACATCACCGCTTTGGCACAACAGCAACATTTTCTGAGGCTGTCCAGAGGATACATCTAGAGACGTGAAAGAGTAGTAGAGCACGACCAGGTTATGCTGGTTTGCAGTTCACTATTAAACCTTTACATGCTGACAGTAAAACTCCACTGCATGATCTCTGAAAAATAACAACAGAAAGCAAGAGCAGATTCTGAGGCTCCCAGGGACAGATTCTCTTTCAAGAGACAGAGAGGGGGACAAAGCAGCACAGAAAAAATGTTTTCTCTCAAACTGACAATGCTTTCCTTAATAGTACAACAACGCAAATTTTCTGTTATTCTACAACTTCATTTTTTGAAACAGTGAGTTCCTTTTCCTCTAAGAAAAATGGATTACTTGTTTCATTAGTAAGGCAAATCAAGTCAAGCTATTTAGTACATTAGTTTCAATTCATCTAACACCAGACAGATTAGGAAACTCTGACAATAATCACTAGCATGAAAACAACATGGGTGCATCCTGTGTGCTTATTACTGTTCCAGGATGGAACTATGTAACTCATGTGACTTTCCTATGCTAAGTAATGTATACAGAGTAAATTGTATTTATTTCAGTTCCACAGACTTCAGTAATTCCTGAAGTGAGAAAACAAGCAACAACCTCTTGTCATTACTTGCAATCGCAAAGCTGTTATGCACCAAGATTTGATTATTTATTTTTACTTTAAGGGGCAATCTGTGCTCCAAAGCTTTCAGAGGCACACAGAGAATAAATGGCTAGGAAGGTAAACTGAGGCAATATAGAAGGACTGTCTTTTATTCAAGATCTCACAACAAGTCAAAAGCATCACCAATAGTATAAGACTTTCCCAGTTCACAGCCTGGGACCTACCTGGGTTTTAGAGATGACAGTGCCTACAAAAGAGATGTTTATTGTTATAAGCCCTGAAAAAAAACCTACAATTCCATGCAATTATAAGGTTACCAGAGATCACGCTGCATGTTATCTGTCTGCTGGTAAACATGATGTCAGCCAGAAATTTTTTTTTAAACAGAAGAGAAACTAAGGAATATGCAGATAAAATGCTAATCTCAAATCAAGTATTATTTTAGGATTGCATTCAGGGAGATTAAAAGCTCAAAAGAATAAAAGCTCTGAATTTCTTACTCCGTGACATGTTCCAACCATGTGTTTCAGTCTCTGAGCAACGAAGACCAGATGGACACCCTCAGAAGACCCCTGATGTCACATCCTCACTGAGGGATATTCTAAGCATCCCCGGAACTGATGGTCAAACTACCCTCAGAGCCCACGTGCCCCTGCCCTGTAAGGTATATTGGACAGCAGGTAACCTCTTACCACCAACTTCTCAGAGCAAAATTTACAATGACAAAGTAAGGATGTGCAGAAAATGAATGCAGTAAGTTTAAGAGGAAGAGTTTTCAAAAGGAAGCATTTTGGCTTGCACAAAAGTGCTTAAATTGATCCTGTTCAAGGGCTAAAGTGTAGTTTGGGCCTTCTTGTTGAGCAAAAGGTAGTAATTGAGGTGTTACTCCCAAGAACAGTACAGTGAACTGCAGACATTCCTGTACTGTCAGATAATAGTTGAGAAGGAAAAATATTGGTGTGGTTGATGGAAAGGTGCAGCACATTTTCACACTTCACAGCTTGGTCAGCTACTCTGAAGAGTGACTAGAGTAAGAAACAGCAACACTCCCTTCCCTACCTCCGTCCTCTCAGCTGGAATATCTATGGAGGCTGTACTTCCTACTAGCTCCAAAATCCAGGCAAGTTTGAGGAGATCAAAATCTACCCTCAGAGCTGCCACAGTTCTCACGATTCATTTCAGTACAAATACTAAACAACTGCCCTGGAGAAAAGGAGATCACTTTGAGATGATGCTGAGGTACAGAATCAAATCTTATGGCTTGTATGGTTTTCATTTTCCTTTCCCTTCAGCACTGATTTTTTGCTCAATGTTATGGTCTGATCGTGGGTTATTAGTGGAATTTTTGAGATTATATAACTGGGCAATATTCTCTAAGGAATGGAGTGAGTACATAAGTACCTAAAATTCACCTGATTTCTCTGTGGGCATTTCCCAGACCTGTATCCTCAGAGGATCTAAGCAATCTAATGTATCTTTCTATTCTATTGTTAAAAATGGCTAAAAATACTTAGCAACTTCATTATAAGTTTCTGCTAATGAGGAGCTCTTTCTTTTATGTAAAATGTTAGCGTGTAAATACTTCATAACTGAGATATGTTGGAGAGATTTTCTTCCTTTAGCCAGCTATTTAAAATAGCTAGCAATGTGTGATGTATATTTTTAGAGGCTGTCAGGCAATGCTATTTTTGATGATACAATATGTCTGTTTTCCCTTACCACACAAGAAGACAGTTACGCTGGACTGAACATGTTTTCCCCCCAAATGGGATGTCTTTGGGGAAATATCAAGAGAAGTGACAATACATACACAAGAAAATAGCATAATTAAACAGTCTCTGTCATAAGCCCCATCATTTAATTGAAAGAAAGAAAACCTTTCATGGTTGATTTTATCAAGGAAATTAATGTCTTATCGACCTTAAACCTATTCCCGTCCTCCCTGAAATCAGTGGCAGATTTGACTGCTTTCAATCAGACTTCAGACAGTTCACTTATTAGTGTTGTTGCTGTTGTTGGATTAGAGAGCAGTCTGCTAAGAAGTTAGCATGCTAATACCAGTATCAGTGTCACAAAGTAGCAGAGAGAAGCTGTAATTTGTGAGCTGATTTGTCATGAGATAACTGTAGGTGTATGCAGTAGGAGTATAATACAGGCACCAGGACTGTGTTGTGATCCATGTTATAGAGCTTAATATAAACTAAGAAGCAAAACACATTTATTAAGAACTGGAGTGTGCCCATCCCTTGCAGGGACACACAGAAGCAGGAGAGGAGTGTGGTCTCTTTAGCCAGTGGTCTTGGTATCAGGAAATAACGCTGTGCCAAATGTATTCATAGCTGCTCTGCCTTTGCTGTTTAAGATCAGATGCAACAGACAGGTAAGCTCAGTATTGCCCTTTGCACACACAAATTTAATTGTTCTGCAGTTAAAAAAAAAAAACCCAAACATAAAATTGGAAAGACTTCTAGTAAAATGAAGAAAAATCCCAGAACAACATCACTATAAGATGGATGCTGATGTTTGTGGGAACAATAGCTGAGACAGGCCAAAGATCTTTCAGTTCTTTCAGTAAAAGGAAAGAGCAGAATCTGGCCATGACACAGAAGCCCTTCAGTATAATAGTGTTGGTTCAAATCCAGCATAAACTGCAACAATGACAAGGTATATGATGACCTATAGAAAGCAGGTAGGTGCTTATGACCTCCTACAGCACCAAGCATTTGTACCACAAACCAGCTTGCTTCCCTCTGATTCCATCCTTAAGGATCAGACAAAAACTGGCTAAAAGACTGTTCTGGCAGATAAAGAATGAGCCTCAGGAGCAACACAACCCATAGCAAAGTACCCTGATTCTGACTGCTGAAGTTTAAATACTGCTCCTAATTAATCCCAGCTGAATCTCCACTGACTTCCCTAGAGCTAGAGTACAAATGAGCTTAGTCCACTGTATCCAAAGACAGTAGCAAAACCAGAAGCCAGCTGAGAAATTGCTCCACGTTGGTGGCACGTAACAAATCAGGGCTCAGAAGAAACCTTCCATAAGTTACATACCTCCTGAAACACCAGCATTGCTGTTTCCTGGCACAGTGATCTGCTTCTGAACAGTGGATTTTCAGGCAATGAACAGCAAAATAAGTCATCAGGATATTCAAGAACCTGAATATGCATTGTATCAGCAGTCAAAACATTATACACATATTATTTATCCAAGATATCACTGTAGCTATGAAACCATAAGATACTGGAGTCCTATAACTGACTCAGCACACAGAATATGGTTGTGCTAAACTGTACCTCATCTGACACCATTCTGGATAAGAATATGTCCTATGGATGACAAGGCAACAAACTATGGCCAATAGCCACAAGGGACTCCTCTCTTTCCTCTCAATTTCTTGGTGTTCAGAGTTACAGGTTTTCGTCGAGCTGGCAGGAGAACAAAGCCCTAGGGCAGAGGTCTTACCCCAAAGGTGGGAGCTATAGGACTGTCTTCTGGTCCAGCAAATGAACCATCACGTACCTGCCCTGTGTCATTAGTCTACTTATGTACAGTCAGAGACCTTATTGTTATATTAAAATCAAAGTTCCTGTGTGCTTGACACTGTTCAAAAACAGTGAGAGACCTTACCCAAAAGGCCTTGAAGCCCAAAATAAGAAATCAGCACCATTTCAGTGATGCCTCCACAGTCAGTGGTGTCTGCTTCTCTGTTACAGATGACTAATTGAGGCAGGCTTGTCAAATGGACTTTAAGTGAGAGTTAGGTGAGGTATTTTCATTCTGTCATGGCTCCTCACTTAAGATGGGGCCCCAACTGAGTTTTATATAGGAGAAGGCTCTTCTGTTTGTCCTGGTTTTGGTTAAAACAGAACCAATTCTCTTTTAGTGAATCTTCCTTACAGCCAGGTTCTTCTAAGTAACTGCATTTTTCTGAAGCTGGCTGCATATTTTACAGACACTGTCCACCCCAAAG
>Ga0065711_1044710_pt1 | contig 13931 bp, 7 predicted proteins | sample Hoacrofraction12_FD_59098 | JGI IMG/M metagenome (GOLD analysis project Ga0065711, IMG submission 59098) | Hoatzin crop microbial communities from Cojedes, Venezuela - Epithelial fraction 12 v2 (version 2) | ecosystem: Host-associated > Birds > Digestive system > Esophagus > Crop | place...
GTAGGGGTTGGAAGGGACCTCTGTGGGTCACCCAGTCCAACCCCCCTGCCGAAGCAGGGTCACCCAGAGCAGGCTGCACAGGACCTTGTCCAGGCGGGGCTGGAATATCTCCAGAGAAGGAGTAATGCGTAGTTCAAATACAAACCACTGACATGTTTTTAAACGGTTTATTGCAAAGAAGTATATCGCTGGTATTCTCTAGCAGCATCTGGTCTGATGGATTAAAACCGTGTGACGTGAAGCTGTTTTCAGCAGAATTCTGTACTTCCCCGTTCTCATTCAGACTCAATTTCCCTGTCTTATTCAGAGCTTCATTAAAGGTGTGTCTCTTCAGAGAAGTTAGGCCGATAATGGTGCGCGCCGTGTGAAAACTGAAAGGACTTACTACTGGTTTCAGTTAAAGCAATTTTGCTTCAAAATGCCACCCACCCTACTGTGCATAAAGGTTTGTGGCAAACTGGTAATAGGGTTATGTAGGCAAATGCACACATTTTGTGCATTGGTTTTTTCCCCAAGGGCTTTTATAACAATTAAGATCTGATTGAGGTTACTCTTGCAGTTATAAAAAAATAGTAGCAGTGTTCAAACTATGATTCCCTCTACCACTCACCACACATACTATTTTCTTCTCTCTAATTGTCTCCCTCACTGTTTGCTTAGCAGGGGAAATATCCTGCTTAACTCCAAAGTGTTTTTCCTGGTAATATTAATTTCTATTTGTTCTCTTCCAAAACTAGATGTATGTACCACAAATTGCAGCTAACTTTTGATTGGAACACATTCAAATGCATAAACACTGTACATTTATGCAACTTTTGGACCAAAGGTGAATAATTATAGCCAAAAAAATGAAGGAGAATTTTAGCTCCACCTGGCATAATTACCAGTGCTCATACTTGCCAAGGAAACAACCAGTATCCTCCTCCTGAAGACTGTTTGCCAAGTTCTCAGTAAACTTTGGCTTCCTTGTTTAGCCACTAGAAAAACAACTTGTTTTAAAAGTGCCGAACCTGGAGTACATTAGCAAAACATAATACTAGCCAGGTTCCGACTGACTGACATATAATGCTATCTACTCAGGATTTTAGACTTTCTCAAACTGTTTTGACATCTCCAGCTGTCTCTTATGCGTATTGATTTGTCTTATATTTGTATTGCAGGCAAAAGCCTTAGTGATAGACTACGAGTTGTACTTGGCCTTTGTGCAAATACAGCAAAAGGTTGTCTCTCTAGGCTCGTATAGAAGCGCTGCTGCAGCTCCGTTGCACCCCGGCTGGGTAAGCTCTCAGCAAGACCACTGCTCCAGCACCAGGGTGGAGTGGTAAGGCAGTGCCGGGTGGTTGGATCCTGGCTTGGAAGAGGGTGCCATCTGCTGAATTATCGATACAACTTCTTAAAAGTCTTGCAGCTTCTGTAGGATTTTCAGCTCTGTGTAGTTGGTGTGATACCGTCGTAACACAAGACAGCATGAGTAGCACCACAGCAATTTAAAATAAAGACTGACAAGTCAGGGTATAGACACGTAAAATTTTAGGAAGTTGCCTCTGCCTTTTATCAGAGCCTAAGTATTAATGGGTATTGAAAGTAATCTAGGAAGACAGTGCTGAAAAATCTGAAAGAGGGAATTATTTTGGTTTTCCTTACCTAGAATGGTACAATAAATTCACATTTACCTAAAACGGAAAAAAAAGAGATATCATTTGTTACCAATTTAGTATTTAGAATAAGGACTCAAGACATTATTAATTTTTTGTTCTGGTCTCTGAACTGATGCCGGATCCAGATGCTGTTGAATTATTAATTATCTTTTTTTACTAGCAAGGATAATTTATTTTTTCTTTAAATAAAATATTTGTTTCACTGATTTAATTTAATTTAGGCTGAGCTTTGCTGGTTTTATGGAAGACCAGAACAGTACGTCTGCTTCTAGATCAAAACTAGCCATTTCTGCCTAAGTAATATAATGTATTTAAGAAGAAAAGCTTTGACTTCTGAAACAACATCAGAAAACAAATTTCCAACCGGGGCTGCAGCAGTTTCATGGAATGATAGGTATAACAGTACTGCAACGTCCACCGCATCTGTGAGAGAATATTGTTATATTCACAGGGCAGTGGACTTCAACAGCTTTTTGACATGTCTTCATACAAACTGTTAGTTCTGTTATCTTCAGTGTTTGTATTTTCTCTTATTTTTAGGGATGCCTGAAAGTCAAAGGAAAGACAGTGAAAGCCTCATCAGCAGCAATAGTTCCAGCACTAGCAATTCAGTTGGTTGCTTCGGACAGGTCAGTTCCTTTTGCCTGCAAGGGAAGCAGAAGAGTTTTGCTTGCGCTTCTGGAAATCTGCTCTGCGTATTTACTCATTTTAAAGTTGGACACAATAAGGCCGGAGTCATATCCATTACCCTAGCTATGCTATACCTAATTGTACATTAAATTTTCCTCCATGATAGCCTGGGCATGACTCGAGTTATCATAAGTTGCTCTGGATTCTTCACAAAAGGTTTTTAATTTTATTCCTTAAGAATGGGGCTCATTTTATTTTCTCTTATTCCCAGATGGCCTGGATCATGCTTACAGACATTCTCAGTACTGGTTCAGGAAAGTCAATTACTTTCCCTCAGCTATTAAAGAATAAATTAAAAAAAAAATTAAAAAGAAATTGGGAAGAGGCAAACCGTATCTGGACTGAACAGACCTGTTGGCGGTGAATTCTCTGCTCCATGACAGGCATTTATACACAGTTGCTGAATATGGCATAGGCACATACGCTTTCCCGTTTTCCTTATGTCTTTTGGTTACAGGCTTGCATTCTAGTGCCAGAAAAAGACAAAGTTATTCCTTTCAGTTAAAACAGAACCAAATACAAATTAGAGAGGTTTGGCAGGCGTTGGAACTTGTATGGCACACACTCTATCGAATTCTGCGTCCTGCCGAGTGATAGAGCAGCCAATGCATGCGTACATAATACTACGATTTAGGTGGTGAAATCTCCATTCTGTCCCACATCAGAGCACAGTAACACAAGCTTTTTAGTGCTTGACTCATTAAATATGTATTTAGGCTTCTCTAACCTTTAATTGCAAATTGTATTTTTACCAAGACAAGGAGCAAAAGTTACACCATTTTAGGCCTACGGTGATGCTGGTGTTCTCTAATGATACCACTGATGTTGGAGTTCTCTAAAGGACCTTCCCTGCGTGAGGGGAAATTGCTGAACTGTCCTCAAGAAATTCCAATTTTGATTGCTCGCCTGAGCTGCTATCCTCCCTGTCCTGATGGTGTGTGGCAGTAGAGAAAGGTTAAACTTTGGTTTTGTTGGAGTTTTTAAATACGCTTTTCTTGTTGGTCACAGAGATATTATGTGTTATTTTTGAGAAGTAAAATATAAGCTTAGATGTGTGTTCCTGGCAACCTTGACTAGGACTATGACTGGATCAAGATTTTGCTAGAATACTAACAGGCCTGGCTCATCTCACTTTTTCTAATGCTGGTGGCGGTTACGAGAAATGAAAAAGAATTGCTACAGCTCAATAATCAATGCTTGTATACACATACTTGAAGAGTAAGAGAAAAAACAATGAAATGCACAAGCGTAATGCACACACACACCCTGAAGTCTTTCCTTGTCTTTCACATCCTGATTCTAAAAATGTATCTTTAAATGGGATAAAGAAGTGATATTAGAAGAGGAGGTGAAGCTAAAACAGGGAGAGTGAGAAGATTTGTCTTACCTTGTTTTTGTCAAGTATCAATACACAGCAAGTGAATATCAAGCTATCCAGCATGCTCTTCGTCAGAGACTGGGTCCAGAGTATATCAGCAGTCGGCAAGCTGGAGGAGGACAAAAGGTATGAACAAACATGCACAGATGTTTCAACTTGCATCTTTTTTCCAGGAAAACTAGGGTAAAAATGTTACAATAATCTTATATTTTTGAAGTTAATTTCCCACTAGCAGTTTAATACGCAGATATGAAAGCAAAGTCAGCATAGCATAAATTCTGGCTTTTACTGAGCCACAGGTTCCTTTCATAATTAAAAAAAAAACACTTAACTTTTCAATGCTTCATCCTTTGCAAGGGACTATTTACCTACTTGTGAAACAGTGAGATATTTTTCTTATTTTTTCCCAGAAATTGAATATATATAACATGGAATTATACAACATTGGCTCCATTTTACCCTCTTTAGTGCCTGCTAGCTCTGCCTTCCCTTGATTAAGCCATGTTTGTTGTCATATTAACCACTCATCACAGCTGGGAATAAGGTGAACCTAAAGCTGTGCCATCATCCTTTTATTCACATTGTCTGACGTTATACTTAACTGGGTGTCCTCACTGTAAAATGACATGTGTAATCCCTCTTTAAAATAAAGCATGTATGTATGTGTGCACATGTGTATGTGCTTTTATATATATATTTATGTATGTATGCTTTTCTTTTCAGGTCTGTTACATTGAGGGTCACAAGGTCATCAGTCTGGCCAACGAGATGTTTGGCTTCAATGGCTGGGCTCATTCAGTCACTCAGCAGAACATTGGTAAGTATCTCTTGAGGAGAAAGAAGTCTGCTTGTTTCACTGTGAGGCCCTGAAGGAAAACTCTCGGATGAGGACGAGGGTACCTATCCTAGAACTTCATCACTTCAAAGAACCTGGGGAAAGGCATCTGGAATTTCCAGGTGTCTTAGCAGTTGGTAAGAATGAGAGAAATGGAATAATAATGGAGTTTGTTTTCTTTTAATGTCTTGCACTGAATATGTCATAGTCATTATTCTAAGTGTATTCTTGAGTTATTCTAATGAAGTTTTCTGATCTCCATGGGAACACTCAGTCAAGAGTAATTACAATTAAGCGATTTCACAGCCAGCAGCCCTGAGCCAACTTTCAGACTCACCTGTAATTTGTATGTTCTAAGAAGTTAAGATCTCAGTTAATTTTCCTGTAATCTTTAGGGACCCATCTTTTTCTGCAAATTCCTCTTCTAGCCAATACCTGGTTCTGAGACTTTTACAGTAGAAAACTTTGGAAAAATTTGTCTTCTAGAAAACAGTATTCAGGTGATCTTAAAGCTTAAGCTTCTTCGTCTCAATAGCTGAAATAGTACTTACCAAAGGAGTGTTGTCCTTGCTTGCAGATCTGCTATGCTTAGAGTGAAATAGCTCAAAGCAGCTGTGTAAATATACCTCTTTCCTTCCCTCCCACCTTCAGAAATCTTTTCTTAATTCAGGCTGGTAGGTTCTAGAGATGAAACAAGTAACATCATGGGTTTCTGCCTATTCTGTACCACCTTTTTTTTTTTCCCATTTTCCATCAAGAAAGGACTGACATCCTTCAAACTTCTATCTTTTTCAGATAATGCCATAACAAGTCATTCCTTAGCAATTCAGAGACAGAGGATTATGTTATGTTTTGTTTTAAATTCCTGGGTAGAAAAAGGGCTTGCATCTCCGGCAGGTTTACAAAACAATTGAACAAATAGACCAGATGGGTACTGAAGAACTTTTGGACCCCAGAGTACAGTTGCTTACATTTCAAGATGTTTCGTTGAGACACATCATGTTTCTATCAGGCTTGCAAGACTGCTAACTAGAGTGCCCTATGTATATTATATAGCGTTGCTTTTGATGTAAAATTAGGTAGATTAGAGATTCTGGCTTGAAAGTTGTATTGCAGCCTGTTAAGCTCTTCAGGCACTCTGTCGTGGGTAAAAAATTGTGCAAAATTTTACAAACTGGAGACTTGACGTATATAGTAGGAAATAAATTACTTTTATAGACAACAGAGTTTCTTTACCATTGCTGTTTTTATGAATTGATACTTTAAATCTTTCCTTCCAGCTGGAAAATATATTATGCTTTGAATATTTAGGATATGTAGCTGAATGAGAAGTAATATTTACAACTCTTCCTTCTTTTGTATGTTTAAGTTTATACAGGTAGCAGCAGGGTGTGAGTGTTTGGCAGGTAACCAGAAAGAATCACGTAACATGCCCAGAGCATATATGCAAGTCAACATTCTCTCATAACTAGCTACAGTTAATCTTTTGTAAGTCATGCTCCATTTAATAGAAGGTGATACAGTATCTTGGGCACATTCTGCAAGGGTGTTCGGGATCTATGAATGTCCTCAAAGGACAAAATAAGATCTACATTTGGAGCAGCGAGTCTTTTGTATTATTTAGGATGTTACTTTTCTCTCCCTCAGACTTTGTTGACCTCAACAACGGCAGGTTCTATGTGGGGGTCTGTGCATTTGTGAAAGTTCAGCTTAAGGTGAGTGGATTTTCTTGCTTGCTCTGTCTATAATTGAGCAAGTGCCTGAAGCTGTGCAGTTCATGCATAGGTCAGACTGTGGTTCTTGAGCGCTGTATTACACCGGAGAACCTGGTGGTGTCCAGAGCATTGACCTTGATGTAGAACAACCAGCGAAGAGCACGTAATCAGGCTTAGGAAAGCACAGCATTTAACAAGAAGTGCTGTATGTGCAGAAATTCCCTTATGCTTACTATTTTTTAAATTTTACTGCAGGATGGGTCATACCATGAAGATGTGGGGTATGGAGTCAGTGAAGGCCTGAAGTCTAAGGCCTTGTCCCTAGAAAAGGCAAGAAAGGAGGCAGTAACGGATGGGCTGAAGAGGGCACTCAAGTAAGTGAAGATCAGTACTTGTACATTTTCAGAAGTTAAGTGAGCATTGAGTGTTATTTTCAGTCACAGTGAGCTCTCTCATTTCTCAGGTGCTTTGGGAATGCTCTTGGGAACTGCATCCTAGACAAAGACTACCTACGAGCCGTGAATAAGCTTCCACGTCAGGTGCGGTACATGGGTCGTTAGAGCAGGGACTGCAAGATGTCCGGTGCTCCTGGTCCTTCATATTTAAAAGATTATAAATAATTATATCAATGCATCTCATCACTGATTGTTTCCAGCTAAGAGACCAATAGCCTTTGCCTCCTAGTTTGGGTGAACTTTTTGTTGCAGGGTTCTTCCCCGACATTTTACCACAACTACTCTAAATTTTGACTATTTGCAGTAGGCAAGGTGACTATGGTGAAGAAACAGTATCCTACTCAAGATCTCATGTAACATTTATGGCCACATGGTCTAAGTCTCTCTGTTCAATGCCAGTAACGCCGACATTTGTCCATAGCAGGTGAAGTGTTACCACAGGGAACACTGAGCTGTTTAAACGAGCTTGTTCTAGATGCCATTTTCTCCAACGTGCTGCAGTTCTTAAGCCTGTTTAAGCTTTGTCAGTTGCAGCAACTCAGTTCATGGCTCTCATCTATCCACTTCTGCTTTAAATGTGTATCAGCAGTGATACTACTGTTGAGTCACATATTTACCACATTGAAGAAATGGAAGTCCTTGGGAAAGCAGAGTCTGTCCAGCTTCCGTGCGTATTTCTTTACTGTGTGCTTTTGCCTTGTATAAGGCAAAAACCAGAACACATCTCTCAGTTTGTTCGCGTTGTCAGTGGTAGCACAATCCAGTTTACTGTTATGAATTTTAACAATCAAACTTACTTGTCATATTCCTCTCATTACTGGACTTTTTCAGGGAAAAAAAAAAAGGATGGGAAATAACTACGCACCGTGACGCAATTTTCAATTGCTGCAATAGGTGATGAAACCCGAGGCTGCAGGCAGGGCAGGCAGTACATCTGTAATCTGTGTAACCTACCCTAAAGCAGGTACAGCTCGCTCCTCTGTGCATTCCTGCAAAATCAGGACCATTTCATTTAGTCCTGAAGTCTCCCAAGCTGACAGCCTGTGTGTCAGCCAGTGAGCAGCAGGAAGAAGGAGTGTTCTTTAGACTTTAGGGAGCGCTGGCAGAAAATAGGAAGTTTTTCTATGAGAAAGGCTTACTCCTTCAAATAAAGTTTTTAACAAGCATAGCTCAGGATATCCTAGAAAGAATACCAGGTGGGTCACATACCAAAGCTGCTTGTTGTAGTTGGAACTTTCACTTAATGTTAAGAAAAATCCATGCAGTAACAATGTCAATGTATGCACTGGTAGTTACTAACTGGTATTCAAACCCTGCTAGGCCTAATGCACATCACAGCTAGACAGAAAATACACTCAGCGTGGTCCTTGTAACAAAATTACAGTGTGCCTGTATTTCACCCCTCGTTGTTCTTGTTAGAATAGTTAACAGGTAGTTATCCTGTACCAGAGTTTTTGTGCTGAGGTGTCGAACAAAGGTGATTTCTAAAGGTGGTTTCAGCTTTCAGTAAACCAAATTGGATCCTTCCCAGAACACCACTGCAAAATACTGGATGCGTCTATGATAGAAAGGCAGAACCAAACTGTTTAGACTGGGCCCGCAGCAACTGTTAGCTGTTCCCAGTCACTGCAAAGTTTACCAGAGGACAGCAAAACAGGTAACACTATTTTGTTTTGCTACATGAAGAATGTCCAAATGGCCCTGCAGATGTCCTCTGCTTGACTTCAAAGTGTGGCACTACCTGAATTTTGCGACTGAATTGCGAGAGCAGGATAGATGGGACTTGGCTGCTGGAGGATGAGGAATACCATTAGGCAGATCTGCACCCCAAGTGGTTTTAAATACCTGACACGATACTACGGGCACTTGAACGTATGAAGAATTAGCACATACAACTGATGTGTACTTGAACACTTATTTTCCGTGTCAGAACTATGGTTCTTGTCCTTCCCAAACAACAAGAAGCCACGTTACATCTTGCTTTGGTTTTCAGACTCCTTACCTCCTTAGGTTTCAGTCTGCAAGCAAAGAGCTGCAGTGACCTTACACTCACAGAAGGTCAAACAGCGAACCTTCTGAGGTAGCCAACCCCATGGAGAAACACCTCTTGTGGAGGTCTTTGGTCCAGAGAAAGACAAGAAATTGTGACGTACCTTTTCATCCGCGGCAACCATACTGTAATCCTGTTCTTCAGAGCCGTATGCTGTGGGGTTACACAGCAGTCTTCATAGCATTAAAGTTGTCCTGGCTGTTACTGAAGCCGGCTGGGGGCAGCAGGCCTCCAGGCAGTAACCTGCCTTGCTCCTTGAGGAAGAAGGACGCCTTTTACAGTGGCTGATCCGTGGAGTTTCAGAGTAAAGTTGCCTTCAGCGTGCCGGGACTCACCAACCTGCTAGCCAGCCCAGAGCTGTAAGGCTGTTCTGTCTGTCTAGCTGACTTAGCCTGTAGGAGCAGAGCCAAAGTGACACCTCGCCAGGTAAAGATGGCACAGATCTCCACTTTGCCAGGGTACCGCTCTTTGTGAGCGGCGTTGCCACAAATTGTAAAATCACAGAGCCAAACCACCCCATCTTTGATAAAAAGAGAATGGTGCGCCTTCCTCAGTGACCTCAGGATTGCAGAGGTGAGTAAAGCTCTGCCGTGCCCTTTAATAGAAGTGTGAAAACAGAGCTGGCAAAACGAACCGGCTCAGCAGCAGCCCTGGGAGGCTGTGAGGAGCTGGAGAATCCTGCACCCATCACTGTGCTCGCCTGCAGAGCACACAGCGTGGGGACACACGGGCTGTGGGCCCTCAAGCACTGAACCATTGAACTGACACGGAGTTGCAGGAATTCAGTGATTAACGAACTGACTGACTTGTACTGAAAATGCATTTCAGTTTCCTAACTTACCCTTCCACTTAGAGCAAACGAACAAGATTTTTCAGCAGTGCTGCGTAGAAGCAGCCTGTGCATATTTCATGAAGTCGATGAAGGAAATTTCTGAATACGTTTTCTTTTCTACCTTTAGCAGATACCCCCCGAGTTAGATTTGGCCAACGCTAAAAGACAGGACTGTGAGCCTGAAATAGAGAAAGCAAGATACAATAGCTGTTTGGAAAGGCAGAACGCGGCGGGCGGACAACGTTGTGAGGTGGCGTCTACTCCTAAGCCTGGTCTGACAGAGGCTGCAGTAGAGCTGGGAGAGCAGAAACAGCCCGATAGGTCCAGGTGAGACTGCTGCTATAAATTTATTGTATAAGCTGTATGAGAAATTACCATACCTTTTAAAACACACGGGCAGCCCAATTTGGAAGATGCTGTAAAATGCCACTTGAGTGGCTTTTCCTTGGTGTTATTTCTTTACGTGTTTTTTTCTTTATAGAATGTAATTGATGAAATTCTGTTTAACTTTGTGCTTACCTGGGGGGAGGGACAGGCACACAGACTCCTCAGCTATGGAGTGTGAGGCCACTTACCAGCGGAAACTGCGACAAAAGCAGCTCCAGCAACAGTTCCGGGAACAGATGGAGAAAAAGCATCAGGTTCCAGCAATCACTCCTAGCAGCAGACAGGGTGAGACTTGGCATTGAAAACTGATGGTTTTAGTGATTGCAGCTGGCAGGCGCCTGTTACCCTCAGTACAGCAGCCTGAGCAGTTTCATTTGCCTTTGCATGGTACTACAACACAGCTTTGAGGCCAAAGGAAGGAGGATTATCATACTTTTCCCCCTCCATGTTCTTAAGGTGGCCGGAGTGTCAGCTCTCAAGCTGCATCACTAAAGCTTTCCAACCACCCTGAAGCTTCGCGCAGCACAGCAGCTGTTGGCCACGCCGTTAACACGCTGCACCCAGCTGGGGCTGCAGCACCTCACCGAGGTGGCTGGTTGCAGGCAAACAGATACTGCATTGGCTGCCAAGACATTGCTCTCTAGTCATGGGGACATCTGGACAGCTGTGTGGTAACCAGGAACTTGGGGATGGGATAAACAGGCTAAAAACCAGTTTAAAGTGGTGCAGTTGCTGCTATCAGCCATTGTCAGGTACAGAATCTTACCATTCCACCTACTGCTACCAAAACATACCCAGCCCTGGGGAAAAAAAAAAGGAGGGTGCCTGGTGGCAGCTGCTGCCTATCATTTCAGACTCATGCTCTGTTAAGGAGGAGCAAAAGGGTTCTTCTGTACTGCTAATATTAATCTCTTTTTCTGTTGCCTCCACCCAGCAACACCCCACCCTCCGGTGAAGCACAGCGCTCCGGCAGCGGCACAGCAGGAACTCGCAATAGAAGAGGAGTTCTTTGCAGGTCAGCCAAAACGTGATGAGCAATGGAGCATTAAATCGTTAGCATTTAAATCACCTCTTCAGAGTACAGTGTAAAGGTAAAAGTTCTGACGAGGCTGGAATAACAGAAGTGGGAGGATGAGCCTGATCTTAACAATACAAGCCTTGCTTGAGCGGCAAGGAGATGACCTCCATCGCTACGGGTGACATCACACCATGCTTTTCAGTAGAGAGCTGTTATACCTATTTGGTAAGCCCTTTTCCTCAGGTGACACTGCACAGAAACAGAACATTTGTGGGGGTCAGGGGGTGTCAGCGTAACGGTGGCTCTTTGGGTCACGCCTGCCCCACGGTGCCTGGACACTGCCTAACTCCAGAGCACGAGCGGCAGTGCCGTTTCCCTGCTGAGCGCTGACGTAAAAGATGCTTTACAGTTTCACTTCCGTAGTGGCCACCACATGTGGGAAAAGAGCGGGCTGGTCCTGGAGCTGCCGTCATTCCTGTAGTACAATACTGTACTGATCAGCTTTTGATTCATTCTAGATGATCCTGAACTCTGGGACATTTCCCTGGAGACCATTGATGTTAAGATAATGGGTCACAAAATGGCAGACCCATCAGCTCCCCACCGGACACCTGAAACACCCCGTGGATGGCACCAAATGACTACTCGTAACAGGACACCTCACAGGATGAACCACCACAAAGCTTCTGCTAGACTTGCACAGCTGCAGCCATCTGCTCCCATCGTCAGCAACAGCAGCTGTGCCAACCACCCCGCCCCAGGTACGTGCTACCACAAACCCACTGCCTTCTGTCTGAATGATGGCTCTCAGCCCTGAAAGCAGCGCTGGTCGATCAGTAACTTGGAGTGGGAGAAACCTTCCCCTTTTCTTGGACCTGGCTGCCGATGCCATGAGAGTGGGCTAGGAGAACTATGGTTTTTTCCATCCAATGGTCTTATCAAGGAAGAGCTAGAAAAAGAATTGAGGAGCACTTTTAGAAGCAGGAAAACAAAAGCTTTAAGAAGCTTCCATTTCTCCCTGTTTGGCAGAGTGCAGCCCCCACAGGAGAAGTCACAGCCTGAAGAAGAGGCGGCTAGAACCGACGTAAGACACCGGTGGTACCGTTACCTCCATCCTGGGATGGCAGCAGAAGACAGCAGCTGGCTGTTCAAATTATGTGAGCAAGTCTAATGCATTAATGGATTTTCCTGTGTATTATGGTGCAGCAACACAGAGGAGTTTAACAGTCAGCAAGAACTTGGTGTACTTTTAGGTTATTACGTGTTTCAGATGCCTGTTTCTATAAACAAGCAATCATTCGTGCTGCAGCACTAAACTTGTGGCTGTACTACAAGCTGACCTTACACGTTCTTTGCCTGAAATAGTAACAGAATTATTTTTTAAAATGAGCTACAACTCATAGCTTCTTTCTCCTTCAGTGCTGCATTTCAGCACGGAGAAAAGAGATTTCCAGTGAAACGGGCAGAGGGTGGGTTACGGTCGGATGACAAAGCCCGCGAGCCCTGGTCTCCCGCCGGGTGAGGCCGAGGGTGTGGAGCTGCGGCAGCGCCTGCCTCCGACGCGCAGCCCAGCCGCTCGCCCTGCGGCTGCCGGTGGGTCAGAGCCCGCTGGGACCGCTGCCGGGGAGCCGCACACGGCGGCTCGGGCAGCGTCCGCTTGGGCCCTTTGCGAAACGAACGGGAGCCGCACTGCTGGTTTTAAATAAGCTTTGAACTCTTCTCAATAGAAAAATAAACATCGAATTTGAAAAACAAACCAGGCCTGTAGCTGTTCATGCCTCTGTACCCTTCAAACCATTTTACGACTCGTTTCCTGTTCAAGAAGCTAGGAGGAGTGAACGCATTCGGACTGGCTGCAGGTAGGAGGCTGAAGAGACAACCGCGTCGGCGCAGCCTTACCTGTGCTTTAAGAGGGGCAACAGAAAACCTCGAGTGGGCCTTCAGCTTCAGAGCAAAGCAACAGCTGGGTCTTCAAAGGAAGGATTTCAAGCAGTACTTCAGACTGGACACGGCCGTGTTCTTCAGCAGTGCAGCGCTGGAGACAAGGAGGGTGACACCGCAGGACAGGAGGTTAGAGCTGGACCAGAAAATTTACAGACGCCCTTTGATGAGTGCAACCCTGGAATCGGCGTCAGCCTTGAAACAGGACCTTGTTCCTGCGCTTCGCCGTCACCGCTCTATCTGGTCAAGTCTCTCACAGCACTCTAATTACAGATACATTCGAATTATTCAGCATTTATTCCTGTTCCTCCTTACTTTGACCAGTTAATCAGTCCTCTTTCCTTGAAGCTCCTCTGCTATCCACTTACCTCCTCAACAGGACAGAGAACAAGGATTCACTTCAGTATGGAATGACAGGACAAATTATAATTAACTGTAACAGATTCTATCTAGGAAATAGTTTCACATTTCACTGTGCTTATTTCTCTCCAATTCCGTGCTGCGTTCAGAACAGCTCAGGGAAGAAATACGTACCGCGCGTCTGAGCCAGGCACTCGCTGCTGAAATCAGCTGCCTGTCGGGAAGGGAGCGTGCAGACACTCAGAATGACCCTATTCAATGCCACCCAAAAACTTTGCAATGAAGAACTGGAAGTCTCAGGTAAACGCAGCCGCACCAGCTTTCCTGACTCTACAGAAACAGCGCGCACAGCCGCGCCTCCTCCGAGAGAAATCACCGCCATAAGCCTCTCGGGATCGGTCCTTTTTCAAAGGGCAGTAAAACTCTTACTTGGGAGTTTGGTTTTTTTTCCCCCTTGAGCAGCATGACTCATTCCAGAAGCTGTTCTTAAAATGGAAAGAAAAGCAGCAGCGATTAATTGTTTAGAAATACCGAATTATTCCTGCAAGTCTACAGCTGTTTGAGAACAACCCTGTGAAGTAGTTGCACTCTTTACTGGTACTGTCGCAAATC
>Ga0065711_1044711_pt1 | contig 13931 bp, 8 predicted proteins | sample Hoacrofraction12_FD_59098 | JGI IMG/M metagenome (GOLD analysis project Ga0065711, IMG submission 59098) | Hoatzin crop microbial communities from Cojedes, Venezuela - Epithelial fraction 12 v2 (version 2) | ecosystem: Host-associated > Birds > Digestive system > Esophagus > Crop | place...
TTTTTTTTTTTTTTTTTTTTTTTTTTGACTGAGTCATAGGATGAATTTAATTTAGAGATGAGTGTAGCCTACCAAATATGCCGTTAGGTTTGTTTTTCCTAAGCACCGGACATATAATTCTTATTAGGGAGCAGGCAGAGTGTTAATATATGGCTTGAGTCAGAAAAAAGCATGTACCCTGCAGCACCCAGTGAAACTAGTGGTAGTACAACTCTTTTTGAACATCCTAGTCGTCTCTGAGGGGTGCTACTCCCACTGTCCTCAAGGACATCTGTAACAATGTCTGACTGGCTTCAGCAGGAGTTGGTGGTGCTTACCCTTGCCCTTGCCTGTGATGTACAGGCTACCCAAGCAGTGATTATTCATCACTGCCATCTTTGTCATGGCACTCATAAAGGTGAGGACCAACATTCCTGAAGGGAACTATAAGCTGAAGAACTGTGTAAATAGCAGAGCTAACTTCAAAGGCTGATCCTGAAGAAAACGGAATTATTAATGCCCATAGCGATGATATAAAAATAATATTTCCCTGAGGACATAATTTGTCTTACATGAGAGGAAGGCTGAAAAATGCCCCTGATAAAGCCTAATATTGTTGCTATTAAAGTGCAAAGTGTAACAACAGGCTGAGACCAAACCAACTGCTTAAATGACAGGTTATGTCAAACCTTCCCCCAGTTATCAAGTGCCTTCTTTTTTTCTTGGTGTTTTATATTTTACGTCTAGGACCAGGGGAACCCTTTTTAATAAGGTGTTTAGTTCTTGTGACTGATTTGCTCAAAGAAGAAACAAATGCCTGTGATCTGTAGTTGTTCAGCACTGTTTTACCTAAACCAGAATTCACTTAAGGAACATCTGGAAAGCTTCCCCGGCACCCTAGCCTGCCTTCAACTGATTATTTTTTATCAGAGGTGTATGTTTCATTCCCCGAGTGTTGTGGGGTTATTTCAGTTACTTGGCTGGTGGATTGAAAATGAGGAAAGTTTAAAAGGGGAAGACTTCAGTCTGGAAAAGTGATGACTGATAAGGGAGAAGATACATGTCTATAATATTGTAAGAGGCATAGAGAATAAAGTAGTGGAAATCCTTGCCACAAGGTGTTGCATAAGCTGAAACTTCCTGTGGGACCCTAAAGTAAATGAGCAAGCTCATAGGAGTAATGAAACAAAAAATAGGTCTCCCTGTACACAAATATGTTGCCTTTGGTTTGTGAGATCCCCGAGCTACAAATCACTGGGGGGTAAGGGAGCAGTCTGAAGGTTTATCACAAAAAAACTTACACTGCTCTTGTCCTCTTCCCTTGACTTTGCTGCTGGTCAGCTGGAGACAGGTTACTGGGCCAGCTGGACCTTTGATGTGCCCAAGGGCAGTGTTCTTCAGTTACTGGATTTCAAGTTGCCCACACAAATTATTCCAGCCTGTTGAATTTGCAGGTGCATGTTGTATGAAGAAGTGCAGGACTTGAGCTTTCAAGAAATGTCAAAAATAAAGGAAAAAAATTTATTTGTGTGCTTCACAGAGATTAGAAGAAGAGAGATTCTTTATATCCTAGTTTAACTGTATGACTGTCCCTTGTGCTGCCTTCAGCGCAGGTGAGCTGAATAAGATGTCAATTATGGATGGCACAAGAGTCCTCCCACACTGAACTGTGTTTGAGCAAGTCACGGTCAGAGTGGGAGGAGTGGGTGTCCCCAGGCTGGATCCTGACCTGGAAAACACCTCTGCTTCTATATCTGGGTGTGGAATAGAGGCAGAGCCCCCAGATAAACCAGTGTTTCAGAATATGATTGGGAATAAAATTCCCTTCTGCTTCCTTGCCACCTACTCAAGGGATCTAAATGCTTTGACTAGCTTAAGGGATACCTTGGGGCAAAGCATTGTTTCCAATTCTTCGGCAGGGGGGTTGGACTAGATGACCCACAGACGTCCCTTCCAACCCCTACTATTCTGTGATTCTGTGACTTGGTGGGACAGACCTCTAGATTTCTCTAGATTTGGAGGTGTTTTGAGTTGCTAAATATATAATGGAATTCTCTGTATCAGCCTCTTTCTTTCTCCCTTTTCTCCCCTGCGTGCCTCTCCTTAAAAAACTGAGCCTATGGGCCCCCTGGAGCTCTCTGTGGCTGCTTTATTTGTAGATTTAGCCCCTTTCTTAGTGCAGCAGCTTCATCAAATATTTTTCAAGGACAACTTTTCTCCCTAAAGGTTTGCTCAGCAGCAATGACTGTCGCATCTAGGGAATCTATTCTGATTAATTTGACTTTAGCTTTCTTGCTGCTCCAGTGGAGTCCAAATTTGTCAAGGACTTAAATGTGTATATATATACACACACCAGGGAAGTTTTACAAAAAGCTAGAACACAATGAGCTGCCTCCTAATTTTATTAAGAGGCTCACTCTTTGGAAAGGGACTGCTGTCATCAGCCTGACCAGAGCGGAATGCAGCAAAAAAGAAGGCTGAAGTGACAAGCTAACTATTTTTCTGACATAACTGCAAAATATTCAGGGTCAAAAGGTTTTTTTTTGGTTTTGTTTTTTTTTTTTCATGCGTGGGTGTGTTTCTTCATTTCTCCTTGGTGCTGGGTTGGTGTCAGGGCAGCCAAGGGGCAGCCGTAGCCCCACAGAAGTGGCCAGTCAGAGCCCAGGGTCGAGGCCACTGGCCGGTAGGGTGGCTGCTGCAACCTGCTCTGGGTGCCCGGTCGGCTCGGTGCTTGCTCGGCTGGGCTGTCAGTCGAAGCCTTTTGCTGGCAGCATCCTGACAGCCTGCTTCTGTCAAAATTGTTCATTATCATGGAAAGGAAAGGCACTGGCTGTTTTTTCACTTCCAGACTAAGTCAGGATGTGCAGCCTCTTCGGACATCTTGATGTTATCCCAGCCTCTTCTCCCTCTCACACTTTGCTTCAGTTTCTGATATAAACATGCCTATTTCTTGTAATCCTTTCCGTTAGAGGAACATAGTTTTTATAAATCCATATCCATTCTTACATAGGTCTTTCTTAGCCATACTTCTTCCTTATAAAGCAGAGCTTCTTAAGCAACACTTGACCGCTGAACTGTCTTAGTTCAGCTTATTTAAATGGGAAATGAGAGTGGAATTTGTAAATGAAAGAGCTAGAAGATTTCCTTCTATCATAAACCAACAGAGGAATCACTTTCTTGCAGAACTAAAAAAAGAGCTGAGGGGAAAATGAAAGGAGAGAGCGATCGGACATCTAGCTACGAGCATCCCTTAAGATGCTGACAGTGTCTTGGATATCAGAAACTGAAGGTTAAGCATGACTGGAAAACACCTTTAATGATGGGCCATGATGAATTTCCAACCCCTAAAGAAAATAAAGCAATCTGCCTTTCAGCTATGGTTCCTCTGCTTCTCTTCCCATTGTGAACGCATGTTTCAGTAAGAGTGTACTTTAAGAAAGAAACATAAAAGTGGAGGTGAAGGTAAGCCTAGCTGTCTTCATCCCACATGTGGAAGTAGTATCAGAACGGCTGTGACTCAACTATTTCACTTACAGGCGTCCTTGTGACATTCTTGAGCTGTCTGTGAATAGAAATTTCTCTACCCATCCCTTCATGGGAAGATGTTGTGGAGTCCTTCGTACAACACTCAGAGCAGGTGGTTATAAATTTTCCTCTACCCCCTCATATTTTCTGTCTGTGTAGACACATGCATGCCTGATGACACAATGTGCTTTAGCTGGCCCTGTGATTCAAATCCAGTCTATGGGATACTTTCACCTGACCAGCTGCCTTTGCCGCAAAGGCTGTTGAAGTATTGTGTGGTTGCTCACCAGGCTAATACCTTCCCCTGATCCTGCCATGTTAAGTGCTTGCTGCCCTGAGCTGCCATTCAATCCACGTGAGACTGAAAACATCCTTTACACAACGCCTGAGGGTGTCCAGGCTTAGAAACGTGAGCTGCAAGGGGTGATTCTCAAGAAGGATCCCAAAGCTGGGGTTAGAACAGTTCTCTGAAATTGGGCCGATTCCCCAGACCTCAGGAGGGCTGAGCCTCTGTGGTGTTTTTCCTCTTGGTTAGCACAGGAAGGCAGATGAGTTTCCCAGTGGTCTGATCTGCAGAGCTTTTCTAATTTACCATTCGGGTTGCTTCCCTCCCTTGTTGTTCTAGGGTTGTCTGTAGCTTTGGAGGGTTTCTTCTCCAGGACTCTCTCTCATTCCCAGGGGCATACCAGAGATGGGACTGCCGTGCCTTTTAGGTCACTCAGTGTTTTTGGTATTAGCACTTTACTGCAGACAAGAAGTTAATGGGAATTAATTCCAGCTGATATGCGACAAGTAGACAGGGGGTTCAGAGAAGCAGACCGCAGATGCTTGCCTGTATGGTGCATGACCCTTCCTTAGTTGTTCAAGGGTAGCATGAAAGGCGGATGCCTTTGAAAGCATTAGCATTCCTCCACACTTTATGAATAATTTTACTATTTTATAAGAGTTAATTTTGTTTGGATTTCTTCCTGTTGTTTTCTTTCACAGTTCCCACCACTTAGGAGGTCAGCAGAAAGCTGCAGCTTGCCTCATATTTATTCAGTGACTGTTTTGGCTGAGCATCTGTCTCTTCAGGCTTCTCACATTTAACCCCTTACTTTGGATAGATCTTTGCTTCTAGGCTTGGAGATAATTCACTGTTAGTATCCTCTGCAGTCTCCGTATGATATTGAATTTGGAGGAAGGTTTCTACCTCACAGGGCTGAAAATTATTGAAGAGTATGTTGTGTAGCTGTTTTCTTTTATGTTAGACATCTTGTAGTTCCCACAGAAGTATAACTTTTAAAACCAGTACATTTTGTGTTAACATATCTAAAAATAAATGCATTAAAAATATCTGTACCAGTACATTGGTAGATTAAACTGAGGTTACTCCCAAAGGAATAAAATAATCAAATTAATACTTCTCTCCAGGCTAGCTTTATTATTTTGAAGCAGCTTTTTATTGTTTTAAAAATGTGTACCTAGCAGCAATTACCAGCCAGAACTGTGTCTTAGGTAATAAACAAGTGTTCAACAGAAAGTTGCCTAACAGTTTTACCTCCTAATTTTTTTGTGGGCAGAAAGTTTTGAGTTTACTTCTGATCTGAATGTAGTCTTTTGATCAGACTCTCCTGTTGTTTGGCATGTACTTTTGTCTCCACAGAGTGACTTGTGGGTGGGAGGGGGGCAGACTCCAGGCAACCTTATTCCGAGGTGCACCTAGCTCTGAGTACCTGCTGTCCGTATTTAGGCTGTGAGTAAGAACCATTCCCTGGCCTCTTTGGTTTCCTGTGGGTGCTAAATGAAGGGAAAGTGGTAAGAGGGATGTAGCTGAAGTGCCGAGTCTTAGGGATCCTTGTGAGCAGTAGGGTTCATGCACTGTGTTACCACAGCTGGTGTCTTCAGGAGGAGGAGGAGGCAGCAGCCTGTTATTGGTGCAAAAACATGCACTGAAAGGAGCCCTGCAGCGGGAATTCTCTGTAACTTCTTCCGCTTGGTCCCTATTTGTCTGAACAGACCTGATAAAGCCTCTGTATGCACAGTGCATAGGTTTTTACATTTCTGTTGTGTGCTCAGGAGTGAGGACAGATACAGTAGAGGTAGAACTGCGGATACAGGTGCTATTTTTCACCCAAAACTTTTTTTTCCCACTGAAGAACAAGTCTGCATTTATTCAAGATTTCAGTGAAGGGGTTACTGATTTATCTCCCAGAAAAAGGGAAGATGTAAATATTTCGTTCTGAATTTTTTCTGTGAAACTTATTTTTTGAAACAAGGCCTCAGTTAGGAATTTGCTTAATTTTTTTAAACAAAGTAATATCAACATTGGAGTTAAACACTTCTTGTTACCCGTATAAATGTTATTCTCTTTTTCCTAACAATTTAAAAAGAACTCATGAACAAAACCCCAAACCCCTACATTTCTTTAGTTTTAAGAATTGACCTACCACAGGTCTTTTAATACACAACAAAGCTGTAAATTAGGAGGAACCAGCTTTTATTGCTTCTAGTGCTTCTGTAGAGTGATTGTCCAAAATACATTTTTAAGTCCTTTGTGGACATCTGAGAACACTTTCCATGACAGCAAATTCAAATTTTATTTATAAAATCATGAATTTGAAAATTTATTTAGAAATTTGAAATTGATAATTATTTGTAAATTTTTCATTAAAAAAATCAATTTAATTTAAAACTTCCTTATTTTATGAGAGCAAATGCAGCAGCAAGCCATAGAGGGATCCTAAATTTTGGTTAAAGAAAACTTTTATTTGTTTTAAGGCACAGGAAGAGTCTAGTGCTGAACAATATTTATTGGTACTGTCATTTAGAACTAGGTCTAATATACAAGTGTGTCACCTATGTAACTAGATGAGTGCTAGACAAAGAGTGGTAAAGAATTGGGGTCTTGTTTTTCAGAGCAGTCTGTTGAATTAGCAACTTTGTTTATTGTGCTTGCAAACTTTGCCTTTGTTTAACAAGAGTGAATACTTCTACAGATGTAAACACATGTTCCATTGTGTGAGAATCCAGATGAATACCTTCCCTGGACTATGTTAAAATATTTGTGTTATTTTTCATTATCATTTCCTTGAAAGGATCACACAGCACGTAATGTATGTACTTGCAAACTGTGCTGCTTTGGCCTGGAAAACTGCAGCTTCCTTTCACAGTTTCCATCCTCCTTTGTAATGAGGCACATGCTTTGGTTTAGAAATTATTGCAATTAAATAATTGAGAAGCAAAAGTTAATGACATCATCACCACGTCTGGCATTGCCTGGAGAAAAAAATGCTGTGCTGTGCCATGCTCATCTTTATTATGTCTGGTGGAGTCCTGGGGAATCTGGGGTGGGCACAGCCAAGACCTCGGCGCAGAAGCAGCGCAGAGGAGGTGCCTTCACACATTTCCAGTGGGAGCATGCGCTGTACTAGACAAAGCTAATTGGCACGCTGCAATCCCCATCTGTCTCTTAATAAATCTGTACCCAAAAGGAGAAATTTGCGAGTGTCATTGAGCTGAGATGCTACTCTTGGAGAAACTGGCCCTGTTAAAGACAAACTGTTATTGTTTTTGACCTTTTGCAAATCGTACATTATAACCATTCATGCGTATGGTTGAAGCAGAGGTTGCCATGACCTGGTGAGCCATGCCACTCTCCCTAAATGTTGCTGTTAGAATTAGCTGTCACCAAAGCCAGTAGCTACAGTAACCTGAGATATACTTTTTTTTATAAAGGGCCTAATCTCTCTTTTCTTCCTTCATTTTGATCACCATGTTACTCACCCTAGAAGTTTTATACTGACATCAGCAAATATCCATCTGATTTTTATCTTATACATGCCATGTGTATCAATCAGTTCTGAAAAATTAATTCCAAACTTGTTGCTGTCATTGTTTCAGTCTCAAAATGAAACACATTTTTGTGACTGCTCGATGCAGGTAATATCCTTTCTTTGTATTTTTATTTTTAAGACTCAGTCTTGAAATACAGAAAACAACAGTAGTCAGCCAGCTAATTCAGAGCCTGTGCATGCAACTCTGCTTCTCAAGATTGCAGCTTCCCTAAATATTTTTTTTTCTCTTGTATTTAAGGATGCTTAAAAGGAATAACCACACCCAGATCCCATATGTAGTATTTAGACAGGAGGAGGGTTTTTTGTTGTTTGTTTTTGTCTGCCTGGATCCATGTTGTGCGCCAAACATTTGCTGCAAATTCTTTGAGTTTGAATCTGGAAGAGGCCAGAGAGCAGGTTACGAAGAGAGATGCTCGTATATTGTGGTGAAGTCAGTATAAAAATCCCAGACAGATAAGGGAACTAAATCCCATTATGCAAATTTTATATTGCCACAGCCGAGTTGTTACAATTGGTATTATTCCTTAAGTACCCCAATAAATGAGATCAAACTCAGTGGCAGAGTTTGTACACGATTTGTGTAATTTCTTAGACTAAACAGACTTCTGTGCTGGTTTAAGTTGTTTCTTACTGCAGCTGCATGCATCTGTAGAATTTGTTAGGATTTTGTTCCACCCTTCTTCACCGTAGAAGGTTTACCCCACAGAACGCAAACTTTATGGGGTCTTTTTCCTCTACCTCCTTTTTTTTAATTGAATGCTAAGAGTGATTTCTCTAAGAATTCAGAGACACCAGTCTGGAATACCTAAAAATGACACTTTCTTAATTAACCAAGCAATCGTCAATTTGATCGAATCTCTCTGAAGTTTTCCAGCAATGATGTGCACACCGTATGCAAAGAGATTAGTAATGTGGAAATGCCAGTGCTGCCAGTAAGGTCAGCTTTTTGATCAATAATAGCTCAGCCTGAGCAGGCATTTAATCTAAAAGAAAGAGGTCATCTCCAATCAGGTCCTTTAAAGAGATCGACCAACAAAATCTAATCGCTGATTACTGAATATTTAGTCAAGCAGTGACCTTACTTACTGTTGTTTAATCATACAATACTAGCTAATTACGTTATTAGCTAATTCCTCCATTCAGCTCCAGCTTGTGAATTAGGTTTTGTCCTAATTAATATTATAACTGTTAAAGAAGAAAGACATTACAGTTTGTGTGATGCTGACTTCATAGGCCAGGGCCAGCAAAATCAAATCCAAAAACCTTTTTGCAAGGCTGGATCTTTCTGTCTCCATGCTATTCCTAACAAATGTTTCTTCAGCCTGTTCTTAAGGACCTCTAATGATGGACAGTCCACAGCTTCACAACATAGCAGAACGTTGTAACATATCTTTATCTCATATGCTGGGGGAAGGTAAGGAAGGAATATGTCCTTTCATAGGTACGTTGAAGCAAAGCATCTTGCTCTCAAACCCATCACCAGTGTTACCAATGAACAGATTGCAGTCCCACTAGAAATAGGTGAAAATACTAGAAATCTTATGTTCAGATGGTGTTTGTATTGTTGATATCTTGTTTGATTTTTAAGAGCCTGGTGTAAGGGGACCTGTTCATGCTAGGTAGCAGTAAAACAGTCAGCAGGCTGAATAACAGAGGGGGAAATAGTCTTCAGCTCCAATGTCACCTTGCTGTTGTCAGGTGACTTACCTCCCACAATCCTGACTGAGCAGAGGTGATTAATGATAGGAAATCACTGAGTTTCCCAACCATTGTTTCCGGAAGAAACCATTAAGAATGTCTGTATCTATGCCCAGAGTTAATGAAGTTGCCAGTCATTCAGGCTACGTCTGTACTGGAAAAAGAAAACAAAACAAAAACCCCACACATCCAGACTTGGGATAAGTATACTTTATTGGCTCACAGAGGGAAAGTGTATTTTAAAGACAACATTACATCCAGGATTGTGAAGATAGGATTTTGCTGTGAACGTTGGATCCCCAGTTCTGGCATCCAGGATGTGTGTGAGGAGTTAATCTGCAGTAAAACTGCCTGTTTTTTTTAATGTGGGCTAGAACTGTGCTTTGTAGTTCACTTTCTTGTACCCCATGGTTTTCAAATGCGTGAAAACATGATACAGAAATACAGAAAGCATAGCTTTGGTTCAGCTTTAAGCCTATGAACAGGTGGAAACCTGGGCGGCTCTACCTCTCTCTGAAAGCAGTAAATCCACACAAATGAGCCCTTGCAGGAATCCCACCTGTGCGTGGACAAGTGGCCTCTTCTCTATCAAGCACCGAAGCACTGCAGGGATGGTTTTACTTTTCAAGGTTTGGAAGGAGTTACTTCAGCACACCCAGACTGGTGGTTCCCATGGCTAAGCGCAGACAACTGAGACCAGACACTGAAGTGTCACGGCGTCTCAGTAAGACAAATCCCAGTGGCTCACGGCTGTGTTTTTGTCCTTTGAGATCCCATCGGTGAGCTGCACCTGACAAGGTGCTTGCGCTAGACCCCTTGGTGAGAAACGCACCCATGATTGCTGTGTACCAAGTGTGTTCAGAGGTCCTTGTTCCAGGACCAGACTCAGTGCTGATCTGCAGCAGGAGGCTCTGTATGCTTTTCATGTTCCTACAGGGGAATCTTCTTTCCTGCCATCCTCACCTGCACTTGTTTATTTCTCACACACTCTACTAACATTTGCTTATGGGAATCTGAGCCTGGAAATGTGTTTGTATTTTTTTTTCCAAGCATATCTCACCAGATATGCTGCCTAACTGTGTGCTCTTTGCCTCTCTGTCCTATGACCATCTCAGTTACAATAGTGCCTTACATCAGCTTCCTCTTAAGGGCAATACTGACCCATTTTGAATCTTAAAATTCAGCAGTGATCCATGAAATGCTGCACCAGGCACTAAATTGGAACTTTCTTCTTCCTTAAAGGAAAAACTGAAAGAGAAAGAGGTATTAGCTAGTTTTAGCTCAATTTGAGTTGATAATTGGTAGCTAATTTTTTTGTTTCAATGTCTTAATATCAGGCTACTTTTGTATTGCAGTAATTTCTTATGAGGGAGAAATTTTAGTGCTTTGTATTTGATGGTATGAGTACTGATATTCTAGCACAAATTTTGAACTGGACTATGATGAGAAGTCTCTCAGCTCAGTGTCATGCAGTTAGTATTGGAGATAAGGAAAGACAGATTTCAGGTTCTAATTGGTGATCTTGAGAGACATCACTGTTTCATACCTCAGCTATCCAAACAAGAAAGCTACATACAAACCAAGATCACAAGCAAAACTAAATGGTGCCCTGAAATTGAGCCTCAGAGGGTGTGAACGCTTATTTTCTGTATTATTTCCTTCTTTCAAATTGCTCTCCTATTAGGCAGTCATACTGGAACTTCGTTTCACATGCAAAGAAATGTGGCTTTCTGTCAAGCACGCATTGTAACTTAGCCTTCCAAATCTGTAAATATTACAGCTAAAATCTACTGAAATCTGGGAAGACACCGGTCTTGCAGAAGCCAATGTTATAACCTCACACAAGCTGATATGCTGTTTGCCATGCCCTCTGGTCAGGGGCTAAAATTATTCAAATGTTTATTCTAATACATCTTTTAAATATTTTAACGTGGTTATTGAACTCATGTCTGTGATGATTTGATAAAGATTTTATGAATACTTTAAATATTGATTACATATCTGATAACCAATTTTAGGAAGGACTTTAGTTTTTAGATGGGGTAACTGCCGTAAGTAGAGATGGTAAGTCAGAATTAGTTAAATTTATCCCCTAAGGTTTTCAACCATTTGACTAAAATGGAAACTAGGAGGAAAGAGAGGAGTTAAACCATAGCAAACTTTGTGAAATTAACTTTGTTTTATTGCAAGGCAAGTAATAATCTCATGTAGCGTCTGATGCCACAAAAAGATTTTTATGGGAGGGTTTTTTTTTCTGTCATTCCATAATGTCTTTTCTTTCTCTTGGGTTAATGCTTTCATAGAATCATAGAATGGTTTGGGTTGGAAGGGACTTTATAGATCATGTAGTTCCAAGCCCCCTGCCATGGGCAGGGGCACCTTTCACTAGGCCTGCTTGCTCAAAGTCCCGTCCAGCCTGGCCTTGAACACTGCCAGGGAGGGGGCATCCACAGCTTCTCTGGGCAACCTGTGCCAGTGCCTGGGCACCCTCGTAGTAAAGAATTTCTTCCTAATATCTGATCTAAATCTACCCTCTTTCAGTTTAAAGCCATTACGCCTAGTCCTATCACTCCATGCCCTTGTCAAGAGTCCCTCCCCAGCTTTCTTGTAGGTCCCTTCAGGTACTGGAAGGCTGCTATAAGGTCACTCCAGAGCCTTCTCTTCTCCAGGCTGAACTGCCCCAACTCTCTCAACCTGTCCTCATAGAAGAGGTGTTCCATCTCTCTGATAATTTTTGTGGCCCTCCTCTGGACCCTCTCCAGCAGGTCGATGTCTTTCCCATGCCAAGGGCTCCAGACCTGCATGCAGGATTCCAGGTGGGGTCTCACCAGAGCAGAGTGGCAGAATCACCTTCCTCGACCTCCTGGTCATGCTTCTCTTGATGCAGCCCAGGATATGGTTGGCCTTCTGGGGTGCAAGCACACATTGATGGGTCACCTTGAGCTTCTCATCGACAAACACCACCAAATCGTTCTCCTCGGAGCTGCTTTCAATCCGTTCTCCACCCAGCCTGTATTTGTGCTTGGAATTGCCCTGACCCGTGTGAAGGAGCTTGCACTTGGCCTTGTTGAACTTCGAGAGGTTCACATGGGCCCACCTCTCAAGCCTGCCAAGGTCCTTCTGGATGGCATGCCTTCCCTCCCCTCCAGTGTGTCAGCCACACCACACAGCTTGGTGTCATTGGGAAACTTGCTGAAGGTGCATTCAATCCCACTGTCCATATTGCCAACAAAGATGTTAAACAGCACCAGTCCCAATATCAACCCCTGAGGAATTCCACTCTTTACTTGTCTCCACTTGGGCGTCGAGCCGTTGACCGCAACTCTTTGAGTGTGACCATTCAGCCAATTCCTTATCCACTGAGTGGTCCATCCATAAATCCATGTCTCTCCAATAGAGAGACAAGGATGTTGTGCAGGACAGTGTCAAATGCTTTGCTCAAGCTCAGGTAGATGACATCATTCCCTTATTCTGAGTGGAAATGAACCCTCAGTTCTCAGTGTAGTTAAGGGATGTTTTGGGTGCTCAGAAGGATGGGTGCTTTTGAGATGCAGGAACTGTTGGCTTCTGAGTGCCATTACTTTCCAGATTCAGCATAGCTTGATGTCAACAATAGTCTTGTGGGAAAAGGAAAAATAGCCCTTCTGCTTAGCTGGTGCTCTTTGAGTGCCTGATTTCCTTTTATATTTAATGTCTATTAGAACACCACACCAATTCAGATGTAGATATGTAAGAAGAGCAGATATGAGTAGGAATTTTTGTGTGTTTTCATGCCCTTGTGTGTACAGTGAATAGGAACTTTCCCAGAAATAAATTAATTTACATTAAAATATTGGCAGGGAAAAAACAGCAAAGGCTTTAACCCTCTAAGGTGCTGTGCTGCTGTGATAGGGTAGCCCGTCTACATGTGCAGTCTCCCTCTGAAATGCCCTGGGCTAAGGAGAGCACATCATAGCAGGGAAAGCTAGAAAAAGCAGCAGAATTTGTTCCTGTGCAGAAGCCTGAGATTTTACATCCCAGATGGTAGTTTTATGGGCCATTATGATGCCTCAGACTGACTCAATAGGTGAAAGGGAAGAATGAAAATAGTCCTATTGCTAAAAAAAGAAAAAAAAAAAAAAGGCTGATTTGGGGGCTCAAGATCTGGCCCTCACTAGGGCTGAGTAAGTTGCAGACTAACTTCTGTGGTTTATGTGATGATACAGTGTGATTAACTTTTCCCTGGATCGTTAGAGGGTCTCTGTGGATAATGATGTGCCAGTTACTGCTCTCAGCTGGAAGGAGAGTCAGCAGTAAACAGCCAGATGGGGGGAAAGGGGGAGAAGGAAATTCTTAATCAGAGCTGAGTTTTTAGATTAAAACTGCACAGATTTTAGGTCCTCTAAAAAAGTTCTTACTTTGTTTAGACTTCAGCTGTCTTTCTCTGTAATGGAAGGATGTGTGAGATCTGTCAACTGGCTTTAAGTCCTTGTCTGCAGTTTGCAGAGGTTTCGGGTGAGCTCTGGCAGTGCCAGGTACAGTTGTACATAGCCCATTTCCAATGTGCACAAGCACATTCGCAGCAGAGGGGTGGGGATATGTGTGTGACATTGTACTGTGGAGCAAATGGTCAGAATGTGTGGGTAAGACAGCACCCCAAGCCTTGGCCTTTTCTGTGATGAAGGTTTTTTTTAAAAACATAGTCAGATGAATTTTCAAAGTCTGTGACAGGGCTATAATTTGTATTTGGCACTAACTCACATCATCTGCTACTGTTTTACTGCTAAGATGGGCTTAGAAATAAAAGATTGCATAGTCACTATGGATGCCCAGCTTTGGAGCCCTTGGCATGGGAAAGACATCGACCTGCTGGAGAGGGTCCAGAGGAGGGCCACAAAAATTATCAGAGAGATG
>Ga0065711_1044712_pt1 | contig 13930 bp, 13 predicted proteins | sample Hoacrofraction12_FD_59098 | JGI IMG/M metagenome (GOLD analysis project Ga0065711, IMG submission 59098) | Hoatzin crop microbial communities from Cojedes, Venezuela - Epithelial fraction 12 v2 (version 2) | ecosystem: Host-associated > Birds > Digestive system > Esophagus > Crop | place...
TACTTTTTTTTTTTTTTTTTTTTTTCAGTAAAAAGGTGTGAAAAGTAGGTAGAAAAAATTCAAAAAAAACCATGGACTTTGGGTTGTGACGTGTTGGTAAGTTTATTTTTGCAATATATGTGCACCTTTTTCTCCTACAAAGAAAGAGTTTTGAATGGACCTGAAGTCAGTGGGTCTGGATCAGTCACCCATGCCAAGGAGTGTCTTGTTCCCAAGAGTCTGAGATCTAGCCTGCACACCGTGTTGGACAAAACACTTTTCCATCACCTTATGACAACCAAAGCCCCGTAGTTAAAAGACGCCACAACACTGATGTACCATGTGCAGAGACCAGGCAAAACTGAGAGCATTGCAAGTTGCAGAGTGTCTGTTAAACGAGATGTCCAGAGGATCCCATGCCAGAAGTCAGGACAAAAAAAAATCTTCCAGCAGCCTTCCCTGTCAGTCTGGTCTTGAGGGCAAGGCAGGGCAAAGGAAGGGGGTTTCCTCTGACTACAAATCCAGCAGTTGTTTTAAATGGGCAGGTGCCAGAAGAGTACCCTGCTCTGCCTCAGGGACCCGAGAGCGGCAGGCCGGGAGGAGCACCATCCTCATGTCTCCAGTGATGGGCTTTGGAGCAGGGAGAACAGGCAGCACAGACCAGTAGTGACATTGTGTTTTTCTTTTCACCCCTGCCCCCTGATTTACAGACATACAGGGGTATCTAGAGCATCTGATCACAAATTTCACTTCTCTGTCCCAAAGTGCAAATTTCTGTAAAGTTCTCATGCAGATTCCTTAATTACAAATAAAGGGGAACCTGAAAGCAAGGGGAAGGATGACTAAGGCTCTTGTGAAACAAGAGCTGTTTAGGAAAACTACTGAACTGTGTAAGGAAGCTACAGGTTCAGAGTGTGTGTTTGGATGGAGGTAGCCAGCTGCTTGGTTGGGCTCAACCTCGGGATTAAGGTCGCTGTGCTGTGGTTGTTGGAGGTGAACGAGCTGCTTGGGATTGGGAATTTGCACCATCTCCACTCCAGTGGTATGAAGCCCTTGGTTAGATCATGTTTGAGGAAGGGGCCAGGTAAATAACATTATTCTGTGACTGTGAATTAGTGGCAATGGCAAGAATCTTAGCAATAGGCAACTTTTTCTGGCATCTGGGAAAGACTGAAATTACACGAACCAGTGCCAGCCACGTCCCGTACTCTGCATTCCCCCAAAACCAAATGGAGCTGCTGCTTGTCTCTTGAGGTGACTCCAGTCCTGCAGCTGATTTTAAGGACTGGTAAATGAGTGGAAGCGACTCCGCGTGGGAGGCAGAGCGGCGTGCTGGTGCCTGTGCCTGTGGCGGGGACGTGCTGGGGTGGGTTGTGGCCCAGCTTCAGGAACCGAGTAATTCGTGTCCAGTGCCCTGCGGTGGGAGCTTCCTCTCGCTGTGCTTGGATGAGTGCCACAGGGTCACAGAGTTCGGGCTCAGCCTCGCTCACCCCAAATCCCTTATCGCCTCAGAATGGTTTGTAACAGTTGTGTTTGTTTTCCTTCAGCAGCGAGAGATGAACCCCATTAATCTCTGTTGTTTGTATCGCTGTTCATACAGAGTACAGCTGCCCACAGAAAGATTTCTAGGACATACTGGGTTCAGTACAAAGGAGCTCCACAGTGAAAACCTGAGGCCCCATCCCATTAGGCAGAAAGAAGCCTTTGCCTCAGTGTGGGTTAATCACTTGCTAATAGCTGGCTGAGTAGGCAGGGCGGTGGTGGACAAGGCATGAGGCTGCTCAGCTGTGTCCAGAGCGTTTCTGAGAGTTAGGAGGGGTTTTCCTTAGCCCTTCAGAAGAGTCAGAGCTGATGTCTTGCCAAAGTTACGAGTTGTGCAAAAGCTTTGGGAGGAAAACAAGCTTTGGGCTTGAACATACTCAGTTATGGAAGAAGACATGCACTGGGAGCAAGATCCTCTTGAGCGGAACGGGTACCTCTGAGGGAGGTTTTGGATGAGGACCAGGTGCTGGGAACATCTGTCTGAACATCCCGACCACTTGCTGGCTGAGTGCAGGACAGAGCTGCTGCCTGGAGCTCTGCTGGAAACAGAGCATGGCCGGGGAGGTGGAGGTGTCTGTTCCTGTGCACGGCTCCCTCAGCTCTGTAACTGCCATGTTAATACTTTTACCTCCACACTTGCTGCAGCGAGGGCGGGTGGAAGCAAGATGTGTTTGTGGGAGGAAGACACTTCGCTAAGGTGGACGAGTGAGTTCAGAAGGTGATGCTGTGGGTTCCAGCGCAGAGGAGTCACTAGCTCCTTGTCACGCATCACGGCAGTGGACAACCCCTGAACCGAGAAAGTGTCCCAGAAGAGTGGAAGAGCCTGTTATATCGCACGCTGCCATTTTACCCTCTTCCAGCGCAGTCGAAAAGGTGTTCTTCACCCAAGGAGTTTGTTTTCAGACAGAGTAAGATTCACCACTGCTAAGTGCAGCTATGGTGCAACTGCACAATTGTTGACCGTGATACCTGCAATTGGGTCAGATCTTTAGAGGGGACTTGTCCTGTGCACGGTATGTAATAAGCCCAGCAGAGACTGGAACTGGCACTGGTGATATCTGAGGGAACAACAGACGACAGGCAGCGCCCCACCACCACCTCCCCAGCTCATTGCTGACTTCCAGTCCTTTCTTCTCCCTAAACTGTGAGGCGTCAGAGATCAAGCCCTGTTTACAGGTCACCTGCAGGAGAAACTGGACATTAAATTCTAAACTTCTACCTAGGCTAAGATTTTATTTCTGTATTTCGTGCTGGAGGTTGGTACTAGGCGCAGTCTTGAAAGCACCTCCTGTGCGACGTAGAATGGGGCCTGGAGAGAGGAAATGAAATCAGAAATGGAGAAAAGTTATTTTGATCATAAATAGCTGCGGTAGGAAGGTAGATGTTTATATGTGCAGTAGTACAGTACCTACTGTGTGTATTTTAGGAGAACCTGAGAATAGCAGCTGCGCTGAAATACTTGACAGCGAAGTCAAATGTAGTTTAGGTTAAAGAAAAAAAAAAGTTGCTGGGGAGGGTGGATTTGCAGCGTGAAGCCTGTCGGTGTTATCTCCGCCGCACGGCACAGAACAGCCTGTGACTCGGGCGCTTGTTTGCGAACGCGGAGTTCCTGTAACGGGATATGTCCCGCTCCTGTCAGCGCGGTTCTGTGCCCAGGTAGGCGCTCCCTTGCCTCCCGCATTTCCCCGAGAGTCGCAGGAGCCCGGCAGCTTTATTTCTCCGAGGGCTGCCTTTTCTGAAGTATCGCTGGTTTTGCAGCCCATGGACCTGTTGAGTTCTAGATCTGTAGAGCTCAGAAGCAGTGAAGCCGCAGGCTCTAAAACCAGAGCTCTTGCTAACGTGCCGAGGTCAAAAGGATCGAAACCTAAATTAAACTTGTCCCTGAAATTTGGCTCTGAATCACAAATTCAGGAAGTTGTGCATGAAAATCGGTCTGGGTACTGTTCTTAAGAGTTCTTCATCTAAAAATAACATCTTGCGTTATAGTTATAAATAATACGGGCTTTTTTTTTCCCTCTTTTTTCCTTCCCCTATCTAATTAAATTGTTACTCTTGCCACAACGAAGGGAAAGGGAAAAGATAATAACATGAATCTGGTTGAACAAGTATGTAGCTTGCAGGTTTTCAGCTAGAGTGTTTGCAGCTGCAGCCGATGCTGAACCTTATGCTAATGCGTTTAATTGTCAAAATGACAAGAGGGTGCTCTGGAGAGATCGACAGTGGTTTCTGTGTGTCCATCATTTGGGAAACCCTCTTGAAAGCTTACCCAAAGTGGGTTTCTCCCTGCCGTCAAAATACAGAAGACATTTTTATGTTTTTTATCTTACTTTTTATTTTTTTTAAGGAAACGGCAGTGTTTTTTGTAAAATTGGAGTTGAACTATACGGTAAGATGTTTTGGTGGATTCTAGTGTCTTACTAAAATGACAAGCAGTGGCCATGGATAGCTCTGCCGTTATAACGGGCGGCACTCGGCGGGTTTGCCACAGGTAAGTAGTGCATAAAGATGGAAAAACGAACTTTTCTGCATCGTGATGACAACGCTGAGATGCCCCTTGAAAGGTACGTGGGCGGCATGGCCGTGGCCATCTGCCCGCTGAACAAGAAGGAGGGGCAGCAGCCTGGCGAGACAGTACCCATCCCACCTATTGCTGCTTATGTCTTAGTGCCCGAGAAGTTCCATGTTCTGCTGCTGGGATTTGTCAGCGGCTGCCGGGGCCTTTTAGCAGCGTGCAGCGGTTGCGGCGGATTGCAGGGGCCGTCGGAGAGGCCATTTAACGCGGCGCAGCTCCTCAGAGAGCGCCGGTAATGGTCAGTGAAAGTAGTAATCCCAGAGGCCTGAGGGGATAACGACAGGCAATAACATGGCTGCCAATCTTTTAAGCTTAATCGTGACATCTTTCAGGTGGTAAGAGGGTTATTTTTTCCACATGAGGCCATGGCAGGGGGAAAAGAAGGGTCCTAAAAAGCAGGGTACCGCAATGAAGTTGGCCTGCCTGGGCGACAGAGCTGGGCACAGGCTCGGAGATTTGTTGTGTTGAAATTTGCTGTCACTTAAAAAAAAGAAAAAAAAAAAAGGCAGAGAGGCAGCTGGGTTGTTTCACTGGCAGTGATGCAATGGCGGTGACACGCCAGGACGGGAGGGACCAGCACGTTCTGTGACAGCACGGCGTGTACGCGGTGTCAGCCCCGCAGCGACCGACAGCCGACAGCTTCGACAAGTGCCGGCACTTCGGCTGGGGCTTCGTTTTCAAGCCAATATTTGTACATGACAGCTGGAAGCATGTCATGTGTAAATACATACCCTTTTGGAAGTAACACATAGTTACCGCACGTGTACAATTTCCAAAACACTCCCTTCGCCCCTCCTGTTGCTGTGCTTGAAGGGGGTTAAAACTTTTTTTAAAATTAATTTGATTACAATACAGACAAGGCGTTTGCTAATTCCTCATTCACTTGTCAACTGCTCTGCAAGAGTGAAAATCTCACAGGAAAAGGTTGTAAACAGAAAGCAGAAATCCTAGTATTCATTTTAATAGTTTACTGCATCGTCCTGAAGTCATCTGCTGCCCTCCGAAGTTAGTGATGGCACAGGCAAAAAGAATACTGTAATAGTGACATGAAACACCCGAAAAGAAGAAACGTAAGCGGTTTTTTTAAGAAAAAAATGCAAAGGGGGTGAGGGAGAAAGCTGGTGAGTAAATGTATGTGTTTGTTTAAGGAACTGAATGGGTAGCAAATACTTTTCCATGTGTGTGGAAAATATGAGTTGGCTTTTGCAATAGCATTTTATGGGAAGAAGGATCAAGGGTTCAGGAGCTGAAATACTTATTCATAAAACATAGGGAGCAAAGACAAGCTACTTGTTGTGCTTCTGCCCATTTGCTCTAAGTTCAGTCTAGCTGAATCATTTCTAGGAATGAAGTGGGTAACTGGATTTCCAGTCTCCTCTCTGTCCTTGGCTTCTCTCCTGCGTGGATGCTGCTGATTAGTACTGGTTGTACTGAGCTTTATGTGGAGGGCATGTGCCTGTCCACTTGATTGCTGAAGCTTTTACCACCTTGGGATCTAAGCACAATCCACTTGAAACTGGGTTAAAACAGCCAACTCGTTTTATGGAGGCCTTTTAACAGCTATCAGGCAGCAAGCAGAAGCTGACCTGGGTGGGATTTTGATCTGATGCTGGGGAAATGAAAGGCCCATCACCGGTCCCATTGCTGCAGTCTGTGTGTAAAGCAAACCCAAACCAAGCATTTCCCCCTGTTTGAGAGCTTCTGGAAGGCTGAAGACGTATGATCTGCCGCGAGAAGCCAGGCTGTGCCGCAGGTGTGACGTTTATCAGTTCGGTCAATGTGATCCTTTATTTGTATCTCTGAAGAAACCACGGCTTGGGCTGCACGGGCTGCTCGCCCTCAGGTCTTTGCCGGCCGCTTCCTGCACCCCGCGCTGGCCGGGTGATTTGAGCCCTACTCAGCTGCCAGGACGCGAATATAGGTCAGTACAGCAACCTGGGCTCCGCTGCCGCGCCGGCCTGCGCCCAGCTTTGGTTAATCTGGCACCTTCCCAGCTCATCTTAAATATTGCTGTATGCCTGAAGCCCGTGCAGCATGGCAAGGCTGAGCCGCAGAGGCGCAAGGCTTCGCTTTTTGTCTTCTTTTCAATGGGTGTAATGGGGTTGAGGGGATTAAAACCACTAAAAGAACATTCCTGAGACCTCAGATGTGAGGCTGGTGACGTATGTCTGAGGAGTTCAGTACTGTTATCAAATACTCTTCAAGTGTGCAGCAGTTTTTGTTTTGTTTTGTTTTTTTTAACTTATAGTAAAAAACCCAGAAAGCTCAGGCTGTGCTTTTGGGAGGGTGTGAGCCCCTGTGCCAGCTATGGGTTTCAGGAGGGGTTGATGCCGCATCCCGGGACTCGGTTTGTCCATCTGATGATAGGCAAAGGGGCTGGGCCAGTGCCACATGGATTGAATGTGGCTCAGTTTGGTTAGAAAAGGCAGTCTCGATTATCTTGGGATGAATTTAAACCCTTTTGGGTGTTAGCTAGCAAGTTTTAGTATTTTTGAAATTGGTTATGAAAGAGACACAGTTCAGAGCTCGTGGGTTTTTTCTCCCAAAAGAGGGAAGTGGTTTTTTAAGGGCGGTCTGGGTACAAAGTGCACATTGTTTTTTAGCAGCAAGTGAAGGAGCTTTCTAGAGGAAAAAGGTTCTCCGTAAAACTGTCACCTCTGCATTCTGCAGTTATCCTGCGTTTAACGAATGGTTTGGGAGGGCTAACAAAGTTCCTTAAAAGCGATTTGTTTACCTAAACAAAGCCTGTGTGAAAATGCCATGACTGAATGGACTCAAAACCCTCTAATGAACTTGTGGGAAGGAAAGAAAGTTTCTTTCGTTGTTGTTGCTGTTTTTAATCCTTAAATGTGATTCCCCTTTGCCCCTGGCTTTTCTAGCTCTGCGCCCATTTGTGTGTGTGTGCTTGCATGGGTATCAGCCCAAACGCGGTTCCAGGTCCCGTGGGGCAGCAGCCTTGCCTTGCCTTATGGCTCTGAAAGGGCTCCGCACAGCCAAAAAGATCCCGGCAATTTACAGTTACCACCCTGTTTTTATTGCGCGCCTCTCGCAGGCTCTGCTGCCGAGGCGATGCTGCGCCAGATAAGAGACTTGTTCTCCTGTTTCAGAGCAGCTGTTGTACCTCGGGGATATTCCTGCTGCCCGGGGCTGGCGGGGAGGACGCTGGCAAGCCCAGCAGAGCAGCTTCAGCCGGGATGCTGGCAGCTTCCCATCCCGTCTGCTGAGGTCTCCCCACTTCTGCTCGGGGCAACCAAAGGGAGAGGGTCTGTACGCCCCAGCACGCTGTTGCAAACTCAAATAGGGGCACACGAAGGGCCAGCATGTGCTCACTCCTATATGTACTGCTCCGTCGTGGTGGTGTATGAAATATCCAGCCCTGTTACCCGTTCCGTAGGTGCTGCCTTCCCGTGCGGGGTGCTTGCTGTCTAGCCCTGTCAGGCGAGTGTTTTGGCTTCAGCAAGGTTCAAGGAGCGCTCGCTGAGGCCGAGGGGCTGCCTGTCGCTGCAGGTGGTGGCGAGTTGTGAAGGGAAAGTGACGAGCAGCCTTTGGGGCATGGGGACAGAGGCGTCTTGGGCTGGCACGCTCCCCCGTGCAGCTTCTTGTGAGGCCAGGCTGCTTCTCCAGATGTTGGCTCTACACGGTATCAGCCAAAGCCATGGAAATATTTCATCCTGCCCTTACTGCTCACCTTGATGAACTGGAATCCTTCCCTGTTTAAAACAGCATGAATTAACGTGAAGATCAGCTAAATCAATGCCAGAAGGTTTATGATTGAAAAATGATAATTAGTGGCTGCTATCTCTTTCCTTCTTGTGGGCGAAGGCCCTCCCACCCCTGAGTTGCCAGGACAACCTGGCCCCAGGGTGTGAAACACAGGGGTGCTGGTACCTTGGAGTCAGGGTGGATGCTTAGGACGCGAGTGCTGTGTCCACCAGGACTTCTCCAGCTTTTTGGGAGACCTGGTGGTGGGGACTTCCTGTCTTCCTCAGGATTCCCCTCTTCCCGTGGGGAGATGTCCAGGTCAGGGACTGGAGAGCTGTGAAAGGACGATTGTAAATGTATATGATACTTCAACCAGATAGCATGTCTGCCTTTAAATACCTTTTTGGCTGCAGGAACTAGCCTCTCGTACCTAACACTGTAATTTAAAGGAATAAATAGCAAGAGATGGGACTGAATTGTTTTTTAAGTATTGTAAAACTAGCCAAGATATAGATGCTCCCAAGACCTCTGGCAAAAAGAAATTAAATTGTTTTTGATCTAGTGTATTAAGAGGATCAAAGGCAACCTGTCTTTTCGGAACCTTCTGCCCCTTTTTCCCCAACAACCTGGGGGAAACAAACCTCTTTTTTAGGAATAAATATTTCTTTATGGTGCTGGGACAGAGTTGTCCAGTCTTCCCACCTTTGCTGCCTCCAGTCAGTACTTTTTAGTTGTGCTTATTCTTTTCAGCCTGAGAGTTTGTTTCAAATTAGTGCTGTGCTTCCACATAGTTGCCTTGTCCTTCGTTATTATCTTGAACACGTGAAGCAATTAAGATCGTTCAATGTTCTGCAAGATGAGCAAAATCCAAAGACGCTCCTCTCTCCTCCCAGCCTCTTCCACATTGTGCAAGTGGTTTCGCTCGGGGGCCGCGCGTTTCGGGAGGTTTTCTGACTTCCTTGCATGTTGGGCCAGCAAAATTTAAATCCTGAAGGTTGACAGGCAACTGCCTACGTGATCTTGCAAGCGTTGCCAGGTATGGGGTGATCCTCCCAGGCCATTTGAGGATGGCGGATGTTGACACAGTCTCGCAGGGTGTGATTTACAGCCATCCTCCCTCAAGCGGGAGGTGCTGGGTCAACTGGAGCCAAGTGACCGAAAGGCTCCGTTCATTGCACAGTCCAGGCAGGTAACTCAAAAACCTGAACATTTCCTTTGCAGTAGCTTAAAAATTTTGTTCTGTTGTAGGCATTTAGGTGTATTCAGAACAAACATACAATGGGCCACATATTCTGTGCTTCATTTTCCTATGGCAGATCTTAGCAGGTTGCAGTTATCATTGGATCACTCTTTTGGTCAGGAGCTACTTCTCCATATCAGGATGGAGATGTATCAGTGTGAAGTGAAATGGTTCCTCCTCAGCAGAAGTGATTTCATAATGCAGATTCGATGGAGCGGGCTTGAGAACAGTTTTTTAAATCCCTTGCTTATTTTAGGGCTTCTCAGTGGTTAGGATTATTTGCCCTCCAGTAACCTCTTCCTTTTCTTTGTCTCCAGTGATTATATTGGGGGGGAGGTGTGTGTTTCATTAGCCCTGTGCGTGTGGTGGTCATAGTTTGCTGCCTGACAGGAGTTACTTGGATTCTAAACAGGAAAAAGGGAAAAATAATTTGTAATTGCATACTTGTCGTTTTGATTTTATCCAAATACAGATGCAGGATTATGCCAGAGAAGTCTTACATGTACCTAATATTCCATATATTTTTGGTTTAATGTGAGCTGTTCTTCTATGTCTTCTGACTCAGAAAGGAGGGAATGAAAATTGAGTTAATGTCATAATGTGACATTAATTTTGGACTACAATTCTGTTTTTCCGCAGACGCTTAAGGAACAGCGTGAACAACTTTCCCAGACAATAAAAGAGCATATTGAGAAACATTTTTTTCTTCAGTTACCACGTTTAGGCATTCATTTACAAACTCTTGCTTTAGCCTGACAGTTGCTCTTTCAAAGTCAGTGTGGCTGGGTATGGGGAGAGGGTTTAGGCTGTGCTTAAACAAGTTCTCTCCAAGAAGTTGGGCACTTTCCGGGCAGCATCCTCTTCTCGAGACGGGAAGGGGGAAGACAAGAGGCCATCGCTGTCACTTAGGATGGTTTCGCAGTCAGGCAGGACACGTCTGCGCCTGGACGACGGTTGCGTTAAGGCAGCACGAAAGCTGGCTCGTTTGGTGTCGAAAGGCTCTGCCGCCTGCCTCTCTGTGTGGGGAGCCTCTGCGCTCAAGAAAAACCTCATTTGGGAGTTGGACTTTCATTATTATTGTTTTCAGTCTGGCTCGGCGTGTTGCTGGAAAGTAGCTTGACCTTCAGTGTGTTCTGACAAGCCAACTGAAATTAATACCATATTTTACATTGTTTTAGAGAGTGACCTTTCCTCACTTGGGAAACATAAAGAAGCTCATCTTATTTCCTCAGCACTTCTTCTAAATCTGTGTTCATTTCCCCTTGGTTGGGCTGAACTTACGACGCTGGAAACAAAGTCACATGCAGAAGATTTAAAAGAGCTGGTTCTTGAACTTTAAAAGTTCCCTTGAATAGACTGGGCACTTCTAAATGTCTCCTTATTTACAGCTCATCTTTTTTTTTTTTTTTTCCTTTCTGGAATTCCTGAGTCAGATGAAGAAGATTTCCAGTATTACTGTGCTGCAAATTTATCTGTGCTTTCCACGATACTTTAACAAAAAAGATCACCAAAAAAGCCTCCTACACCAAAGCTGTATTTCTTTCCTTTTGCGTTGTCAGTCTAATTATTTAACTGTAACCTTAAGACACCTGATAGTCAGATAGAGTATACAAACTCTTTTTGTTGAATTTTTTGTATTGCATTGCATTTCTCAATCAGTAGCACCTGAATGAAGGACAACAGGGCTGACTCCACAGCAGTCATCTTCCATCTTCCTTTGCTTGCAGGATGGGTGGCAGTTGTAACCTTTTACCCAGAAACCTCTCTCTGGGCACTTGTTAGAATAAATTTGCAAGGTGTTCTTTATTTTCTGTTTTTTTAAGAAATTACATGAATCAGAGTAGAACCAAGCCCCAGATCTGGTATATTTTTTCAGAGTGATCACCTATGGATTTAAATGTGTTGAACAGCGATAAAGGGGAGATGCTTGTGGTCACCACTCAGTTGCCTCTCTCAGAGCTTCGGTCAGAAGTTTTGGGGAGCAAGTTAGTAGATTTTTCTTACCAAATGCAAATTTTTTGTTTACTTCTAGGATTGAAGAACCTGGTATCAGCAGCTTTTCTCAGTTAGAACTTGTGATGGGCTCTTTGGATAATTGTGGTTTTTCTCTAATAAGGTTGACACAGTTGAGATGAGAGCTCCTTGTAGATTTTTCCCAGAGCAGTCTGAGCTGTTGGACCCAGATCATCTCAGTACTGATGCACTTTCTGGGAGTCAAAGGCAGGGTCCTGCGGGGCTTTCAGGATCCCTGACAGCTGCTGGAGACCTCAGCTGTCTTCCTGGTGTGCTTACCCCTTGCAGTGTGTTGTGCCCATATTTATGGGTTTCTAAGCACTGTGAGCCCTGGCTCTGACAGACAGAAAGGTGAACTCTTGACTGATGTATGTGAGCCAACTTTAGCCATGGTCTTCAAGCACAGCATTCAGTGGAGAGTTGAGATCTTCATGTAGCTGATGTAGCAGCTTTTGAACGCAGTCAGCCTTTGCCTTTATTAACAGATTGGTGATTATTGCTTTACACTACCTTTCACATTGTATTTTGTAATTTATTTTTTGTGAGAGGACCTGTTAGGCACAACTCACATCTGCTGTTGTCTCGCGGTGCCCATTGCTCCAGTGATCCTGGAGGACGTCCCCTGACCTGGACCACGTGCTCTGACACATCCCTTCTAGCTCCAGGGGCTTCTCCGAGTACTTTGAGTGACTGGACTTTTTACTTTTTTACCTTTTTCTGATCTCAAAATCTCCTGGCTCCTAGGGCTTTCATTTTTCCACATCTTTAGTAATTCAGATTAGAGGCAAGTGAGCAGCAGTTGTTGTAGGCTGTGGACCTAGGTTCCTAGTCCCAGAAGAAACTTGATCAGTAATCCCATTTTGTCAAAGAAAACAAAAGCTGTACTTCCCTTGCTGGACAACAAAATGGCTGAGTTGAGCAAATCTGCTCATTAGGTCTGTGACTCCATCTCCCTCCCATGCAATTATTTGCAGAGAGAAAAATTCCCTTTGCATATTTTCATTCACATCATCCAAACTTGAGGACTTGGCCTAGAAAGATTAAACTTGTGTTCTGTGTTTGTCGCCAAGATGCTGCAATCCATCCGAGATAAAATTAATTCCTTTTTGCTGAGTGAGAATTAAAAGTATTTATTAATAAGGAAAAGAAAGTGCCAGCTCTTTCTCCTACCCATCTCATATGTGTGGGCATGTGAAGGGTACCGGCCCTGCTTTTGACCCTCTGCTCCATCCCCACTTTCCAAAGGACGTATAAATCAGCATTAGAATTAGCAGGTTTCTGAAACCAGCTTGAGAGAAAAGGCTTTAATTTAAATGCCTTTTCATTTAAAGGAGACTTTCAGGTGTACTAGAAGAGTTGGTCCTTCAACTCTCGTTGGTTTTTACTGGGATATGAAGAAAAAGCTGCTGCTGCTATCCTTGAAAAATCTCTCTGTAAATGCGTAGCATTTTGTGATGAGTTGGTGTTTCTCTCTGGGAGTCTTTGAAGCTAGTATTTTCCTGAACTTCATACCAGAATTACCAAGCAAAGCTTTATATTCCAATATTTAAAAGATTGTAATTGCTTTAATTAAAACAAAAACAAAAACAAAAAACAACAAAACATGCACATACCTGTATTTGATTTATATTACAAATACCTGTATTATCAGATTGTATTTGCCAGAGTAAATACCTGAAAGGTTTTAAGAAACTCATTACGTTGAAGCTCATGGACTGAGCTGGCCTGTTCCTCAGGTTTCACAAGGTTTTGTCGTATCTTCCTATGTGTGTGCATGCTTATATGGGTGTATTTGTGTCCTTGCATTTACCCTACCAAAAAGCAAGCAGCCTGAAGAGCTGTATCCATCTTGATCGGGATAAATACACATTGCCATGTTTTGTAGAACTACTGCGAACACGGATAAAATTGTCTTGAATTGCAAGAAAAGATTTGGTTTGCTTTCTGTCCTGTGCAGATGAAAATAAAGTGGAAAAGCTTTGCTGCAAGCAAGAGCCAGGCCTGGAGTCACCAACCCTTTCTGCCTAGGAGTGTGCATTCCCCTCCGTAATGTCACATGCAGCCGCGTGAGAATTGCCGGCACGAATAAGAGGTGCACAGGTGGTCTGCTGCTACATTGAAATTTTATTTACTTTTTTTCCCTTTGTGGAGTTATATTGCTTGCTTCAGCTCCCACTTAAAAATATATATTGGAAGGAAACAGTAGGTAGGCGACAGCATTTTCTAACCTGTTCTGTAAGGGGTTTAATGCACGCTATTGTACAGCGTACCTTATCACCTATATATTTAGCATATATTTCTACAGCCGTATGTGCATCACAACACGTTGCTTGTGGGGGGAGTTTCAGCTTGTGTCCCCAGATGAGTTGGGGACCAGTGTGAGCCAAGTTACCACATTCCTTGCAGGAACTGAGGTCAAGGCAGGTCTTATTTAACATCTTTATCAATGATCTGGATGAGGGGATTGAGTGCTCCCTCAGTAAGTTTGCAAATGACGCCAAGCTGGGTGGGAGTGTCAATCTGCTTGAGGATATGAAGGGTCTGCAGAGGGATCTGGACAGGCTGGATCAATGGGCCGAAGCCAACTGTATGAGGTTCAACAAGGCAGAATGCCGGGTCCTGCACTTGGGTCACAACCACCCCATGCAACGCTGCAGGCTTGGGGAGGAGTGGCTGGAAAGCTGCCCAGCAGAAAAGGACTTTGGGGTGTTGTTTGACAGCCGGCTGAACATGAGCCAGCAGTGTGCCCAGGTGGCCAAGAAGGCCAACGGGATCCTGGCTTGTGTCAGGAATAGTGTGGCCAGCAGGAGTAGGGAGGTGATCGTGCCCCTGTACTCAGCACTGGTGAGGCCGCACCTGGAGTACTGTGTTCAGTCTTGGGC
>Ga0065711_1044713_pt1 | contig 13930 bp, 9 predicted proteins | sample Hoacrofraction12_FD_59098 | JGI IMG/M metagenome (GOLD analysis project Ga0065711, IMG submission 59098) | Hoatzin crop microbial communities from Cojedes, Venezuela - Epithelial fraction 12 v2 (version 2) | ecosystem: Host-associated > Birds > Digestive system > Esophagus > Crop | place...
AAAAAAAAAAAAAAAAAAAAAGAAATAGATTAAACCAGGCTAGAAGCCATGCTACTGTGGGTAGATCACTTCTGGCCTCTTGATTACATCTACTCATAGATGAATATTGTTTTAGCAGCAGATGAAGAATCTGACCTCTCCAACCTACGAAGAGGATATTTTCCAGACAGTTTTTAGGGGAACACAGAAAAATATATGTTCTCCAGAGGTTACCAATACATGGCACAAGAACTGCTTGAAGGGTGGCAGGTGGATATCAGTCTCTGCCAGTCCAGCTGGCTGCACTGACCTCCAGAAGTCTCTCGGAAGATCCTATACACAGCTAGATATGGGCGATCCTACCACCATGCTATGCAGGCAAGGCAGGGTATGCCATGCATGGCATTACTTCCCCAACTGCACCTCAGTAAACAGTGGCAAGAGTGCAGCAGGCAAGAAATTTAGCAAGAGGCTCATGTACACTACCAAAATAGTGAGGTGTGGGGTCCCAGTCTGGGGAGGAGAGGTAACATTGTATGTTGTGTAGATAGGGAGGATGGGACATGAGGCAAAGGTCTTGCTCTGGAGGTGGACACAGGAGGAACAACTAAGAGATGAATGGGAGCATCGGGTTAGATGCTGTTTTTTCCTGGGATGACAGAGCACAGAACACAAATACCACGGTGTTTAGGCCTTATTTTTGGAGACAGGGAGGGTGCGTTGGAATCCCTAGTATGAGAAGGCAGAGGGATCACACTCATATTTGGAAAGCTGGTGGCTGCTTCTTCCACCACTGTTCATGGTATTACCTGCCCTTAGCCTCACGGTCAATGCAATGAAATACTCTTGACATCCAAGCAACGTCAACTTGTGAACTCCTGAAGCCCACAGTTTAATTTGAATAGCCCTGCAGCTTCACAAGGTCCTTAAAATTTAAGTCTGCCATTAAATACGTGAGGACTTGCAGCAGCAGAAGCAATCTGTGCAAGAATCTGGGAATTTTACAGGATTCTTGTTCAACTATCTGAGCCCTAAAAACTGTGCAAATAACGGATGCTTGAAATGACCACTGCCACACAAAGTATAAAAGATATAAGCATGGGATTATTACTGCACTGCAGGATCAAACAGCAGCAGTAACATGTCTGAGAGAAAAGATACTCTGATTCGAACATAAATAACTTCAATAATAGCATACAGAAAATTACTGTCAAAGCAAATTGCATTTTATATAAATGTTCTTCTTTCTTTTAAAGGGCTGGCATGGTGTGAAAGTCAATCTTTAAAACTGTCACAGCCTGAAGCTGGCACTAATTGGAACCCTTGTTGGCAGTCTCCGTAAGGGGCCAAGAAGCGAGCGTGTCTGCAGGCTGAATTATGCTCGCTTCCTCTGACAGAAGTGGTCCCTTCAGATCAGGGCTGCGGCACACTGGTGGGCTTTCATGCAAGAGATGCCATTTCAGATGCCTCTGCAGTAAAGGCTTCGAGAATAGAAAAGCCTCCTGTTCTCTAAGGCTGTCCATCTGTCAAGCTTTCACATGTACCAAATTCACTCCGTGTTCTCCTTTATTAGCACCGTGGCAAGGTGAGCCCTACAAAGAAGTTGTTCTTGGATTTCAGTGCTTTATGAAGACCTATATTTACTTCTAGCCAAAATAATCCTTCTCTCCACAAATACCCAAAGCAGTCCAGTTGCTTATATCCTCAACTTTAAGACTATAATCTTTCAAACTGAGCTACCAAAACGCTAGTCAAACAGTAAATTCCTGTGTGCACTGTACAAGAGTGCCTTGGTAAGGCTGCTTGAAAATCAACAGCAGCGTTACGCTGCTATCTAATTGCTGAGCAATGTTACCTGCAGTCCTCTACCAGACAGCGTCTTACCAGCTCCTTCTTACTACATCAGCCTTCAATTATTTCAGGAGTGCGACTCTGAATCTCAGCAATATGCAGAAAAATCTACATCGACTGGGCGGCCTTCCTCAGCCAACGATTTTCGTACTTACACAGATCCATGATGGTCTCCCTCAGCCCCAGACAGAACCTGCAGTTAAACCTCAAGGTGGGGTAGAGGACGTATTAAACACTGGAGTTGCCTACTCCATCAGAATCAGTATTTGCTCCTTTTGGCCAGTGTGAAAATTGAGAGCCGGATGTGCATACTTGTACATCTGATGGACCGAGACTTTCACCAAGTCCGACTGTCAGCACGGTACTGCCACACGATCACAGCACAAATCGCTTCATGCTGCATGAAGATGCCATACTGCCAAGGAGAAAAATGTAGTCTTTACTTCCCTATTAATGAATTGCTCAGCTGTCCTCTTCTAATTAGACTTTCTGCACAATAGTTTTAAAGGATCAAAGACAGATAAAGCAGGATAATATTGGTCTCTCAGGTCACTCATCCAGGCTAACGTTTCAGTGCTAGTTTTCCCATCATTAACTGCCAAAGCCTCAGAAGCTCCGAGGAAAAGTTAATTCTTAAAGTGTAATGAACAAAGCGCAATACAAGCCAGCCCTAAAATGGCTATTGATGAGACATCTTTAGGAATGGAGCTATGGAGCTACTATACAATAATATCCAAGTAAAATATTTACAGAAATGTCTGGTCTCATTATGGAAAGGGTAGTTCCACTCTCCTTAAAATTCCTCATCTTTATTTGTCAGACTATGTTTTTTCCATCGACTGGATTACTTCTAAATGGCATTTATGTGGGCATTTTGAGCGAGCCCTTTCAGACAGGGTTTTAAGTGAGCTAAGTGCCATTCTGTTTTCCCATTCTGCAGCTGCCTATGTGCAGAAGCTGGCAGGCACACAACAGCTGCCCACTGCACACTCTACTCGGGCACGTTAACCCCATGTGATTAACTTGGTGTCACTTATCTTTTGCACTAACATACTTACCAAGTAACCCAACGCTGACATCAGATTATGCTTTGAAACAGTGGCATAAACCCATATACCAGCTCTCTCGTGCAGCCACCAGAGACCTAGCAATGATTACAAAAGCTATTCCAATTACTCCATAATTTCTTAACTTCAACTTTCAAAAATGGAGACATTACAAATTTGTTAGAGTTGCATACGTGGTCACAGCAAAATCTAACTTGAGAAATGCTAAATGCAATTACACCATTCTTCTAATTTTCTAAATTTTTGGAAATGCATTTGGATGCTCCAGCTGTATTCAGAATTCATTTACCTGGGAGAGGGAAAGAAAAGGACTAAAGCACCTCAAGTGCTTTTCTGTACAGGTCCCACATGTTCCTCTACATTATCTGAATTAGATTAAGAGAGGTTTTCTAGTGCTCTACTGAATTTTTAGCAGTTACTTAGACATCTTGATGTAGTCACTTAGCCACTTGAATTTTTACCGCAATAGTGGAAACAGACAAAATAATGAAGCTTAAGGGATTCAAGGCAATGGTGAGGTAACTTTTCAAGCCCTGAAAGTTGGTGTTCCTCCATTCACACATCTCAGTGCAAAGGAAAGATTAACAATACAATCTAACAATTGAAAAAGACGTTTCAGAAAGAAAATGTAACTCTAATGCTCACATAATGAGGCCTTGGTTTCTTTTTTCTTTCACAGAGACACAACATAAATTCTCACTTAAGAAAGAAATTCTTTCTTCTAATGGTTTATTATTAATGCCTGGTTTTGCTGACACTATGTTGCAAAGTAACAATCATCCCTTTCCTTAATAATTTTTTTCTCTAGTCTGGCTGCAGCAGATCTCTCATGCTCCATGGGAAGCAAAAGTTTTGATTTCATCAATGCTGGGCTACTTCTTTTCATTACAAGTTGCAGAGCAGCATGCTTAAGAAAAGGACATCTTGACAATGGGAAAAAAAAAGAATAAAAGAGAAACAATAATTCTTTGAATAGTAACACAGTGTCAGGGAAAAAATCAGTAGTGAAAGACCAACAGCTATGGTGATAGTTTGACAATACACTAAATCAGGCTTCCAGTACCGGACTGAAAACTCTGTGGCTGCGTGCTACACAGCTCTGAGCAGTGTGAACCGTGTCTATCAGTTTCAGCATGCTCAGAAATTTAAATAGAACAGATTTTATACAGGATCAGGTATTGTCTTTCTTTCAGCAAATGCCACAATGTTAGCAAAGAAGCCAACAAAACCTTCATAGCACGTCTAATGGCTAATTGCACAGAAATGTAACTCCATGCCCAGACCACACTCAGGTTAAAACTGCACTGGTGACTGAAAAGCAAGGTGTAGCTCTGCTACCACAAACCATGAAACCAAAGCTGGACTTGACAAGTGACTGCTTAGGGCCACAACGACATGAAAGCATGTGAAGGGAAGTGTGCTTGCTGTGACGGTCACAGCATCTTCTGGCAGCAGGCAAAACAACACTGCTGCCTTTCGCAGCAAAACCCTGCCTCCAGTGGAGCTCTTCTTTGCCTACCAAGTCTTGACAAAAGTTAGGCAGTTGATATACTGATATTAATATTTTGAAAATATTGCTTCATTAGTGCTTCTACTCTCCCAATAGTCTTCTTCTACTCTGTTTTTTGTCACAGGTGGGCATTCTTTGGACAGAGAGTAGATATACTGTACAAGCTGGAGCAGCATTTTGCACAGTGAAGTTTGGTCAATATGGGTAGTACAGCAGTTCAAAGATCAATAAAAAGAATAATTCAATAAAATGCATTATCTAATGCCAAACACTTTGAATAAATAATTACAGCAATGAATTAACCTAGAATCATTACATAATTTGGGTTGGAAAGGACCTTTAAAGGTCACCTAGTCCAACCCCCCTGCAGTGAGCAGGGACATCTTCAACTAGACCAGGTTGCTCAGAGCACCATCCAACCTGACCTTGAATGTTTTTAGGGATGGGGCATCTCCCACCTCTCTGGTCAACCTGTTCCAATGTTTCACCACGCTCATCGTAAAAAATTTCTTCCTGATATAGTCTAAATTTACTTTCTTTCTGTTTATAGCCATTACCACTTGTCCTATCACTACACTTCCTGACAAAGAGTCCCTCCCCATCTGCCCTGTAAGCCCTTTTTAAGTACTGGAAGGCTGCTATAAGGTCTCCCCGGAGCCTTGTCTCCTCTTCTCCAGGCTGAACAGACCCAGCTCCCTCAGCCTTTCCTCACAGGAGAAGTGTTACATCTCTCTGATAATTTTTGTGGCCCTTCTCTGGCCCTGCTCTAACAGCTCCATGTCTTTCCTGGGTTGAAGGCGCTAGAGCTGGACGCAGGACTCCAGGTGGGGTCTCACCAGAGGGGAGTAGAGGGGCAGAATCACCTCCCTCGACCTGCTGGCCACGCTGCTTTTGATGCAGTCCAGGATATGGCCTTCCGGGCTGCAAGCGCATGTTTCCGGCTCATGTCAAGCTTTTCATCCACCAGTACCTTCAATTCCTTCTCCTCAGGTCTGCTCTCAATCCCTTCATCCCCCAGCCTGTATTGATACCAGGGGTCGCCCCGACCCAGGTACAGGACCTTGCACTTGGCCTTGTTGAACCTCATGATGTTCATGCAGGCCCACTTCTCCAGTTTGTCCAGATCCCTCTGGATGGCATCCTGTCCCTCAGGCATGTCAAATGCACCACTCAGCTTGGTGTCATCTGCAAACTTCCCAAGGGTGCACTCGATGCCACTGTCTATGTCACTGACGAAGATATTAAACAGCACCGGTCCCAGTACAGACCCCTGAGCGACACCACTTGTCACCGATCTCCATCTGGACATGGAGCCATTGACCACTACCCTCTGGATGCAACAATCCAGCCAATTCCTCATCCACCCATCAAATCCATATATCTCCAATTTAGACAAAAGGATGTTGTGAGGGACTGTGTCAAAAGCCTTACAGAAGTCCAGATGGATGATATCTGTAGCTCTTCCCTTGCCCACCGATGCAGTCACTCCATCACAGAAGGCCAGTAGGTTGGTCAGGCAGGACTTGCCCTTGGTGAAGCCATGCTGGCTGTTTCTAATCACTTCCCTGTCCTCCATGTGCCTTAGCACAGATCCTAGGAGGATCTGTTCCACGATCTTCCCAGGCACAAAGGTGAGGCTGACAGGTTGGTGACTCCCAGGGTCCTCCTTTCTACCCTTTTTAAAAATGGGTGTAATGTTTCCCGTTTTCCAGTCAGCAAGGACTTTACCTGACTGCCATGTCTTTTCAAATATTATGGAGAGTGGCTTGGCAACTACATCGGTCAATTCCCTCAGGACTCTGGGATGCATCTCCTCAGGTCCCATAGACTTCTGTATGTTCAGGTTCCTCAGGTGGTCACAAAGCTGGTCTTCACTTACAACAGGAAGGACTTTGCTCCCCTAGTCCCCGTCCTGCAGTCCCGCCACTTGAGAGTTGTGGGAAGGGAGAATACCAGTAAAGACTGAGGCAAAAAAGTTGTTGAGTACCTCAGCCTTCTCCTCGTCTGTAATAAACATTGGTATAAACATGTTGTTCCTTGCTGAGAAACAAGGAAATAGCATACTCTAAAAACACACTTCAAAAATAATTGGGAAATAAGGAAGTGAAATAAAAGAGCGTTGAAGTTGTCAGAAACTGTAGAGGAGTGATGCCTGTATCGATAAGATTGCAAGAGAGATCTATGGGAGTTATATATTAAAGAGGATGAAAGATCACTAAAAGTGAGAAAATCTTAAAGATGTTTTTATTATGTGACAGATTAACCGTAATCTTTTATGATCAGAACTTCATTTCCACTAGCACTGAAGCAACAGAAATCATTATAGCTGTTATTCATAATCTGTATGGCACTGGTATTTTCGCTTTCAGATTAGGGCATTGTGTATGCAGTAATGAAAGGTCAGGCGTTCGTATACATCCTTCATTCCTGCAGCTATTTAAGTTTTTCTTTTCCATCATGCTTTTCAAAAAACAACGTCAGCTAAATTTTTGTGATTAAACGTTAAGTGTTTTAGGAGCATCTAAAACCAAGAGTTATCCAAGTTTTTATTAATAGTGCGTAACATTCACATAGAGCTATTTTCTGTCAGAAGTCCTTCAGAGGCATTATCTTAGTTCTAAGTAATCCAGCCAATAAAGAAAAAGAAATTACGAAGAGGAAGATGCATTCAGAAATGAGATAAAGCTCTTGAATTCTGAAGAATATTATATTTTCAAGCACTATATTATATACTGTTCTTGGTTCAATATTATTGACTTTATTATTGTTCCTTAAGAAAAAAACAATCATTCAAAGAGTAAATGGTATTTTTCTTTCAGATGTTTGAATGCTGTTTTTTTTGTCTTATCTCCTTTTTGGAACCAGACTATCTGAACCAATCTAAGAGCATCTCTACTCTTTGTTAGGGAACATATCGCTATTATAATGTTTTAAATAATTGAAGACTGATGGAAATAGTTGAAAGAAATAAATGTTCCAACAAAACAAGATTCATTCAGTTCCTCATTAAGAAAAGTTTCAGTGGTCAGTGGCTTGAGTTTTGTGGGTTTTATTATTATTATTATTATTATTATTATTATTATTATTATATCTGCAAGGTTAGACAATTGATGGATACTGAGCTGCAGAGACTAATGAAGAATGATTTTTGCTCACGGAGTGTGGAATAGAAAATTGGTTGGTCAGATGCCAAAGACATATCCATGTGCCACTGAAGCAGTATAAGTGATGGCAAACGCGATTTCATAACGATTTGGAGGGGTGGCCAAAGAGGCTGGATGCAGGGGGGAAGGGAACATTGCCACCAAGGATGAGGAAAAGCCTGAGGTACTTAATGCCTTCTTTGCCTCAGTCTTTAATGGTCAGTCTGGTTATTCCCAGGATACTCAGACCCCAGTGCTGGAAGATAGGGATGGAGAGCAGAATAAACCTCCCATAATCCAGGAGGAAGCAGATAATGACCTGCTATGCCACCTGGACACACAAGTCTATGGGGCCAGATTGGATCCACCCAAGAGCACTGAGGGAGCTGGCAGAGGAGCTGGCCAGGCCACTCTCCATCATCTATCAGCAGCCCTGGCTAACAGGGGAGGTCCCAGATGAATGGAGGATCACCAATGTGACGCCCATCTACAAGAAGGGCCAGAAGGAGGATCCTGGGAACTAGAGGCCTGTCAGCCTAACCTTGATGTTGGGCAAGATTATGGAGTGATTCATCCTGAGTGCGCTCACTGGGCATGTGAAAGACAACCAGAGGATCAGGCCCAGCCAGCATGGGTTCATGAAAGGTAGGTACTACTTCACCAACCTGATCTCCTATGACCAGGTGACCCACCTAGTGGATGAAGGTAAGGCTGTGGATGTCATCTACCTGGACCTTAGTAAGGGCTTTGACACTGTTCCCCATAGCATCCTCCTGGAGAAACTGGCTGCCCATGGTTTGGATGGGTGTACTCTTTGCTGGATAAAGAACTGGCTGAATGGCTGAGCGCAGAGAGTGGTGGTGAATGGAGTTAAATCCAGTTGGCGGCTGGTCACGAGTGGTGTTCCCCACAGCTCAGTTTTGAGGCCTGTCTTGTTTAATATCTTTATCAATGATCCAGATGAGGGGATTGAGTGCTCAGGTTTGCAGATGACACCAAGCTGGGCGGGGTCAGGCACTGGAGCAGGCTGCCCAGGGAAGTGGTGGAGTCACCATCTCTGGAGGTGTTCAAAAAACGCGTAGATATGGCACTTCAGGATATGGTTTAGCAGGCACGGTGGTGTTGGGTTGATGGTTGGACTTGATGATCTTAGAGGTCTTTTGCAACCTTAATGATTCTATGATCCTTAAGCCACCATGCATGTGGCACAGTAATTCAGACAGCAGCAGTCCCAACGTGCAAACCGTTTGGCTATATTTGTGTCCCCAGACATTATTTGATGTATTTAAGACATAGACTGCTATGAGGAGAAACGGAGTCAGAATTGTTGCCAGCCAATTAACCACGTGATTCTGTTGAATTTCATTCTTTATTAAAACACTCTGCCATGAATATATACTATATAACCAGAATGTTTAGAATTCAAAGGTTCACCCCCTCCCCCTTTTTTTAAGGATGTATTTATTGCACTAAAATCAATAAGATATGACTTAAAAAATATATTCTATTTAAAGTTCTGTCCAAACTTTCAAAAATCATACTGTTAATTTTCCTTTAATACATCTAAATATTTGTGCTGGACAACTTAGTAATGTATTTATGCTGTTATACTCTTTATTTTTTCCCACTTTTGTATCACTAGAACTACATCATTTGTTTTACATTTTCCTTGGGACAAAGAGTCACTAATACAAGTCTCACTAAAAAGTAACAAAGCAAACGCACGCTGCAGATAAATGTAGTCCTTAAGACAAAACTTAGATTACACTTAAGCAGAAATCCTTCCTTGATAAATGCAAAAATACTGCAAAATATAGAGGAGGGAAGGAATGTTTGAAAAGAGGAGAAGAAAATTACCCTGCAAACACAAACCAAGCATAAAATGCTGAACGGTTGCATTCTACTGACACAGCAAATGAAGACATAATTGCAGTGCAGTCGGACGCACCAACGTGAGCTTTAGTCTAGATACGATGTGTAACAACAGCAGTAAAAATACGATGATGCTCTTCTTGACACCAGTTATTCCCCCCCAGAAAACACCCACGCTGGAAGATCCAAGCCGGCGCTTCGTTATCCGTACCAGCCAGATTAAGGTTCGCCTGGGGATACGATTCACACGCGTGCTGCTGTCAGGCCAGCCCCAGCCCACCGCCTCTGCAGCACTGCCACGTTCGGTGCCGCAGCGAAAAAATGGAAGGGAAAATTAACCGGTTTTGTCACTGTCCTCTCCTGCTCCTTAGGAGGTGTGGGGGAACAGTCGGGGCTGAAGAGAAGGACAGTAAAACATCGCTCTGCTCTTTAGGAAAACGGTGAGGGGGAGGAGGGAAGCTGTTCGTGGAGGAGGCGGATAGATAACTCACCATATAGCCACAGCCAGCAGGTGGTAGGAGGGAAGATTGACATTGATATATGGAAAAAAAAAGGACTGACTTCATGCAACTTGCTAAATTGATTTTATAGGTATTTTCTAAATAATGTATCCGCTATACTTGCATTTGTTCAGCTAGATTTACATCCCCTGTGGCTTGACAGGGTGCTTCTGCTTCCTGGGAGAGCGCCGAGCAGCCGGCCGGAGCTGCTGGAGCTGTGCCGCCCTGCGCAGAGGGGCTGGAGGCCGACGGCGCTGGGCAGGGAGGTCACCATGCCCTGGCACTGCCCCGGGCAGGCCACTGCCTCTGCTGCCGCCACGGCCGCTCTGCTGCACCCAAAAACTGCTCCACACGAAACGCTCTCTAAGCTCGAGTCGTTATACCACAGGGCTGAGGGCAACCACTGCTGCCGCCTCTGCCTGCAGCTCGGAACCCACCTGCCAGCACCCATCTCCCCTGGGCAGGAGCCAGCGCTGCCGGAGGGTTTCTGGGATGGAGCGTGGAGACACTCGCCTGCGAATTGCCAACAGGCCGAGGCGAGAGGCTGCAGCTGGTCCGGCCAGCACGGCCACCCACCCCGGCACCCGTGCTCGCGGGGCTTCGGCGGTGAGATTCACCGCGAGCTGGCTGCTGGCAGGAGGGACCGCAGCTTCGAGCACGTCTCTAGGTGCTTTCCGTAACCCGAGGGACAGCTGCAAACAGCATGCCTCTCCTTCAGCAGCGATACGGGCGACGCGGGTGGGCTAAAGGCCCAGCTTTAAACCGCCGGAGCTCACAGAGGTGGATTTTTGGTCAGGCATGGGAGCAGTTTTATTGTTGAAAAACGCACACACACAGACCAGTAGGCTGCTCTGTGGGCTGCACATAGGGTTTTAGGCACCTCAGCTCCACCTTGGAGCTCAAGCTTTGGACACTGCAGGGCTGGCTCCTGTATTCTGAACCAACTTAAGTACACCGTATAAAAATCCTCCTGTATAAGCAAACAAAACCACTTCAACGAGCCCAACAGTATGCAATATTAAGGTTTCCCTTCTACAACATAAATCCTATGAAGAACAGCCTCAGGGGTTTGCAGTTTTCTTCTCTTGGGTGAACATCCAATTCTTCTCTTGAGCAGTTTACACTTTTGTTTCATCATTAGTATGCTGAGGATTTTAATTTAAAGGTAGCTGATGAAGTTGTTAGGCACCACAGATATCTCTCACTCCAGCTGCAATCATGAGATAAACATCAAAAGAAAGCTTCAAAAGTCTTATCGTCTTCATTTGTACACAGTGACAATGTTCTATCTGCACAAGAATAAATTCCTTGTTCCAAGGATGCGCATTTAAATTCAGTTCTCAAAGGGGACATAACAGAAGATTTAGCATGCAAAGAATACGTGTTCTTTAAAGGTTGTATGTCATACTGTAAGATTAAAAATAGACTTGTCAAAATTGAGTCTGACAGAAATCACCGTAACATCTTCTGTGTTCCAACGGACACAATATTTTTCATTACGTAGTCACATAGTAATTTTTCTGGGCAGCCTGGAGTCTTTTCTGGATTCTAACTGGACTGCAAATGTGATTTCAAAAAAGCAAATTAAACCATTATTTTAAAATTACATTTACTGCTGATGCAAAGCACTAGATTATGAGTATTGGCTGGCAATCTCTCTTCACATCTACAGGTCAGTAGTTTTTCACACACATGTAAGCGAGGAGAACAGTCAGAGTCCATCTGCATGCATAATTTTGGCCTTTAGGTTGAATCTGTCAGCAAAAAGTGAATAAGAGGAAGAGCAAGATCTAAACAGATAGGTCGCAGAACACTGATACTGCAGTTTTATCACCTGCAACCCAAACTACATACAAGACAGGCCAGGTGCATTTCACTAATTCCTCATGTCATGTATGGCAAGAGAATAATAAAAAAAGACAAAACAGAGTTCAATATTATTAAACTGCAGTTCTGCAGAAAATGAGCCAACTACTAGAATTCTTTTAAACTTTGCAAATCCTTTTATTTATTTATTTATTTATTTTCAATATATTTTTCATTCCCTAATTCTGTCCTATCCTGTCCTTTTGCACTTCAGTGATGCTAAAAGATAATCTCAGGGCATGAGTTCTTAGTCTACAAAGGATAAACAGCCACAAAATCGTACAAAGAAAAGAGGCAAGGGAGAGAAATATCCTTATAGAATCAGATTCTCAAAGCTAATCGTTAAAAAGAGAAGTGGAGGAGAGAGATCAGAGAGCTCTGAGAGGATTTATTTTATTTGCTTTCCTCCCTCTACCCTCTCCCTAGCTGCAGCTCCCAAGAGCCGTTCGAAGTTCATACCTTCCCTGTGGCTCTTCTGAAGATCCAGTCTCCAGAAGGGAAGTTTCAGGAAGGTCATCTACAAAGGGGATCTTTGCCCCTCAAAATCTAGAATTTCAGCATTTGAGCCATGTACTTCTTAGCATTTTTAAAGGCAATTAGAAACAATACACTCTCCTAGAATTCTTTGCTTCATCCTGTGAGACCAAACGTCGAATTTTTGCTTTGCTGTTCTGAGTGCTGCTGTTGCCAATATCATTAACCTATTTATTTCACCTGATGCACCTCAACGTTTTGCAAAATGCGGTGGTGACTTGGTGCTTCACTCGAAGTGCTGCTGCTGCTGCCTTGCTCTAAGTCGGGGCAGCATTCCCCTCTGAGCAGAGGCCTGCAGAGCTCTTCCTTTCCTGGCCCTGGAGCAAAAAAACCCAGGTGTCCCAAAGGCAACGTGTGTTTTGGTGGCTTGCATTCAAATTCATTGGTTACACAAAGCCAGCCACTGGAGATGCTTATGGATCCCTACAGCTAAATTACGCTCACTTTAGACCTGCCAATCCTCTTACATCCCTCCCTGGGAGATGAAAGGAGCGGCAGGCTGCCTCAGCTGCTCCCCAACCTCACCACGAGGAGCAAGGGCAGAAGAGACGGCTCTTCTCTAAGCTGCGGTCTTCTCTTCCTGTGTCCCGTGATGGGAAATATTCCAGCTCCTTCAGACGCCACCTACCTCCAGTTCCTCTACTAAGAAGTTATTTGGAAAATTATACTACTCGGGTACCAGGTAAGTCCTTCCCCTTTGCATAATACGGGTGAGATCTGCACACAGAGTCACTCCTATGCACTACAGGGGGGATGGTGGAAGGGAAAGGGGGAGACAATGATAAGTCTATGATTGCCACTTGAAGAATCCATATTTTTTACATATATATATGTATGTACTAATTAAGGATATCTTTGTGTGCAGCAAATGAAGGGAAGATAATGTTGTAGGCTACAGCGTGCTAGAGAGAAGCGAGGAAAACAGGAACCTGCAGGAAGATGTGCTGCTCTTTAAGGGTTAAAATAAAGGTCAGAAGTTACCAAGAGGATTCAGAACTGTTAGGGAATGTGTAGAGAAAACGAAGTGGGGAAAAAATGCTCATGCTTTTTCTAATTAAAATGGTTGTAGAAATAAATCTTCCCCAAGAGACAATATTCTGTAAACAAGTCATTGTGTGGTCTCTCTGACCTTTTTCTGAAACAACTGGAGCTGGTTCTATCAGATACAAAATGCTGGAATAAATGGACTTAGGATCTGATTTGGTCTGCTGGTTCCTAAATTGCTGTATTCCCCTTCCAAATGATTAATTTGTTTCATAAAAGCTTGTGATAATGCTCACACTCAGAGGTTACCCACTACACACAGTACTGACATTTTTGGTTGACATTTGCTTCTCATCAAAGTTCTCCTAAATTTCAGAAATCACCACTGATGTATCTGTTATATGGAATGTAAATGCAAGTCCTGAATCTAATCAACTTTCTCTCCACAAAATGCTGAGCTCAGGAAGGAAGATGATCTCACTGAGAAGAACATTAAAATATATGTTTTTTTTTCAGGGGGAAAAGAATTCTTGGCCACGAGCTGGCGGGGCTCATTGAGAGGGCTTTAAACTAGGTTCGAAGGGGGAAGGGGATATTGCCCAGCTCACTAGGGATGAGCCTAGG
>Ga0065711_1008114_pt1 | contig 13929 bp, 8 predicted proteins | sample Hoacrofraction12_FD_59098 | JGI IMG/M metagenome (GOLD analysis project Ga0065711, IMG submission 59098) | Hoatzin crop microbial communities from Cojedes, Venezuela - Epithelial fraction 12 v2 (version 2) | ecosystem: Host-associated > Birds > Digestive system > Esophagus > Crop | place...
GAGGGAGCCTGCAGTCCCTACCACCTTCTAGGAAAGGTCCTACAAGGGAAGATATAAGACAGGTTGCTCAGAAGAGCCTGAGAAGCAGTACCTTTGGGTGGCTGGGAAGTCTGTGTGCATGAGTCCAACAATGTAGCATCACCCTTGGGGAACACCTTTGTGCCACGATGAGTAACAGCTGTTCTTGCATGCTCCTGCCTTTTTCACAGGGCTAATGAGATGTTAGCAGAAGCCAGTGCTAAGAGCCCTCAGGAGCCGTGGCGCAGATGCTTCAGTGGCAAGGCAGAGCATCAGGGCCACACCAGGGCACAGAGCGGAAATCCATCGAGCTCAGGTAAGCAGCTCCAGATGTGGCTTTTCAGTGGTCAGGTGGGCTTGAAAAATTGAACCGATTTCAGGACCCTTGTTCCTCTGGAGTCTTGAGCTCCCAAAGCGCTGATTTGCTTTTGAGGCTTTCTCTGCATAAGGTGGGTGGGCACAGAAGGTGTTCTGGCAGGACAAATTCTACCTGTGTCCACCTGGGAAGGATGGACCCGTGCTGTGCTGAGAGACTTCCTTGGCCTGGCTTCGATAGCGGGGCTTTGTCTGCTGAAAGACACACGATCCTGTGCTTTGGTGGGGAGGAAGGCAGAAGCTGGTGCAAAACCTTGTGCTCCAGAAAAGCCCTCTGCTGAGCTTCCTGGGAAAACGGGGCACTTGAGGGCAAAGGGGTCTCAGGGCTCTGAAGTGTAAGCAGATGCCATTTGGGTGGGTTCATCTGTTGTGCGCAGCCTCTGGAATTTCCTTCGTGGGCTTTAGAAAGCTAGCTGCCTGATGGCCACAGATGGAGAGTCTCCCTTCTTCCTTTGCGCGTGTGCCTTTCATCCTTTGTTTCCTCTGGCGGGCTTAAATCTCTTCAGATCCCTCCAGCGTCCCGTCACACCTGACAGTCGCCCACGGACTTCTTGGGCTCAGTGTGCTGTAGAACTAACACCGGATCTTCCTTTTTCTCTCCCGGTCACTCATCGTGAAGATGAAACTGCATCTGCTGGGGATTCTCCCTGCACATCTCCTGCTCCTCGGTGAAAGCAGAATAAAGCCCAGGACGTGCCCTCGCAGGCCAACACCGCCTGACTGTGGCGCTTGGAACAGCAGCTATTAGACGGGAAGTCAGTACTCCTGGAAGCTTGTCAGAATTGTTATGTCTGCCCCGATCCTCCCGTGCTTTCCCATGGCGTCCCTGCGTGAGCCCCCACAGCATGGGGCTCGGCAAGGCTCTGTGGCTGGGGACAGCAGAGCCGTGGCAGCCATCCCCTTGCCTGCCTCCCCAGCGAGGGGGTCTCTGCGCTGCTGGAGGGGCCGCGGTCGCTGTCCCGGCTTGGGGGAGGCCAGCGAGGCCTGCGGGACTCTCCTCAGTGCGGCTGCGGGGCCAGGGGCCGGCTGGGGTGGTCTGGGGGAGGCCCGGTGCCGGTCCCGGGCAGGGCAAGGGGTCCCCGGGGGCTCTCCCTGGGGCCGGGGCAGCCGAGCACTGCCCGGAGCTGCTCCCTGCTGCTGGGCCGGGGGCCGGGGGCTCGGGCAGGGCTCGGGCTCCATGGAGACCGGCCTGGAAGAGGGCCCGGGGCCTGGGCTGGGAGTGGGCGGGGCGGCCGTGGCCTGGGCGGGGCGCGAGGCACGCTGGGAGCTGCAGTCCCTCTCCCCCTGCCCAAGGGCATGCTGGGAGCTGCAGTCCCTTCGGTGACTCAGTGAAATGTGTTTGCTAGAGATTCACTCAGAAGGGATCATCAGCTTGAGGCTGTCCTTCCCCTCTGACATTGTTCACTTCAGGAGGTTAAGGGTGTTCTGTCTCTCCCAAACTGCCTCCCCATTCCAGTCAAAGGTCAGGATCTGCTGTGGCTCTACAGTGCCCAGATTCAAATTAAAAATGATGACAAAAGCAGAAGTGGGAGGAGAAATAGCTGATTTATGGGCTAAGAAAGCATGGAAGTTGCCAGTAAAAGAAGCATATCTGCAAAATACCAAATAGCAGTAACCCACCTGCTGAATTACGGTCAGCATCCAAGGGTGTGTTACAACATGGAGATAAACTGTCCCTGCCTCGAATACCTTCGTTTTAAACTTATTTGTGGAGTAATGCAATGAGCAAAATAAAAAATAGCAGGCATTAAATGGCTCGGGTTTACAGCAGGATTTTTATTACACCAGAGGGCAGCAAGGTATTTTCATGGTGAAATAAGTTTTTATTCAATTATCTGATAGATAAATATTATTATTACTCTTTTTTTCTAGACTTTGTTGATGAAGTTTTTAGTTATGATAACCCAGGTAAATCTTTAACTGGTTTTCTTGTTCCTATTAATTATAATACCAGCCAGGTGTGATTACTGTATTCATAAGCAATGTTCTGACTGCTTATCTTAATCAGAGCCTGTGTATTCTCTTTCACATAGAGTAGGAGTACTGGGAAGCCTTAGCATTCCTGTTAAATTTCAGTTCAAGTGCATTCTGCGTCCCTAAATACAGAAGCATTGGTCTCTGCTACCTTTTAGTCATGTTTTGGAGCACTTCTGTACATTGTATTATACCCAAGGCGATGCAGCGAAGAGCTCTCAGCATGGATACAAATCTGACTGGGGGGGGACGGGACACAATACCCAACAAACCCACAAAGAAAAAAAACAAAACAAAACAGTAAAACACATTTTTTTAAGTGTCTCTGATTTGGACTTGTTATAGCTCTGAGATGTTGAGACAAATAACTTTTGTTTTAAGGAAGTTTGTAATAAATACACGCTCTAGATTTAGGAATTTTAACAATTTCTCTCTGCACTTTGTTCAGTGAAGCAGCTACTTCAGCTCAGACAAACATATTTGCCCCGGCGGGCAGAATTAGATGTGTGGCAAATTCAGATCTCTCTCTCTTTCTCCTTCCGTCCCCCCTAATTGAGGAACTACTTAAATGTTGGCTGAAATACAGCTGATGGCTGTAAGTATGGATAGAAAATATAATGCCCTCTGAGGTTTAGGTAGAACCCCCTAGTTCTGTATGAGGTTTTTTGAAAAGCAAAGGAATAAAATTTGTCTCCAAAAGCCCCCAAACACCTGTAATTTCCACTTCTTAGCATGGCTTTAAGCTAGGGCAAAAGACATCGATCAATAGATGATTCAAACAAAAGACAATGATTCCCCTTCCTACTTATCTCCATTTGCTTGGCCAAGTAGAGAATTCACATGATGTTTATTTTGGGATACACATGGAATGTGACTGTTCCAGGCTGCTTTGGTTACTTTTCCCAGCTGAATTAGGGAATTGATCCCTTCGTTTAGTAAGTGGAGACTTGCAGGTTTGTTTTCTATTCTGCCCCTATTTGCGATATGAATATATTTAGCTGATGGAATATGGCTTCCATATGTAGGTGGCCACAGGCTGTCACAGGTTTAAGCTGACTGACCAAATGTCTGTACCATCAACAGCTGTCTTTTTTAAAGGTTATTTTTAAAGGCACGTGTTCTTGGAATTTGTTTCCTGGGTGGCATGTTGTGCCGTGGAGAGGCCAAGTGTTTAAATAACCTCTTCAAACATGTGTTTTGCTCTTTGTTGTAAGGCCTGAAGGCAATTGTCTCTGCAATGAAACTCCTGATGCCAAAAGCAAGCTGGGAGGATGAGTGCTGTTGGTATTTGCAGCAATCAAAGAGATACCACTGCTGTGAGTGCAGTGTTAGCTTAGGTGCAAAGAAATTGTCTAATCACAGCTGCACAGCGTGTGGCATGAGCTGCGAAACTCAGAAAAGTGGAGCTCCATGCACTGTATCTAGACAGCCAGGAGGACGCAGGTTTGCTACTTACGGGTTGCTGTGTTCCTGCTACTGAATTCATGTCAGTGACTTGTTTGGAGACCCACCCATGTCTACATCAATGCCAGCGCATGCTTTCCTGGATAATTAAACACAGATTAATTGCAGTCAGTGTCTTTTGCTGAAACATCTTGTGATCATCTATGGAAAGTCCCAACATTGTGGGAAGAGAAGAAGGTGCAGGGGGGATATCCAGGTTTCACAATGTGACTCTTCCTCTGAAACCAAAGAAAAAGCATTTGGTGGTGCTATGCAGCTATCTTCCACCATAATCTAATAATGAGAGTTCTTGGTTTCAAGGTTGAGACTGGCTAATTGGACAGCATGCGGTTTAATTGATAAAGAAAAAAAGAGGGGAGGGGGGAAGCATGATCCCCAAAACTTTGACGTGGAGGTGGTCAAGTGGATGCAAGAAGAGGGGGATTTCTTGTGAATCATCACGGTCTAGAAATAGAATTATTTGTAATCCCAAGAGTTGCAGTTCTAAGAACTAAGCATTAACAGCCTGACCATAAGTCTTTTACAGACAGTTGGAAATCTTTCCACTGTTTTCAATTTACTTTGGACCATACTGTATGTAACGCATTTCATGCTGTAGAATTCCTAATTTGCCCCTGGATATGTAGTCTGGGTCGCTGCTGTGTTATATATATTACGATGTCATTTCCAGCAGAGTTTAAGGACCTACGATGATAAATGATAGTTTCACAGCAAATTTTTGTTTAGGTATTTCAACTTAGTCATACAGTGGCTGATACTACAGTAAATCTGCATGTCAATATTTATTTTATATAGGCAATTCATTATACTCCTGGCGTAGAAATTCCATCATATATGTGAAAATAAAGGAAATAATTACTGTTGCAGAATTCTAAAGGGAAGAAAATAATTGGAAATAGTGGTCTCCTTAAAATAGACCTTAAAAATATCTGGAAGTTTGCTATGACTCAATACGTTTTAAGGAAAGAAAAATGTTATTTCAAATATGAAGCTGACAAATTCTACCATTTTGATTCCGCAGCAGTAATCTCTGTAAAAGACATGATTTAAAAGCTGCTATTTCTCACTGTCTGAAGCTAAATATGCTTTTTTATTCCAACAAATCCGAATAAAATTAGAGCACTCTGAATAAATTCACCCTGCCTCTGCGCCTGCTGTCTTAGCTTGAGGCGGAAGCAGATGACTCTGATCTCTAAGATTGTCAAACTGGTACCATAAGCCAAAGCTACGCTCACCTTAAAAAACCATGAAATTTATTCCAGCTTGGTAACAAGCTGGTCCATTATTTCAGGGTTCAGGGTTTACTGCCAGTGTTCAGTTTTTTAAAAGGCCATCTGAAACCTCACAGGCATTTTTGACATTTTCCCATTAACGGAATTGATATCTGGGGGCTTGAGAGTGCTTTTTTTGTGTTCAGTTTTAAACTTTTAACATGTTAGATCTGTCACCAGCTCACTGGAAGATACTATTTTGATTTTCCTCATTAGCAGCTCTGAAAAAGGAAAAAAAAATTAGCACACTTCTGATTTAATATTAATTGGAACATATTTTTCCCTGTAGCAGTTTGTTGATTATGAGATTTCAATGCCACTGACTGAGGTGGCTTTGCAAATAGTGCTTATAAATGGAAAATAGGAAGCTGTTTCTGTGAAATGACCAGCTAGAGGAAAGTCTCATTAATCAGGGAACCAGGTACAGACCAAGAACCCTGCCTGACACTGAGCATGTAAACACAGGCTGACAATGCTGTCTGAATGGTCAAGCAGAACAGTTTGGTCTACGCTAACATTTTGTGGGCAGAAAGTTTAGTCAAGTGTTTAAAATATGGAAATGAGGATGAAACTGCCTGTGTTCTTTCTGCAGCTCCCCTGCTGACTAGCTGGAGGCAAATCACCTTGCCTGCTTGTAATGTAATCACTGACAAAGGGCCGCTTTCTGCCTGAAAACTGTGGCAGCAACATTTCGTGGATATAGCAATGTCTTCAAAAATTATATCATGGAGCGTGAAAGGTGAAAGGGGACAGTGTGTAAATCACACGAATCTATGTGGCAATGCACGTTGTTCATGTTAAAACACTACGGGTCATTTTGGGCTGGCTTGCATCAATGTTTTCTGTCTTCCACGTAGCCTGGAGTAAGTGTATTGACTATTTCCAGAAAAAAAATATTATTCATGAAGGAGAGTGAGACCTCTTGCTACCTTGTCTATCAGCCATGTACCATTTAGCAGCTGCCTGTGCCAAGGTCTGCTTTTTGTGTTGATTGCATAAAATCCAGCACAGTTTACGTTCGACCCTGCTTTGACCTCTTTTCTACTGTCATAGGAATAAAGAATAGTAGCAATGGCACCTTCCATCTCCAGGGATTTCAGAACGTTTGGAAAAGCTGCATCCTCTGAACGCAGCTGTGGCACTGTTTTAAGGAACAGGTAGAAATTCCTCCCCCATAAGAAAGAGGGGGTGTTCATTTCCCTTAAACTGAAGGGGGGCTCTAAGCCGCCGGGGACCAGACCAGGTCTTGACCACCTGCCAGCCGTTGGGTGCCACTGAGCCTTGCGCACCCGGCAGTGAGCCCCAGCGCCCACGGGTGCTCGGCGTGTCCCAGGTCAGTGCCCAGGAGACAGCTCCTCATAAGCGTCCTCAGATGCCAGAGAACCGAGGGCACCAGAGCGGCTTCTGCCACCTGCTGCTTCCCTGCCTGCCTACAGGGCCCGGGTTTTCAGCGGAGACAGAGCCTTGGTCGGCTCTAACCTGGCTGGGATTTTGCCCAGCTGGTGTTTACCAGTGGGATTGCTGTGTTTAAGCCTAAAACACTTGAAAGGCTAGATTAAGTGATTTGCTTTCAATGTTTATAAGTAACAGCAGTCATGAAAAGTGTCCTTGCAGTATGTAGTGACATACATGGTGAAGAAAGTCCACACCTGCAAATCCTTGGACTGTGCTAGGTGTATATTTAAGAGTGTAATTACTGATAACACAAAATGTCAAGAGTATTGAGGGAGAGTGGGCTGTCCAGTGAGAGCATTGACATGACTAAAGGTCCATTCAAAGCTCAAGCATTTGAGGGAACAGAAGAAAAATGCAGGCTTGCCTGTACAAACCAGGGGATTTTTATAGCATTCCTCTAGATATCTCAAAGTGAAGAGTTTAAATTAGAAAGCTGACTCTGTGGGCAGTTATCAGCAACCAGCATGTGCAAAGCCATAGCTGGTGTATCACTAAGATGCAAAATTGCTTTATTTTTCATTTTAAAAATCCAGGATTTTCTCTTTGTTTGCTGCCAGGCTGACACACACAAGAAGCTTTGGCAATGCCTAGCCCCGAAGCCTCTTCTCCATAAGCACTTGTCTGCCTGGTACGAGCATTCCCCACCTCAAGGTGAACTACAGAGGACAGGGCTATAAGCTTCTGTGCCAGCTGAAGCTGCTGAAGCGCTGATATAAAGGATGTTGGGGTGGCCACGGCAGAATGTAGTAGTTTGGAACTTAAGGGAGACTTGGGCGCCATTCCTCTAGGGATCCTTAACTCCCTCTCAGGCCAACTGCTGTCAAGGACAAGGCCTACCATCAGGGCAATGTTCCCTTTATATATAGTGCTAACTAAATTTAGTGTTAGATCTGCTGTGAAAATTTACAGCTTGTAATATTTGCCTGACAGTCTTCCAGACTCTCTTGTCCAAATATACAGTTCCTTAAATTAGACACAAAATAGGTTATGAGGCAGCAGCCTAAATTACATATTTACAGCACTGAAACAAGTAAGTACATATTTATGCAGCCAATCCTGAGTTCTTATTTTTAAAAAATAGACTGACTTTTTCAATGTACTTTTTAAAAATCCTGACAGAGTATTTAACCAATCCTAGGTCTTGGAGCTCTCTGGGCCAGGGGCTGTCTTCGTATTGTCTGTTTACAGCTGAATTCTGCACAATGAGGCCGGCATCCTTAGGGGTTGTTGCAACTGAAAGAATAAAAGTACATGACAATGAAGAGCAGCTCCCTACAAAATGACTGTGCCTAGAAATTTTTTCCTTCTTAGCAAATGTTATTGCCCAAAAACAACTAGTATAGCATTTATATAACAATTTCCTTATGGGTCATTGTTGAATAGAACTCGGGTCCTTCCATACCCAGGGGGAATGCCCCCATCACTACAACTACAAAATTATTTCCTTTATTTTCCTTCGCTGTCAGGACGGAGTTGTACTCTGCACCGACTAGCTTAGGAGCTACCTCACAGTTACATACAGCAAAATGTAATTTGGTTCTACAGCAGTTCTTTAACATCCCAAACTTGCTTCTTTGTGAAGTAATTCCCACAAATAGCCTTTTGAACTTATGTAGCTTTTAAGTCATAAGAAAACAAGAAAAAAAAACCCCACCGCAGGAATGTCTGCATTAGAGACAGCCGATAGCACAGGTCAGGCTCATGACATGCTGCTGTATTTCTGTTGCTTACAGCTACACTTGAAGACAAGTGGCTCCTTTGAAATGTGAATGTGGAGTATAGATTAGGTAAGATGTTTCTGCAAAGAATGGGTCACGTTTTGGGAAGTTTATGCACTCTTGCTTACGGTGAACTTCATCTTACTGAAGTCAGTGGGACTATGCCCCTACGTGGTCCCCTCTGCAACTGTTAAGAGCTGTGTGATGCAGCACTTTGTTTCAAGTATTTGCTTTGTTTGATGAAAGTCTTCATGGGAGCTGTAGTTCCTGCTGGTGTGTAATAAGTATTTCTATGAGGAAAGCCACGCTGTCTAGAAAAGAAGGACCAAATATCAATTATTTTTAAAAGCTAGTAAATTAATTTATTTCCTGAAGTGTTACAGCCCCATATAGCAGTAAGATTATCATTATACGTGTATTGCAAATGAAGTCTGTTTAGACTGCTTAGACTTACAGGGAAGATAAGAGTATCAATGGCATGGTTTTAAGATGGTGCCTTTAAAGAGCTGATCAGTTCAGCTCAGTTCAACAAACAATACAAAAATTTAAAAAAGGAAAAGGCTAGTTACTAATGGCAATTTGATGTTTTCATCAGCAATATGAAAAATATGTGTTTAAATACACAAGAAGCTTTGCCAGACATGTGTGCCTTGTGCAATTGCCATCAAAGAAAGCTTTTTTATATTTTTATGGGAGCAGGGTGAGTCTGAATCCCAGTCCCAGGAGCTACACATGCTTAAAGGAACTGTTCAAAGAAATCAGTGCAATGGAATGTGCAGATTTGGAGGACAGGACCTGGCAGCCATTGTGTCCCTGTTAGGCAGTGCTCAGATTCAGACCAATGAAGCTGTTTTACCAATTAACTGACTTGGATAGCTCTTTTTAAGCACCTTCCAAGGAATATTTATAACTTTCTGAGAGAGGCCTCCTGACCATGCGAACAACGTCTTGTCAACAACCTATTTCTCTTCTCCCTGAAACCCTGCATTTAGTCTCTGTGCCCACCCTCACTTCACAGCTGGCACCCACAGTCCCCAATTATTGCAGAGCTTGCCAGCCAGAATCAGTGTTCCTTGTCTGAGTCCCAGCCCTGACTGAGATTCTCAGTCCAAAGCATCTATCTGCTTGTTTATGCAGCTCATCTAGGCTGACGTCGGTCTCCTTCAAGGCAAGAAATATGCTTGCTTTGAGAGATGTGCATCAATTCTGACTACCGCTTTGTCTCTTTAATGTCACAGAAGTTCAAATATGAGGCTGATTTCATGCAATCAAGACTGTCTACAACATTTTCGTCAGAGAGTTGTATCAAAACATCTATTTGCTCCGTGAAAAACTGAAGAGACTGGTGCACTCTTGCTTTCCAGTCACAAGTGACTACAGGGCCCTGAGACTAAAAAAAAGTTTCTCAAAAAAAGCTTGGATAAATCTGACACATCAGCAAAATGTAGTCCTTTGCATTTTGTAATGATTCCCAGGAGTCCCAAAGTGCTCGATGTACATGAATGAATTATGCCTTACAACATCAGAGTGTACCGGAATAAACATTACCTATTTACTTGTCTGGTAGAGATGTACTTCAGTTCCGTACTGGATCTGTATTTCAGAGGTCTCCAAGTTCAAGAGTTTTTATCCCCAGGTCTGTGTTTCAAGATGCTCTCTTTTCTTTTTCAGGTTATGCTATTTTCATCATTAATATCCCCTCTTCCTGAAAAGTGTACATCTTCATAGTGTAACCCAGCATTTCTGTTGTTGATTTTCATTAGTTGGCTGCGTTTTCTATTTGCTAGTAAATGGATTTCTGAGTTACTGCAAATTTTTTGATGATGAAATTTCAGGTTTTCTCACCTCTTTTCCATGGCTGCTGTGAACATCTTAATTGTTTCACTTTTTACCTGTTCTTGAAGCACAGGCAAAGCGACCTCTGTTTTAGTGGTTTTATCTTGAATAAATGTCCTTGTAATTTCTGGAGATTCGAGGGAGCTGGGAAATGTGTTTGTGTTAGACACAACAAGGGTATTTGTTATTAAAGGAATCTCTAGCACAGAAATATTGTAACTGATTAAACAGCATTGTTTGTCTTGGCAAGAATTAGTGTCTGTAAACTGTACCTGTAGGTATCCATTTTTATCTGCCGTTGCTAATTCCACAGACCTCTGCCAAATGCAGTACAGTACTTGGAAAAAAATGTGTATATGCTTAACTCTACATATTGGTAGTAAGACATGTACAGGATCAAAACCTAGGATTATGACCTAATCAGAATGGTGAGCAGGAAAATATAAATGAGGCATTCTTGGTGTGTTTGCAGTATTGCTTTCAGCAGTGGCTCGGCCTTATGGTTTTGGGGGCTTCTGTCTGGGATAATCTAGGTCAACTACATTTTGTAGGAAAAAAAGGGGAGGAAAGCTTGATTATCAGTACTATTCTGTCTGAAATTTTGTCTTGCAGAATATTTGAGCAGTGTGTTTGAGATAAAGATACTTTTGTTCAGTTTTTGTTACCGGCTGGTTGCTGTTTGCTTCCACCTTTGCTGAACTCGGATCAAGAGAAGAGAAGCCTGGACTCTTTCTGTCATGAGTTCAACTTGAGGCTTGAGTCACCAGAAAGCTAGCTAGGTATCTGTGATGCATGTTTAGTATTGCTGAAGTGGAAACAGCTAATCAGTTAAACAGTTCAGAGCAGATATTTTGCTACCGGGTATTATTAATCACAACTGACACGTGTTGTAGAGTTGTGCATTTTTCTGTTTAAGAAGTTCTCTATCAAAATGCATTTCATCCAGTTAGCTAGCGTGCTTTGTTTAGTTCCTTTGGGTGTCGTAGTTGTGTATTTTACTTGTAAATGGCTCAATAGTTGAACAGATTAGACTTGTGCTTGGCGAGCCCTGCCCAGTCAGTTTACAGATTTGGAGCTAATGTTTTCATACAAATTTCATAGGTGGTACTTGTGCATTTCAGTATACCCTGTACATCAAACTGGGCATTTCTTTCCATATATGAGCTTTGGTTTTAGAAGTACAGTAGATAATAACCATAAATGTTTCATTTACTATAAATATTTAATAATTATGAATGATTGATGACCAGATTTATAAGCGAACTGATAGAGTTGCTTGAAGTGAAGACTACTTTCATATGATTTTCTAAGCTGTATTATAAATATTATGTGGGATTTGTTGTCCTTGTAAGATGCATGCCTGATTGGTAGTTTCATTAAAAATATTAACACATGGGTAACAAACAGAAAAATACACTTTTTATAGTCATAATGGCAATAAAATTAATGTGGATGGACTTCCTTGTGGATACAACAATTTCTGTATCCGCCGATTTTCCTTGCGTTGAAGGGCATGCCTTCTTTAGGGATTATTTTAAAGATGCTTTTTCAAGAGAATGTGTTTTTTATAACACAACACTAATAGCTGGCTGTGTTTCAGTCACTGCTTTCACCTACTTTGCTTTCAATTTTTTTTCAGTGCCTTTGATCTCCCTGGGGCTTTGAAGCCAAAAAAAACCCAGATAATGCTTATCTAATTATCAGGGCTCTTGCATCTCTAAACGATTTCATTAACTATGCTGCTTTCTGATTCATGCCACCAGCCGCGGGTCTGCGTACCCGCGGACGCTTTTGGATGTCTCACAGGTTGGTGACGATCACTTTGCCAATAGGTGCCACTGTTGCTCTACACACATGTCTGAATCGTCAATGTCCTTCAGTTGAAAATCCAACCTTGAAAAAGCAAACTGAAATCACAGTGACTAAAATGTTGCGGAGGTAAAACTCTGGACAGACCGTGGCCAGAGGCTTGTCCATGCCAAGATGAAGGTATATGCTTTATCTTGTTCCTAAAAATAATTACATTATTGTTAATCTTGAGCAAAATTGATGAAGAGATAAATATGCATTGACGTAGTTCCAGATATATTTAATCTAAGCCTTTGACTTGATGCAAGTTTATTGTTGAGCCTCAACCGATAGCAACTGAACGTTGCAAATACCTCCTCTGGACCGAATGTAATTGAAATGTAGAAGTTGCACATAAGTGCAATAATTTAGACTTCTGTCAGCACTTCTTACATAGGTCGTTCACATACGTTCTCAATTGAATGAAGTGTCACGGTGGCCTATCCAGCAGTATAAAGGCCACCTAGAGCTATTTGTTCTAGGTTTACTATTTGGCAATACAAGGTCAGCTAATGTAGTGCGCTTTGCAGCTTATCTGCCATTAAGTGCCATTCAGTATGTAAAGCCAAGGGCAATCAATGTCTGCCTGCTTACTGCATTGGGAGAAACCTTGGTTCACCTTGTCCTTAGGCATGCAGCCATTTCATATGTTTCCTTTATTTTTGGTATGTTTCAGACACATTATGGAACAATACCAGTTTCTTGTCTATTCTTTCTTCAAAGAAATGTATAGCAAGCTGTGTAAAAATGAAGGAACAACTAAGGACAAAGCAATTAAGAGCTTCATATCCTTTCAGGTTCAATGCCACTCTGTGTTTTTTTTCCTTAATGCAACAATGTATTGACTAGAAACCAACAGATGAATTTTTTTTTCAGCGATTTAATATCTTCTGAAATATTCCCAGCCATCTGTAGGTCAGAATGTAACCCAGCAACTTGTTCCAACTGGTAGACAGCCCTCTGCCTGTATAACCTAATTCTCATTCCTTCTGCATGGAACAGATCGCTCTTACGTACATAAGCCACAAGCTATATTAAGTAGTACTTAAGATCACCCTAAGCAGTTTACACAGAGGCGTCCCTTGCTTTTCTGTCTCTCCCCAGTTGGCCAATGGCTTGCAGATATTTCTGACTCCCTTCATAGTCCAGGATTCTACTAACACCTTGGGGAAGATATCCCTGGTTGGAAAGGACGTCATGAGCTGGTTGTCTCAGTCGACAAGTAGCAAAAGCCGAAATCGGTGGGCTTTCGTAGGAAATGGTGTAGACACTGTTCATCACTCCAGTTTCTTTCTGGTGCCATTTTTTCATCAGGTGCTCAAGAAGGCCATAGTTGGTGGGTGGTTCTGGGACAGGGAATGAATAAATGTTAGAAATGAGAGAATTTAATTTTTAGTCCTGGTGGTTTTACTCCGCAATTATCATAGGGAATATTTGTACTATTTTGACAGCAGATTTAGGACAAAACACATCTTTTTGTTCCTTTTGTTCCCAGGGCATCTGTGTCTACCCTGTGGCTAGAAGGGAGAATCACTGTTAAATATTGATAGGACAGCAGTAATGGTATAAATGTAAGGAGTCCTGATTCTTCATGGTCTCTCTGGTAGATATTTAAAATGTTAGCAGAGCTCTACACGTCACTTAAATTCAGAAACATAATAGTACTCTGTGAATTCTCCTGGTAGTTGTATCTCAAAGCTCTCCTTGTTTTCAGCTGGCGTCTTGCACTATTGCACAGGGGAGAGAAATATGTTCGCTGGTACTATCCTTCACTGCTTCCTGTGGTGATTAAGCATTGTTTTATCGATAATGCTTCCACTTTATCAATCCAAAAAATAATCTACCGACTGGGTAAGAAAATAGCCGAAAGTCACCACAGGATCCGTTTTCAGAATTGAAACTGAAGGAGATTCCTAGCTTTAAGTCTCTGTAATGACCACTGCACCACGTTCCATCCGATTGAATTAATA
>Ga0065711_1044714_pt1 | contig 13929 bp, 8 predicted proteins | sample Hoacrofraction12_FD_59098 | JGI IMG/M metagenome (GOLD analysis project Ga0065711, IMG submission 59098) | Hoatzin crop microbial communities from Cojedes, Venezuela - Epithelial fraction 12 v2 (version 2) | ecosystem: Host-associated > Birds > Digestive system > Esophagus > Crop | place...
CGCCGCGGAGCGGGATGTGGAGGGGGGGGGCCCGCTTCTCCCCCGAAAGGCGAATTCCCCTTCGCCGCCCCCTCCTCGCTCCCGGCAGAAGGACAATTGGAAGCGACCCTCATTAGCTGTGTATCCTTGGTAATAATTTATACCTGGTATTCATAAGCAAATAAAGTTCTGCCGTGCGATACGGTGGTCTGTACCCTTCTCCAGGCTTCTTGCGTGTCCTTGCTCAAGCCATTTAACTGCTCTCTCTTTCATACCTCTACAGCTGTTTTAAAAACCCGCCTTCGAACCTTTCTTCCCTCCAGCGTTTAATTTCTCTCCATCCTTGGCAAGAAACAGACACCACCTGCATGGGTTATACTCCCCGGTGGAACACCTGATTTCAGTTTGAAGAACATCAGCCCCAGACCAAGTTCCCACCCCACTGAACAGGGACAGAGCGAGATTCCCAGCCGATCGAGCTTTGCCACCCTTCAAGCCAAGCCATTTAGGCCGTGAAGCCGGAGGATCCTCCTCACTGCCACCTCCCCTCATCACGCTGGGGTTTGGTTCTGCACCACGTAAATTCCAGCCATCTTACTTGTGAAATAATAAACCGTACATTTGGATAAAGTTAGGATGAAGCAAAAAAAAAAAAGCATGTCCATCTTCGGGGGCAGTTGCATTTCCACACCTTTACCTTAGCAAGAGCAATTAGTTACTTAATTAGTAAGATGTATTGAGAACAGCTGTTCCTGGCTGCAAGCAAGGTCATGCAATGTGCTCCAGGAACTCTCTGGGGTGGTCCTTCCAAAAGCATCTCAGTCATTTATCTCCAGTGTACCAAAAGAGCTTTTTTCTCAAATCTAACTTTGTATCTTCTCACTTTTGTTGAAGGTGCCGTGTTACTGGCACCGCTCTTACCCATGGGGCACGGGCAGAAGTGTACACGTAGTATAGGAGTGCACGTGTGTACACAGAGATGCGTGTCATATAACCATAGCAACAAGAAAGAGGCAATAGTACATCAGCAGGTGAAGACGCATCCTTCTATCCCATCCTGATCAAATCATCTTTCTGCAGAGTATTTACCCTCTGATTTAAGAGGAGATTTCTTGCTGAGATATAGACCTATATATCCAATTCCTGTTAGCTTGGCTGTGTTGGTGCTTATCTGGTAGTAAAACCAGGGTCTAGGTACACACAAAACTGAATCTAATTCAATTCAAGTCTTCCAGTTTCCAATTGGTGGAGAGTCTTTAGTGAAACTGGTCACAGACAGACTCTCAAACAGCCCGGTTATTAGCTTAACCTAAATCCGGATTAGACGCCATTTAAAAAAATTACTGTGGGGACATACAAAAATTTGTACTGAGTTACCGGCTCTAAAGCGCGGCTTCAAACACATCCTGGACTATCTCATGGATAAAGGACATCCGAATCATTCCTGACTTGTTCCTCTGTGATCAGAAACATCCGAAGAGCCCACAGGTACTGCAAGAAGTAACACAAGCGGCTTGGTAGGAAGCACTCTGAACAGAGCTGGTCCCACCACTGTGGGTCTCATAGTCTAGCTCAGTGCCCAAACGATCGCACGATGGGAGAGCGTTAGCAATCTTACAGGCATTTGAAACTCTTTGTAGTGGAAAAGGATAGGACAAACGGATGGACAGAAAAAAAATCACATTCTCCCAGCCAACACTATTCTTACACCTCCTCTAATGGCAACAAATCATCTGCCTTTGTCACTGAAAAATCTGATATTCTGATGTGATCTTGTTGGAAGCATAAATAGCTGAAAGGCACGACATCCAAATTAGAACTGTGTTCCTGAACATTCATAGCAATTAAAAAAACAAAATCTGGTGGCACTTTTGCAAGAGTGAAGTGTTAGCCCTGGCAAGCTAGATGGATTTCAGCTCAGATCGTATTCCCGTGAAAGCTTGTTCTTGCACTCTCCGTTGGACATTGAATGCTTCTTGATTTTGACCTAAATCACTGTGATGTTGCTAACTGTGTGGTGTTAAACCGTTAGTCCTGTCAGCCACGAAGCTTGTGGCGTTCTGTTGTTTGACAAAGTATTGCTGACTAGGCCCAGTATCTCTCAGAGCAGTTGTAAGGTTGTCTGCATGCCTTGGATGCAAGGTAATTAAAAGTGCTAAGTATTTCTTTAAGCGTATCGGAATACGTGGACTCAGCCACCAGCCGAACTGCAATCGCTGGAAAACAACAGTGCTTCCACCTGGAAAAACCCACCTTGTAGTTCATGGGATAGAAAATCTCCTCGTTTCACAAATAAAGCTCACATCCCTCGAAAGCCTGGCTCTGCAGGGACGCCTGCGATCTGTACGGGCAAAGTTTCCTCTGCAGCCGGTGGAGGGCAAGAAATAACTACAGCACTTACACCAAAACACTAAGAGTAGATGTAAAGGGAGGGGGGAATGCTAGATGCCATACCTGTCCTACCAACTGATTAATGGTTGTGAAGGACTAGGTAATCAGTCCAACAGGCTGGAAGTATCCACGTTCAGGTTTATAACTACATAAACAGCTAACAAATGCATCAGGATGAGGCCTTGCAAAGAGAAATAATTCGTCTACTTCTGTACTCAGCCGTGGAGCAATACCTACTGCTTTTTTTTAATTAATTCCCAAACACATGGTTAGCTAATGCTTGAAGACTGCAAAGTCTAAATTAAACTTTATACTGATTAATCTATTAGGTTAGTGTAAGATCTGCCCTGCAGACCTCACCCTGATCATAGGAATTTCAGTACCTGAGAGAGTGAAATTATTTCAAATGAAGCACGTCCGCTAGCACTACAACAGAAGACTTAGACTTGCCTATCTTCTAGTCGGCTAAGTAATGTACACCGGTTTGAAGCGTGGGCTGGGTGAATCCATGCAACCAAGTTAAAAGGACATGGATTTTTATTTGTTTCCATAAGTTTAAAGATTTAAAGCATTAGTGCCTAATGGTGACAGCAAAGGACTGTCTCTTACTCCCCAAATCAATGAGTTGTATCATTGACTCGCGTTAGTTGACTCCAGAGATTGACAGATTCCATGTGCCTCAGTTTTTCCTCCTGAAAAGGGGACCAATGACACTTACCTGCCTCTTAGGTCTCTTATGATGCTCGCTGTCAACTTCGGACTTCTCCAAGATGAAATCTGCCTTCTACGCGCAAAGAATTACTGTAGTCTCCCACCATTAGGTCCTGCCATCTCCGTCATCTGCACATTCACATCCCAGAGAAACGCAGGTTTACAGACAGAACAAAGTACTTTTGGGGGGGGGAACTGATAACCAGAACTGCTGAAACAGTCCTGCCACATAGCTGCTGAGCTGTCTTCAGGATTGGGCCCTCACCTGGAATTACCATCGCACTCCTGGCACCATGCTCGTACCTCTCGTGTTACCACGTTTGATGGCACACTGTGATCAGACATCGTACTTCAGCTACCGTGTCGGGGAAAGCTTATCAAAAGCTCGCGTCTGCCAGCAGTGAAACGCCTTGGATCAGCACCAGTTCCGTAGCGGGGCTGCTGGGAAGGGAAGAATCTGCGTACCACATCAGTATGGTGGCACATTGCCCTCACCACACCGCAGGAATTCAGCGTTAAACAAGAGGTACAATAGCAGCAGGAGCAGGGTCCTTACACCTTCTTTCTTCACTTGCTCTTCTCTTACACCTCTCATTTGCACCTCCAGTAGGTATGAACCTCTATTGCTTTTAACAGTTCAACAGCCTTTGGGATGATTGAACTGATAGGTCAAGCAGGATTTAAGCAAATCCAGGTGGCCCTCTGATGAGCACTCCATTGTTCCACAAGCTACAGAGCACTCAAATAGTTAAGAATCCACCCATTTAATTGATACTTGTTTCTGCAGCTGTGCAATATCTCCATTTCCCAAGAGGGCTGTTTCCAGTTGCTGCTCAAGGTTTCTAACAATCAAATGGATCAATTCTGCAGATACCTTCAGGCTGTGTGTTAAGTAAGAATGATGTTTGTGGCGTGTGTTGGGTGGGGAAGGAGGTAGTGGAAAAAGAGACATTTCATTCACCAGAAAAATGTCGACATATTTTCTGTTTTAAACACTGGACATTTATTTAGAGACTTTAGAGCCCATACATTATAGAATAATTTTAATTTATCACATCCAAATATAATAGGCAAATATATAATACAATAAATTGCATTTGTACACATAAATACAAAATTTGAGGTAGGGCCTCAAGAATAATGATTTTTAAAATAAATAACATACAGCATTGTAATATGCACTACATGAGATATATATGATGCATCCTTTGTAACATAATATATTTTCTCCACATATAGCTAATGAAAAATTATAATGACCTGGTTAGGGTACAAATCTTTATCCATAGGCAGCAGTACCCCATAGAATGCCTGTAAATATATATATATATATTTATATATGACATTACGCAAGTAATTAAGATTTAACCCATCAGCGATGGGTCCGTAATAAAGTGCCATAGGACACAGGGCGCAAATTCTCAGCTGGTGTAAATTGTCCCACCTCCAAACAAAGCTGTGACAATTTATACCAGCTAAGCATCTACCTTACAAGGTAATACTACAGAATATAAATGACAGATAACAACACGTTTTAGTCGATCTCTAATTTTCCTAACAATGGAAGATAGCTGTAAGGCAAATGGTTACCTGAAGATGTATTTAAACACTATGGGCAAATAATAATATTGCAAGCAATAAGGTCCAGCCCGGTTCTCACTTTGTGTTAAACCCACCAGGAAAACCTTCTCTCTTTGGCGACAGTCTGCCTGACGGTGACAAGGGCAGAAACCCCAAATACCCCTGCCCTCCCGCCTCGAGTCATTAACCTGAGTCCCTCGGGAGTATCAAGCTCTGACCATTTTACAGATATCTTCTGTGCACACCATGTAATGACAAACTAAGGAACAAGCGTCTCTTACAACAGCGTTACTAGCAAAACAGAGAAGCTTTCTGGGATGCCGCTTGCCGAAGCTCTTCAGCCTGCAACCCACAATCCCTACAAGTCTCTCGGACAGCAAGTAGAAGTGGAGCTGCAGAATAAGAAACCAATAGGAAACCAACGTCTGCCATAAATAAGCATTGGCTTTAACACAGGCAACAAGAAATCATACTATCCATCCAACGGGACATATATTCCAAAAGTTGAAATGTATTTAAAATAAATCAGGCGCTGGAATTTCATGGTAAGAGATAGCCACACAGTGTATCAGAAGCAATGATCTTCAGTGCTGAGGCACATCTAATGCGGTCAGTGGAGCAGAACCTAATCAAAAGACTACTTTGACCTAATTGAAACATCATATTAAGACAATCCAAGTCTTTCTCAATTAAAGGTCATTTTGTTAAACCCTTCTTTTGGAAACAAAGTGCTGCCATGTCTAGCTGAAACACAGGTTTTGAACATTGCATATTAAGAACACTAGGAAGACCCCAAAGAATTGGAAGATGGCAAGCATCTGCACTAGGTATAATTTTTAATGCATACAATAATGCAACTCAGCTCATACTGAAATTCAATTTCATTCCAAAGAAAAAATATGCAACAAAAATAATTTCACCAAATTTGGACATTTTTTACTCACAAGATAGATAGATCTGCAAGTACCTACATCACATTTCTACTAATATGGCTTTTTCCCCTCCTTTTGTTTTTTTTAAAGATCTTTACTGGTATTTAATCAGTTACTAAATTTATTTTTAGAAAATTATCAAAGTACATGCAAACTTTTCCTAGAACATGGTAAATGAAGTGCATTCCCAAACTTTCAAGGTTACTTCTCATTTAAAGAAGACACTGCTGGTTAATTTAATCTCAACATCCAGATTTGGCCAGTAAAATACTTTAAAAAAAGTCTGATGTCAAAAAACAATCTGCTTTTAACATACAGTGTAAACTTCATCTCTTCTGTGATTTTTGTGCGCTTTTCTCCCCCCTCTCCAAATGTTTTTGCAAGCCTAGTAATGGAGGTCAAAGCTGAAGACAAATCTCAGATAGAACACAATCACCTGTTTTCAGAGTTTCAAAGTCAAGCATAATCCTGTGCTAATGACTTAGCAGGCACAGGAACAACATCTAAATTAAAAGCAAGCAGATTAATTACATAAATCATGGAGACCAGTTCAATTTTTCATATGCATTTTGGTTCAGTAATCCAAGCCAAAGAAAAGATATCATAAACTAGCAGTATTCCTTCAAGTTATATCTCTTTTATAGTTAAGGTAGACAGTAACTGACATCCTTACACCGAGGTAATTTTATTGCAATTAGTGAATCCCAGTTGCAATGCATGTCCTGAGACAAGGTGGTAAGTGAAAGGATTCAGAACTGTTTAAGCTATTTGAGTGTGTTTTCTTTTTTAAAAGAGGAACAAATCTATGGTGTTTTGTTTTGTTTTTTAATCACAGTAGTAGTGAAGAGAAACTGGCCTGGACTCCAAAAATCAAACCAGGCTGCTAGGAAATTCTGGTAGAGAGAGGCCTAAAGCTATTTATCCTGACAGAACTACCAAATTGGCACTTGAGGTGCCGACTTAGGTTCCTTTCTTCACCCAGCGAAGGCCCCTCAGCCCCACATAGGCGTGGGGGCCAAATTTCCAGCTCATCTTTCTAGACCTTCATTACATCAAAGAGAGCGTGGCTTCTCAAACCTGCCTCTGCCAGGAAAATAAAAGCCAGAAGTAAGACCAGCAAGCCCCATATTAAAATAGCAGGTGAAGCTGAAACAAGGGGCCCCAGCCTTAAGGCAGAGAAGCTCCCAGAAGGGTCCCGTCTTGCTGCCGTGCGAGAACAGGGACCGACAGAGCCCGTGGCGTGGAGAGTCAGGGGCCAGCACAAAATGTTGCAAATTCTGCCCTCGCTTCGCTCAGGGACGATGGTGCTTTTCTTGTCCGGCATGCGGATTAAAGGTCTCCAGCAGTGCCTAGAACTGGCAACACTAATTGCCCCGTGAAAGAGGAAGTTCAGCAAAATGATTAATATATTTAATATACATATATATATACACACACACAGAGACAGAGAAAATAAGGTAACAATTTGTGGAAGTGTTACGATAAGGTTTAGTTTTTGTTTTCTGTTCTCCAACGGGATGAAACGACACGTCTACTGATCTACGGATAGACATTAACTGAAGATTTACCTGAGACCCTGTAACATGAAGACAGACAGACAAAAGAATGGGATAGAAACAGTCCCCTGCAAGGAAAGAACAGTTACTGGCTACTACAGTAGTCTGTGTGGGGAGGGAAAAAAACAGCTAAACTACTCTAAGCTCACCATCTCTACATTGATTGATAAGATATTTATAGGGACATAAAACATCACTAGTACACGCTACATGAACACTGATCACTGTTAAAAAATATCATATATGTATGTATAAGATATAACAAGATAGTAAAGGTTACAGTTTCGCCAATTATTGAAGATATATTTTTCTCCCTCATTCTAGTGCATTTACAATAAATCGGGCTAATTTTCTATTCAGGTAAATAAATGTACTCTTAAAAAGCTCTATTTTTACTCTGCCCAATAGGTAACAAAACTATTTAAGTCTAGCAATCATATCGCCACTTATATCTGATTTCTAAAATGTAATGATTTAGAATGTCCTATTGATATGCAACGTTATAAGGGCCATCTACTAAACTGTCCTCTCCCCCCAACCCTTGCATTTTGTGTATCTAATGTTGCATCTGTGTGGATGACTGCAGTGGTCAATTGTTGTGGGTTTTGAGGGTTTCTATTTAATGAAAATATTTTCAATGAAAAAAAAAATCACTTCTATGTATATTTCAGAGAGAGTACTGCTTCGAAGAAATTACGTGCTATACATAATATATAGAGAAGTGGGGTTCTGCTATTTCCCCACTGGTTGAAAGAGAAGAATATATCATCTACAGGTTGAAAATGTTTATAGGAGGATGAATGGGGAGTCACAAAGTTGAACAGCACATCTAACTTCTAATAACTGTTGTCAGGTGGTAATTAGACTACACTTACCACTGTAAGAATACAAAGTTAGGCACAAATTATATGATGGCTTCTTGAGGAGATACTGTAAACAAAAGCTGAGAAACAAAGAAAACTATGTTCAGAGTACTGGAGTGAAGTGAGTAAAACCATAGCTGCACCTGGTGTGGAGCAAGGTTTCAGACACTTCCTAAAACTGAGGCATTTTTAAATGAAATTACAGATATCAAATTATCAAAGAGAAACATATGACAGTACTTTAAACAGTGATGCCCATACACCTCAGCCTGGCACCCTTTCCAAACCCCTTCTAGACTCAAAAGCAGTTTAATCGCAATTTCAAATGATTAGTTCTTTCCATTTTGCTTTCATTTTTCTACTTGAAAAGATCAAATGGATTATTGTGTTTCTGTTCTCATCCCACATACTGCTTCCCGGCGTGCCACAGAATCACAGAATCACAGTGCCGTTTAAAGGGTCTCCGCTTGCTTAAATAACAAGCCCTCAAAGTCAGCATAAATCATGAAAGAAGTGTGCAGACGCAATGGGTCAAGGTCTGCTGTCAGTATAGAAAAAGCAACCCCGCTTACTGCGAGAGCCTGATGCTGGATTTATACCAGGACCGCACGAGATCCATTTCTTTGCTCACTTCCATCCCATCTGAGCACTGAACTTCCCTTTGATTATGCTGGTAACAAAATCCTAGCCCCATCATGGCTACCTGTTACAAGGATGCTTGTCTGAAATGGGTCAAATTCTGCACGTAATTTCCTTAAAAGCTTTTTCTGTTGCGTTTTATTTATTCCTACATCACCTGACAAAGCCTGGTACATCACCTGCTGCACAACATGCTTTCACTGTTTCGCCAGGTACCGAACAGATCATGGGCATCACCTGCTCCTGGAAGCGGTCTAGCTAGGTCTTCCCTATGCATGCAACAGTAAGTCCTACTTCCCTAAGCAACCACTTTCAGGCACTGGGGAAAAGAAAAGGAGAAACGGTGGGGGAAAAAATGGGAGGGGGAAAAAAAAAAATCAGAAAAGGCTGACAATGTTATTGCCGCCTACACAGTATTTATTAGCATTGGGTCCCCAGTTCTATATCCTTCACTGGCAGTTTAAGTCCCAGGGAAGAGGTTCCCAGTGGATCAATCATATTCATGTAACGTTCACCGCGGTGCTTGGCCAAAAACGGACCCCAGTCAGGCTGTGGAGAGCATACCAACTTGAGTCGCTGCAATGTGGGGGAGAGAAAAGAGAGTCTCATTTGAAGTTACGAAGCTGAATTACAATGCAGAAGAAATGAGGATAGGCTCATTGAAGATTATTGATGATGGCCCTGCAATGCTCCACTGCTCGGTGTTTGTTTTGCACAAAGTTTGCAAGATTAATAGAGGATAAAGTGCCCAGATTTTAATTATACATTCTCCCCTGCACCGTATGAGGGGAGCTCAGAACCACTGCTACAGATTGCGAAGCTCACTTTCTGAAGGACATGTGCACAATTATTTAGCCCAATGGTCTAAGCAGTGGGTAACTGCATTAGAATAATTGGATTTCTATTTAGCATATTTCCCAAAAGTATACAAATGACCATAAAGAAATATATTGCTATGAATGAACAAAGATTTTAATTTTGAGATGACAAAATGTTTCCTTTCTATCTGCAGGAAAAAAGAAAGAGAAGAACATTAACCTAGCAAACAACCAAAATCTTCTAATCTTTCTGCCTATTTCTTTATTGAATACATAATTTGATTGGTGCATTTACAGATAAAAAGGAAAGAAAACATATTTCTGATGACTTAAGAGGGAACAATTATATGTTTATTACCTAATAAAGTGAATCAGACCTCTATATCCGTTATTTTAATCTCTGCTTAATTACCAGCTTGAAACTCTTGCCTCCCAAATCAACCATAATAATTTTATGCAGCAGACTTGGTATTCAGCAAATACCAGGCTACGGCTGAAATACCTTCAGCAAAAGCCCCTTCAAAACAGATCCAACTTTTTGGTGTTTCTTTGGGTGCACTACTAGAGGGACAGTAAGGAGAGGACCCTATTTTTGCAGCAATATACACGTAGTACACATATCAGTTAGAAGATTTGAAGCAGAACAATTTGTCTCCGTGAGAGAAACTTAGAAACAAGTAAATCTAATTCCACATTAGCTCATTTCCAGTAGGAGCAGTTGCCTCTTGACCTACTCACTCCAACGTGCGCTACGCGTTGAGGGCTGAAGGGTCCTTTAGACAAGTGGCCTCGTTGCCCAGTGCCAACCGTGTACTTGGATGCTCTCCCTAGGGTGTCCCACCACTTCATACTAAACTCCTCTGCTCTATGTGAAGCAGAAAGGCATGGTCTTTTCCCTTAGGCATGCGTAGTGTGGCGTATTGAGAGACCAAAAAGATTATTCTCTTTTAGTACTTTTTCTCTCCTTTGGTTTTTTTGAGGCATATAACAGCCCCGATGGGTTTTGCGGGAGAGCCGAACTGCAAAAGCGGCTTTGCAAAGGGGAGGCGAGCGCCTGTTCCTCATCCCGAGGAGGGAGCAGCACAAGCAGCATGCAGCGACGAGAGGGCACAACTGAGCAAGCCTCAAAGGCCAAAAGTAAGATCATAGAACTTCTTCAGCAGACAAGGCGAAGGCAATGAAGGGATGAAATGCCGACATGAGAAAGACATCGCTGTACCGCACTCTGCACAGAACGGAGGAGCTAGCGGGATGGGAACAGCCAGGGAGCGGCGGTGGTGGCAGCCGGGGTGGCAGGCGGGGCTGGGACACAGAGAAGGGGAGCAGAAGGGGAGTGCCACGTTCCTGAAGTGGTGGGGGGAAGCGGCAGGAATCTGATTTGCAAAATGAACAAAAGCAGCATAAAAGCAAAGTGCCAGCAGGCATTTTTTTAAGCCCAGGTGTCAGAAAGGATCAGCTTATTCAAGAAAAATAAAGAGAAGAAGCAGGGGAGAAGAAAAAAAAGATTGCCAGCTAAGTTTTATGACGAGTAGTTTGAGCTGTAGAGCATGAGGTGTTTCTCATATGTCTTATTCCTGGACTCCATCAAGTGGCACAACCTCCTGGAGCGCATCCCAGATGACCCAGGTACCCGAGCGCCCCGCGCTCTGCCAACGGGTGACTCCTGATTGACGTCTCCTAGCACTGACCGCGGGGCTCGCTGCAACATGACGCGCACCAGCGCCTGATGCGTCCTACATCTACACGCTGCCTTTGCAAAAAGGCCAACAAAGCTAGGAGGGCAACTTTCTCTCAGTAACACGGTACCGGGGCTTATGAAATTTCTAGCTCCTCCTAGTTCTCATAAAAGCAATCACTGAACAATTTTGGAGCTTTTTTTTTTTTTGAGGAACAGGGAACAGAACGTCCGCATTGAAGTCAACAGAGCACCTCTCTGCAACACAATAACTAACAGTAAGGAATCTTAGCACTATTAGACATTCAATATCACAAAAATCAATGTAAAATAAAACAGGAAACCTCCTGTGACCATATTTTTAAGCAGCAAAAAAGACAGAAGAATTACCTCGATAAATTTGCCTGGGGCTAGATGCATTTTTATCACAAACATAACTGGGATCCAGATAACTGAGCAGGCCAGCATCAGCCATCCAAGCACCATGGACCAGCCTGGATAGTGGTAAGCTCCATAAGTCATCGGTTCCCATTGGTAAAAACTGAAGCAAAGAATAAACTGGAAACAAGGAAGGAAAACAATATGTTTGAATAAGCCAAACAAGCCTGCTGTGCAACAAATGGTAGGTATCCACACACAGAGTTGGTGCATATGGAACACAGATAAAAGTACGTACACCTAAGGCAGGGCGCTTCCACAAGCTGTAAATAAACAGGTCAGAGTCTGAATCTAATGAGTTTCATGGAAAGCTTTCAAAATCCCACAAAAATCACTGTATTTGTGCCAGAAGAACTGAAATTAGAATCTTGCCCCGAGAGTAACATGCTTTATTACATGGTCTATTGGCAGTTTTACCTAATGTGATTATGCTAAGTTACTCCATTTCGCTTACTGTATGAATAGCAATACATCTGCTTACATTTGTGCATAATTCAGTAACTTTTGGGAAATGCCTGTGCTTGCAATAATTGCACACAGAAGATTTATAGCTGCATAACTAGGTGAAGGCACGTATAAAAATGATCAGTTTTATTTCCAGACATGTAGAGTAATTGAAAGTCTAATATTAGACTATCCAAATGTATCAAATATTAGCTTTACAGAGGCAATAATAGAAAAGAACGTATTGCTTGGTTTTGCATTGCCCGTTTCCCGTTGCGTAAAAATTGAATTACAACTGCTCAGTGTCAATCTGTTTCTCACCGTAAATTCACTAACTATTACGTTTGGAGGGAACAACAACAGAACATGCAAGTTTGAACTGACCTCGTTCGCTTTCCAAATTTGCTTTCCTTAAAAGACAACATAATTTCCTATTGCCTAGTTGTGATTACTGGCAGCAGCTAAGAGTGCAAGTCTGATCAGTAAAAGAACCGAGAAATTTGCAGAGAAGCCTTACAATTCCCTTCAGAAGTGTAACAAGGGGTCCCAGGCAGCATCTTGAAAACAGCCATTGGAAGAAAAGAAGACATAAGAAACCATGTGCACGTGCCCTCATTTTTAGCAAAGCCCTCAAGAGAAAAAAAAATATATTACCGTTTATGTTATCCTAATACTACCGATTAAACTGGGCTATGTCTTCATACTTTTAAAAATGGATTTACAACTACACCTATATATTGTCACAATCAAAGCACAGCTGCCGCTGCACAGGTAAGACAGATCTACCTGGGTTTTGCTGAAGTACAGTATTGCTGTGCGCAAATACAATCAGCAAAGGAGATCTACGTGGAAAGGCAGAGTATCTTCACCATGCCCCTTAGGGAAATTGTTCTCATTGTAGAAAGTTTCTTTTCCTCATGACTCGGGGTTTTGCTGAGCTCACCAAAACTCATGAGTCTCTTCACACTTGCATTCCTGTCTGCAAAAGCTAAACCTTTTGAGTTTAAAAAAAAAACCAAAAAACAACCACCTCATTCCTGAATTAACAATATAGAAAAGAAGTTATTGTCTCTAGCCAGAGCCTTTTTTTCTCCCCCAGAAATAAAAATATTTACCAACATTTACACTGCCCCAAAGAACATCACAAATAGGGACTTCCCAGCGTGGAAGCCAAAATAGAACTTCTCTGGCAGGAGTGACTGCGAGGGACGACAGAGTCACCATGCTGCTGCTTCGCCCCACCCAGCTGACACCATCCTCACTGTTTCAGAACGCGTGTCTTTTCAGAAATTCGAGTAACTTTTCGTATCTTGTACCTAGAAATGTATAGATACTTCTGGGAACTATTTAGCACTGCTGGGAAATGACGAGTTTTTAAAATTCCGTGCAGATCGTGACAATCTTGCTCTACCTGTGGCCCAGGCCTGAGGAATTTCAGGCCAAAGAATGTGCTCTCAGATGTAAAACACCGGTGGGAAAAGGCTCGGTGGTTTTGTGCTGGCTTATCCAGCTGAAGGCTGTCGAAGTGGCTGAAAGAACGATCTCATTCTCGTGCCAAAACATGACAAGCAATTAAAAAGGGTATCTGTGCTTGGCTTAAAATGTAAATGAAACGTTGTGTTGGGGGGCCGGATGGCAAACGCAGGTGTAGTTATGGCGTGTTGACTCCTGGACTTGACAAAAAACGCGTAGCGATGGTAAAACCGAGGACACGCCACCTTTTAGATTACACAGGGATCTAAATTTGAAGTAAAGCGTCACTTCAGGTCTTGGGGTGGAAATAAAAAATTAAGTTAAAAAGAGAAATAACCGAAAAAAACCCCAAAATTCAAAGCAGCCCTTCCTGCAGGTGTCCAGCCCCGCTGCCCACGCGCGGCTGGGGCGGGGCGGGGCCGGGCGGGG
>Ga0065711_1044715_pt1 | contig 13929 bp, 5 predicted proteins | sample Hoacrofraction12_FD_59098 | JGI IMG/M metagenome (GOLD analysis project Ga0065711, IMG submission 59098) | Hoatzin crop microbial communities from Cojedes, Venezuela - Epithelial fraction 12 v2 (version 2) | ecosystem: Host-associated > Birds > Digestive system > Esophagus > Crop | place...
CGGGAAATGTTACCCTTTCATTAATGGCATACTCAGTACTTGTAAATTAGTTTGTAAATTACAGAAATCTCAGATAAAATGTATTAAATTCTAGAAATCCAGAAGAGCTTGTTTTGAAAATATAGAAAAGCTAAGTTTAAATTATAATTAAAATATACATAAAAGGTCAGAAAATTTTTCATCTGAAAAAACAAGTTTGTTAAAATCAGCATGTTTCAAGGAATGTATCAATTTGACAATGTGTTGAAGAAAAAGCCAGAGCAAACTGTTTCATATTTATTGTTGCATCTTTATAAAGGAAAAGTTCTATTTTGTTTTTCCAATATTACTATATTCATTTGTTTCTGGATACTAAAGCACTATTTTCTTCTGTTTATGTCAATGAATCAGGGCGCATTATGAACAGGGTATGTATGTTGCCAGACCTCCTATTCCTGGCAGAATGTAGAGAAGGAAAGAACCCTTTGCTTTCACTCAATGCTTCCTTGTAGTTTGTGTTGCTTATTTAAGGTCAGATTAATCTTATTTCATTTTAGCTGCCTAAAGTAAGCTGTTTAGCCTATATTCATCTTCTATAGTCAACAGGCTTTCCAGCAATAATCATTCTAGTAATTTTAAGACAGGTTAAAGTATAGCACTCTCTGAGATTATTTGTTTAATGCTATGGAGCTATTCCTACCTTACAATTTACCTTCTTAGATCAATTAAAAACTCCTATGTCACAATCCAAAACAGTAAGCGGCATTGTTTGGACATAATGTCTTAAAACTAGCTATACAAACCAGCTTTCTGGTTAGCCCTTCAATGAAAAGACAAAATTATTTAGCAAAAGAATTTTTTATGTATGCAGTTATTAATTTTAATCATAAAAATAGTGGAAAATTACTGATCTAGGTAACAAAATGTATTAAAAATCTCAGAACATTATGCTTCTAGTTTGGTCTTCCACTTTCTGTGAATCCCTGGTTTGGTGCTTAAAGGCATTTCATCCTCTTTTCATGTGGGCTTTTGATTTTTTCTTTTATATAAGTAGTTTTTCCCTTTTAAAATTTATTCTTTGAGATAGTTTCCAGTAAATTAGATCTACTACATTCCATCCAAATAAGAAGGACATCTAAGAACAGGAGACCAATATTTCATAGAAATGGAAGAGACATTCAGTACTGAACACCCATGATCACTCCATGTGTATATGGTATTACTGTAAAAGGATTACTGGAATGTTTCACAGTAACAACTTAGGAACTTGGACTAATGTCAGGTAATAGGGCATTTTAGAGTAATGGTGTAATAAACCCTAGACCTTCCTGTTTACAATCTTGTCAATAAAGAATAACTTTTCCTCTGGCCTATTGCATGTGTCAAAAATATACAGTGGTTTAAAGTGAAATTCAGTGTGGAAGAAATAGAATTACCCTGACCTACAAGGAGAAAAATTCTAAATATAATAGCTATAAAAACTGACACATCTGGCAGATGTCATCCAGTTTCTGACCATGTTTGAGCAAGCAAACAAAGAGATTTCTTTTCCATGTATAACATAGATGGAGTTACTTCAAAGACTTTTTATTTCTTTAATCTTTATGAAACAATTTTGTGAGAGTATTGCAGGTGGTAAAATTTCTGCATGGCTTCCAATCAAAGGTCTGGAACTCTACATTTTGTGGCCAAGCTTTAAGGAAAATATAGGATGTCAGATAAAAAGGAGCTTTCTAAAAATTTGAGGTTCTGTAAAGTCATCGGTTTCCCAAAGGAAGAAGTTCTGCTTCAGAGGGTTCAGGAGATGAGCATTATTTTGAATCAACCTGTAAAATTTCTAAAGATTGTGTGTCTGATCTGTTCTTATTAAACCTTTTTGCTGTCTGTAAGTCAAATATTAAGTGTACTTCTCATCTGAGAAACTAAGGTAACCTGGGAGAATTCATTACCATCTAGATATCTGAAAACCCTAAATCTCCATTTTGAGTGATAAATCAGGTTGCAGAGAGACTAAAACATCCATTTATCAAAAATCCTATTCAAGTAGCAATCCCCAAACAGTTACAAGCGAATCTATATTCAGCAAAATACTACTTTTTAAAGCAATGGTGAGACAGAGATCAAACGCAATAGAAAACGCTTCTCTTTTAGAGGCTTGGTCTAGTATTTTTTTATACCCCAAAATCCTCTTGAGAAGGTTTTGTTTTAACGTTTAAAACAATAAGTATAGTCAAGCATGTCTCTGTGCAGTTGCGTGAGTATGCTACAGATTTGTTGCTGGAGATGGAAAGAAAAGAACACAAAAGCAAAATGATTTCACAGTACTTTTATATTATTAACCAACAGAAATAAACAACAAATTTAATCTATTATGGTAAACTCTGAAATGTCTGTATGATATTTATGTATGGCGTATAAAGTTCTTTTGCAGTTAGGTACAGTGATTTAGCTATTCTATTCAAACAAGACCACCAATGGGACAATCTAGAGGAAATGAAAGAAAGTCAATCTTTCATAATGTAGCTATTCAAACCAGCAAAGACAATAACACCTCCATCATCAGTGGAGATAAACCTTAATTGTCTGGTTTTATTCAGGTTAGAATGGGATCAAAAGAGATGTAAAATTTCTCTCACCTCTGGCTAGAGAAGAGGTTTGAAAAAGCAGGAAGTGCCTGCCCATTCTGTGTCTGTACAAAACTGTTGAACCGGCAGATATACAGAGAGAGAGAAAGATAAAAGGATAGCAAGGGGTTCTGCCTTTTTTTCTTTGACTGATTTGTTTCTTTTCTCTGTCAGATGAAGCTATCATGAAGGATTTCCAGAGGTGTAGCCAATACCTTACGCCTATATTTTTCATTATTTTAACCCATATTCCTAAATACTTTGTGCCTTTGAGCATTGAATAAATAATTCTTTTTTTTAAAATCTTATTTTAAAGTCAGGAAAAAAGGCATTTTTTTTTTACTCTGCTACACCAGAGCAAATATGACATATGAGGTAACTTTCATTAGATTGAATTACCATATGGAAATACCTATGGAATCATTCCAGACCAGATACAGAGTAATAGCAGCTGGTTTTATGTTAATCCTCCCAGTATGTTTTCTCTAAGGTAGTTGCAAAGATAGAGTGAGACTGTTCAATGGGATTTCAGTTCATCAGAGCAATCAAACTTGTACTTGAATTCCTTTTAAATCATTATGCTCTGCTGAATCAAGATTTTTTGCATTGTTAGGACCAGCTACCAACCAACCTTTAAGCCCTAAGTCCTTATCACAAACTTTGGCTTCAATTCCAACTTGAATTACCAAAAGATAAAAAACACCAACACAATTTATCAAGAAAAAACTTCTACAATTTAATGTTTGGGTAAAAGTTAACTTAGCTTATTCTTTTGGTTTCTTTTGTTGTTATTACCAAATAAGAGGCTAAAGAACTGTGAGGGGGAGAGATCAGGGTCCAGAGCAGGACTGGATGTCAAAAATTTGGCAAGAAAAAATAAATTATCAGCAAGGGTTTGGAATAACAGTCAGAAACTTCAACTGCTGACTAACTAAAGTTTAGAGATGTTTCCAGTGTATCCCAGTGAAAATGTAACCAAATCCGTGACCATCCTGGAAAGGCATACCTACCCATCAGCTGCTAATGAAGTGTTTTTGTTCTTTTCAGGAAGATTCAGCAGCCCCACCAGTTTTGATCTGTGCTGCTCTTCCAGAATGCTCCCATTGTAATTCACCTCTAAATAGTGACAGTGTGCTGTGGGTTGACTCTGGCCAACAGCTGAACATCCACACAGTTGCTCTCTCACTCCTCACTCCTGCAGGATGGGGAAAGATGGAAAGAAGACAAGGAGACTTGTGAGTCAAGACGGAGAAAGTTTAATAAATGAAGCAAAATCCATGTGTGCAAGCAGAGCAAAAAGAGGAATTAATTCACTATTTTGCATCAGCAGGCAGATGTCCAGCACCTTCCCGGAAATCATGGCCTCAGCATATATTACAGATGAACAACATAAATAAGAACATCCCCTCTTCCTTTTCCTTTGCCTAGCTGTGCATGATGTCAGATGGTATGGGGCATCCCTTTGGCCACTCTGGGTCAGCAGTCCTGGCCGAGTCCCTTCCCAGTCTCTTCCCCACCCCAAGCTGACTTGCTGTAAGGGCAGAGCAGGAAAGAGCCTTGATGCTATGCAAGTACTGCTCAGCAATAACCAGAATGTTAGTGAGTTAGCAAGACTGTTTTAACCACATATACAAAACACAGCACCACACAGGATGCTGTGAAGAAAGGTAACTCCAACTCTGCCAGACCCAGCACACAATGTCAGGTTTTAAAAGAAAATGAATGACGTGTTACTTACATCTGCCTATGACACTCACAGATCTGTGAAAGCCTGAGAAAGCCAATGCATTTCCTGATTCCGGTCACTGATCTTTCACTCAAAGTAATCTCCTAGTACCATGTAAATTCATGGTAGTATCAAGTGTGAACTCTGAAATTTTCACCGCTTTTCTGTAATAAGGCAAATGTTAAAGCTACTCGGACACACTGTAAGAATTATAACAGGAAAACCTACTTTCAAAAGCTTTTGTCCTCCTATATTCTGTAATGAGGATTCTAGCTTTATAGTGAGCGTGACTCCTGGTAATGCAATTTCTCCAAATGTTTGAAAGCATCTTGCAAGCTAAGCTTATTAACTGCTATATAAGTTTTATTCCAATATTTGGTTTTGTTCTAACTTCTGCAATGGACTGTACATCATTTAAGTGTGCTGCAGCCTTGTATTCTGTTCTTTACAACATCTAAGAAACTGATTTTCTATCCCTGAAACATTCAAATAACAGATAAGAACTTACATAATGCATACATCAAAAACAATGGATGAATTTCAGGAATGACCTTCAAGCAACTCCGTCTAAAAGTTTCATACCACAATTACATTTATTTATCTACAAACAGTTTAACAGAACTAGACTTCATTGTTGTTGATTTGGGTTTTTTTTGTAGTTATACTTTCTTCTACTCACAACTATTTTCACTGAACTGGAAAATACTCACTTCTAGACACTTCATCAGCATTACACTGCTCAAGTCCTGTAGACAGAGAAGAATAACTGCAACAATTTTCTACTTACTTTTTTATCCAAAGGCCATAGGTTTTATTATAATACAGTTTTTAAAAAGCTCCTAAACAATTCAGATTTCCATAAACCTAATTGTTCAGACAAACTGATAATCTCAAATAAAATCAAATTAGCTTTTCCTCAGTCACCAGCCTCAGTTGCTTAAAGACATAACACCAAAATACTTTCATTTATATCACTAACTAAATAACCATAGAGTACTGCCCTTAAGAATGGTTGTGAGCACACGGATTTAAAAGATCTGAGAGATGTAATGGTCTATGTCCACTGCAGAATACCTTTAAAGTAGAGCATAAAATCTTAAAAAAATACAACATTTTACAGAGAGCAAGAGTAAATACTATAAAACCAGAGAAGTGGTACTCCTGAACCTTTGAGAGTATCTGAGAACTTACACACATGTTGTGTATAAACTGTATTTTGAGGATGCTGTAATTAGAAACTCCCATGGGAGTAAAAAGAGAAAAAAATTAAGCCATAAACCAATAGAAAGCTCTATGTGTTAACTGCAGGATATTCTGGTTACTGAAAGCCATTTATTTAAAAGAAAAAATAAAAGAAAAAAAAAAGAAAAAGCAGAAAGAAATGTGAATCAAATGGCTAATCAGTGAACTAGAAAACTATTCATAAAGCTGTGAGTTTTTCAATGCCATAGTAAAAGGAAGAGCATCCAGGCAGGGATTCTGTAGCATAGAAATCTCTGTTTTGTTAGGCATTTCTATGTTGGTAATAGTTGACTGACTCCTGGAAAGTGATGCTGGAGAACTCAAGGATGCCTGTAACAAATAAGCAAACCCTTAAAAACAGGAATTATACTCCATGTATCAAATGCAAAGAGTCTTTAGAACTGTATTATATGTAGTATTCTATGCAATTAGTGTATTATGGATAATGCAAATGGTGATATCACTTTAAAAAGTTTTTAAGTTTATGGAAACATATTTGCATATTGCAGCAAGATTACTTGTGACTACTTATTAAAAAAATGATACCTAACAACAGAAGCCCAGGGCATTTCAACTTACACTACTTTATCAAGAAGCTTGTGGTGATAATGAGATGAGGCAGATTCAGGAATGTACAGTTTGACCGACTGGACTCGTAACACGACAGCAATGTGAATAGGTTATTGTGGAAGAGGGGATTGCTCTGAAGCAACTTTGATAATGTACCAATGATAGTGTCATAACTAAAAGATATTAATACAAGTAAATAACTATACATACATGTCCTGGTTTCAGCTGGGACAGAGTTAATTTTCCTTCCAGTAGCTGCTGTGTTTTTGATTTAGTATGAGAAGAATGTAGACAACACTGGTGGTTTTAGGTGGTGGTATGAAATCAAGGACTTCTTCCAATTTCTCACATTCAGCTAATAAGCAGGTGTGCAGAAGGGAGCATAGCCAGACAGACAGCCAAGCCACCCAATGGAAATATACCATACTATAAATATCATGCTTAGTTTATAAATTAGGGTAGACTGAGGGAAGAAAGCTTTCAGCTTTTCACTTTCTGTGAGCTCTTTCAATCTGCTCTTGGCTGGGAGTTCAAATTTTGTTCAGGCTGCGTGTGCATCGGGTGGTGAGAAAAATTATACTGTATGTAGTTTGGCATATTCATTATTATGATTATTATCATTATTTTTAGTAGTATTATTAGTAGTATTAGTGGTTTACTTTGTTTTCTTATTAAACTGTCTTTATCTCAACCCATGATTTTCCCCTTTTATCCATTTCTCCTCCCCATTCATCTGCAGGTGAGGAAGAGGAGGGATGAGCGAGTGGCTGTCGGGTCCTAATTGCCAGCTGCTGGGTTAAACTATGACAATGCATTTTCTAATGGACCAATATTTTTCCTCAGTGAAATGCTCCAGGATCCAGTGTGGGCATTACAAGGATGTTCTAATAAAATATTTGTTACCAGGTAACTGCAGTTTGAAGGCTGTTGAATGAGAACAGGCAATTTTAACTGGGACCTCCAAAAATACAGGCACAAGAGGATAACTGGGGTCTTGAAAGTCTCAGTACAGAACGGTACCAGTAGCCCAAAGTTAATAAAAACAAATCACTAAAAGTTTATTGATCATTAAAGCTCACTGTTAATCACTATAAGAATACAATCTTGACAGCCTGGTAGAAGCAATATTAGAGTATTAATTCAACATGCACAGACTTGTATGTGACAAATAGCATGGGTAGATATGTCCCTATGTTTTATACAAGACCAGCGTGAAAAAAAGGAGCTGCTCAGACAGCACACTTCAGATCTAGGTATGTGGGACAGATCATTGTTCAGTTCTATAGATGTGCTGACCTATATACATGCGTACTTCTATTTTATTGTCTTTAAAGGGAGACATCCTTCCACTGCTTGTATTTGACCCAGTGTTCATTGTATTTGATCTTGCATACCACTCTTGAGGCTTGGTTATAATTTAGATATAGTATTTTGATATATGACATATACATACACCCATGTATATATACTTGAACCATTATAACATATATAATAATATATTATCTGTAATATGGAATATATAATGTTTTTGCACTTATACATATATCCTAGATGCCACAGGTTTCCAGACTAGGTTAGAGAAGAAAGGAAAGAATGGGAATTACAGGATAGTAATTGGCATCTGGCTATATCTTATTGGGCACAGGAAGCTCCACTGAAATTATTAATTGCGTTTTTATTCATTCTTTCTCCTTTTCCTCAAATCTCTTTTTCTCTCTTTCTGGCCTGAAATTTCTCTCAGTTCTTTCCAAGAGCTCTAGGAAGGATGTAGTGCCTTTCAAATCAGTGTGACTGGCCTGAACAAGGTTGAAGCTTAGGCTGCAGCACATTTTTTACTTGGAATTTTCCCCAGCTGACTTGGGAAAGTCTGACTTTTATTCCTTATTCCAAAAAGTCTGTTGCCACAGCACCATCCTCACAGATGTGATTCATCACTTTTTTCCAGCATAGTCCAGACTTGACCCTCAGACTAGGGTGTCCTTGGGGCCATTCGGAGAGAAGGATGTGCAGCACAGCCTGTGAACGCTAAACTGGGGACTGAAATTGTAAAGGGCGGTCTGTGGTATCATTTTAAGAACTAAGGTGTTAGAAGAATGTTGTCTCAAGATGAAACGCATCAGATAAGCAATGAGAAGCACTCTTTTGGGGCAGAAGGATTAGATGGAACAGCGGAAAGACTGTTACCCAGAAATGTTTAGTGCAGGGAGTCTTCTAGGGGATTAGATGAAACTGTTATTATAGTCAGGAGAGCTGATATCTGGGCCATCCAGACACTACCAGCAGGCATACTTAAGAAGACAGAAAGGTGACTGTCTCAAAGTAGCACAGGAAGGAAGCAGTGGGCAAGGAATATAAAGCATCTGGCACACTGGTTGACTAAAGACATATGTTTAGTCTTTGAGTTTTCTAACAGTGGAAGTGTATTATTGCAAAAGCTGTGTCTAAAATAAGTCTCAAGAAGGATAATGCTTGTGGAGATATAATACTTATACCCCTGAAACTCAGGACATGACCTTTTGTACATTAGCAAGAAATCCTGATGAAGAAATTCACAAAGAAATCCAGGTGCAATTGAGCTGTATATACTCAGAAAAGTATGCAAAGGAAAAATCCCAAATGCTAGCAGCAGGGCGTGAGTCTTTCTCAGCGAGTTCATAGAGCCAGTTAGCAAGATCTCCTTTATATTTGGGTGTAGTTTAATTAAATCATGAGCAAGAACAACCACCTGTCTCCAAGAATTAATAGATCATTCTTACTCATTCTTCCGAAATGTATCCAGTGTTATCCTCAGATGCACATGTAGCTATTTCAATGCAGTCTGCGCTACATTAGACTGTATGAATATTACCTTTTCATGCATAGCTCATAAATCACAGGAAACTACTGATAGCTCCACCTACAGTACTTAATGTTTTGCACTGGAAGCTAATCAATGCGGTCGATTCAAAATGTCTAATTGTTTAAATATAAATTACATTTTTTGCACTATAACCATTGTAAGTCTTTTACTCCATCTGTTCTTTCCTCTTAGTTTTTACATAATATAAGAAATATGCTGACACACTACTTTTCTCATAGCATCTACCTTAGCTACCCTAGTGAAATGGTCCTCAAATATTCGCTGAGCTAACTGTAGCTTGGCAAAATCACAGATACATCAGAATTGAAAGCTTTTACTGTATTTTATGCACTAGACTAGGACACAGAATATCATTTATTGCTTTGACGATGACCTTTTTTTCCCGACTTCAGTAAATTGTAATTTCCCAGAGCATCAATTCCTCTCTTACAGAATGAAAATAATATATTCCTTCATTTTCCATGTTTGTTGTAATAAATGTATCAATAGAAAGTATCTCTTACTGTTCTCATACAATTGCAGAACACACTGGCCTTTCTCAGTCCTCAGTGCTATTGCATTCTGAAAACAGTGTGACCTACTATTTTAATGTCAAAGATAATTTAATTCAATATTTCTTTTTAAGTAGCAATGTGGTGAATAAAATGTTTTGCAATCAAGTTAGATTAAACAATTGAATACAAGAAGAGACAAAATTAGAGATTATTTTAAGAAATTTTAGTCATATTTTGTCATTCATAACTAAAGCCGTAGTGTGTAGAAAATTAATTTAATTGGCATGTTTTATCACATTTGATTTTGGAGGGGAAAGCAAAAGAGGGAAGCTATCTCCAAGTAAGGATGGGTGAGTTCGTTCATACTTTTTAAAGAAAATGCTCTATCTGGAAAACATAAACCAAAATACATGGTATTTATTTTCTGGGATTTTTTTTTAATAACTAAAATTTTTAATCTTTCATTTTGAAATGACAACTTTATGTCAAAAATCAGCTCCAAAACTTCTCTAGTGAGTAATATCAGAAATTAATTTTAAAAATAACAATTTGCAGAGATCCATTACTCACAAGCTAAAAAAATACATTCCAAAAATATTTTTTCAAAAGTATTGCAGAATCCGGGACCTTAATGATAGTTCTCTGTTGTCAACAGTTAAGTGTACTAATTCGGATCTCTAGGACTGTAGAATGGCCACATGTTCATTTAAAATTGGGGGGGGTGGGAAATAGAGAATATTTTTTTAAATTATCCTCTTTCTGGGATTTGTACAGCAAATTACATTTTGAGTGGTCTCTGCTTCAGGATGCCAGGCAAGATAAAAGATTCAGTTTGAGGCTCATATATTTCACACTACACTAACATTCATGTTTTGAGTCTTTTTGGTCTACATTTATTTATTGGTACACAAAACCTCTTCTGCTAGGTATGAATTTTCAAATGTACTCAACACTTGCTATTCTCACTTCTAAAAGGTCACTTCCATAAGTACACACAGTCTGATCTGAATGTAAACCATTGCTTTTTGACATTCCCTCTTCACTTCAATGCCAAAGCCAAGTACCATTTGTTACAGGTTTTACTGAAGCAAAAAAACTATGTTCAAAAGGTTAAAATATCTGAGGTTATTTGCTTTTTTGTTTAAATGTATGTTGTATTATGTCAGTAAAGTTTCTAGTTAACTACCAGACATTGATCAACATGAAACATTCACCATATGCAGATACTGAGCCTCTTCATTATTCTGATTCAACAAATTTCCAACCCACATAATAGAAAATACCTTGTCAAAGAATATCTATCAAGGTCCCATGAAGAGAGCAATGCCAGACTGCACTACGGTCAGTTTTGAATTTTTAAGTGTTTATCTAATTCCTCTGTATACCCTCTGGAAACGATGTGAGGAACCTATTGGCCTGAACAGCTTTACAAAGCTGTTTTACTTTACTAGTCTTATTTGAAATATTTAACATTTGCTTAACTGAAATATATATGCATGTATAAATTGAGAATATTAGTTTCAGATTTTTTTTACAGAAAGATCTTTTAAACGAATAATAATAGAAAGTAGAAGCCCAGCCTCTCTATCTCTCTTTGGATCTTATTGGAGAGACTAATTTACATGACAGTAATTTAACTGTCTAACAGTAAATTAGGGGAGTAAAGGAAGATGTGTTTGAAGACGAATGTAAAAACTATGTATACATACATAGGGCAAAGAAATTTAGAGTCAGCAAGTGATGAGGGCAACTGACATCCTCCTACTTCTTAATTACACAAAAATAGTTTAATGAATTTTCATTAGAATTTCACAGCACATCTTTTAAGGAAAAGAGATTTTTAAAAAGTTTCATTTTCCCAAATTGCAACTCCACATCAGCGCTGCTGCTCAGGCTGAGCCACGGGATAACCCACAGCAGCGGAGCACTGATCTGGTTTCAGTGACCTGTCTTAGTTCCGGCAAGAGGGTGATTATTTTGTAGGCAAACTACAAAGTGTATTAATGAAGCAAGAGGCAAGGACAGTTGAGCCTTAAGATCAGAATCACTAGTGGAAGCTTTGTGCCAGTCTGCAAGGGTTATAAAGTGGATTTTTAGATACAGATAGTGCTTTATTATAGCTCTAACATTACAAGACAGAGTTATCTTGTTGCTCTTTCCAAATTGACCTTCCAGACATACAGAATCTGATTTTAATCAATCTTTCTGGTTTTTAACCTTTCTAAAAATCACTTTTTCTGCTGCCTGATAATAGGAATTAGCAACATAACCACCTGCACAAAACTAGAGCAGGGCCTGAAGACATTAAAAATTTAATAATCAGCTTCTTTCAGAGCACACCATCACCTGTAGTTGACTTGATCCTAAAAGTCATTTCTCTTTCAGTTCCCCAATCTCCCTCCATAGGCTCACTCATTTATGTCAATATACAGAAAGAGTCATTAAGCAGAAGCTTACTCTAAATGTAGACTTCGAGGTTCACTCTGGCAGAGATATATGATTGAGTTGCCACCTGGTATGAACAAGAAACAGGGATTTTTTTTTGGCTGGCACTGGTCTGAGTAACTTGATTAAATGACTGCAATGCAATAGCAATGGTTTCTGAGTTTTAATTAGACTTTGGACTAAGGTTAGGGTTGGGGTTTTTTTGATCAGGAGCTAATGTGCTAGGTTTAAATCTGATGCTTAGGAGTTCACAGGTTTTAGAAGTTTAGTTTTTGAGACTGGTCAAACTGTTGAGTAATTGCTATTACATGACCAAGTCCAGCACTAGAAGTCAGAATTCATACTGTTTCCAAGGTGAGAGTCGATTGTGAATGCTTACACAGCTTCCCAGGCTATCTGTACAGGTTGGTGCTTAGAAAGCACTGTTACTGTTGATATATGGTATATGTCAACAAAGACTGAGGAGATAGGCATCATAAAGTAGTTTTAAAACATTCAAGAAAAAGTCTATTTAGATTCTTTGGACAGATTTAACCACAACTAATATTTTCAAGTGGAGATAACTTTGAAAGCATTCTGAAATGCTTTGGTTAAAAACTCAACTTTGAAACCATTCTGGCATAAATTGGATTAGAAATCAGACTGCCAGCCTTGTTCTTATTAAAAGTATCAGAATTACACCACAGTTCATTATTTTCATGAGACCATCCAGAATTTCTGCTTGAAACCTTTTGCACAATTCAGAAATAGAACAAAAAAATACATAAAAACTTCTCTGTGGCTATACATGTAATTACCCCTGCACAATAATGCAGGCTCAGGCACATATTTTTCGTATAAGTAAAAATCCATAGAAAGTCTGAAAACCTGCAGTCTTTTGAAGTGTTTGATATACCATTCTAGTCTGAGTAACAGATTGACAATGAAGATGTAAGAAAATAAGTTACAAGATGATAGGAAAGAAGACCAGTAGAAAAAAGAAAAGTGCTGTTTTGGAACCTCATTAACGGGAATCTTCCCAGTATCTCCCTCTGTAATTCACAGTGCAATGTTGCATTACACCCCGAGTGCCCCTTTGGCTGCTCAGCATGAGTGTCTAATAGCAAAACATGAGTCAGTTCACAAAGAAGAAACTGAAGTGCCAGTCAGGCTTGTCACATTTCCTCCTGTACTTATCATTTCAAAAGACAAAAGGGTTATAGGGATCGAGCAATCTGTTCTCAACAATCTGAAGCTATGGAGACAAAGACTCCATATTCACCACAGTAATTCCCAAAGTGAAATTTCATAGTACCTCATATCTTTAAACAATTAAAGTGCAATCCATACCTTCTGAATTAAGATATTATTAGACTTTTAATAAGTAAAATATGAGTTATGAAACAGCAATAATCTAAATGTCTGCTGCATATTTGCTACAGCACAGAACAAGGATCACTGGGATGTACAGCTGACAATGAAAAGAACTTGTTGCCTGGGTTGCAGAGAGGTAGATATATTTTTAAGAGATTGGATTTTAAATCAATAACTTCCACACTGAAGCACTGGAAGAAGTTGGGTCAAGTTATGAGGAGTTAAACGTGAAACTAAGCAAAATTCATTTATGAAACAGTCGTGGACTTTCCCAGTTCTTGCCCCTAATTTGTCTAAATGTTTATTAACTGATGTTTGAAAAAAAAAATCTTTGGATTAGAAGTATATTTGCTGTGGTAAGATCATAAGCCTTTTTACCTTTTTAAATGTCTTTTGCCAGATAGTTCCAAGGAACATCACTTTTTATCCCCTATTATAAAGGAACATTTTTCTTCTTTCCTTATTTTCGGTAGTTCGAAATATTGCACTGGAGTCAGCACTATCGTTTAAATAGATCACAGAATCACAGAATCACAGAATCACAGAATAGTAGGGGTTGGAAGGGACCTCTGTGGGTCATCTAGTCCAACCCCCCCGCCGAAGCAGGGTCACCTACAGCAGGCTGCACAGGACCTT
>Ga0065711_1044716_pt1 | contig 13929 bp, 10 predicted proteins | sample Hoacrofraction12_FD_59098 | JGI IMG/M metagenome (GOLD analysis project Ga0065711, IMG submission 59098) | Hoatzin crop microbial communities from Cojedes, Venezuela - Epithelial fraction 12 v2 (version 2) | ecosystem: Host-associated > Birds > Digestive system > Esophagus > Crop | place...
GGCCGGATTAATCCGGCACAGAGCACATTGTGTCTGAGGCATGACAGGCTCACTAAGGCGTGCAGCGCTGATAAAAGGCAGCTCTGATGGGCTCTGTCAGGGATCCCGGAGAAACAGCATGGAAAAAATCTGCTAACCCACATCCCAGCCCAGCGGCCGGGGTCTGGAGACAGCCGGGCACCGAGGGGAGCACGGGGAAGCCCCCACGGTGCTGGCAGGTCCCGCTCCGGGCTCAGCCCGCGGAGAAGCCCCCGGCCCCGGGGCATCAGCTGGCGCTTCCCGGGGCCCTGGGGTCAGCCGAGAGCTCACGGGGCCGAAGGAGGGCTGGTGCGATAACCCCCGCTCCCAAGCTGGTATTTACAGAGCTGTAGAAAGGGGTCAGCCCGACCCTTCCACGCATCCTTCTGCCGAAAAGATCCCTCTGGATATTTTTTTACAGTTCAGTTCCGCACAGCCATGGACTACAAGGCAGCTTTTTTTGCAGACCCTTTGGTTAGCGCGTAGCAGCGCGGCTCCCAGAAGAGCAGCGGGGCAGACCACAGCTCAGCAATGCCTGTCACCCTCCGATGTGCTGGGACTCTGCCTCACAAACAAAACCAGGAGCCTGTGGTGGGGGAAACCATCCCACAAGCAAGTGTGAAACTGACTGTAATGCTGTCCCAAAAGGTTAGCGGCCACGTTTGCTGCAAACAGGTTTCTGCCTCGGGCCCCACGCCGTTCAACAGCTGGCCTGACCACAGGAGTAGGGATAATAGGGACCACCGCATCAGGGTTGTTGCAGAGAAATCACGGTGACATTCACGTGCACTGCTGAGCTGGGAGGAGTTGCAGCCATGGGGTCTGCGTGGAGGGGAAAGTGGCAGCAGATTTCAAAACAATCTGGATAAATTGGAGAATTGGTCTCAAATCAGCAGGATGGAAATCACACAAGAGTGAGCGCAAAATACCACAGCGAGGTGTTGGAACTCAGATGCAAAATGGGGACTAACTGGATAAAGAGCACCGCTTCAGGAAAGGCTCCCGGGATCGCAGACAAAAACGTAGTCAACACTGTCGTGCTGTTTCAAAACAGGCAAGTCTCTTGATGGGATCCATTAACGAGAGATTCATAGGGCAGGCATGGGAGAAAATGACTGTGCTGCAGTTGGCCCCGGGGACGCCTCAGCTGGGGACGCCGGGCACAGCACTCTCCAAACTGGGTAAACAAACCGGAGAGCACTCCGAGGTGCAAGAGCAAGCACGATAAAAGCTTCAGAAAACATAATCTGTGAGGGCAGATTGAAAGAATTGGGCTTGTTTAGTCTGGAGAAGAGAAAACTAAGAGGGAACGTAACAGCCTTTCAGTACATAGCGGCTTGTCCTAGAGACTACAGAGTTCAAGGGAGGAACATGAGAACTGGGGTTGGTTTGCAGCAAAGGTTTAGGCCAACAAAGCAGTAACAGGGAGGCTTTGGAGCTGATGAGGGGTACTTCAGACTCCTTCACGGGTGCAATTTAAGTGAAGGCCAGAGAAATGCCTGTCCGGGATGGCTCAGGTATAACAAATATTGCTTCAGAAGATGAGGGCTTCTATGAGACCATAACCAAGCAGTCAGTGGTGTACTCCTTCGCTGTCCTGCTCTCCAAGTGAGCCTGCAGCTTTACTTACAGCTCCTCTCTGACTTCCAGCAAGACAAGGGAATGGGGTTACCCCGAGCAGAAGGTTTTCCATAAAACGATCATCCACCACCCTTGCCTCCCCACTCTAATTCATCACGTCCCCAGGCCCGAATTTTCAGTGGGTTTCCAAAGTTTGTTTGTCCTTTATTATTTATTTATGTGCAATTGACTTGTGAGACCCCAGCAGAGAGCTCCAGGAGGTCTCAAATTGCCATGCATGTACCAAATAACAATACCCATCCCAAAGGCCTTGCTCTCTAAATAGACGGGGTAGAGGAAAATTACTTCCCACTGAGAGATGTGGGGCCTATGGAGAGCACATCTGGAGAAGCTGAGAGAAAGGGACCTGTTTAGCCTGGAGCAGAGAAGGCTAAGAGAGAATCTACTTGCAGTCTTCAGTTATCTAAAGGACGTTAAAGAGAAGACAGCCAGCCTGCACCTGGAGGAGGCCAGTGAGAGGACAAGAAACAATGGGCACAGGCTGCAACAAGAGAAATGGTCACTGGAGCTAAAGAAAAAAATCTTGTCTGTGAGGATGTTTCAGCATTGGAACAGGTTTCATAGAGAGATTGTGAAATCCCCATCCTTGGAGATTTTCAAAACTTGTCTGGACAGAGTCCTGGACAACATGATCTAACTGAAAATCGCATTGCTCCAAGTCAGGGCCAAGGTTGAAGCCCTGTTAAGGTCCTGTCCCACCTGGAGTATTCTGTGACAGGTACACTGTGAACACCACAGAAGCCTCCTATGCGACTGAACCCTGCCACTGATGCTTCATACAGTATCCTCTCTGCCATGCTGGACTCTCTTCATGTGGGCATTTCTGTCCCTTTGCCCCATGAGCCTTTCTTTGGTCTTTATGTTCTGCAAAGCTGGATCCCCACTGTTTGCATCAGGCCTCAATCCACTGTAAAGCACTATGTAATAACAACATTTCTTGATCATGATTCACAACAATAGCTACCACCCAAGTTCTTGGCTCGGTGCGTAGCCCAATATCTAACAGCGTTCAGCTCAACCCAGTATTATCTGCACCCCCACCCCCTCCGACTCCAGCTTCAGAGCCTGGCCAACGCTAAGCCCATGCTGTTCCTGCTTGCAAACCCTAAGAACCCTGACTGCTGCTTGGAATGAAGAGGGAGCACTTGGAGATGAACTTTAGCAGTGCAGGCTCTAGGGAAGGCTGAAGTCCTTGCTTGTCTGTCACTGATTTATTGATGCCTCCCTAATTGTGGAATGCCAACCATACATGGAGATCTGCAGAAAGAAAGGACTTGACTTGAAGGAAAGAGAGGTCATTGCAGGCAAATCAGACACAGGCACCAAGAAATGTTTTTGTTTTGCTTTGTTTTGTTTTTTTCTTTGTTGCTGCAATGAATGTAATAAATGTTCATCTGCTGAGATGTTTCTACTGACAGAGTTTTCCCTTGTTCCAGATTTGGCCTTAACTCTTCTTAGTAACCCTGTTTAGAAGTGATTTGCCCAGCAAGAGTATGTGTGAAAGAGGGAGAGACAGTGCTCGTTTCCAAAGCAGACTTTTTGTTCATCCTCTGCCAGACATTTTTTGGACTGAGATATTTTTTTCCTTCGTTCTTTTGGGTCATAATGCAAGAACGAATTTGAAAATGATCTGTAGAAGTAAGATTTAGTAAGCTCACTGACATAGTAATACACCGAGAAGGAAAAAAAAAAGGAGCAAAATTCAGACCTTTTCTCTAGCCCTCCTTCTTTACAAACGTGGGTACTGTTAAACTAAAAGTTAGTCTATAGCAAACACTAGAGAACATTTATTCAATTTGGAAAGTTTAATCTGCAATAGTTCCTCACATACCACTCTAACACATATCTTTCGTGCCCTCTTCTTCTCTTCCCTCTCCTGAGATGGAGCAGAGCTCTGGTTTAGCAGCCGGCATCTGTCGCCAATTAGAGTGGCTTAAGATTTTACCTCTGTGGAGCAGAGGGGGAGCAGATTGGGGTCCCTATGTGTAGCTGCACACATCTCTTTTCTGGCACTTCAGTCCACATGCCGTCATTCCTCCCTTCTAGATTTGCTCTTCCAGACCCTCCTCAAATCAGCCCTCTCCCCCATTAGCCCTCTTCACACACCATGCCTGTGAGACGGGTCCTGTTGTTTCACCCCGGTGCAAGAGCTAAAGAGCATTGATTTTTGACGGCACACCAGCGAAAACGTGCAGTCTGCTTTACACTTTGGATTAATCACACTAATTGAGCATTTTGAATCTAGCCTTCTGCGGCATGGCCGAATGCAGCATCCAAACTGGGCTCTACAGCAGACAAGCTGTGTTGTTGGATTGAGGTTTCCGAGTCACGCTATTGAAGCATCACTCGTGGTGAAACATTTTATTAATAACTTTTGTTGCGGAACTTTATCCCAACAAACAATCTAAAAATGGCAGTACTCATAATTGCACCCACATCTTGTAGCACAGGGTTATTTTGTAATTTATTTATGTCAAGGGGCTTTTTTTTTTTTTTAAGCCTTCTTCACTGTAACCTGAAGGCTTGCTTCTGCCCTGCTTTGGTTGCTGTAATACAGCTCTGTTTATCCCAGCAGGTTTTTCCTCAGGGTGCGGACCTGAGGGTTCAAGTCTCAGTTCCAGTCTGGGTATAGGGCAAGCTGACTGGCAGATGTCAGGTAGAGATACAGACGTGGCTGACCAAAGCAGAGACGCTACACAACTTAAGACACATTGGTCTGAGTATGGCTGGTGCTGAAGAGGCTCTAAGGAGGGAATAGCCTCTTGCAGCGCAGAAGCGAGGAGCAGCAGCAGCAGGCTGTGTGTGGCAAAGGCTGCGCGGCACCTTCCTGCAGTAAACTTGGATCCAGTCTCTGGAAATCTCTCACATTCCCCTGGCAACGGATTCACTTTCCAAAACAAAACGAACTAGAACAGAATCATTTCCTATGAATGAAGTCGGGATGGAACATAAAACACAGGCGGGGAAATATACATGTATGTGACATACTTGAACCAGCAGAAAGAATGATTTCATCTAGCATCCAGCTGACTAGTAAAGGGAGTCAGCAGCCCCCGAGGAGAAACCATTAACACACAAACACATTTTATGCTGGCCAAGGTGAGAAAGGAAGGGCTGTAGGTACTGAGGTGACAGCTACTTTAGGATCAAAGGAGAAGGCTAAGAGGAAACTATAAAACTAACTTCAGATCTGGATGTGGGAGGCTGTGTGAACAGAGGGGAAAACTTAATTAAATGTGGCAAACAATGACTATTTTTTCTGGGAGGGAGCAGCGATAGTTTCACTTCCAAGATACTACACCTGAGCAAACATTAGCCAAAGATGGCTTGAATTAGGACTCTCCTGCCAGTATGAAAATGCAGATCTAACCTTGACTTCAAAGGCTAAGAAAATTAATTGGGGTAGGAGGGCTCTAGTTTGCCAGTGGCGCTCACTATCCCTTCCCTCTCCTGCAGAGTAGCTGGAATGGATAGTTGCTGGACATTGCTGAAGACATGGCCATCTCATTCATGTCAGTCATTTCTGACAAGACCAAAGAAAGAAGGTGGCACCAGTGCTGAGGTGGGTGGCCCAGAACATCTGCCAGGTGAAATGCTATAGCTAATATAGCTCAGGCAGAAAACACGAGCATCAACAGCATAGGGTGGCCTACAGGTCACCAGATGTAGGCCTCAACATCATATGACAAGTCTTCTGCAAACCATCAAGTCAGGAAACAACTAGCAGATTTCAACCACAGCACAGGCTTTGGTGGTAATGGGCGATTTTTTGCACCCAGCAAGTTGCTGGGACATGAAAGCAGCGAGACACGGTTTGCCCAAGCAAGCTCTACAACAGTGCAGGGAAAGGAAAAGGAGTACAAGGAAAGCACAGCTCGACTAGACTGCTGCTGTTGACCTTGAGCATAAAGAGGTTCTGTATAGAGAGTCAAATCTAGGCTGGATTACTAAGAATTACTAACAAGCATAGTAAAAGCAAGGAAAGTCAAAATCAGAAAGTCTTTGGAAAAAAAGGAGCTGGGGAATTATAGACTAACGAATTTAATTTCAATTACAGGAAAAATTCTGGAATGAATAATGAAAAAAGCTATTTGTAAGGAACTGTAATGTAATGGGATGAGTAACAACCAATATTAGCTTCATAGTTTAGTCTTGAAAAACCCATTTAATTTCCTTTTAAAATAAGGAGACTGACCTCGCAGGCTAGTAAGGAGAAGCAGATGTCAGTATCTTGACTTGAGTAAGTCCTTTGACACTGTCTCGCATGAAATTCTCATAAACCAGCACGGAATGTGTGGTCTATCTACTGCAGAGCAGACACAGCACTGGTACCCAGAAGCCTGTGGACATGACTTCACTCTCCACATACAGGAACCTATTGAACAGAGACGTACAGGTTTCTCTCTGTCTCTGACTCCACTCTGTTAGTGACTTAAACTGTGAGCTATCAGAAAGACGATTAAATTTGCAGGATGCCCAAAGCTGGAAGGATCCGCAAGTACATTGAGAAAAAAACCAGCCTGACAAATTAAAGCAGCAGTCAGGGAAAAAAAAGAGAGGACACAGTAGGAATCCATGTGAGACTCCACACTGAGGAATAACTTACTGCACAAATATGGACATGGAACTACTGGAGCTGAGATTCAGCGCAGATTAAAAACTGAATTGTTTGTCTTCAGTGACATACTCTTGGAAAAAACAAAAAAAGATGTGGGCTAATTAGACACATTCCAGAAGAAAACAAGAGGAATAATCAGAGGTCTAGGGAACATGATCTGGAAGGAAAATCTGAAAGACTTAGTAAAGGTTAGCCTTAAGAAAAGAAGACCAAGGACAAGCACAAGTCTGTAAGTTTATGAAAGGTTGCAGCAAGAGGAGAAAGGCACGGGTCGGTTCTATCTGCCCAAAACAGAGAGGTTAAGAAATAATAACAGGCTTAAACTGCGGTAAGAAAGAGTCAAGCTTGATGTTACAAAAACATCAGTGCAAATAGATGGAAGTCATGCATAAAGTGTCCAGGCTCTCCTAAGTGGAGAGCTTCAAGAACAGGTTGGATAGCTGTCAGGAGTGCCACGGATGTCTTGCCTCGGGCATCTGGAGGAGGAACAGAGATCTGGGGGGAGTCAGCACCTCTTCTGGGGGGGCTTGACTGAGGAGGGCTGAGAAGGATCCATTGTAAGTGGAGGGCCTTGCTAGGAGTATTCAGTGGGACAGGCGGGGAGGAGTGCGAGGCTGCTTCTCCTTCCCGCTTCCTCAGGCTGCTCTCCTGAAACTCCCTTCTCTCTCACACCGGGCCTGTTTCCACCTGCTCCCCTTGTAGTCCCATATCTGCAGTAGGTGCCACTGATCTTTTTGCCCTTCCCCAGCTGCTGCTGCACCCTGAAGGGCAGGAGGGGCTGGTCCAGATCAGCCTTGTCCTGGGGAGGGGAAGGATGAGGGGCCAGACGGGAGAGACTGAAACCCCAGAGGGAGGGCTTGCTGCTCCCACTGCCACTGGTGGGATGGGGTGGGAAAGCGCCATCGCTGCTGCTGCCAAGGGAAGGTCCCTGCAGCCAGCACTGCTGGTGGTGACGGGAACAGAGGGATACGCCTGCGGGAAGTGAGAAACCAGTGGTTTGCCTTCACACTTCCCTAGTGGCGACTGGCACCTGTCTCCTCTGGCCCATGTGAGGAGAAAGTCTGGCACCCAACGCAATTGCCCACATTGCCGGTGCCTTAGAGCACGTTACAGATCCCAGGGTGAGGGGGTTTTCTCACAACAGGCAGTACGGTAGATGTCAAAGCCAATCTGCATCGCTAGCCTGATCTTAACCAGGTTTTTACCCTGGTTACAGGGCAGCGATGTAAACAGAAGATGACTGGTGACCAGAGAATTGAAAGTTACCTTTGTGTTACTTCTGTGCCACAACAACCTGCATTTGTGAATGGAATTGCATTATGGGGAAGCACAGTTTTAGGAGTAAAACGTATTATAAACTTACATACTATCCTTGGATGCCAGAGTAAGGGTTGTTGGGTGTTTATATGCACAGATAAATTGCAGGCACACCACTGCCATCAGTCAAAAACCACCTTTTCCTCTGTGTTCCCATTCTAAATTCAAATTGCACCCTATGCTCTGCTCTGACAACCAAGCACTTCAGGACCTCTCAATTGTGCTTTCTGTGATTTGGGGTAAGAATAAAATTGTTCACCACTGACATGATGGTATAGACTCAGCATTTCAGCTGGTAAGTGGCAACTGAATCACCTGGAACTGCACGTATATGCTATATATCAGGACCTACAGCACACTCTTAAAAAAACCCAACTCCAACACTGAATGAAAAGCTGGCCCCATAAATATATAATATTAATAACAACTCTGATGATCAACAGAAAACTCAGGATAAGATTTTCCGCTTGTGTAAGTTAGCTGATTTAGATTTCATTGAAAGTAACAGTGCCAGCACATCAGCTAAGCAACCTGGACCTATAAGCCCACAGAATCCAATGCAAATGATTTACTTTCAAAGAAAGACTGGTTCTAAGCATTTTCCTGGCCTTTTGGGTGCCCACAGGTCATTTGTTCAACAGTAGTCTCATGATTAATAATAATCATTTTGCATTGCATTAGCAACTCAGCAGAAATGCACTTGCTGGTACATTAACCTTCTCTTCCCTTGTACGTTTTTACTGGCGAAAACCATCTCTGAGTATTTTTTTTCATTCAGCTGGACATTGGTGATATACACAGATGGACCAAGAGATGTCATGACACACTATGTGTGGCAGAATATATTCCTATGGGTCAAATCCTCTTCTAGTGTCACTCAGCATTAAAAATCAGTGGAGTACTATGATTTTACAGACGTAGGAGTCAGGTCAAATAATCTTTGTCCTACACTCTTGCCTTCTGGTCCACATCCAGAGCACATGGCATAGAGCTGCCCCTCCGGCTTCACCTGCGGCACCAGCACCATGCGCTTTGTTACCATGCGCTTTGTTACCGTGCCATTCGTTAGCCTCAACTCCTGTCAGGTCCCCACCTCTCCCTGCGTGTTGCGTTCAGCCAAACCCTGGTGCAGCAGGGAGAAATGACAAGGGCTTTCTTGGTGACAGAAATGGCCCCATTGTCAGAAATCATAAGAATCACTTCCTGGTTACAGTAGTTTACAGTAACCTTTAGATACGTTGATCCAACTTCAACCCCAAGATAAAGACACTGGGGTGATATATTGGCTATTCTGTTTTGTTGAGTGACCGTTTGAGAGCAAGAATGCGGCTCCCAGAAGCGTGACACAAGGCTTGAAGAGGCTGGCTGTATTTTCTTCCACTTAAAACTGGGAGAGGTGAATGGCTGGTGAAAGTGGGGAGGAGATTGATGGCTTTGGAAACTGCAAGGCCCCCTCGCTATGTGGGACAGATTTGGTACAATCAGCTTCAAACCTGACCTTGCCCTGCCTGACCTGTCAGTAACCTCAGCCCCGATCTTGGAAGGACCACCCTTCTCCAGGGGTAAGAACATTTTAGGGAATAAGGGGAAAATCTGAGCAGTGATCAGGTCAAGAATATTTGATTTTCCAGGAGAAGACATGCTGGGAGGCATGTAGAAGCTTGATGTCCTTCTCAGACTTTGGTCTTCATGGCAGAGCAGCCTCATGGTGCTCACACAGCATTAGCCCCAAACATGGTCTGAGACTGACTACCTCATTACACTTCTGCATGGAGCACCTTCTTGCCTCCTTTCCTAAGTCCCCATCTTGGTGACTGGACAAGCTCGAGAAGTGGGCCTGTGTGAACCTCATGAGGTTCAACGAGGCCAAGCGCAAGGTTCTGCATGTGGGTCGGGGCAACCCCCAGCATCAATAGAGGCTGGGGGATGAAGGAATTGAGAGCAGCCCTGCCGAGAAGGACTTGGGGGTACTGGCAGATGGGAAGCTGGACATGAGCCACCAATGTGAGCTCACAGCCCAGAAAGCCAACCGTATCCTGGGCTGCATCAAAAGCAGCGTGGCCAGCAGGTCGAGGGAGGTGATTCTGCCCCTCTGCTCCGCTCTAGGGAGACCCCACCTGGAGTCCTGCGTCCAGCTCTGGAGTCCTCAGCACAAAAAGGACATGGAGCTGTTGGAGCCTCATCCCTGGAAACATTCAAAGTCAGGCTGGACGGGGCTCTCAGCAACCTGATCGAGTTGAAGATGTCCCTGCTTACTGCAGGGGGAGTTGGACTATGCAACCCTTAAAGGTCCCTTCCAAACCAAGCTAATCTGTGATTCCACAATCTTCATTGCACTTTGGATGCTATGACAGCAGTCAGACTGCATCCCTGATGGAATTTGTTGAGTCTCTTCTTCTTCAAAAGACATGAAGACCCACAACAGGCTCTTTCCAGACCCAAATATTTCAGCAGCATGACCCTCAGACCCATCTTGTAGCTCTCTGCTTCCCCCTGCAAGGAAATCACCCCCTTCCCTAGGAGCTGCCTCCCCCTGCTTTCCCTTTCTCATAACCAGTCATCCTTCACCGTCCTGTTTCTGTAAAGCACTCAGCACACATGGCAGCTGTGGGGGAGGGATGAAGGGGCTGGTGGAAGCCACTCAGATTTCACATTTATTTAATAGTCGTGGCTGTGCTTGTTTGATTTATCTTCACACATACGTTTGACAGATATGGTCTCATAAAAACTCCACAGAGTAAAAACACCAAAAAGGCCTGCAGCCATGCTGTGTTAGCATGCAGTCTGGCTCCAGCTCCGGAGCTAAGCCGAGATCAAGCTCGCTGTGGCTGGCGACACCCCTCAGATGGGAAACCTTTGAGTCTGCAATGCCCGAAACGCAGGGTGCTCAAGCGTAGCTGGACCCGAGTTCCCCAGGTGGTGGTGTCTGGGCAATAAATAAAAAAGGTCTCCATTTCCTATTATCTTGAAATATCCCGCTGCACTTTACATAAATTGCTTTGTTCAAATAAATTTACATTTGGATGGCGAGTCTCATCCTTCCCCCGAATCCTGTGGCATACAGCAGTGTTCAGAATATCTCAAGAAAGCTCATGATTTTTATGGCACTTCCAAAAAACCTCTCCCAAGTCACAGCAATCAAAGAGTAAGCTTGCTTCACCCTTACCTTGCAAGGGTGTCACGAGCTTGCTGTATTTGTATTATTCCTAACACTCCCTTAAAAAATTGAGGTCTTACTAAATGAGTCAGATTCATACTGTCGTGGTTCTGGTAGATACATTTTCATTGGAGTGGAGCTGTGCCTTTGTACAATTTGTGCACAAAGCGACTACTGTGTAGTTTGGGATACAGGCTCCACAAAAGCATAACTAACTTTAACATATGCATACTTCACAGTGTTTTTTTTAAAGGGGAGCACACCTGAAACTCTCATTCCCAGCAGCTAGAGAGGCAAAGTGAAACAGCTGTAAATGAAGTCACAAGCCTGTTAATGTTGCTCAAAGGTAGGACTCCAGCTGCATTCAGGTGGTGTTTTATTACGCGTATAAATAATAACCCCCCACCCCCCAATCTCAGAGCTGGCAGCAGGGTCTGGAAGAAGGAGCTCAGGGCTGAGAGTGAAAGACCCTGTGTTCCAACCTGCTGCTCCAGCGGCCGCTTCGTTTCTGAATACATTACTCCTGTGTGTAAAATAACGTCCTTGATACTTGCCCGTCACACAGAGATGACAGATCTTGCTCTGTTAACAAAAGCAAATGTGAGGACCCGTGTATCTGGCCCGCAGTTATCTTGGCTGGTTAAAACCACTGGAGAAAATCAGCGGGACGAATTGTGACTGCTTCTCCTTGGGCAGATAAGATACTTGTGGTTCCTCCTCTCATTAGGGACGATTTTCCCCAGCTATAGAAACATCATCTTTTCTGCTTTAGGTAAATAAGTAAGGAAGATGCAATGGAGGTTTGGAAGCTTCACGTCTTCCTGACTTTGGATAACCTGTTTTTGTTTATGGGTAGCTCCTCCATCACTGATCTCCCAGCTGTGACGCAGGGTCAGTGATCCTCTCAGTACCATGCCCACCCGGCTTTCGTGGTCACACTGACCGGCGTCACCCCGTCACAATCCACAGGTGCAGCTCAGTGCCTGGCAGGGAGTTATTTTCCAAAGGTGAGGACCTGCACGCAGCAGTTCCTTCTCTCATTAGGGACAGTTTTTCCCAGCTATGGAAATGCCATCTTCTCCGTTTTAAAGAAAAAACGAAGAAGTTTGCAGACACACTGCCTTCAGGACACACTCACCAGCTGGCCTGTTTTCCGATTGCAGATACTGCTTTTCATGGCCTGGCTTTTTCTCCCCCTCTTACTCTGTTGCTGGCAGATGAAAAACTTAATTCACCTCCATTTATTACTTTCAAGGGGTGGAAGGACACGCTCCCAGACTGAGGGCCAACTTCACCCCACAGACTCCTTCTTTCTGGAGTCTGCACCATTTGAAGAAACAATGCATTAACTACAACACCTGTTGCTGAACACATCGTTATGCACAAGTGCCACACACATTGGGCAGTGTCTAGGCTTGGCTGCTCAAGCCTTGACCTGTGACAAACCGACAGAGAAGACCCATGGTCTGACACGACTCCGTTCAGAAGAAAGCCAGCCTTTGCCAGACGCAGGGCACAACAAGCTCCCTCAGAAAGCTGCAGGCAATATGGAAAGGCAGGTCCCTGGAGCTCACAAAATGAAATAACCACATATGAGATCTGTCTATCATAAGAAGGGGGATCGTCTCTCCTATGTATAAATGCAGAAAAGGCAGCCACCCTCACACTGGTGACATAGGCACCGATATGCAGCATTTCTAGCCCTTCTTTTTCATTGCGGATAGCTACAGAGCCGCAAGGAAGGTACTGACAAGCCATCAAGGAATTCAGCTGCTGGTTGGCTGTGCAGGACTTGGGAGCTGGAGGGTGAAAGTGATGCATGGAAATTAAGTTAATTATAAACCGCAGGCAAGAGAAGAGACTTGCTAGCAGTTACTTAAGAGAAGCTGCTGACTGTTTAAATACCATTAAGAAGATTAATGTTGGCCTGCAGAACCACTGAAAAATTAGGGCTGAAAGGGACCTTGAAAGGTCAGACCAGTCCACCCCGCTAACCCACTGCAGGATCACCTAAACCTCGGGCATCCCGAACAGATGCTGCTTAACTTGATCTTAAAGCTTTCCACTCCCCAGGCAGTCTATTCTTTATTATGCCTGTCATTAGAAAGTTTTTCCTAACATCTAAATTGAGTCTTTCCTGCTGTGACTTAAGCCTTCTTTTTTTTCTTTTTTCCCCTCTTCTCCATCACAGACAAGGAGTAAAGATTATGTCCTTTTATGTGCTTAAAGACTTCAGTTCTCTCCTCCTTTGGGTTAGGGAATTCCAGTTCTTTCAGGCTTGCCTGGTAGGTAATGGTTTCTTGACTTCCGCTCCTTCTCCCTGCTCTCCGCTGGGCTGGATCCAATTACCCCACATCTCCCCTCAACTTATTTTCCATCACCTCAACACCGTGACATGGCTGACTCGCATTCAGCTTTTGATCCTTTTTTTTCTGAAGAACTGCTACTTAACCCATCACTCCCGCCTCTGTACTGGGGGAGTTCACACCGCTGCCCGAGCGTGCGACCTTCCACTTCTCCTCATTCAGCTGCCTCCTCTTCCTTACAGACCATTTCCCCAATTTGCCCACAGAATTTTTAAATCTGATCCCGCCCAGCACCACATCTACAGTTTCATTTCATGCGTGAAGTATGACATCCTTACATGTATCCTTTATAACAAAAGAAGAAAAAAAATTCTGAAACAAATTGGATGTCGGGTGAAACCCGGCTGAAAACCACCTTTCACTTGAACGAGAGGTCTCCGGCCGCGGCGCCCTGGGTGAGGTCACTCAAGTAGGGTTGTGCCGGCTTTCTACAGGTCTTCCCGGGTGGCCTTGAGCATCAGACACCCAACAGCTTCCACAACCGCAGCACGGCCCTGCCGTCGGGCCTCTCCCCCCGCACACCCAACGCCTCCGTTTCTGTTTGCCGTCTCCCCGTCCCGGCCACCTTCGGCCCTCGCCCCCCTCGCCCCCACCGCCGCGTCCAGGCCCAGCCTGCCCAGTGGCAAACGCCCACCGGGACCTCCCCAGGACCGGGGCTCGGCGCACAGGTGAAAAATAAAAATACACCAATGAGGATGGTAAAAAAATATCCTTTATTTGCTGACAGCGGCTGAGGGCGGGGGCCCGGGCAGTAACGCGGCCGCTACCTCGGCACCACCGGGCAGGCCGGGCGTCACCGCGCGCCTCCACCT
>Ga0065711_1007872_pt1 | contig 13928 bp, 22 predicted proteins | sample Hoacrofraction12_FD_59098 | JGI IMG/M metagenome (GOLD analysis project Ga0065711, IMG submission 59098) | Hoatzin crop microbial communities from Cojedes, Venezuela - Epithelial fraction 12 v2 (version 2) | ecosystem: Host-associated > Birds > Digestive system > Esophagus > Crop | place...
TTTTTTTTTTTTTTTTTTTTTTTTAAGAAAACCATCAAAAAACTTCAGTCAGAGAAAGAAAATCTTCCAGAACAGTCTCCCTTCCCATGGCTAGGAGGGTCGTGGGTGTAGGGACCTCACGCAGGGCTTGCATAGCTGAAAGCCGACGGAGTCCCATTAGGTAAGAATGGGGGAGTTTTCCTGCGAGGCCTAAGCGAGCAGCTGGTGGGAGCGAGGTAGGATGGCTGCAGTGCAGCAGCAGCACGTGGTGGCTGTAACTTCCAGCCTCACCCAGCCAGGTGAAGATGGAGCTGTCACCACAGAAGATGGAGACATCGCCTTGTCTGATGGGCAGCAGAGCAGCTCCAGTGCTCCTCGAGCAGGAAGGTGAAGCACTCATCACTCCATCTCCTCCTGCCTCGCGGTGCTGGGCTGCAGGTAGCTCCCAGCCCAGGGGCTCTGCTCATCTTCTTTTCCTGCTTCTGCCTCTCTGCCACCGTGGTTTCTGGGGACGCTCTCCTGAGAAGCAGCCTGGGTGGTGGGAGACATTTGTAGTGGGGTTTTCCAGTCTCCCTGGGCAACAGCAGGACAAAAATGAGACTGTCACAGCCTTTCTCCTTCCCTCTCCTCACCAACCTTAGGGAAACCACCAGTTCACAGGAGACTCTCGTGCCCCAGGACACCGTCCCCCAGTCTCTGCTGGCTTTCTCAGGAGGAAATTCCTGCCACCACCCGATGACCAGCCTGCTGCAGGGGATCTCCCAGGCTGCGCTTCCTCCTCCTGGTCGGCTTTTGTGGGTCCGGTTCCCAAAGACACAGCCATGCCCCCGAGGAGGAAGCATCTCTCCCGTTCAGATCGACGCCACGCTTGACAAAGCTGGGGCTCAGCCAGCATGAGGTCTGAGGACACCGTCCGCTCCAGCCCCGTCCCCATGGTCTTGCAGGTCTCCAGCCCCCCGCCGTGCTCACGCAGAGCCCCTACCTGGGCTGCACTGGGTGCCAGCCCACCGAAACCTCCCCACACCACGGGGGCCAGCGTAAGCCAGCCTGGCTGTAAAGGGCCAGTCTTGGCTCTTGCTCTGCGATCAGAGCACAAAAGCAGCCTGGCCAAGCAGGCTGATTGCTTTTAATTAGACTCGGGACCTGTGTGAGGCAGCTGCCTCCCTGTTTCTTAGTGGAGAATTCTCGTTAGGGGCCACCGGTTTGCAATTAGCAAGTCGCGGCTCTCCCACCTCCCACGGCAGCAGGTCACCCTGCCCCGTGGGCAGCCTGACAGCCAGGCGAGAGCGCGCCCAGCCAAACACCTTTTACAAATCATTCTGCATAGTTCGCATTCCCGGCCGGTTTATGAGCATTTTAGCTCCTCATATTGATCAGGGCTGGAGCCGAAGTAATTACATTCATCAGAAATAATTTCCCCTGATTTTGAGTTATATTTGAGCTGGTGCCCACCTCCTCCGCTCGCCCCTCGACACAGGCAGCTCTCTGCTTGCTGGTACATACTTTCCAGGCGACATCGTTGCTTTCATAACCATAGTGAGACCGAGAGGTTTGTTTTTCTCAACTGGATCCCACACACACACTAAAGGTTTCAATCGTGTCTTTATTGACTTGGCTGGGGATGTGGACAAAAGGAGGTGGTTTATGTGAAGTGCATGCTTGGGACCTGTCTCCAGATGTCTCCGGCACGGGGAGGGGGCGTGGGGGAGGGCTGGGGGACTGGCATCCCTCTGCACATGGAGGCATCACTGGCCTCAGCCTTTCTAGTCTTGCTCAGGAGACGGAGAGCAAGCCCAGCCCTTGCTTCATTCCCTGGGGTGGAGGTAGGAAGCGGGATTCACCCCCAAAGCCTTCAGCGTGAGCCCTGGGGAGCAGCAGCAGGTTCCCTTGCCAACTGGTTTTGGGTGGTGACCAGTCATTCGGGGTTTTTGAGTGCTGGGTGTGAATGAAACCCTGGTGCAAGGCAGGTGGACTGGCAGCTCTTCAGCCTCCCCAGAGCAGCTGACTGCACTGAGCCCTGCTCATATGCCCAGTGTCTAAGCTGGAAGCCCCTTCCCTGCACGGGCCAGACTCCTTCCAAGCAACACGGATGCTAAGAAGTGCCTGGTGCACAAGGTCTTTGGGAAGGTCCCAGCAACAACCAGGAGTTTGCAAGGAAGCTGTGCTGAGCATCTGCTGGAGATATGCCAGTCGAAGAGGGTTATCTTTGCCCCAGGTCACTGTCCTCTCCCCAGCACCATCCTGTCCCAACACCGTCACGCTCCCTTCCCTGCACACAGTCCCAGCATCCTGAATCCACCAGCGCCCTGAGCTGCTCCAGCTCGCAGTGCTCCTGCTGATGGTGAGCCAAGGCCAGACCCAGGGATGTGAAGGGCTGTGACATTTGGGAACAGACACAACCCATGTCACCCAAACCTCTTCCAGCACCACCCGTTCCCCAGGCACAGCACTAGCTGCTGCACGGGTGCAGCACTTGCATCCTCAGAGGTCCTCGCAAAGTCACAGACAATAGGGCTGGAAGGAAAGACAGACATCACCCAAGCTCTCCCGCCCTAAAGCGGAGCTGGCTGCAATTAAAAGGTGAGTTTGGCGAGACCTTACAGCACCACTGGCTGTACCTTAGTGGATGCCTCAATCCGCAGCCTATCTGATGCTGCAAGGGACGTGGCAGCTGCTTGAGAACACATAGCACAGTTGAGCAAGACAAGAACTGAAGGAAAAACACTGTCTATTTTAGCCTGAAACCACAAGAAACACAGAGATAGTCAAAAAGAATGAGCAATTTGATCAGGAAACATGAGTTAGCCATGCAGGGTTAGGATCTGGGGTTTGTATCTTGTCTGAAAGACAAAACTTCTAGTGAGATTTTTTTTTTAAAGAAGTTTATGTTTGACAATGTTTGATACCAAAAATAAACTCTCAGAGGATCATAATGTTTGATACATGATGATTTCTGACACTGTTTTCCAAATAATAATGGAAAGACTCGTCTGGCTGAAGTTTCCAGGCTTTGTTTTACAAAAGTCTTGTTCTCTGGGTTATCTGAATGTTTAACTTAGGCGGACAATTATGAATTGCTCTCATCTGGACTGAGGAAAAAAAAATCACACAGAATTACTGCCCAGGGTTTGATATGTCTATCAAGAAAAAGCGCTGTCCTTTCACAACAGCTGATATAAGGCTGGGCTGTACTAATGAGAAGCCCCACAGTCTGAATGATGAGATCTCACTACAGTTTTGGCTAAGCAGGCCCTTGCTTGGTTGTGATAGTCCATTTGCTCCCCATGTAATCGCTCAGCTCCTTCCTCTCGGCAATGCCAGACTTTGAGACCAGAACCAGCACTGAGTCCCATTTATCAGTGCTTCTTTCTAATGAAATCTACTTAAAAATGCCTGGGAAATGGTGAAGGATCAAGTGTCCCCACCACCATGCACCACTCCCCACCCGAAAGCCCCTTTCTCCTTGGGAGAGGGCAATGCCCAGCTGTTGCTCGCTCCCTCGCCGGCCTCGCCGCGGCGGCTGGGAGTTTGGAGGGGTCAGCTGGTCCCAGATGAAGCCGAGGTTTTCTGATGTAGTTGCCTGACCATCAGAAACTGGACGGCAGCCCTGAATTCTTTTCTCACAAGTCACTTGGACAGGCACCAGATGGTAAATACTTTCAGTCTCTCCTAGCCCAGCTCTGGGGTGGAAGCAGTGACCTCAAGGTAAAAGACTGCCTGGCCTGTCCCTCGTCCCTTGGGGTGGCCAGTTCTCCCAGTCTGGCTCCACTCTCCAGTTAAGGTGCAAGAACCAGAGGGAATAAAAATGGCTAGACGAGGATGGAAATGGCCATCACCATCTCTCTCGGCTCCTGCTGTTTGAAACTGGAGCTGGATTCGTTCTGGGTAGGAAACAACTTTCCCATCCTGCCAAAAATGAAGGTATTTCAAAGTTTCCCAAAGCCGAGGTGTTTCCAGAAGTCTCATGAAAAACAGCCAACAGCCACCCCAAAGTGTCCATCAGCTGAGGGAGACCTGAGATGTCTCCTTATCTTCTCAGAGGTCTTGGCTTTTCCAAGCTGGGTGTCTGTCCAGCTTTCCCACCAGTGCTGTCCACCCTCCACGGACAGCCCTGCTCCCCTGCAGCAGGGATTTGAGCCAGGAGTGCCCAGAAGAAAAGGGAATGTCCTCTCCACCAAGGTATGGAACTGGTTTCACCCTGGACCCGCGATTCCACTGCTGATGTGAAGAGGATTAGAGTCAGCAAGGACCCAGGACAGCCTAGGTTCTCCCCAGCAGAGACGAACATCCAGACCCTGGTCTGACTTCAGCCAGCTCTAGAGAGGGTGTTCAACACATGGCATAGAGTAAAGAAGGGGAGAATCTCAAGCAAAGGAAGGGGGTGGCAGGAGAACGTGGTCTGTATCCATCACAGATGGATGCAATTTCAGCAGAGCAGGGTGCACAAATGAGAACTTTGCAGAGTTATTCGCGATGGCACGTTAAATGGCACAGACATGAAAAGACCCCCAGCTGTCTAAAATGTAAATTCACCGGGTCAGTTCCTTCTTGTCTATAGAAACAGCAGAGCTTGCCAGCGGCTGACTCAAAGGAGATGTATTCAGATCCCTGTATCAACTATTTTCTTGCACAACTGACCACAAAAAAAAAAATTACAACCCCAAAAAATCCTGAGAATAATACCATGGAAACTGCGGAGCCCAACATATGGACTTAATTACTAGCTATGAAATCCCATGTATGGTGCAGAACACATATGGGGTACATGCTCCAGAGGGGAAGAGTTATAACTGAGTATTTACCAAATGAATTGCTAACGTGCTGCTCTCGTGTGGCTTCGCAAATCAAAACCCGCGCAAGGGCTATGTCGCCTTGCCGGGCTCTGCCTGCAGCCCCTGGCACCCCGGCACGGCGACCTGGGTGGGCACATGGGACCCCAACAGCCAGGAGAAGGGAAGCTCAAGCCCATGTCACCCATGGAAAAGCCTCCTCGGGAAGGCAGAGTCAAGGTGGACTTTGTGGGTACCCCTGCAGCTGGCTCCTCTGGGCACCCCAAACCCCAGAGAAGCACCACCGATGCCGATGCCGTCTGAAGTGCGGGCAGCTGGCTGGGTGCGGGACGGTGCGTTTGGCTCCTGTCTGGCTGCTGGACTTGGTGCTGTGGCTCTCTGTCACTGCCTGAGCTCTGCTGGCTTCCTGGTGATGTCACACCATCACGGTGATGTCACACCATCACAGCAATGTCACCTTACTACAGCAGCATCATGGTGACATCAGGTGGAGGTGGGGCAATGTCCCCTCTTGTCCCTAGCTGCCAGAGAGGGTAAAGAAGGGGTCCTCACCCCAAAGAGCCAACCTGTTCCCAGAAGAGGGCAGGCAGTGGGCTCCCCAGGCAACCCCGAGCCCTGCTGCCCCCTGAGACCTCACCCCTGGGGCTGTTGGCTGCCCCCAGAGCTGCTCACTAAGGGCGACGAGAGAGTTTTATTTCCCTTACGAGCACTCTCACCTGGTTTCCAACTGGGAAAAGGAGTCATGCCCATTAGTCAGGAGTCCCTAATGAACACAAGCCTGGAATAATTAGCTGAACGCCCCATCCCCCTGCGGCAAGGCTGGATCAGCGCTTTGGCCGCTCTCGAGCCGTTGCTGATCGAGACGCTGCAGCCAGCTCCGGGAGGTCTGGCTGGGCTGCGGCACCCAGAGCACAGTGGCCGGCGGGAGGGCACCAGCTCCAGGGAGTGGGGGACACAGCAGCAGCATGAGATGTTCCTCCAGCCTTTGGTATCGAACCTTCCGGCTTGTGAGCACCCGTCGGCAGGGCCTGCACCCACCTGCTAGCGAGGATGGAGCAATGCATGGTCCTCACACGTCCCCTGCGACGGGCAGCACTGTCAGCGCAGAGCCCTGGATCTCCGGGCATGGCTTGGGTGATGCAGGGAGCTGGGGCTCCAACACGAGGAGTGGAGACTCCAGCGCTGGGGGAAGTTACAGCAGCCTTTGGAAGGTATCCTGATGTTTCCATAAGGTGCCATGACCTCGTTAACAGACTGATTGCAGCTAACGAAGCAAAACCAAAGTGGAGGCTCGGGAGACTGCGTGCTGCTCCCTGCTGGGCTCTGCCCTTCTGCTCTGTGCCCTGGTTCCAGGCTACGGCAAGCAGCGGAGCTGAGGTCGGGACTGCTGCTCAGGTGACTGAGGACCTGTTCTGCAAAAGCAAAAGAAAAAGAAGGGAAAAAAAGGCTGGTGGGAGTGATGGGGCATCCCTCCTAGTTGCACAATTCAAGTGCTCTTCTTCTACAGCACCCAGCCCCTTCTGTGTTTGCCAGCGTATGTCATATAACATATAGCAGCAGTTCTCATCATTCCTGCAAGATACGGAGTCTGTGCACAGCTGCCAGGATCTGTCCCTTGAGCCAGGGCAGAAGCAGAGCTCCTGGCCCCCAGACCACATCCTGCAGGCAAGGGGGTGCAGGAGAGGGGCTGGGGAGAGCTGCAGGGCACCGCGCATCCTTACATGAGCTCAGGCCTTTCCTTCAAGCTCTGGACTCACAAACTCTGCTTCTTGCATCTTGTGATAAGATCTGGGGGGTGGGAACATGGAGAAGGGGCTCAGTTTCCTGAGGGTCTTGAGATGTTTAGTTTCTTCTTTCCTAAGAGCCAGCCTTGAAACCCCAGACACAGCGGCCGAGAGGAAAGCTCGCACAGGCCAGACTGCGGTAAAGCACTGGGAGGCAAATCCTGAGCACCCGCTCCTCTTCCTTGAAACTGGATTTTAAATTCTCGTGATTGCTCAAGACGGTCATAATTTTTCAGGAGATGAATTTGGGTTTACAAGGCTTGAAATCAGCAGTGCTTCTGCAAGCGCCAGACTGCAGCCCTCTCTGCATCACGTACCCGGGGCAACACAACCTGCCATGCACCCGACGGGCCCCCTGCCCCAGCAGCCTCCCTGGGCAGCCAGGACGGGGGATGCTGTGGTAGAAAATCCCTTTCCTGCTCTTGCTGTGCCGGAGACACAGAGCGGGAATCGCACCTCTGCTGCTTGGAGAGCTTGCCTGGCAAACTGCTGCAACCTCAAAACTGCTGGCAACCAAAAGCGAGTCACACACTGTCCCCAGCGACGGAGGGTCAGGATCCTGCCCTTGACTTCAAGGCTCTGTGCAGCGTGGGCACCTCAGCCCTCTCCCACAGCCTGCCATGCACTGTGCTCTGCTCAAAATGTAGGGGTGGGTGTCCCGCTCCTGCTCAGTCGTGGCAATGTCCCCGAGCAGACAGTGGCAGGGACAGCCCCATCAAACCCCTCAAACCCAGGAGGAAGACACCGGCTCTGTCTGGGCAGACCTTGATCAGTAGAGAGAGGCGTGGACCTTCCCTCCCGGCCGCGGCTAGCAGCAAGGAGCCGGTTCACCCCGCCAGCCTGGCTCCCCAGCCCCTCTCCGGTGCTCCCCAGGGCGAGCGGCCCTTCCCTGCGCTCGCATCTCGGTGGGCAGCGCGTGCTCACCTTGAGGGGAGTGGAAATGGCAGCTGGAATGTGGGCTGGAAAAAAAAAAGACAGAAAAAAAAAAAAAAGAAAATCTTGATGCCTGTCCAAACCTACTGATGTTTATATTGGAGCCTGTGAGTGACATCAGAACGGGGAGAGTATAAACACCAGCGGGACCTACCCGGGGCTTTAAAACCTGCGAACACGCCGCTGCCTCCAAACTGCCTGGGGGGTGAGGTGCTGAAGTGGCGGAGGGGAGAGCAGCATGAGGCTCCAGCTGGAGAAGCAGCTCCTCTTCCTCTCCCTCCTCTGCATCCTCTCCAAGGTAAGGGAGACGGGGCCCTGGGGTGGCTTTAGCCTTACTGGGGGAAGCACCCTGTCCTTGCAAAGCGAGATGCAGGGAGGACTGGGGTGTCAGAACGAGCCCGGTGGCTAACACCGGCTGGCAAACCGTCTGTAATTATGCAGTCCCACAGGGGCAGAGCTTTGCTTGGGAGAGACATTCGTAATTGAGCAGCAGGGGCTTAATGTCCATGAGCCAAAGGCATCCGTTGTGCAAGCCCACGGAGCAGGCAGGAATGACAGCAATGCGCTCTGTTTGCTCGCCCGTCCCTGCAGCTCTCCCAGGCTGTGGTCTGCGTCCCTGTGAGTGGGCGAGCTCGGCGGTAGCGGCTCCTGCAGACTCCTTGGTCCCTGCCCAGGCTCCCGGGCCAAGCAGCGAGCACCAGCCTCAGCATTACTCAGCTCTCACCCCTCCCCGGGATGCTCATGCGAAGCCAATGCCTTTGACAGGATTTGGGTTGTTGTAGTGATTGGTTTTTTTTTTCCCCTTTTGGACTCTGTGTGAAAATAATTGACTGTGTAGAGAACAGGAAAGTTGAAAAGTTTGGGATATCTCAGCTACAAGTTCTAATTGCTGCCTGAATCCCAAAGCAGACCTTCTGCAAGCAGGGAGATCATGGCAGCATCATGCCTGCTTGACTCCTTTCCCAGAGAGTTAAGATCTCTGACAGGAGCCACACTGTCATCTAAAGACAAGCTAATTATAAAGAGCAGCGGAAATGGATTAATGGAGTTGGCTTGGCTAATCTTTCTAAAACATTGATTTGTAATAGCAACCTCCTGAAAGATGAAAAATGCCCTTGGCTGCCTGGGTAAGCTGTGACAGAGAAATGACTCTTGCCCCAGGCGCTCATGAGTGTCTGGAGAACCACCAAGGGCCCTCGTGCCTCCAGCCCAAACCTGGCCACCACAGCCAGTCCTTTGGGCCCTGCCACGAGTGTCTCTCTGGTTTCTGCCACGCTAATAATGCTGCTCTTTGATAAAACTAGAACAAGACAGATTGCCCAGCACATTTTGTATATATTTTATCTCCAGCTGTCACTGACATTTCTACAATCCCATAAAAAGCATCTGAACTGCTGCAGATAGGGAACAGGTAGCACACCAGTACCTACCTTCTCTAACTGGTCACGTCAGACCTGATGCTACGGGGAGAAGCTAAAAGAGAAAGGAAAAAAATGGTATCTAAAACCCACACGGTCCAGCGAACCCATCGATCTCTTGGCAGCCTCAGCAGAGATACCAGTGTCTGGACCAACTCAGGGCTGGATTTTTTGCTTGCACGTTTGCCGACCTGCTGCCTGCGCTTCACGTGCCGGTGGTGCGGCCCCAGAGTGACAGGGCTGCGCAGGGCTGCGGCGCGGGGCTCACGTGCTGCCATCCCACGCGGGCACGGAATTCACTTCCAAACCGCAGCGCCGGCTCACTTGGCTTCAGGCCCGACACGCAGCAGCCCTGTCAGATACGGCATGGCAGGAGCGCAAGCGCCGCCTGTGAAAGCTGCCCGTGCCAGGGTAATGGCGCGAGCAGAACGGGCCGTGGATGGAAACGGCCACCCGCCCGGGTGAGCTCCTGCAGGCACAGCCCTGCGAGCAGCCGCCTGGGCAGGGAAACCATCGCCGCAGCGATCGCTCAGTCTAGCTAGGAGGGGAAACGTAGCTCCCAGGCCTCGAAAACGAGCCCATCTCAGGGCTCCTCGCCAGCGGAGGATGCTGCAGCGGGGGACAGGCGGAGGAGGCAGCTGGAGGAGGAAGGAAAGCAGTGAGGTTCGCTCGGCTTCAGCTCCCTCACTGTCGAGGCGAGGCCCTGCTTGCCACCGGAGTGAGAGCTGTTCAGACCGTTCGGAGCAAGGTGCTGTGCTCTCACCATGTGCCTTCAGCCCCTGCAAAGCCGCCCTCCAGCTGGGCACAACCCACTGCCTCGGTGGCAGGCGTAGCAGTCGGCTGCTTTCCCCCCCTCCCGTGGGGCTGCTCAGGGCAGCGCGCGGCTGCCTCTGGGGCTGCCAGCCCCATTGAATGACCACCACTACCTGGGATGTTGGCTTTGCAGCTCCATCCTCCTCCTGTGTACTCAGAGGAGTTTCATCCCCACCCTGCGGGGTGCTGAGTATCCCTGATTCTCCCTGGTTTCCATGGGTGCCCATCGCACTGTACCTTTAGAGGGCAACAGCTTTCCAGGCTGCTCCACCGTATTCCCACGGATTTGCAGAGCCTCCCTCCACTGAAAATTTGCTTCCATGACTGAGAGAGAATTACCTGGCTCTCCCAGTGCAACAGCAGCCCTTAGCTAAAAACCAGACGGTGTGGAATCAGCGATGGCTTTGCCTCCGCAGGTGTGCGCCCAGCTGTGCCGGAGGCCATGCTACTGCCCCTGGGTGCCCCCCCGCTGCCCCCGCGGGTCCCCCCTGGTCCTGGACGGCTGCGGCTGCTGTAGGATCTGCGCCCGGCGCCTGGGAGAGCCCTGCGACTTCCTCCACGTCTGCGACCAGAGCCAGGGCCTCGTCTGTGACTACAGCACAGCAGCCGCGGGGACAGGAGCCACCTGCAACTGTGAGCAGCGAGCCGCCGGCCAGCTGGGGTGTCGGGGTGGTTGGAGCAGGGGGGGCACGGGGGTCCCGAAGATGCTGCTGTCACCCTGCCGGGGCTGGAGCCTGGGGGTCCTGCAGGGAAATTTCAGACAAACTTCTTCTAGCCTGAAACCCTTGAATGGGAGGGTCGGAGGTGAAGGGCAGTGGTTTTCCCACCAGCTGCTGAGCTGTTGCTTTGATAACACAGAGAGAGGAGGAGGAGAGGAGGCAGGGAAGGGGAGGAGGCTGGGCGATACATACGTTGCTGCATGTCTGCTCCACGCACTTCTCAGTCACTTCTGTAGTCCCCCAGGTCAGTCCGTGCCAGCCCCACAGTTCCCCCCCGCAGTCCCCTCTGCCACCCACATCTCTCCGTCACTTTGTCCCTAACGGGCTCCCCGGCTGTCGCTTGCAGTTGAAGCCAGCGAGGAGGGCTGCGAGTTGAACGGCCGGGTCTATCGGGACGGGGAGGTTTTCCAGCCCAGCTGCAAACTCCAGTGCCGCTGCCTGGACGGGGGCTTCACCTGCGTGCCGCTCTGCCAGGAGGACGTCCGGCTGCCCACCCCGGACTGCCCCTACCCACGGCGTGTGGAGGTCCCGGGGAAGTGCTGCCCTGAGTGGATCTGCGAGGCCCGGGACCGGCACCTCCTTCGGGATGCTGGGGCAGGTAAGATGCACGACATGCCAGCGAGGGGATGCCCACACAGGTCGCTGGAGGTGGTCCCCTCACCCCAGATCACAAACACCAGCAGGAGACACCTCACTGCAGAACTCCCCGCCATGCAGGGCTCTGCCCGCAGCACCCGCGGGGCACGCTGTGCAGCGCCGGGCTCCAACGACCCTTTCTCTCCCCATCTTTTTTCATCCAGTCCCTGGGGCAGCATCCCCACTGCTGCCGTACCCCTGCCAGGAGTGGGGCACGGAGTGGACCGCCTGCTCGGCTACCTGCGGCGTGGGCTTTTCCACCCGCGTCTCCAACCAGAACCGCTACTGCCGGCTGGAGACTCAGCGGCGGCTCTGCATGGCCAGACCCTGCCCGGCTCTGCCGGCGGCATCCCCGGCGGTAAGTGGGCGTCTCTGGGCAAAACGTTTGGCTAAGAAAGGGAAATGGCAGCCAACACGAGCCATAGGACCCCCGATTACTTGTGGGCACGCCACGCCCCCTCCCCAGCCACGACCTGACCGTGTGTCAGGGACAGATAAACCATCTCCTGAAACTGTGCCTGGAAAACAGCTGGTGGCACGTGCAGACCTGAACTTTGGGGTCTCTGGTGATCTGAATCCGAGAGCACCGTGGATCCCACATAATCCTGAGCCCCACAGGTGGGTTTGACCCGTCCCTACGGACAGAGATGCATTTGCAGCTCCTGCCTGGCTCCCTGGGTACACCCACGAGGCAGCGCTGCCTCCCCTTTAATCAGCCTGGCACAGCCCCAGTGCGGACACGGTGCAAAACCACCTTGCTCACATGCAGCCAGCGCTTTCTGGGGCCAGGCGCCCGCTCTACTATATACCCCTGCTCCCTAGACATGGGGGACATGCCAGCACCCCGCTCCATCTCCCTGTCACTCTGCTCTGCCTTTCCAGAGGGGAAGAGGAGGTCGTTTGTAGCCGTACCCACCCCAGTCACATCCCGGAGCCAACGCCTCATCCTGGCAGAGTCTGGCACAAGCCCGCCGCACTGTGCTTTCAGTAGAGATGGAGGATGCGTCGCTTGGGAAACTGGGGAAGAACCGATGGACTTTGGCTGCAAAGGAGGGCGGAAATAGAGAACAAGACCCCCATGTCATGCAGCACCTGCCCTCTCTGTGCACCCTGTTGCCCCAGGCAGGGTTACAGGCAGGGTTACCGAGTGTCTTAGGCTGAACGAAATGGGGAAACCACTGCATGAGCATGAACCCATCCGAGAAACTGGGAACTGGTCCTTTCCTGGATAAGTGAGGCTTTTGGAGAGGTGATGCTGCTCCTCCACCATGTCACGCATGCAGCTTGCTCTGCGGAGGCCGCGAGGGGAACCACCTCCAACACCTCAAGACCCATGACTCCGGGGTCCCCTCGCACGCCAGCCCGCCGGGGTAGGGGTAGGCACATCGGGCAAGCACCACAGGTCACCGCCACACCAGGCTGTGCAGCTCGGCAGTGCTCGAGCTCGGCCATCCCACCATAACCCACCCCACAACCCCGCAGCCGCCTTCCTGGGCACAGGCAGAGGCGTGCTCCTGATGGCAGCTCTAATTCACCTTCCCCGCACCACTCCAGAACAAACACGAACCTTCCTGCTCCGCCTGGCCTCCTCCTCTCCAAAGCGCTGGCGGTTTGGCAGGGCTTCGGCGAGCGAGGAGCTCAGACGCAGGAGACACCGCTCCGCAGCAGCAGACATACCGCCTGCCGTCCAAGCACATACCCCGCGAGCCGAGGCCAAGAGAAAAGCAGGAAAAAGAGAAGACAAATTGTAAAGATGAGTCGGGGCCGTGTCTCGATGGGCTGGAGCCGCTCCAGCTGTGCAAGAGTCGGCGCAGGAGGGCTGCTGGGCGGCTCTGCCTTTACTTTCTCACAGCGATAATCCTGCTGGGTGACTGAAAAATGAAACCCAAATGCCCTCTAACGGCCTCGCACAAGCGTGCGGAGGGAACGCGCGTCCCACCGCCGGGCGACAAGGGCAGCTGGAAAGGAGCAGTGGTTCAGGCGACGTGTCCAGGCGAGATCTGGATGGCTTAGATGCGTATTCGTGGAACTGAGAATAAAGATGTGTTCGTCTAGGTGTGGAGCTTGTCTGAGCCTGTCTGTGGGCCCAGCTCCGGTGTGCCCTCGGGAGCCCTGCTGCTCACGGCCAGCTCGGCTGCTGCAGGAAAGGCCTGACCCATGGCCGGGCAGCTTGGAGGCACCTCAGTTCAGGCTGCTTAGAATAAGAAAATTAAAAAGAAAAAGATATGTGAATCAAAGCACTGAAAACATTATTACAGTATATTATATGCTGGATTAAATTCTGCCCCTTTGCTTTTGCCCAGCCTCGAGCTCCCTCCGCTCTGCAGATGGGAGCGACCCTGGCATAGCGGCAGCGGGGTCTCCACTCGCTGCCGGGACGCGCAGGAGAGCACGGCATGGTGCTGGCTGCGTTACTGCTGGGGCTGCAGCCCCGGGCACAGACCAGACCGTGCCTCTTCTCAGCCTCCCAAAAACCAAAGCCCCAATTCTCCCCCTATAACTCACCCCTCCTCCCGGCAGCCCCAAACCTCCTGTGCTCAGCCTGGGCCAGGATTTCCCCAGTGTCGTGCCACCATCGTCACCAGCTGACCGTCCTCTCGTCCCGGGCCAATGCCATACCGGGGCAGATTTGGGGGTGTAGGGGCAAAAGGCTGAATGGCAGAGGGAGCTCCCCTCTCCTGCCCAGGGAAAAGCCCCCCCACAAGCAGCAGGGAAGGCAGCAGGGCCAAGGCAGCCGTTCGCCCACTCCCCCGGCCCCTGGAAAGTGCTGAAAATAAAATTAAAGTCAAGGATGCTTTTCAGTCACCTCTTAGGGGGGGGAAAGGAAAAAAAAAAAAAAAAAAAAAAAAAAAAAAA
>Ga0065711_1044717_pt1 | contig 13928 bp, 7 predicted proteins | sample Hoacrofraction12_FD_59098 | JGI IMG/M metagenome (GOLD analysis project Ga0065711, IMG submission 59098) | Hoatzin crop microbial communities from Cojedes, Venezuela - Epithelial fraction 12 v2 (version 2) | ecosystem: Host-associated > Birds > Digestive system > Esophagus > Crop | place...
AAAATAATGTCTCTTGCTTTCAGACCACCACCCAAATTCTCTGTGTTTAGCCTCTGGGCATGGCCAGGAAAAAAAAAGATTACTAAAATTTAAGGGAACAAATCTAAAATTGCCACAGAATCACAACTGTCTCTGCAGTGAGCACCTTTGTCTGTTCTAATAATTAAAAGGATTAACTTCCTTCCTTGTATGTTTAATTAATCTACATATTTCTGCATGTATGTCGACTAACACTTTTCTCCAGCTCCCCAGTGCTTCTCTCGTCTTCTGCAACAGCAAAATCGGGCAAGATTTTTATTTTACATCCCCCTCTGACCTAAAACTACATTTTAGTCTGCGAAGTCTCAGTCGTCGTTGCCTTGCACACACTCAGAGACAGCACAGTTTGAGCAGAGATCAGCGTGCTGTGAAGAGCGGGCATACCGTCGCGGCAGGACCTGAAATTTAAAAGGCTATTGCCAGTGAATTCGTTCAGTCAAGGATATTCAGATTAAGTCTCCAATTAGCAGCTGTAAATATGCGCAGTGCGTCAGTGTATCAATAAAGGCTGTTTGAGTTTAGAAAGGCCGGCCGCCCCTGCGCCGGCGAGCCCTGGCTCCGGGCCAGCGCGATGACGGCTCGATGACAGCGCTACGTGCGGCGCGTGAGGCCATCGGCGACCAAACGCAAACTTCGCTCCAGAGTACACTTCACCGAGACGCGGCGGAGGGAAGGGGGGAAACCCACGCTCGCAGCACACAGGCGCTCCAGGCGCTTCTCTGTTCTGGTTCTTACTGGTCTCCCTCCCGCTCCTGCTGCACACACACAGGCACACACACTTGTTTCCCACACTTTAAAAAAAAGATACTCTGCTTAATTAAATTTTAAGATTATTTTTGCCTGTTCTTGAAGCCCTCCATCACCCAGAAAACTCTTTCAGTCCCCTCCTCTCCCCCAAGAGCCAAACCTGGATGAGCTGCGCTAACGAGAAAGCATCCCAAGCAATTGATGCAGACAGAGAACGCGTCCCCTGTAATGAGCCCCGGGGGACACGGTGACAAGCGCCGCCCCCGAAGAAAAGCAAATTCGTAAGTAAGTGCAGGCTCATTAAGGAAATCTGTAAGGAGGTCCCTGGATGCTCAGGTTCTCAGCGGAGGATAAAGGCACAGTAACCAGCACAGACACACTCTGCAGAGTATCTTCATCTGTGTGGTGGAAAGATAATTTCATAGTTCCTTAAATATCCCAGCCTTTCATTCTTTGTCAGCATTTAAGACTTCTTCAATTCTGCTACTAATCACCCAGAGGATTACACCACTTTTTTTTCCTGCAACATTTAAAGAACTCTACATATTCTGAGGCTCTCACAGGTGCGTTAATAAAGGTCAGGAAAGACGGCCACAACACAGGCAAGCTGTTGTTTTGCTAGTGTCAGAGTTGTCTGAGCTGGCCAACATACCGTTTTTACTATTACTCATTTACTTTTAGCACATGGGCCCAGGGTGAACGAGCAACACTGCCCACAAGCCTTGTATCAGCTCACACAGGGCATGCAGCACCCTCAGCGCTTCCCGGGAGGGCTTCGCTTCCGAGGCTTGCGGGGGGCACCGCAGGCAGAGGAGGTGATGAGCCAGCACCTTGAAGCGGGAGCACCAAGGGGACGGGGAGACCCTGGCTGCACAGCACGGACCCTCCCTGGGGCCACCACCGCCACCCGGGACACCTCTCGTGGGCCTGGCAGCACCACACCACGGAGCTGTTGTTCCCCTTTGGCTCAGGGAAGGTCTCTCTCTGCTGCCAGAGAGAGGCAGGGTTTAGACTGGCACAGTCACACTTGGCAAGTACCCCAAACACACCTCAAGGGTCCTCCCAAAACCGTCAGAGCTTCTGAGGCTGCTAAGACATTACCACACTACATAAACAGAGAGATGAACGGCTCTCAAGTGTTTGTTATCACAGCAGTAGCACCAAATTAAGGCTAATTGATGAGACCAGTTATCTCCTATGTTAACTTTGGAAGGAAGCTGTTTCAATCACCCCCCACCCACCTTTTGCTCCCCCCCCACACCTTTTCAGCTAACTGTACATTTATTCCTGCATAGGATTTTGTATAAATGAATATTTATGGGTAAAACTCATTAAAATTACCTATAATAAATTATCATCAGATATAATTTCTGCTATGCTTAAACAACATGCATAGCCTTTACCTCAAAGGCTCTGCCTGCACACAAAGTTGTACTGCTGATTTCACGTGTTCATTACAACAGTACGATCTCTAGTGTGGGTGCAATTAAAGGCGATGAATGTGTATACAGTGACACAGCATCTTTCCATGCAGGAAGGGAAAGAAGCTGTTTAGATTCAAGGCAATTTTGTGATAATATAACTATACACCTGTTCTAAGGTTAGGCAATAAAAACATATTAGTAAAAAAAATAAATAAATCCCTCAGTGTTGTGGTGCCTGCCCTCCGCACAGCTGGTACTTGCACCAGTAAGACGTGTGTAAACAGAAATTAGGCAACTCTGAACAAAGAAACCATCCATAAACACAGTCATGCAAGCAGCACACCACAAACTGAGCTCCAGCCTTACATTTGCACATCTTAAAGCTATTTACAAAAGCTCATAGACCAGGAAGCCTGGTCCTAAACCCAGCTGTGAGGCAACATCAGACTCTGGATTTGAAAGCAGGCTGCTGAATTCCCACTTCTCTTTTCCCACTGGCCAAGACTCTCCCACGGATTTATGCTGCCACCACCCGACAGAGGAGACCAACCCTACGGGCTGGCTGCACCGCGGCCGCTGCTGCCACGGGCTTTGACACCGGGGCAGTGGTCCTGCTGGGGTTCACAGCCATGCCTGAAGGGTGACCTCCCCAGCTTCCCCTCCAGCCACGTCCACGCCTGCCGCTCTGCCTCCCTGCGGTCCCCTCTGGAGCCTTCGCCAGCTATTGCCACCGCTGCTCACTGGAGCCACTGCCCTTGGGAGGTTTCTCAAGACCCGGTTCAGGACTGGGTCTTGAAGTCATAATGTTCTTTGGCATTTAAGGTAGTTTTTGCAGGAAGCGTAGCAACTGTTGAGCAGGGAGGTGGTCTCTCTGGTGTGGGTTCAGGATGTTTCCTCAGGATGCAAAAAGCCTGGAGTGGTCTTTCCGGCTCTGTTCCCTCCTTTTTCCTCTTCCTCTCCAAAACCTTTCCTCTCCAGCAGCCACGGTGACGAAAGCAGCATGTGCTCGGAGCCGGCGCAGGGGTGGGCAGGGTGAGCCAAGCTGGCGGCTGGACGGGGGCCGCTCTCCCAGGATGCCCACGGGTCGGGCAGCCAGAAGCAGCAGCCCTCGTCCCCATCCCTCCTGTTTCCTGGGATGGAGGTGAGAGGTGGTGGCTGCAGGGGCACGACAGGTGGTGGGGAGGGGTCAGAAAGACCCTGGCGTGAAGCTGCAGGTGGCTTTGCTAGAGGTGTGGAGCTCAAGTGCTTCTCTGTGGTTGGAAACGCAGAGGGGGAAGATAGCACAGATACTTGGCGGCACATCAGAGATCCAGGGATATACATGCGTATTTAGGTGTGGGGGTGAAGTAGGTACTATGTCTGCCTATAGCTACGGTCACCATTGGCACAACTGGGGCCTTTCCTAACTGCAACCAAGACATTGCACTACTACAGCTCATACTCAGCAGCAATAGCTTCTACGGATGGTAAGCAGTAAAACAGGCTTTTAACCAAGTGCCAGCAAAAGACAAAAGTAAACTAAGACAGAAAATTAAACTTTATTTGCTTCAGTTGAAGACATCTTAGGTAAGCATAAAGAAACAAACAAACAAAAACCACGTCAACTACATTTTCATCCTTGACAAGAAATTATCACTGTGAGCGTCAGGCTGGCACTGAGCCTCTAAGTCACCAGTCTGACGTCAAGTCACGCACTGAGAAATATAATGGCAAAAAGTACAACCTTGACACTTCGGTCTTTGATCACTATCAAATGTTGAATTACAGCGAATTTGGCAACGAGGACTGGCATTCGCAAATCCTCTCATCGCTCCTCCATGAAGAGGAAGTCTGTGAAAGAGTTAACCAGCCAGTGACCCTTCCTGTTGGCCACAGACACCAGGCACATGCTCCACAGACAGCAGAAGACAGAGGACAAGTTGATTTAGGGAAGCTGAAACACCGGTGAATAGTGTAAAGACAGAGTTATCAATACATCCCGGGGGAGCCTATTCTGTTTGTGCACATCTAGTCATATGCTGTGGTTCCTACACCTTAACACCTGATGACACATTACAGCATTCACAGCGAAGCTTCTCCTTTTTCCACTTCTCAAACCACTTTTACCTGATTTCCCGTAGGGAATCTGAAGGGGAAAGTGCAGTTACACCTACAGTTTGCAGCAGCAAGCACAACACCCTAAGGCTGTTAACAACCTAGGAACAGGCAAGCTGAGGATGAATTGACTCTTCCTCTCCCCCCCCCCTTTATTTTTTCCATATCTCCTTCCCAAATTCCCCTGGTTCTGCATGTTTTTTTCTACCTGCATGGTCCAGCGAGGGGCTGTGCACAAGAGACTTTTGTCGCTCCCTGGAGCCTCGGGGCAGTTGGGAGGCTCCACGCCAGCACCCACTGCCTCGGAGCCCATCCCAGGCTTTTCCCACGCAGGGTGGCGTTCCCCAGCCTGCACTGACTAGCACCTATCTCCCTGTATGCACTGCTGAAATAACGGGTGCTGTTCATGGCATGACAGGTTTGCTGCAAGACAGTCAATTGCAAAGGCCAGATAAAGAAATCTTAACTGCCATCTATAACTTCCATCAGGTAAGGCTCCTTGGTCCCTCCCAAGACAACATGTAAAAGACAGCCCACATTTCAAATCTAAGAGAAAATGTAGACAAACATCTGGGACAGCACCAGACATCACTGCAACTTTTCCTGAAGTTTTCTAAACATATTCTAGCATAGCCTAAGCCAAGCACAAAGGATGTGCTTCAGTCCCATTCACTTCAAAGAGCCTTTAAAAAAAGTACTTAAGTGAATTGCTGAACTGGGGCCAAAACTTTAAAGACATTTGCCTTATCAATTTGTACTAAAAAAATACAGTGTAAGAAGACATAAGCAATGATTACTTAATATTATTATGACTTACAGAGAAGAAAAATGCAAACATACTTCTCATTTGGATTTTCACTTGCAAAAAGCAAGCACAGAGAAGAGCCTATTCTGACCAAAGGATCTGTATGAACTAGATGTAGATGAGACTCAGAATGGTTATCTTTTTCTTGCAAAGTAGGATGCAATTCCCTGATGTTTGGCAAAAGATGTGGCTACCTTGCCACTCCCAGCTGACAAAGCTTTGGACAAACTGCTTCCAGTCTGTGCAGATAGTGTGTTATGCTGTACTCCTGCAATTTATGCTACTCATTTTAAACTGGGTGGCTCTCGGCATAAACATTTAGTAAGCCTCCATGGAATCATTACAGTCAGCAAAATCTCTTGCATTGCTTTAGCTGCGAAAAATCAGAACAACTAGTAGCTTGTTTAATCAACTGCTTTCTATTAAGCACTTTGCACGGTGGCACTAAGTTTCTTTGTCTACTAATCTTATCAAAACATAATGACAAGAGAAAAACGACTGTAGGGAAAAGCTCCTTTCTGTCACTAAGAGATACTAGATGCATATGTGTGAGTGAGTGATGGAGGGGAAATGGGGCTTACGGCTCTCTCCAGATCACTCACAGGAACGGTCAGAAGTGGCGTGCTGACGGGATGACATGCCTGTGAACAGTTTAAACAGTAGGAGACGGATCATCTACTTGCCATGAGCCTCCTTCATCCACTTTCTTCCTTCACCTCACTGTCTGAACAGCTAAAGAGACCTTGCTTTTCTGACCAATTCCCTGACATCTCTTTTCAAAGCAATAAAAGGTCTAAAACAAATTGATATGCAATGTTACGCATCCATCTAAATCTTTTGTCAAGCCCCCGTCACGTTCCATGCCAACGCATCAGTTACTCACCCTGGAGCCCACCACAGGGGCCATCAGCTGCCCCAGGCACAGGCACCAGCAGCAGTTCCCAAAACACCTCTATCTGAGAGCTCCTCGACTAATCCAATAAAACCTTTTCACAGAAGCTTAGGGAGTCTTGTTTTGCAGGCAGCTTCCTAACAACGTTGTTTCAGTCTTCAGCTTTGTGACAGAAGGATTACAGTCATGATAAATCCAATCCAGGGTTTCAAATTCCCCCGAGTTGATATGCACACACCGTCCTTCCCCATAAATCTAAAACAGGCAACATTCACTCACAGGCTTCCCTTCCTGACCTCCTCATTCTCACTGCAAGATGGATGAGTGCTATGCGGCCTACTAGTGCCAAAGGACCACTTGCCCCTGACCTATTACACAACGGAAGAAGGCAATCCAATTGAAACAGCACAAGATAAAACTTTTTAAAAAGTGAATACCTAAAAAAAAAAATTGAAAAATAGTACTTTGACTTTTTAAAAGTCATCTTAAACATTCGATGAAAGTATTGATCTCTTACAAGTGTGTCCAGCCTGTTCAGCAAACATCAAGATTTCATCTGATTAAAAATGTGTTCATGTTTGGGTCATTGTGATTTTACCTTCTCCCTCTAACCCATGCCTTCCCCATACGGAAAGGAATTACTGAGGGACTACAGATGCTGATGAACATCCCCATCACTAGCACCCAAGGAAAAAAAAAAAGAAAATCTGTGCAGCATAGAAGGAGGACAGAGAAATCACTTCCACATATTAGATCAAGTATGTTGCTTGGGAAGCAGCATGCAGGGTAAGGCTGTATTACCTTGAGCCACCACTCAGATAAGTTTGGAAGTCAAAGAAGGGTTTACTGTGAACTCAAATAAAGACACTGGCGTTAACACAAACAGAATTCTTCATGCAAAGAAACAAGTTCAATTTTACTGTGTACATGCTGTCCTGCACTAAATATTGTGAGCATCAACGCAACTCCGTTTAAATGTACACTGTTATTAGCAGTGAGCTGTAATGAACTGAATTATTCATCAATAATTACCTTGTGAAAAGGCTGTGTACAAAGACTAATAGCAAGGACCAGCTCCCCTCCCTCTCAAAATGCCAGCTCAGCAGGAGGGGGCACTGAACTCTGAATCTTGACGTTTTCTCTGGTGGCTCTCCCAAGGATACTGTGCCTTGCAGTGCTGTACGCAGCCCTGCCAGTCCAAAGGACAAACACTGCCCGTACCCAGAGGCATTAATGCCACCAGTACTACAGTATCCCTCCCCACACAGCTGGGGAAGGCTTACCCTGACATTTAGAGAGCACTGAGCCCTCATACAAAAACAGAGAGGTACATATTTACTTAGGGCTTGCAAGTAACAGGAATATCAGCAGGCATACCAGTAGAGCTACCACTGTAATTCTCTGGCCGTAACAGCTGGCATAGTGGTGCTGGGAAACACTGGTACCAGAGCAGTCATGGCAATGAATAAAGCAGGTACTGAGGAAAATGTGCTACCAGCATGGGACAGCTTGAGGAAAACCTCACTGCTTTGCCATCATTGTGTAACTCCAGAGTCTAACAAGACTCATTAAGCACTGCTTGACTGCAAAACTACAGACAATACTAAAAAACAAACAAAAAAATCAAGTAATCTGCCCTGATGCCACAAACACATGCACAGACTCAGGATAAAACAGACCACTCTGCTCTTTACACTGCCTGAGAGCTCAGACCTGCTTCCCTTCTCTTACAGGATTAGCCACCTCCTGCCTACCTCTGTGACTACAACTGTAAAGCACATGGACAAGTTCCTAACGCAGTGCAAGAAAGGTCGCTAGGTGGTTACAGACTTCTCCACAGGAGAGGGAAAGGAGGACCACCAGCAGCCACCTGGCTGCCAAAGGCTCTGATGTGACACACACGGAAGACGGCACATTTTTCCCACTGCCTGCCATGGAATAACTCTACCAGTGCACTACAGTCCAGTTCTTAACTGTGATGATACATAACAGGTACCAAATTCAAGCTGCCTGTAACTTCAACATCCAAGTATGAGCCCAAACACCATTTCATAGAGGCTCCTCATGCTTCTGAACCCACTTACACATTTGTGCATCGCTGTCTGTAAAATATTGACTTGTTTCTCCAATACCCTGTCCCTGCTGAGTGAAGAAGCAATCTAAAAGCTTCTCCGAGTGCCTCTTTCAGAGAAGTATCTTTTGAAAGTTTCAAAAAGTCATTGAGAATAATTTGACGAAGAACAAAAAGAAGAGCTAATATGCCCAGGTTTATATTCATTTAATGCTCTGATTGTCAAGTAAAAATTATACATTCCTGTGTATAATTAACCAGGCTAACTAATCTTGCTTGACAAACACAGATATAAACATCAGCGTTGACTCTGAGCCAAAGCAACCACGCTAGGATCTGTGCCAAAGCTGAATTCCTCAGTCTGATATCATAAAACGACTTGTCTGTTGTATTTACAGTTCCAGTGGCTCTGGACTCTGCCGGCAGCTGGCCAGAAGAACAGATTTGAACTTACCCATTATGCCAGAACATGTGCATTTGATTAGAAGAAAGAGAAATTATGCGTATTTCTTCTGGATGGTGGTATTCATCAGACCTCCCATTGTAAACTAATTGCAAGGCATGCTGCTATGCAAGTATCAGAAATCCTCTCTAACATATAATAAACCAGTATATTTCTATAGGCAGTATTGCTCTTCAGCTCTACAGCCAGTTTGCTGTTATCCCACTCCTTACATCCGCACCTCAAATCACGGTTTGAGGTTTCACTGAATGCAGCATTTCACTCCGGGTTTTAATTGCAAAGGATAGAATTTGAATGCTATAGAACAGAACTTTTCTTTCTTCATACATAAATGCAAAAATACGTCACCTTATTACCTGAGTTATGAGGGACTTGGTGAAACCACTCAACCCAAGCCCGGGACATTTCATGCATTTCTTCAGTCCTCAGGAACAGAAATCTTGGCAACAACCTGCTAGACAGACCATGTTTCAAAACCCGCCTAAGAACACCCCATCGTGCGGTGGGCAGTAGGACACACTCTGGTTTTCACCAAACACTTGCTAGCCATGAAGTGGCACCTGAGAAGACCTCCTTCTCCTGCAGCAGTCAGTGAGGGCCCACCACCACGGGGTGAGGAAGGAGGTGTCATGGCTACAAGCGGAGGATGCAGAAAACAACCCATTAACAAAGTGTAAGGCCCACACAGGTTTTGAAGCAAGTTTTCAAGAGGGTTCACATCCCACAGGGACTTCCAAATTAGTTAATCTCATATTGAAAACACATTTTTTTAACTTCAGGCCATATACTTGACACTGAATGCGAGCAGTTGGGTTCTGAGCTAAAAACATCAGTCATGGGCTTCCTTCAACTACGGTCAGCTCTTAGCATTATGACTTATTTTCTAACCAGCAGAGCTCACTGGTGTCCAGCAAGCCCAAGACGAGCTCAAGGTCCCTGCAGGCAGCCCTGACATGGATTTCAACCCATGGCAGCACGCAAGAGGGTACCAGTGACTCACAGCAGCACACGCTGCTGTCAGGATCGGGGTGCAGAGTCCACGCAGAGCGCAGCCACGCCAGCTCAAAGTACCTTTTCCCCCTCGCCCGTGAGGGCCATCGCAGCTGGCTGGCAGCACAGCAAGCGCCGACTCAGATGAGGTGGCCCAGGGCAGCAAGCACCAAGAGCATCGGTCTGGGACATTGCAAGGACAGCTGCCCTTCTCCAGCAGAGCCAGCCACAATGGAATAGCCACAGCCTCTCAGCAGCAGATGAGCTACCCAGGCACCTTGCTGCAAACGCAGCCTTTGCACCGGCCAGCTGACCCAGTTCTGGCCAGCCCCTGTCCCCTGCCTCTCCGCAGAAGGGAATTCCAGGGCTCTCCAGGTCTGCAGCATCTGAGGCTGCCAAAGGGACTGATATCCGAAACTCCACAGCATCTGGCACATCCGCAGCTTCCAATTCTTAAAAAAAATTCCTATGTCTTGAAGGAGAAATTTCTCAAATGGAATATTTTCCTGTCTTGTTTTGGGGAGGTTTCCTTAATGTTGTTGCTTTGATTTATTTATAATACAGGGATTATTTTTCTACAGGGCAGACATTTCACTGCCTAAAAAACTTTTTAATAGTCACTTGGAAAATTTTACAATACGTGGCAGGCCCCCGTGCCACGTCTGCATCTGAGCAATACACATGTGCAAGTGGGCTCAAACTTTTCACACACAGCATCAGCTCAACCATCCTCTCAAGCTCCCACAAACCCTAATTAACCCCAAGAAGGGACTTTGGGACTGAGGAGTCAGCAACTGCAGCACATCACCCTTTCACCCGCAGTCACCGGAGCACCACCTGAGCCAGGGACACGCCAGGTGACTGGCCATGGAGACCAAGCTGGGGCCTCGCTTCCCAGCCCAAAGCACCTGCCAGCTTTTCTCCACCAAGCATCAAAGCTCCAGGAGGGTGGAGACAGGCCCTCAAAACCAGACGGACCGCTGTCCTCTGGCCAGAGCGTCCCTCTGTACCAGGACATGAATCTTCTCACTCTGAGAAGACTGGACCTGGGTCAACAACGCCTCAGTGATATCCTTAGTCATTTACCTGCTAGAAAAGGGGAACCGTCATATTCTTCTACTAGAAAATGGAAACTGTAGTTGAGGAGAATGCAGAAGACAACAAGCAGTGCACTGGGTCTGTCAACAGAAGAGTCCTTTGGCAGAATGTTATCTGGTTATTTTGATCGTTTAACCATGTCAGCTAATGTTTTAAAATACGACTTACTCCAAAGATAGACTTGGATCACTGGTGTACAAAGATGAAAGGTTACATTTCGTTATTAGCCCTCAAATGTCAACCAATAGCTCTTAAGAGTATCCAGTACCCTTGTAAAACTTTACTTCCATCCATTCCCTTTGACGCATATCGTTTAACTTTCTTGTAATGCCACTGAAACTCAACTGGAAACAGCAAAATCCTAACTAACTCATCTCTCTCATGTAGCTACAGGGAAAGCTTCCTTTACTGGACAAAAGTCATTCTTTTCTTACGTTTGTGTAGCTACAAAAGCAACACAAAGCACTTCACACCAAGCAGACACTAAGCTGACAGAAGTTCATTTACTAGGCAAACCTCTCCCCCTCTTCCACCACTTAGGCTGAAGATTAAAGTCATACTGTTGTTTTAAAAGGATAAATCTCTTAAGAATGATGAGGCTGATGATTTTTTCCATGACAAGAGTCACCATGTAGCCAAAGGCTTGCTCTGGACTCTTAGCCCCATCTAATACCTATATCCCAAACCAATAAAATATAATAGCACACGTCCAGCTAAGAACTTCTGGTCCAGTTGCTCAGAAACACCCCGCACCCCCCCAAATGTTAAGCTGTGGAAGTTTTCTGAGCATCCATTTATGTGTATAATCTAGCAGATACAATAAAAAAACACCGAACTTAAAATTGGGATTTTTGTGTATGCATTCACAAGACTTCAGAAGATACACAAAATGGGCAAGTTTAATGGCAGAAGGGAAATGTCTATAGGTGACGCGGGAACCTGAACGCACTGTAGTAGTCAGTTGATTAGTCACAGGAACGATCTTGCTGCTGAAGGCATCCCACATCTCAGTTACAGACAGCAGCTGCTACTCCAGGGCCTTACACATGCGCAGTATTTATTATTTTAAAGGGATTGGTTACTATTAATTTCTGATGGAAATTCCTCTGCGTTTAGTTACACAAATGATATTGATTTCCTTTCAGCCCTGGACTGTTGTGTAGCACTTTCATGGGCTGTTTGGAGTCTGACACCTTCCACGCTAAAGCACGAGGGCCAAAAGGCTCTCTTTGTAGTAAGTAGCTTGGTATCTATTTATAAAGCAAGTTTTGTCCTGTCTGTTATTACTATTTGTACAAAAATAACTGCAAGAATACTGCAACTCAGTTTTAAAATCATCTCTACAACCCAACGTCACTCCCCAGAAGATCTTTCTCCCCAGCCTGTGCCAACAGCCTTCATTCATCCAGTTGACTCTTTCTCCAAATACCTTGTAAAAATGCTGGACTGTCTCCGTTCAGTCCGTCCAACTCTAATGCAAGCCCCCGTTTCGGGCACGGTGGCCAGCAACACAATGCAATGGAGCAATGCTCCATCAGTAGTAATCAGGCAAACAGGAGTCACCCAGAGAAAGAACTAGGATGACCTTCAAGGCATGCCAAAGCAGGATGGTTATTTATACCTCCTAACACCAAACAGGATCCCACCAGGAATAAGTGAAATCCAGTCTACTCCCATTTTAAAATCAAGTCTACCCAGCTTTAACTGAATTGATGATCAGTAGTTCAATGGAGCCCAGCACAGGAGCAATGTTTTAACCTTTTATTGTTACCATCACTGTGTGGAGGGAATTGGAGGGGGCGGGGGAGGAAAAAGCACAGGTTTTAAGGTGTTCCCAAGCAACTTGTAAACATCACCATATTGTGTTCTTAGTTTTCTGTGAAAAAAAAAAAAAAAATCTCTCCACCACTAACACATCCCCTTAGTTCAGTGCAAGTTGGGAGCAAAAGAAATGCCTAACTTTTCACTTCTGTCATTTTTCACAAGGTTCACCTCTTCTGTCACATCTCAAAAAGAAGTGGATGGTTTGAAAGTATGCTACATGTTATAGAATTCAAGTCAGAAATAAAGAAATAGGCACATTTTCAGCGTTCAGGACAAGGAAACAAACCTAGTTCCACGCCAGTCCACTTTGCCACAGCAAAAGAGACCAGGGAAGAAAAGCCAAGTTAGCCCAAGCTGAAGTAACAACACTGCAAGCGCCAACAAACCTAATTGGGAAAGAAACCTGTAATACGGGCGTCCTCTCCATTTCTGAGCAAGAAAGCCCAGAAACACCACCTCTCCTCTCCGAAGCAAAGTTCGCTGTGCTCGGCCTGAGCATCCCTCGTTCCGTGCCCCACAGCCACGGCCGCGGCCCAGCCCCTCAGCCGCAGGGCCCCGGCACGCATCGGACCGCCGAACCACCGGGGGTAAACCCACCCCCTGGGCGCCAACACCCCAACAGCCGGACCCGAGCCGTGTGCGTGGGCAGGGAGCTTCTCCCCCCACCCGAGACAGCCCTCCGCAGGGGGCTCACGGTGCAGGCCAGGCTTTTTCAGCGGGGCACCCCCCGCGCTGGCGGGCCCCGCTCTCCCCGGCTGGAGAGCGCCCGGCCGCCGGCAGCGCCCGGCCGGCTGCAGAGCCATCCCCGATGGCACACAAGCAAGGGGCCTGCCCGGGTCCCGGCAGCCGAGGAGCCCGGCGAGGACCCGGCCCGGGGCACCGCGGTGAGCGCTGCCGGCACCGGGGACCCCGTCAGCGGGGCTGCCTGAGCCGCAGACGCCCGCGGACTGCCCGGACGCGACCCGGGGATCGGGGCGGGGGGGGCACCCCGTGGAAACTTCCCGCCAGGTCCCACCGAGAGCTGCGAGGCGGGCTGGTCGGTCCGGGAGCCGGTGCCCCGCGGCCCCTTACCTTGGATCGCTCCTTCACGTAGTACTTGCCGAGCCGGCTGCCGCAGTACATCACCAGCCGGTCTATCAGCGTGAGGAGGAAGTTGATGGCCTCGCAGCCCTCCTCCGTGCCCCCGATCCACTTGATCTGGTCGCCGCGGAGGTGCCGCTTGGCGACGCCGCGGCTGGGGCCGGCCAGCTGCCCGTCGGCCAGCTCCCCGTCGCGGTGCATCCGCTTCACCCGCTCCAGCACGCAGTCCCCCACCACCTCCCCCAGGAAGTTGTCCAGGTAGCAGAACCCGATGTCGTGCAAGCAGGGCACGACGTACTCCAGGGCGATCCTCTCCAGGTCCAGCCTCATAATGTGCCCCAGCGGCATGGCGCTGCCCTGCCGGCGCCCGCGTCGGGAGGCGATGCCCGCCCGGCCGCCGC
>Ga0065711_1044718_pt1 | contig 13927 bp, 5 predicted proteins | sample Hoacrofraction12_FD_59098 | JGI IMG/M metagenome (GOLD analysis project Ga0065711, IMG submission 59098) | Hoatzin crop microbial communities from Cojedes, Venezuela - Epithelial fraction 12 v2 (version 2) | ecosystem: Host-associated > Birds > Digestive system > Esophagus > Crop | place...
GGTGCCCAGCAACAGAACAAGGGGCAATGGGCACAAACTGAAGCATAGGAAGTTCTGTCTGAACATGAGGAAGTACCCCTTTGCTTTGCGGGTGACAGAGCCCTGGAACAGGCTGCCCGGAGGGGCTGTGGAGTCTCCTTCTCTGGAGATATTCAAATCCCGCCTGGACACTGTCCTGTGCAGCCTGCTGTAGGTGACCCTGCTTTGGCAGGGGGGATGGACTAGATGATCTCCAGAGGTCCCTTCCAACCATACCACTCTGTGATTCTGTGTGATTCTTCATCTACAAAAATTCAATAGAAAGGAAAATCTTAACTAGTGTGCTACCTATGGTTTACTGGATATAACTATAGTTTAATAATCATACAGGTATAAAACCACAACATAAATAGAAAAATTTCCATATTAACATATAAATCTATATTAACATATAAATCTCTATGCATTAATACCTATGAAATGTAGTATTTAATAAAGATAATGATATTTTGAATGTAATAGTAGTTTTGGACATGGAATAGCAAAACTCTTGATTTTGTGTATTCCTAGATGCTAATTTATTTATGTGCCAATGGTCACAGCAATTACAAATGAAAATCTTACTTTTTGAGATGTGACAGATCTTGATTTGGGGTAGAAACATGTTTTGTGTAGATTACGAAAATGCCACCATACATTGGCAGTCTCAATCACTAGCTGCCTGATCCCAGGCATGAACTGTAAATTTACAGCTAACTTAGATATTCAGGATAAACCAGCAAAGGGGTCGCTGCTCAGCTGCGCAATCCCAGCTAGAATTTGTGGAAGTGCAGGAGAAATGCTCAGTCTCTAACCCTGTACCTTGAAATGATACAATGGGTTTGCAGTGCATAGCAGGTTTTCATAGCTGAATTAAAAGACTATGTGGGAAAAGCGTGTTTCCTTGTGACCTTTGTAATGTTACTGACCAGTGGGATTTACCAAATGCTCTTTCCTCTCAGATTCGAGGGCTATGATTATGAGTGGCTGTAAAAGATACACCAGGAGAGTAGGAGAAGTTCGAATGTTCTCAAGAGACCTGTCCCAGGAGAAGAGCGCTATTTAGGGTAAAGTAGTACAATATTCTTACTAGTGCGTTCTAGCACTAGTAGAAATGCTATGAAAAGGCTAGCAAACCATATCAATTTTATAGGTTTAGGAGGTGTGTACACTTCAACAAAGCATCCAGATTTTCCTTGGGCTTATCAAAACTCTTTTTCTAGCATTTCGATATTTATGATATATGCATGCTCATGATTCATAGCATCAAACAAACAAATCTTTCTCAGTTCCTCAGTAAAAATGGTTTTAAGAGTTCTTTCATTACATCTACTGTATATTTGTAAAAAATTAACATGTTTTGGTTTTATTGCTATTTGTGCTCATTGTGGCTTTCTGTGACTATAGGATTGCAATATAGAGACATTGCTAGAAAAGGACAGAAGACCTTTGTGCAGAATCTGCATTTATTTTGCTCAGTTTAACTTTGATAGTGTTCCAGATCAATACCTTACTTTCAATAGCATCAAAATTCATTGATTTACAGAAACTACAAACACAATCCCTTTCAATGCTTTCTGAAATGTGCAGTCATGTCTAGGAATTCACAAGGCAGGCAGTTGTGACCCTTCTGACTACGATTATAGTTCCAGATTATTATGCTTCCTTAAATAGCTCAGGCTCAACCTCAAGAAAACGTACAAAACTTTTCAACTCTTGTTGAATAAGATGTGTGTTTGTTAAGTGCTTGATGACTTTTTATGCTTCTTGGGAACGCTGAACATTCTAACGAGCTACGAAGTAGTGAAGATTTGTGTGTTGCCCAAAGCCAAGCAGTTTAATTTAGGGCTTTCCTATAGCATATGCACAGATTTGAAATATGTTCTGGGTTATTTGTTGTTGTTGGGTTTGGGTTTTTTTTCCCCGCCACTGCTGGCTCCACTCCTCTTAAAGCTTAGCGCTAAAGTTTCCCCAGGCAGCATTTTCCAAAACAGCTCAATTTGTTGGTGTCATAGGCTTGCTCAGCACACACAAGACACATTATTCCCTATTTATTTTCAGTTCCAGTATAAACACATTTGCAGCATTAAGACCAGCTCCCTTCTGCATGCCTGTGATTTGTGCTTGGTGGGTGCCAAGCTGCTTCTGTAAACCTAAGGGTGTAGCCAGAATCCTCTTTGGGTGGCTTTAGAAACCCAGTCTGCCTTTCACCTCTTAAGCCTAGCAATATTAGGTAATAAAATTCATGTTTGTAGCAGAAGATTCTGTATACTCTTGTATACTTTCAATTAATCTGAAACATGGAAAAGAAAAATGGCCCTTGATACATTTACAAAGAGATGCTTATGCTGCAAGTGGCATGGGAGGTCATTAATTCTGTATTAACCCTGCGACACTCCACATGTGCATGTATGTGTGTGTCAACAGCCATTTTTCTTTAGCACGTGTGCTCCACCCTCCCTATGAGCTTGTCCAGCAGCAAATATTATTCAACAACTATGCAAGCAACATTGTGCGTATATTACTATTAGAAGCAGTCATGAATCTGGGCAGACTACAGGTAAAAAGAAGCTACCGCAGATACCACAAACACAGGCATTCCGCCTGCTGCCTTCTTGTATGTATCCAACTCTCTTCTCCATGTCTGGCTGTACCACCACCAAAGCAGGCGAAGTTCATTGCTGGCCTAACCACGCATAGCTTCCTGGTATTGCATACCAGTTTACAAGGGAAGCTGGCAGCTCTTCCAGGTTGGTATTTTTGGGGGTTTTTTGTGTATTGGAGGGAAAAAGGGTAGAGCAGATTGCTCATGTGATGCAGTGTCCATTGATGTAGAGGTCGGATGTTTGCTCATTCAAAATGTTTACCATCAGCACTGTATAATGTAGCCCACAGTTTGCTCTATGACTATTAAGACATGCAGTACAAAAAAAACCCACAAGTTTTTCTGAGATGATGAAATTGCTTAGTTCTGTATTTGACTTTGCAGGACACTACCAGGTACTTACAGGTTTCCTTCTTTTCGTCTGTCTGAGATAAAGGTCCAAGGAGGCTCACAGGCTTTGGAATATTTCACCAGGTGTTTTCTACACTTAGGTAGTACAGTAACAGTGGATTAGAAAGACACTGAATATGTGTTAGGGCCAGAGTTTCAGCTGGAATGAAGAGGTATATTTCCATTGAAGTCAAGGATCTGGCCTCATACTATCTAAGCACTTGAAACCTTCAAGACTTGGCTGCAGATCTTGTGAGAACAAGCTTTGTTGCAAGACTTTCAGCATTGAATGCTTGCACTTGGACCACAAAAATATCCTTTCGTACAGTATTTTGGCACTTAACCTTCTGGTTTGGGCCAGAATCAAGATGTACATGAACATGGAAAATAAATTTTAAAGCAATGGAAATGTTCAAATGGAAACTTCAGTTGGGTTTGTGCTAATGTTCAGTTTGAGGGAAAACTTCTGATCATAGTTATTTTTATGTGTACCATTTCATTCATCCATCGTTCAGTAGTGGTCATTTTGAACTGCACTGAGTTTGAATCTCCCACGAGTGGAAAGATGATCTTGCAGTTAATGCACAGAACTAGGAGTCAGGAGTTCTGGCTTCTCAGACATCTAGAGTGCTTTTAGGCAGTTCACTTAAGCCCTGATTCAGCAAAGTATGTAAGCATGTGAGTAACTTTAAGTACGTGAGTGGCCTTATTAAATCCAGTAGTGCATTTAACAGCACTATACAGCTAAGGAGTTTTGTAAACAATTTTTGTTAATGATGAATGAACAACTGTTATCCCTCACGCTGTGTGCTCAACCATTGAAAAACAACAACAGAATGCACAGGGCAGCCGAGCAGTTCCCAGCACAAAGAGGAGTATTGATAAGCAAGCAACACTGGACAAGCTTTGAAAAGAGCCCTAACTCTTTCCTTGGTTTTGCCTGGACAAAAACCTCCTGTGTAAGGTCTTAAGGCATTCTTCTGAATTTCTGGGGGGCTTTTTTTTTATTTTCTGGTGGAATAACTAAATAGCTAGTTACAAGCACAAAACCTAAATCAAGTCTCTTCAGATGGAAAATGCCTACAAAAGAGTTGTAGGGAATGGCTCTAAAGAGGTGAAAGAACTAAGGAAACAGTTCCTTCTGTGAGGAAGAACATTTGTGCTGGGGGACTGTTGGATAGGGTCTGGAGTTTCATAAACACCAGTGCTGATTGTCAGGACTTCCTTCTCAAAATACTGAAAATAGTTTTATGTAGAAATTCATAATAAAGCACAGGGAGTGAGGGGGTGCATTATCCATCACTCTGCTTTATTACTCTGCTCAGGAACTGCAATGGTTAGTGTTAAATATGTTGTTTCTCCCAGCAGAATCTCTATAAATGGAAAAAACAAAACTTATTCTACCGCCAAATCAACACACTAAAGGTTAAATAACTTTGTGCTTGCTAGTGCTGTTTGCACACAGCCCACACTAAGAACTGCTGAATGGAGAGTGCCCTCTGAGACTCTCTAGTTATGCTTGGGTGGGGGTTAATTTGAAATGCCTCTTTAAAATGGTGTTGCATCCTTGCTTCCTACTGTGGAACAGAACGCATGCTATGACTGAACCAACTTCACATCCCTCAGAGACCCTCACTGCCCCTTTTGCACAAGGAGAAAGGATCTGTGTATACCAGCATTGCAGATAGTGGGCACTTAACAGGGGTCTGCAATAGGAAGAGATCCTTTCTTCTCCCTTTCATAGCTCCAAAAGAGTAAAACTACTTTGTCATTTGCTAGTACTTAGAGATCCTGGCTGCAGATCTTTTAGAAGGCTGCAGGCTTTCCATCTCGCAAATAGAGATGAAAATAATTCTCTACCTTTCTAATGCTGGAGGGATTTTGCAAAAAAAAATTACTGAAACAGAGTGTGGTGTTGAGATATTACATTAACTGAGGCTTCATAAGTATCTCAAGAGCCTTTTCTGAGCTTGCAAGTAAGTTATAGGTGAATCTCCTCTAAACTACTTTCCCTGTTAGTGAATGCCATTTAAGAGCATTTAGTCTTGTATATTAGCTATTATGATTCTAAAAAAGCCCTGAAAATTCATAATCATTTTTAAATAGCAAAATAATCCTAGAAACTGAATTAATTTGATTTATACTTGTATTCAGTTGCCGAAATGTATTTCTTTCTCCATGGCTAAAGCACAAAATCAGCACACAAAAATGTTTCCATGGGGGACTCAGTAGCTTTGTTGGTCCCCAGGATCATCATTCTCAGCATGACCAGTCTGAGGAGGTTCAAGGCTCTAATTTTGATGTTATTTTTGGAAATGGCTTGGGTTTCTGCAGTTTTGGCTTTAAGTGAGATCGGAGTCATGCTTCTCAGCCTAAGCTGCCAAGCTAAACTTTTCTCTTGGTGTGAAAGCACGTGTTTACCCATGTGCAATCTAACCTACAATGTCTTGCTGTAATTGCATTTGTAAAACCTCTTCCTAAAAATGCTACCTCTTAAGAGCATGCTCATTTTTTGATTGTCTGAACCCGAAAGGGGAAAAGAGTTAAAAAATGCAAGTGACATGTATTGTACATGAGTTATTTTATTTTAGAAAGAAAATAACTCACAGTATCAAATGCTATTCTTATTGTTAATTCATTGCCTCACAGTATCTGCCTCTGTATGACTTGATTAATTTCCACTAACCATTCATTATTGCAAATGCATTTCCAAACACTTCATATAAAGCAGGCTTTAGATAGTTCAACACATTCTTATGAAAAGTAACATTGTGAAGCAATTCCGGGGAGCGGTCATTTAAAGCAAATCGTCAGCACTCACTCCCCAGCAACACAAAGAGAATAATCAACCGACAAGAATAGGCTGTTTTATATACGTAACCTTGAATTACTGTGAAACCATGTTTACTGCGCTAGTACATTAAATTCTGTTGAGTAGTTTGTAAAGGCTGCTCTAATTCTACGTACTCAAATTTGGTACCTAGTTACTGCATATCTTCTGGTAGACTGTAAAATCAAATTGAACTGGGCAGCCTTATAGAAGGGCTACTAGCATGCCGGTTTGACTTATTTGAAATATAAAGCTTCATTAAAATACTTGTGCCAAATAAAAACTAACCCGAGCCCTCCCAAAACTCAAACCACATTTCCATTGTGGTCCAAGAGCAATACAGCGTAATGCCCCTTTATGCTCCTAGTCCTGTCTGTCCATGAAGACAGACTCCAGGGCAGCTCTAGCTTCTATTTGCAGCTACATAGAAATTCTTTTAATGAAGAGTAAAGGAAAGACTTGCTGAAACTGTGTCTCATCCAGTCACTCCTGGATACTCTCTGGCCACCACTCCACAAACTGCTTTGGCCACACCAGCTGCCAAGAGATTTTCCAGTAAATGTTGAAGTTGTTGCCTTTTGCAGGACAACCTTTACCTCTTAGATTGCCCTTCAGTTAGGGACCTACAGCTCTGTTACTGACAGTAGAATCCCAAGAAACCAGAAATTGATAAAAACAGCTATTTTTTATTTCTTTAGCCATTTGCACACTTTTGTTCAGGCTAGCAGATGACTGTGCTCAAATAACACATGAAAAAAATGTTAATCTTCTATTTTTGGCATAACCAGGAAGACACCGTCTGGTAAGTCTCACTAGAGAGGTTGCTCACTGAAGATTTCTACTTTCATTTTGTAGAAGCAAGAGGTCTAAATAAACAATGAAGTTTCAAAGCATTCATCTGGTCAAAACACTCTACCAGCTTTGATTTCCCTTTGCTACTAAGGAGCACAGTTAAACTTCTGTGACTTTATTAACATGTAGTGCAAGTTGGTATGTCATCATTGCCCACTGTTTTCTCTTGTGGAGTGACATTTACAGGATGTATCTTTACTAGAATTTCTAACAATTTAGGGGCAGACAAATCCATGAACCAGGGAGCTAAATGTGTGTGTTACCCTGTTCTCAGAAAGCTGGCAGACATGCACAGAAGCAAAAGTGCTGTATGATATCTGTGTGAATTAGACCCAAAAATACCTCCTTGCATTTCTTGTCCCATTCAAGACTCAAAAGCTATCTGCAGGTAAGTCCTTCATAAGTATTTTAGAACTTTCTCTTGCCACATGTCACTGTTTCTTTCAGCATATGTCACTGTGTTGTTGCATTTCATCACCTAAATTCATACAAAAATTTATGAACTGCCATCCTAGGCAAGTCAAAGATTTCTCTAATTCACTACCCTATCTTTGATAGTGATGGTAGCAGACATAAACAGTTACTTTTTCTCTTACGTAGCTTCTCACCCTCTAGTAGCATGTGGCTTAGGGAACAACATGAGTTGGCGACCATATTGCTCTTAATAGCACCAGACTTATCCCTAACGAGTTAGGGGAGTTATCACTCAAAGAATCCCTTTAAACTTTCGGCCTTCATAATGTTCAGTGGTAATGACTTCCAAAATTTAACTATATGCTATGCAAAAATATTACGTGCTTTGTGTGTGAACTAAGTGTATCCCCTTGATGCTACTTCTTTAATTATAGCATTTGACTTTGTTTGGACTCATTTTCATGTGTTGATTCTAACTGGCATCAGGAGATCAGGAAAACATGTTACTTCTTTGGAAGAAATGCCATGTGACCTTCTCCCCTCATTTTAAGGGCACATTCATATTTGCTTTTCTAATCAGGCCTATTAGTGCTTGTGCTGTTCATACCTCAGGAAATGTTCAGAAAAGCTGTCAGGAAAGAACTGTATGGAATTCAGTTATTCATGAGAAATAATGATACATTGCCACGGGAAAGGTTAAAAAGAACTTGTGAAAAATCCTGTAGCAGAAACAATCAAAAAGGATGGTTGGTTGTATAAAGAAAAGAAAAAAAAAGCTCTACTGGGCTTGATACTCAGTCTTCTGTTTATTCCCAGTTTATGATGAAGATAAGTGCAATTTGCAAAGTTTAAGTTTGGATTATGTTTTGAAATACTCTGCATACCAGAAGGATTCAATCTGGAAGTGAAGAGACTGTGCCTCACTCTCATCACTGTATGCAAAGTTTTTACAGTAAAATGGCAATAATGGGAAATTCACCTGTTTTCATTCTTCATTGCAAAATAAAATCTTAGATTGTATATTTCAAGTGCTTGGCCTCAGTTCATAAATCTGTTGAATGAAAAAGGGAAGATTTAAAATTTCTTATGATTTGATATGAAGTAAGCTAACTAAGTGTGCAGTCTTTGCTAAATTTTACTTTGAGACTTGTGTCTGCTTTACAGCCTAATTTGTAGGTTGCAAACTGCAGTGAATTGAACCTGGTGATAGACGTAACTGAACCTGTCCTATAAACTGGGACCTCAAAACCAATGCTATATTCTGTCTTGTGTGAATTTCCTACATTACACCCTAGCAACTCTATCACAGAATTGCTATGATCTGTGAAAGGGATGTGACAATATCCCTCCCCCCAAAAAGAATATCAAGCAGAAAGTAAGTATATAGAGAGAAGCAGCATCACCATTGATTCAGAAGAAAGCTCATTTGGTAGCGTTTTTGTCACACGTTTCAAAAGGGATTAATTTAAACTGGAATAGCTTTAGAAAGAAAGGCTTTTGGACTCATTAGAGAGATGAGGGAAGATGAGAATAAACTGATAATTTAGCTTAGGAGAACAAAAGCAGGAAGGAGCTACTACTGCACTCTGTAAACGTTTTGGAGTAAAGCAGTTGATTCTATATGGCACTGTTGACAAGAAGCTAACGGCTTTAAAGTGGGAATGAATAAACACAAGCTGAAACTGAGAAGAGGTTATTAGTTCTCTAAACAGTGAGGTGCTGATCCAGCCTTCCAGCAGGACTAGTAGGAACAGAAAGGACTTGATTAGTTTCCTAGGCAGAATGTACACCATGGTTGCTTGCAATAGTAAAGAACTGCATTCACTGACCTATGGTTCTCATAAGGTTTCGTGTTCCTGTCTTCAGACACAGTACTTGGGTTTAGTTCACTGAGCTGTTAACCCTGATCCAGATTTTCAGTCCAGATTTTTGGCTAGCACGGTCTTTACTGAAACCAAAGAAAATATTTGTAAGAAAGAACTGCAGCAAAGTCAAATGCTTTGGGTTCTCAAGCACAAACAGAACTCACCAGACAGGGTCATAAGACAAGAAGAGCTAATATAAGGCATATCTTCATCTCCTACAGTTTCTGAGCAGATGTTATTCTAACTGATAGCATATTTAGTTTCCTTCAGCTGAGATTTCTGGTGTATGAAAGAACGCTGATACTACACCTAGCCTCATGGAGAAAACAGTTTTCAGATGTTTTTCAATACCTGAACTTGAGAGAGAGCAGATCAAATATTTGTGATTGGCCTCCAATTATATCTTTAATGAGATGAAATGAGCACTGAATGTCAGCCTTCCAAACTTCAGGGCAGCTGGGCTGTGGGTCCAGCTTTTGCAGCTTGGCCCGGTTTTTAGTATACATCTTCTATTTAGTATATCGTATATATCTTCTATTTAGTATGTATCTTCTATTTATATTTTCTTATTCATCTTGCTCATCAGTAAATCTCATTTTCAGAGAAATCTCTCAATTTTTAATGAAGTCAACACTGCATTTGCCAGGCACAGTATCATTACTGAGGTAGGAATTTCACCTTGTGCCAGCAGAAGTCATGGGATTTGTGCTTGAAGGCAGCCTGCAAATCATCCTCATTAAAGGAATACCAGCAACTAATTCTGAGACTTGTATCATTAAATGAACAATGAAACCATATGAGTGTGATTTCACCTTCTGAAAAGGGGAGGAGTGCTTTTGCTTGGTGGAGAGCTGCTTCAGGCAGAATGCAGGACTTTCTAGAAGTCCCTTCCAAACACAATTTCTATGATTTACTATAATTAAAAATAGCCAGTTTATAGTTTGAGTATTTTTAGCTTTGGCTTCGATAATTTCTCTGAAAAGTTACATTTTCTGTGAAGGAGAAAAGATTTGCTAGGTGGCTTGATATACAGCTTTATCTGCAGGTTTGAAAACATAAATTTTATCGCTTCCTCAACTCAAAGTGGGTGCTTTGCATGGTACCCTGGTCTTTGGGCCTTTCCCTTTGTCTGTAACAAAACTCTCTTTTATTTCAGTTGTATATGGCCAGGGTCTTAGTGGCAGTGGACTGTCACATTTCAGTGAGAATATATTTACCCTTTGTGATTGATACAAGATTCTTGAAACAACAAGATTTTCTAACTATTAAACTATTTACATTCTTTCAATTATAAGCTGGTCAGAAAGTAAGAAACATATTTACATTTTCTAGGGCAAAATTTTTTATTGAAAATCACATTTTACAGAGAATATGTCACGAAATAATAGGAGCTTCCAAAACTGAAACTAGAGGTAAGTAAAGGCTGGGAATAGGCTGGTAACCAAGAAATAGAAGCTTGATGAATGAAAGTGGGTAAAGCAGAACACAGACAAATTAAGCTGGAATGAACGACAGCCCTTCATTAATAAATTAGATGCTACTAAAAAAGTGAAATATGTTATTTTATTTATGCTATGTTACTTATATATATGTGTTATTTGTCTTTTGTCATAACTCAAAATGCACATGCTTAACCTGTAGAAGGAGCTTTCTGAGACAGGAGTGAAACTGAAAAGAGTAACACCACAAACCCAGTGTCGTGATGACTTTACAATCTATACAGTTAAATAGTTTATTACATTTTTCAATAAAAGGCTCAGAAAGAGCCCACTAGCTTACAATTTTCTTTGGCAAAAAATCTCTGATTCAAACACAACGAAAAGACTTGCATGGGTTCAAGAAGGGTGACAAAAGCACTGTTTTTTGCTATCATTGGAACATTGTCAAATTATGTGTCCAAAACAAATGAATCTGAATGGAAGTAGTTAAAATAGTGAAGTAAACCAGTCCAATTCTTTTAAAGATATTATTGCTAGCAGTATCCTCCCCCATTCGAAATCTGCATTGGGAGATAGGGACCCACTTCAAGTAAATGAGTCACTTTTGCTTCCTAGCCAGAACAATTAAACTTCTTGTATAAAACATGACCTGAAGCCTGCCCTTCACCACATCATCCCTCCTCAAACTCCCAGAGGTCAGCTCTGACATTTAACAGCTCACAAATTCAGTCTCTTAGCTCCTGAGGCCAACTTCATGCTTTTAAAACCAGAATTTTGTTACTGTGATTCATATATGTGCATGTGTGTGCCTAGATATATGTGAGTATACCATACACCTATGCACATATACAGCATACATGTATATTGCTTCCAGTCTATTCAGTGTTATCAACATCTTTTTATCATTCTGCAAAGGTAACATCCTTGTCTCTTTTATTGCATATCTGTCATGAACTGTAAAGGTACACATCGTCACACTGAACACTATTTCAGTGCCGGTGCCGAGATACAACCCTGTCACATGAAACTGCACAAAACAGACAATACAGACAAGCCAAAGAACAGTTAATGCATTTTGCAACTTGGTAATTCTTTATTGCTAGCAGCTGAGTAGTTTTAGGTGGTTTTTTTTTTTTTCAATTGTTATTGATCTCTTGCCATATTGTGCATACAATTCCCTAAAAACATTAGCTCATTTCTATGCCAGTTTTAAAGATTAGCTCATCTAGGCTATGTACTTTGGTGTGTAGGTGTTGAGTGCTAAATACAACTTAATTTTTCATTTTTAAAAGGCATTCTTAACAATAGCAGCTACTTAATTAGTTTGATCATCTGAGCAATTTATCATACTCTGTGTACCAGGATACAAATAAGGTCATCATCAGGCAGGTGCAGTTTGAGGGGTCAGGAGGAGAGAATTTCAAGTTATTTGTATGTATTTCCCCAGTAATTTCCCCACTTTTCCTGAATGTTTCTTTTTTAATGGTGGTGTGACTGCGGTAATTTTCTTATAGGAACAGTCATAACTCTAAGTTCAGTAATTTACAACAAATAAAGAAAAAAAGAATGTGTCTTTCCCCAAACTGTTCTAGCTCTTTCAGACAAGTTCTCCTGGGCATAGAGGAACAATCAATCATTTCAGGTATTTCATAAGGTCCAAATAAAATTAAAACCTCAGATAAAGAGATTTTGCCTAACTATTCTTCAAAATCAGCTTCCTGGTGATATGCAAAGTATACAGCCAAGCTTCCCTCATGCAAATGATTTGTGAAATCCATTTCATGATACCAACAGAAAGTAATAATTATGTGTTTTAAAAATACTACCAAACAACAGGTCCAGGTCCTTTTCTAAGTTTTGAAGGACTTTCTGTATCTGCACTGCCGCACTCTTGGGCCATCAACAGGTCAGAATGGATAGATGCATGGAAAAGACTCACTGAAGCTACAAAGATACATCTGCATGGATTGGTTTTTAAGGTGGTACTGAAGACTACATTTATTTTTACAATTTATGTACTGGAAAAGCTCTATTCTAAGCAAACAAATAACATAACAAACCCAGCCATAATAGTGGAGTAAGCTCTGATATGTTCTTGCTAGCCAGATTTCACAAGCTAGCCACCAAGGTCTTGTAAAATTAAACGCACAGCTCATCACAGAACTTCATAGCTTGTGAGAACTTCAAGATGGAGAAGCCCAATGAGATCATCCACTCCAGCCCACCCTTCACCTCTGCCAATGATACAGACTTCCATGGTGTTCTCATTTTATGCTAACCCAAGGAAAATGAATTTCATCTCATATAAAAGAAAGAATGTAGGGTCAAGCATTGAGACAGAGTACAGGCTGTAATTACAATAGCCAGCACAATTTTCCCAAACTTCCTTCCTTCAATTAAAAAAAGGGAAAAATAGGGAGGGAAAAAAAAAAGAAATGAAAATCCAAATCATGTAATCAGCTGAACACCCAAGTAATGGACTATTTTAGTCTATTTGTGAAAATTGCCCACATCAGCAAATGGAGTTACTCTTGGTTTTGAATGACGTGGTCTGTGACCTGGTGTTCCCTTCTTGCAGTTGCAATCATCTTATGGCATTGAAGTCAATGCTGTTGCTATGCTGTCTGATGGAAAAAAAAAATATCCAGGGTTTTTTTTCAGTCAGTAGGGTTGTGTTTTGGTTTTCTTTTTAGAAAAACAAGACTTTCCTATGCCTCTGGTAAACCAGTTTCTCACAGACAATATCCTGTTTTTCATTTTGACAGATTTGATTCTGTCTGCTTGCCTTTTGAGTTTTTACTTCAGAAAGAACTCTGATTTTATCTTGTAACATCCATATGATTGACATTACCAAAAAGTGAAAAAATTAATATAGGGCATGTTTGAAAATGTTAGTTATTTACTTTGATTGGCTGCTTTTCTTTTTCAAGTCTGCTGATGACACAAAACTGAGAGGAGTGGTTGACACACTAGCAGGTTGTGCTGCCATCCAGCGAGACCTGGACAGCCTGGAGAGTTGGGCGCAGAGGAACCTCATGAAGTTCAACAAGAGCAAGTGCAGGGTCCTGCACCTGGGGAGGAACAATCCCATGCACCAGGACAGGCTCGGGGCTGACCTGCTGGAAAGCAGCTCTGCAGGGAGGGACCTGGGTGTGCTGGTGGATGACAGGTTCACCCTGAGGCAGCAGTGTGCCTTTGTTGCCAAGAAGGCCAACGGTATCCTGGGGTGCATTAAGAAGAGTGTGGCCAGCAGGTCAATGGAGGTTCTCATCCCACTCTGTCCTGCCCTAGTGAGGTCCCATCTGGAGTACTGTGTCCAGTTCCAGGCTCCCTAGTTCAAGAAAGATGAGGAACCACTGGAGAGTGTCCAGCGGAGGGCTATGAGGATGATGAGGGGACTGGAGAATCTCTCCTACGAGGAAAGGCTGAGGGAGCTGGGCTTCTTTAGCCCAAAGAAGAGAAGACTGAGAGGGTACCTTATAAATGCTTATAAATATTCCAAGGGTGGGTGTGA